>Ga0194112_10000504_pt1 | contig 57460 bp, 67 predicted proteins | sample TA2MahC400mmetaG_FD_146191 | JGI IMG/M metagenome (GOLD analysis project Ga0194112, IMG submission 146191) | Freshwater microbial communities from Lake Tanganyika, Tanzania - TA2015016 Mahale Deep Cast 400m | ecosystem: Environmental > Aquatic > Freshwater > Lake | place: Tanzania: Lake... | reverse complement strand
CGCGGAGCAGATCGAGGGCTTGCCCGCCGAATACTACGGCAATCCCGCCGAAGCCCCGCGCGATCTTGGCACCGAAGCTGACCCGACACTTGACGCTTTCTTTGCCGCAACCGGGGCCGAGATCCGCACCAGCGACAAGGCGCAGGCATACTACAATCCCACCGAGGACTTCATTCACATGCCGCCGATTGCGACGTTCCATAACGCGGCAGGCTACTATGGCACATTGGCCCATGAAGCCACGCATTGGACCGGCCACGCCAGCCGCCTTGACCGCTTTTCCCGTTTTACTGACCGCAAATCTTATGCGTTCGAGGAACTGGTGGCGGAAATCGGCAACTGCATGGTTTGCGCGCAGCTTGGCCTGACCCCCGACTTTGCCCAATCTGGGGCTTATGTGAAAAGTTGGCTGCGCGCCTTGAACGACGACAAACGGCTGATCTTCAAAGCCGCCAGCGAGGCCCAGAAAGCCGCTGACCTGCTGACCAAGCGCCAGCGTGTCGAAGAAGAGAGGGCGGCCGCGTGAGCGGCCCCCCGCCCGAACTGTCGTGCCGCAAATGCGGCACGACCAATCCCACGGTCTATCTGGCCCCTGTCACTGCCGGGGGAACCGGAACGTGCATCTGCATGGGGTGCGCGGAAGCTCGCGGTTGGCTGGACCGAGACGGAAACTTGAAACAGGGGGTTGGGCTGTGACCTATGAAATCCGCGACGATCCAGACGACCTGCCCATCCTTTGCGCGACCTTGGCCGAAGCGGAGCGGCGCGGCAGACGCCGCGCCGCCCGGATCGGATCGCCCGTACTGATCTATGAAATCGACAGCCGGGGTGGCGAAAGGTTTGTGGGGGTCTGCTGACCCCCCTGCCCTGTCCCTCTGTCCTGGCGCGCAAAGAGAATGTCGGGCGGGCGGGCTGGCAGCTTCGCCCGCCAACCCGCCCGCCCGAGGCTTCGCCTTACATCGCAGCGCGGCAAGCCGCGCCACATGATCCTTGTGCGTTTCACGCAGACGCCGCCTGACGGCGGCTTGTGGCGGCGGCTTCGCCACCACGGGCGCGTAAGGAAAGGTGCCGCTTTACAGGATGGATTTGACCACAGCCCACTCACGTCCCTTCGCTCTATGGGGGCCGTTCCGTTCGTGGACTGCGAGCCCGTGACCCCAAGATGGGCCACGGGTGGACAAATCCCGTTCGGGCAAGGCTGTCAAAAAGGTAAAAAGAGAGTGTGCTGCAGACCGTTTATCAAATCTTTGCACCGCAGGTAACGGGGAACGGCGAAACCGTATCCAACTGCAAAGTCTGATCTCCAGCAGTAAGGGTCAACTCAGATCCGCTGCGCAAACCTTCGATTAGCGACGTCCAACTTGCCGCATCACTTGGCAATACGCTGCCGTATCGCATTTGGAAGATGAAAGACGCTTCACCCGATTGCAGAGTGACCTCGCCTTCATAGTCGTCTTCTCCAAATTCTATTCGTGCAGAGTAGATTGGAGGTATGAAAGCGCCTTTAGGGTCGCAGATGACTTGCATGTCTATGCCGTCCGCTTCGTAGTCGTAGATTTCAAGACCACGAAAGTCGGTTGTATGCTGCCAAGCGGATGCCGGAGCAGACATGACGAGAAGTGTAGTAAGAGTGGATACCAGACGATCTATCATTTCGTGAATTCCTTGATAACAAGGTCCAGTTTTGCAAACCAAGCTGGTTCTATCTGACCCAGCAGGAGACTGGCCCGAGAGGCATTCGCCCCTCCCCTGACCTGTTTTTCGATGGCTGATATGGTTTGCTGTCTCACCGCTGGTCTTACGCGATAAGCGTATTTTCCTGGTCCGCTTGGTTCTGCGACCTGGGGAACATAGTGAGGACTGAAATCAACGGTCGGCAGGCTACGGTAAGCCACACGAAAAACATCACTTACATCAATACCGTTATCCTCAAGGCTTTTCAGGGCATCAACATGACGCTCAAGAACTCTAAGCCTCAAAGACAAATTGATATACCCATCAGCTCTGCGACGTGGAGGTAAGGCAAGGTCAAGAAGTGTGTTCGCTTCGGTGTCTGCCTCTACATTGTCGCTGCCTTTGGGTTTTGTCGGTGCTTCAACTCTGGCATTCTTAGCTGGCTGCGACAGGCTTGCCTTATCTTCAGACTCATCGGGAACATGAGTTGCTGGCTTTGGTATTTCTACGGAGCCAGTATCGGCTTTTGCACTAACTTCATCTTCCTGCGACTGGTCTTTGGTTTTACTCCCCTTATCAGACGCTTTTCTTTTATTCTCGAACGCCTCGATAGCATCTACTTTCAGGGTTGTGTAGTCGGAACGGTCCCGAACGGGTTTGACAACCTCATCAAAACCTGTGGAGTCTGCACGGGTAACTTTTATTCGTTCACGAGCCATTTGCTTTACTCATTTTGCGTTCTTCAAAAATGCAGTTTCCTAGCAATATTGCCAGTGCCATAGCTGCTTCGAAATGGCGCAACTTCATTTTTGAGGATGCGTCAGTCTTTTCCCTATGTTCCTTTATAATCATCCCGAGGGTTCCCCGCTCTTCTATCTCCTGATAAATCGGCTTTTCCGGGATCATGATATCAAGCGGATCGAGCTGGTTTATTATCTCGTAATGTCTCTCAAATTCCCTTACGCCGACTCCATCTGGTTTGGGCGTTCCTTTAACATGGGTCAATAGCTTCGGATTGACCCTGGACATTACGACATGCAGTGGAGGAATTCTGCTCGGGTCTTCCGCTCTTGCCTTCAGGTCTTTGTGCCAGTTGATGGTTTCTTTAGTTCGGTCACTATCGGCTTTCGCATTGAGGCATGGAATTATCAACGCGTCTGCAACGCTTGCAAGATCTACGCCAAAATCCACACCCTCGCCCTTTGTATCAATGATGATAAATTTCACCTTGTCGTCGAACTCGTCGACTAAATCGAACAAATCCCTTTCAGGAGAAACAGTTCGAACGATCAAGTTATCTTCTGCGAGGTTGTTGGTCTTACTGACAGCCCACCAAGTCAGAATGTCCTTGTTCGGATCGAGGTCAATCACCAAGCACTTATGGCCGGTGTAGGTCATCGAGGATGAAAGCAGTTTGACGATAGTAGATTTTCCAGCGCCGCCCTTCTTGCTCATCAGTCCAAGCACAATCGCCATTCGTCATTCCTTTTAGTTGCTCTGCGTCATCCTGATCACTTTGCAGGTCAGTATCTCGTTCACCCTTATGTGTCGTTTCATCCAACGTCATGTCAATAGGTAACGTATCCGGTAACGTATCCGGTAACGTATCCGGTAAAGTATTCAGTAACGTATCGGTTAACGTAACTTGTAACGTACTGAGTAACGTAACTGGTAACGTGTTCGGTAACGTAACCACTGAGGTATCTGGTTAGGTAACGACTACCGTATGACACGATGCAGTTTGAGGCCCATCGGCTGCAGTGAGCGGTTGAAAGCCCCCCTGGCGTCATAAGGCCCTCTATTTTGACCGCTGAGTGCCCTTTCTTGCTTCCGGGTGTGCCACCCTACCATCTGGTGCGATCTAGCCCTCTGTCGGCCTTGTGCGGGCCTCCGGGGCTATTCTTCGGGAGCAGGCTTCGCTGCACCCTCAGTCCCGGCAAATTGAACTCTACTATCGCCTTTAAGCCGATTTCCTTGACAGTCATCGTCTTAAAGGCGATAGTAGAGTGTATATTTGGCAAGAAATGGAAGTGTAATTTTTTACACTGTAGGCATGGCCGGAAGATCAAAGAAGCTCACTCCCGCTGACGAGAAAAAGATCGCCGCTTCAGTCCGTTCAGGGGTGCCTGTGACGGTGCTGGCGACGACCTATGGTGTCACACGGCCGACGATCTATCGCGCCGTTCGCAGCTTCCACGACAAGGAAGCCGTGGCTGATGTCAGCACGGCGGCGGTGTCATTCACGGTGGATCGGCCCAGTCTTCAGGCGTTCGATGCCTTCACTGGACGCCTTGGATTGAAGAGCAGGGCAGATGCGCTGCGCCGCGTGTGCCGCGTTCCAGCCGGTTTTCTGGAGCCGGACCCCGACCTGGCCGACGCTTTGCGGGACGTCGCGGTGCAGCTGGCGGCGCTCGGGCGGAACGTGAACCAGCTCGTTGCCACCAAGAACTACGAGGTCCGGCGCGGTCAGAAGCTGAAGCTCACCAAGCCGCAGCAGCAGCTTCTGGCTGATCTTCTTGATCACATCGACGGCGTGTCGGTGATCGTGCGCGAGATCGAGGGCAAGCGCGCGTCCCATACGGTTCGCCGTTTTGTCGAAGGAATGAAAGGGAACAGCAATGGGGTGGACTAATGCTGTTGCCGGTGTTTCCACCAGGCTTTTTGAAGACGGTTGGGAAAAGATCGGCGGAGGCGGAGGGCTTCGCAATGCACGGCATATGGCACGGGCGGCACAAGGCGCATCCCCGGCCATTTTCAAGATGATCCGCACGGGTGGGTGTTCATCGAAGGGACAGCTATCGGCCCAATTCAATTACCTGTTCAGCAAAAGTGTTGATGTGCATGATTCACGCGGATTGCTGGATGGCCAGAAGCGCTTGTCAGGCGATCAGATCGAGCGGGCCGTGTCGCGTTGGGCCGATGACTGGAAAGGGCAGATGAATGCGGCCCGAACAAGCCATATGGTTATGTCGTTTCCGCGCAATGCCAAGCCGCAGCATGTCAGCCTGATTGCCGGAGAAATCTGTAGGGAAAAGCTTGGCAGTCGGTTCGATTACATGATTGCCGTTCATACCGACAGCCCGAACAAAAACCCGCATGCCCATATCATCGTCAATCGGCGGGGCAGGGAACCGGGGGATTATTTCACACTCCGTCAGGGCACCGAATTCACCTATCAAGCCTTCAAGGAGGCCATGGTGGATCACGCCAAACGCTATGGCCTTCAGCTTGAAGCCACCACGCGTTTGCAGCGCGGGCATATCAATCACGCCCCCACCGATGCCGAGTGGCTGCGGGCGAAGGAAAAGGCAGTGACGACAGGCACTGCCTTCGAGGCTCCTGCGGGAAAGCCTCGAACCGGTAACGCGCTGATCAGTGCCACCGAAGAAGTCCGCGACTGGTCCCTGCGCTATCGCGACTTGGCGAGCTATGCCTCGCAAGCAAATTTGCAGGATCTGACGACCGCATTTGAGAAGGCATCAGCCGTCCTGTCCCAGGGCGGCGTCATTGTATCCAAAGGAGAACCTTACATGTCTGTCCAAGAGGATTTTGACAAAGCCGCAGCCAACTTAAGGCTCGCTGTCGATGAGGCTGAGGTAAGAATTACTGACGCTGCCCCGAACCAGCGCCCGGCGATGGAACGCCAGCTGTCCGAGGCGCTGTCCTCGGTCGAGCATTTGCAACCGCTTGGTGCCCGGTCTCGCGATTTGAGCGAAGCGGCCAGCGAGGAAGGCATCTACTCTGCGCAGAACGTTCAGGAAGTGAACACGCGCTTTGCGCTGGAAGGTCGCGACAAGCTGAATGCCGCGCTGGATGGCACCGGCATTGATCCTGTCGAAGTCGAGGCCCGGATGCGCGTTGCTGCCAATTCCGCGGCGCTGGAAGCCCGTTGGGTTCAGCAGGACCTGCAAAGCGTGGCCGACCTGCGCGGGCTCGATCTTCGCAACGAGGCACAGCTGCAACAGGCCATTGAAGTTGTCGATGCTGCCTATGATCGAGTGGCGGCAGACTATGGTGTCGATGATGCCATTTATCAGCGCGCGGCTGCACAGCGTGGTGCGGCAATCGAGACGTCCGAACCGGGCCATGATACCGCCGCGCAGATCGAGCGTATCCGCGAGGTCGATGCGCAGGAGAGGGCGCCGGTTACGTCTATCGGGTCGGGTGATGGCGAGGGCCGCGATCATTCCGACCTTACGCGGTATGCCAATCCAGTTGGTGCAGAGGATGAACGCCGGCTGCGCGAGGCCATCGAGCGGGCATTGACCCGCGAGGAACTGGCGGCGCTCAAGAACGGCGACGCGGAGGTTCTGCGAGGCGTTGGGGATCGGCAGGACCAGTTGACCCTTGCACGGGATTATTTGCGCGTTAGCGACGATCCTACCGCACAGCATGGCATCGACCGCGTGAGCGACGAGCTGACCGCCGAGCGGGACCGGGTTCGTCAGGAACGCGGGCATGAGGGAGGCGGACATGAATAAACTGCGTCTTTTTGGGGGCGTCCTGTTGTTCGCCCTCATCGCCACTGGCTTCGCCTATGTCGTCGGAACTGGCTTTCTGTCGTTCCGTTACGGCTTCAATGGGCAATATCTGGATTGGACTTGGATCGCGACCGGTTACTTCGCAATCAAGCATAACGACCCGCAAGCATTCCAGATTTTGAACCTGATCTGGGCCGGATTTATTATCCTGTCGCTTTTGTTTTCTGCCAAGGTACTCACAGAGGGCTTGACCACTTTCGGCCGCGCCCATTGGCAAAGCCGCCGCGAACTGAAAGCCAATAAGTTTTTCCAGAAACCCGGCCAAGGGTTTGTTGTCGGTAAACTTGGCTCACCGAAGGGCAGGGCGAAATTTCTGTGTTCGGCATCTTTTCCTCACTGCCTCCTGGTCGCACCCACGGGCGCAGGTAAAGGCATCAGCTTTGTTATTCCGAACCTTCTCTTGTTTCAGGGCAGTGCCGTTGTGTTGGACGTGAAGGGCGAGAACTTCGAACTGACCAGCCGTCACCGTCGATCCATGGGCGACAAAATCTGGCGTTTCGCGCCGCTGGATTGGAGCGGCAACAGCCATCGCTATAATCCTCTGGACCGGATCAATGCGCTTCCGAACCCGGATCAGCGGCAAATGGAAATACGCCTGCTGGCCGAACTGTTCTTGCAGACCGAGGACGATAGCGCAAAGGGTCTGTTGGACGGCGGTATCGACCTGTTCGTGGCCTGCGGTATCTTTGCAATTGAACGCGGCACCCCGACTCTGGGCGAGATTTACCGCTTGGCATCGGCAGGGGGAGACAAGCAGAAGCAGTATCTGTCCTATGCCGACAAGGTGCAAAGCCATGCTGCACGTCTGATGTTCGAGCGGCTTGCCTCGACCAATGATCGCACCCTGACCTCCTATCTGTCGCTGCTGATGACTTCAGGCCTCAGTCTGTGGTCTAACCCTGCGATTGACCGGGCGACCGAGACAAGCGATTTCAGTTTTCATGATTTCCGCCGCACGCCGCAGACAGCATATTTTGTGGCACCGCCCCATGACAAGATCCGGGCCGTTGCACCACTAGTTCGGCTGTTCTTCTCGGACCTGCTGTCCAGCCTGCACGATCATCTTCCGGGCAAGGACGAACCTTGGCCCGTGATGATCATGCTGGACGAGTTCGACATGCTCGGTCGCATGCCGAGCGTTACGGACAGTATCAAGACCCTGCGCGCTTACGGCGGGCATCTGGCAATCGTCACTCAGACCATCCCGGCGCTGGACAAGATTTATGGCGAGGACACCCGCCTGTCGCTGCAAGGTGGTGCCGGTGTGAAGATCTATCTCGCCCCATCCGAGCAGCGCACGAAGTCGGAGCTGTCCGCTGCGGTCGGCAAGACCACACACCGCGTTACGTCAAAGTCCAAGACCATCGGAAAGGGGCCTTTCTCGGGGATCAATATATCCGAACGGAGCGAGGACCGCGATCTTCTGACCGAGGACGAAGCCGGCAGGCTGCACGAGGACACGGTGATCATCCTTGCCAATGGTCAGCACCCCATCCAGGCGCGTCGGATCAAGTATTTTGACGACAGGACGCTGAAACCCATCTTCTTGGCGCAAAAGGGTCAACTGCCCGCACCTGATCCGAAGGATGCTGAAATTCGTGACCTGCGCGGAGATCTTGTCAGAACCACCCATCGGCTAGATGAACTGACAGACAAAATCAAAGAGGGTGGTAAGAGGCGCAGTCGTGTCAAATCTGCTCTCAAGTCAATTGTTCTAGTCTCGCCTGAGGAGAAGAAACAAGCCAAAGCCGCGCCAGCAAACGGTGATCCTGTCAAAGCGTTGCCAGCCGTGGTGCGGCGCAGAAATCCTAATAAGTCAGAAGAAAAAGCACCTGTTCTTGAAGCAAATGATGAGTCGATCAAATTGCTTGTTGATACTGCCTCGAAGGTGAAATCTATTTCGGCAGAAGGTGATGGAGAAGGCGCAGCCGTGGAAGCAGCCCAATAGAAGAACGGGCGGCCTTTCGGCCGCCCGTTCTTCTATCTTCTGAGCGGATTACTTGATCAGTAGATCATCGACGCTGCCCCCGGCATCCAGATGACCCTTTACCCAACGGGGCTGACGTCCCCGGCCTGTCCAGGTCTCAGATGAGTTTTCAGGATTGGCATACTTTGCTGCAACGGTCGCCTTAGCCGCCTTTCCTTCAACAAACAGTTCCTTGAGAGAAAACCCATGTTCCTCTGCCGCCTGCTGTATAGCGGCCATGGCCTGTTCTTTTTTCTTCGCCTCAAAACCGTCGATCTGACGACCGACCGCCTTTTGAAGATCGCGAAGCTCTTTCAACGACATGCTTTCAAAGTCAATATTCATGAGGCTTCCTTCTCTAAAATAAGGGCAGCCACAGGCTGCCCCTTCTATCCCTCGCTTTAGCGACCATCACTTACCAAGAGTGCGGGCTTTGTCCTGCATTCTGTTTATGGACTCGGCAACCCCTGTTGTAGCCCTGAAGACTGAAGGGTGCGCGGCAAAGGATTGACCTGCTCGACCTATTGCATTCTCTCCACGCAATGTTTGGCCTGGCGCTTGGGCTAGTGCTGCAGCTTTCGCTGCCGCCCCTTTGCCAGTGTTTATGATAGTTCTTTGCCCGCCCATGAACTTTTGTCCAGCAGCAACGACCCCTAGCAACTGCAGGTTTCCTGAGACACTGCCGACTATAGTTGGCAGTAGCGCCACGCACAGCAATATCAGGATCATCAGCACAATGAACGGAAGAAAATCACCAATGCTTTCATAAGTATCGGTGCCAATTCTGCCAATCATATCGTTTCCCATGGAAAGCATGATCGAGAAGATCGAGGCGATGAACAAAGGATACAATGACCAGCTTATGCAAGCAGCCAGCCAGCGTTCGAAGAAGCCCTTTGTCGCCTCGAACAATGTCATCGCGATCATGATGGGAGCCAGCCCCAACAGGACCGTGATGACAACCTTAGGGAACAGGATCATCAGGGCAGAAACGGCGGCCACAGAACCAATGAGTAGAGATGAAATACCCATCATGATCATGGTTCCAAACCAGCCACCCATTTCTCGACCGATGGTCGTCGCCGCAGCCGCAAAACTGTCCAGCATGTCATCAATGGCAGAGGCAAATCCGTCCGTGATCGTTGGCCCGTTCAGACCATTTCCACTTGATGCCAAAATACCGCCCGCAGTTGTCTCAATCGCACTCAAGATGCTGTTCGCGAGTGCCCAGAATTGATTCCAGTTCCAAGCGAAAATTCCTATGAGCGACAGCTTTATCATCAGCCCTATGCAGTTCGTCCATACCATAGGGCGCAGCTGCAGCATCATGTTGATGCCAACGAGAGCAACTGCCAGCACGGCCATGTAGCCGACCAGTGTGCCGGACGCCTCGACCAAACCCAAGAACGTCGATCTAGCGGCGTTTTCGAGAAAACCTTCGGCGGAGTCTACAATCATTGCTACAACGGTCATTCAGTTACCCCGTGATTGACTGCAGATAGTCAATGCATCAAACCGGAAGTTGCTGGCCTGACGCGTTGCTTGACGCTTTAATTCCGTAATTTCTGCATTGTTTTTGCCGTTGGCTATCTTCTGATACTGCCAATCTGCTTCATCCCAAGAAGGATATTCCGTTTCGCAAGGACACGAATTGTTCTCGATGACTGCCTGAAAACGTGCTGCGTCATAAAGGGCGGTCAGAAGCAATGACTTTTCAGCCTCCGCGCGTGGAAGATCAGTTACCCACTGTGGCCGATTTGGTTTCACACACCCATGTCGGGTTACGTCCTGCCCTGCTTTGGGCTTCGACAGATCGGGCATGGTGAAGTCCATGAAGTCCCTTTCTGCCTGTGAAGGTTGCGGTTCGATCTGGCTTTGCGCCATCCGCATGTCGGGTGTTTGTGCGCTGGAAGGTGTGTCGGTGAAGTAGATGAACCCTGCACCGCCGATGACCGCGCCAAGGATTACTGTCGCCGCGCCTGCCAAGGCTGACTTGGGATCAAGCATGTTCTCTTCCTTCATTGTCCCCGCTTTCGGGAATGTAAAATTCCAGCACACCGCGATCGCCACCGGCACGGCCGGTCTGGATCACCACGTCAATCGAGCTGCCGATGTAGCGCAGCGTGTCCGCATAGGTCAGCGGCAGTTCTGATTTCAGCGCCATGATGGCGAGCTTCGACAGGGCCAGCCTCGGGGTTTCGGCGTGGATCGTCGTCATCGAGCCACCGTGGCCGGTATTGATTGCCTCGATGAAGGTCATGGCTTCCTTGCCACGAACCTCGCCCACGATCAGCCGGTCAGGCCGCATTCGCAGACAGGAGGTCAGCAGAATGTCCGGCGTCCTGGTGCGGCTGTCGCGATCCGCGATCAGTGTCACCACGTTTGGCTGCGTCGGCACCAGTTCGGAGGCGTCCTCGATGGTAATCATCCGTTCGCTGTCGCTGACATAGGACAGCATCTTGCGGGCGAAAACCGTCTTGCCGCTGTCGGTCGCGCCCGCGATCAGGGCGTTCATCTTGTTGCTGACGATGAACGCCATCGCCGCATCAATATCGCCCGATGCCGTCAATTCTTTCAGGCCGCGCTTGGTGTCCGCACGGGCCTGGTCCACCGAGTATTCCTGACCGTGCAGAAACTTCACCCGGATCTTGTCGAGGGGCAGGGACGAGAAGAAGCGCATTGAGATTGCCGCGCCTGACAGCACGGCGGGTTCTGCAACCACCTGCGCCCGGATCGGGCGGCCCCGGTAATCCACGGAGGTGGAAATGATCGGGGCATCTTTGCCAAGGGTCAGCTTGCCTGCGCTGGCAATGATGCGGCCCAGATCGGTGACTTCCTGCCGCTTCATTGGTTCACGGGGTTCCAGCTTCATTGCCGGATCGCCATGTTCCAGTGACCAGATGCGGCCGTCCGGGTTGATGGCAATCTCGACAAGGGCGGGGCTGTCGATGACAGCCCCGATCCTTGCCAGTGCTTCATCCAGATAGCTGCCGTGGCTCATGTCGTTCATGTCAGAATATCTCCAGATCGCGGTCCACCATCACGGTGATCCTGGTGCCTTGAGCGACACTGATGGTCGGCGGCATCGACACGTATTTTCCGACGGCATTGCCTGTTGCACCGCTCAGGGCATTCGAGACACCCGTTGCGGCCTCGCTGCTTCCTCCGGTCGAGATCGTCACCCCGCCGTCACTGCCTTTGTCCTGAAGCGCCGAGGGAATGGCCGAAATGGTGGAAACAAGTGCTGCCGCGCCGAAGCGGCGGAAGAAGTGATTGTTGACCTTGCCGGTCGTGCCGGAGCGGCCAAGAGCATCACCGCCGAACGAACTGATCTGCACCGACTGGTTGTCGGGCATGATGATGCGTTCCCATGCCACCAGAAGCCTGTTCTGGCCGGTGTCCACATCGGAGGAATAGCTGCCGATTAGGCGGGAGCCGCGCGGGATCAGGATGCGCGAGCCGTCATAGCTGACCACATCGGTTGTCACGAGGCCCCGGATCGGCCCTTCCAACGTGGACTGAATGGCCGTTTCCAGCACCGCTTGGATCATGGTGCCTTGCGTGACGGTGTTGGACGGATTGACGATGATTTCCGCGCGCTGGACCTTCACCGGGCGTCCGGCATCGCGAACAAACTGCGCGTCGCTGCTCAGTCTTGCCGCCTGTTGGGCGGCAGCACCATCGCCAAAACCTGCGGCATCGGCCACGGCGCCAGCCGCGCCACCGCCCCCGCCAATGGCGATCATCGACGATTGCCTGCGCTCCTGCTCACGCCGCGCCGCGTCCTCTGCGGACTGCCGGCGCTGCGTCAGCAGATCGTCGTTGCTGCCGGGCATGACGCTTTGGCCGCTTTGAAGGCGCAGCATGTCCATTTCGTTGTTCAATCCAGCAATCTGAAGATCGCGGCTGCTGAGGGTTTCGCGCAGTGCGCGCTCGCGCGCTTCCGCTTCCTCGCGCAGCTGCTCCAGGTCGTCGCGCATGGCATCAAGGGCGGTGGTATCGACCTGCGGGGCCACTTCTTCGCTTTCCTTTGCGGGCGCGGACAGGGCGTCGATCTGCGCTTGCAGGCTGCGGACCAGTTCAACCAGTTCGGAATTGTCCTCTGCCGGTGCCGGGGCAGGGGCGGCGACCGTTTCCGGTTGCGGTTCCGGTTCCAGTGAGGGCACGGGGTCCTGTTGCTGTGCCGCTGTGCGCTCGATGTTGCCGAAGCCTTCGCCCTGGTTCTGGAACTCGCTGGCCTGACGAAGACCCATTTCAGCCGGACCTTCCGGCTGAGAATAGATATACACCGCCCCGGCAATGGCTGCTGCCCCACAAAGAAGCAGGGCCCTCTTGGCGGGACCGGCCTTGGGACGGGCCTTGCCCGTCCCTTGATCCTGTTCCTTTTGCAGACCGGCAAGGCGCTGGCGGAGGTCATGGATTTCCTGATCGCTCATCGCACCAGCCTCACGGCCTTCATCATTCCGATGGTGGACTCCACGCGGCCCAAGCGCAGCACCCAGAAGGGGCTTGTGCCGGTGACGCGCACGACACCATCGGGCATTGTCTGCGAGTTGACGGTGATTTCCTGACCTGCCGTGACCTTGAAGATCGCGGGCAGCTCGCCGTTTCGGCGGAACTTGAAGTAGGTGAATGCCCCGTCATCCCAGACCTGCGTCGGGGTGGTGCCATTGACCACGTTTCCGCCGTAATCGTGATTGAGAGGCCCGCGGGCGACCTGCTTGTTGGCCGGAGTGCTGCCGCCCGAGCCGCGCGGATAGGTGAAGCGCACCACTGAGAACTGCGCGCTTGCGCTTTCGGAAACCTCGAAATAATACTGCCGCTTGTTGGTGTAGACATTGATGTTCGTCGCCGCCCCACCGGTCGTGGGCTTCATCACAAAAGCATTGCCTCCCGGCACGGCATCGAAGTTGAAGCCGACCGTATCGCCTGCCACCACGGAGGTGATCTGTTCATCCGGGCCAAACTCCACGGACGTGACCCGGCCCACCTGTGTCTGCACACGGTAGACCTGCCCATCCACCCATTGCGCATAGCGCACACGAGCATCGAGATTGCCCGCCCGAGGGGTGACTTCGGCCCAAGCTGCCGTGACACCGATGCAGGCCGCGCCCATGGCGACGGCGAAACGGAGAGCGCGTTTCATTGGACCTCCAGCCGGTCAGAGTTGATTGCATATTCGTAGACGCTGAAGCCGAACGGGTTGGTCCAGACGTCATCCAGAGGGCGGGCCTTGTTCGTGTCATACCGAAAGGCCAGCGTGGCGGTGAACAACCCTTGGGTGACACCGGAGTCGTCCTGCAGGCGCTTGCGCAGTCTCACCTGTGCCCGGTCATTGGTGATCAGCGTGACCGAAAGGACTTCCACATCCATGCGGGCGCGCGGCCCGTACCTGGTTTGCGGATAATTGGGATTGTCCGACGACCACAGCGCCCGCATGGATTGCAAGGCCGCGCCGGATGAACGGTCAAGGACCGACCGCACCCGAATGTCATTGTCGAGCATGCTGTAGGTTTCCCGGTCGCGGACATAGGAATGAACCAGCGACTGGACCACGGCATCGCGGTTGTTCATCGAGATTGTCTGAAGGTTCGCCATGGGCAAGGCCATGCCGCTTGCCGGATCGAAGGGAACAAGGACCGGGGCAGGTGTTTCATGACTGGCCGCGATCACAGCCGCCATGATGCAGCCGACTGCCCCGAACCCCCATCCGGCGACCCCGAACTTCATCCAGAAGGCCCCACGCCGCCGTTCGCCGTAGATCAGCTCTTCCTCTGTTTCGCTGACTCTCATGTGAGCGACGGGAACGGCTTGCGCCTGGTTGGTTTTGCGATTGAACATCGTTGGCCTCACTGCAAGTCCGGCATGGTGAAATCGAGCATCTGCTGCTCCTGCGCCCAGGCACTGGCCTGCGACACGCTCGACATGCCCATGCCGTAGTTCTGCATCGCCAGAAGCTGGTTGTTCAGGATCAGTTCGCGGACCGCCTCACCCATCATCCGGGTGTTCAGGTCGATGGCTTCCTTGACGGCGGTTTGCTGCGGGATCTCGCCCACCAGCCGATCAAGGCGCTGAAGGCTGGCCCCGGACTCGCGCTGCGCGGTGTCGGCCGAGGCCGCCACCATTGCGCCGGTCGTGGCTTGGCTGGCCGCGCGCTTTTCCGCAACGGAGCCGTCCCGGCCCATGGCCTCAACCCGCGCCGGATCAAGGCCCGCGCCGATCATAGTGGATTGTGCGGCGGCCTGTATCTGCTCACGGTAGCCCGAGGACAGGCCCGACCAGTCGCCTGTCGAAGCGGCATGGCTGGCTTGCAGAATGCTGGTCATCTTGGGAGCCAGAACCGCATCCAGCCCGTCACCCATCAGCAGGCCCGGAAGGTCGGCGCTGTTTGTCAGGACCGCGTAGATGGATTGCAGTTCGTTTGTCTGTCTTTGCAGTTCGGCCAACTGATCGACAAGCCGATCCAGCATGTCGCTCTGGATGCCGTAGTCTTCCAGCATCCGCCTGATCTGGGTGATCTGCTGCGCGATGGATTGCGTATCGACAGTGGGCACCCCTTGCGCCGTGGCAGGTGCGGTCAGCGCCAGCGTCGCCGTCAGGCACAGTCCGGCACCAACGATCATTCCCTTCAATGCGATCCGCATCTTACAGTCCCCCTTGGAAATTGATGAATTGCCGCTCTTGGGCAAAGGCCGACGCCGCTGCGACTTCCTCCGCCGTCATCGGCTTGGAGCGGGTCGAGGCCAGACGTGTCCGCATGATGAGAAGCCGGACAAACTCGGCGCGAACATAACTGTTCAGCGCCAGCGCCTCAGCGGCATTGGTTGTCTCAGTGAGTTGCGCCATGGCGTCTTCAAGACGGGCCATCGCCAGCCCCATGTCTTGTCCCGCTTCGTCGGCATATTCCATCGTGGCCCCGCCGATCATCGCCTTGTCAGCATTGGCCATGTAGCTTGCCTCGATGGAGCCGATCTGGTCCGCCGCCCCGAGCTTCGCCATGTATTCGCGGTACTTGGTCGGGATGATCTGGACGTATTTCTGCGTTTCCGCGAAGGGCGGCACCCCGCCATACCGGCGCACGTTTCCCGCACCGGCATTGTAGGCGGCAAGCGCAAGGATCATGTCGCCATCAAATGCGTTCAGCTGCTGCGCCAGATAGCGCGCGCCACCTTCGGCTTGGACGTAGGGGTCTGACCTATAGGTTCCTTGAATGCCAAGCTCGCCAGCGGTGGCTTCCATGATCTGGGTCAGGCCATAGGCTCCGACCGGCGATTGCGCGTGAGGATTGAACCGGCTTTCCTGCCAGATCAGCGCCTGCAACCAGCATCGCCACTGGACCGGCGACAGCCCAGCCCGCTGCATGTGGTGCGTGTCACGGGCGGCGCGAATGATGATCTGTTCGACGTTTTCGCGCCCTTCACCAAAAAGCCTGTCGGCGGCGGCGCTGTTGCTTGTCGCATAGACTTCCACGGCCGGGGCAAAGCCTTCTTCAAGGCCCCTCACCATGTCCCGCGCGCCTGCGCCGTCATCGGGCAGGGTCATTCCATCGGTGACAGCTTGGAGGTCTTCGACCTGCTGCTGACCGGCTTCCAGACGCCTGCGTTCCTCTTCGGCCTTTCGTTGTTGAAGCACGAGATCGGCTTCCATCTGGACCGTGATCTGGGCTTCACGCGCGTTCTTGGCCGGGTCAACAACCGGAACGCCCTGCGCCAGAGCCGTCGAGGACAACATCAGCGCAAGCAGGGGCGCAGAAAGGGTGAGCCTCCAGCCGCCACAATACACTGAGCTGCCCACAAGCCCTTGCTCGATCCTTGACGTCTCGCGCGGGCTTGTTCCTGTCGGGGAACGGCCATCACCGTTGCTCATACGGCCCGTCCTCGACTGCACCCTCATACACCCCGACCTTGCGCACGGCATCCTGACGGGCTTCACCCCAAAGTTCCGGCAAGGGGCGGAGATTGCAGGTCAGATCGCCGCGTGCGCTGAAGCATTGGCTGTCGAGCGGCTGTGATTGCGTCCCGGCACAGGCGGACAGGGCGAGAGACGTTATCAGGGCGCAGAGAACATGCTTACGCATCGGCAAATCCTTTCCAGAAATCGGGCCGGGTCCGGTAATCCGTGCCCACCAGCGCCTCACCGGCCTTCATGCCGCCAAGGATGGTCAGGAGCGGTCCAAGAGCCGACAGATCGGTGTCGATCACATGCGAGCCGTCATCGGATCGCACCAAGGCCAGGCGCGAGCCGGGGTTCACGCCCACGAGAATGTCCAGTTCCTTCGGGTTCAGACCGAGCCCCGCATAATCCTCTTCACCGGCTTCCTTGTTTGGGAGCAGCATCTTGGTTGGCAGGGCTTGCAGAAGGGTGCGCCCGTGGGCCGTGGCGTTCAGCTGGTGGGCAAACTGCGTCATCATCACGACGACCGTGTTCTGTTTGCGCGCCGTCACCAGCCAGTTCTCGATCCGGCCCGCGAAGTAGCTGTTGTCCAGCGCCTTCCAGGCTTCATCAATGATGATGATGGTCGGGCGCTTGTCCTCGATCTTCCGTTCAATGCGGCGGAAGATGTAGGACAGGACCGCCATGCGGGCCCTCGGATTTTCGCTGTCCAGAATGTCGGTCAGGTCGAAGCCGACAAACTGGCCGTCGAGCGAGAAATTGTCCTCGACCTCGCGCCCGAAGATCCAGCCGAAGCGGTGTCCTTCCGTCCATTCGTTCAGCCGGTCGGCCAGTGTGCCGCCGTCATGGGTGGCCCCGACCAGTTGCGCAAACTGCGTCCAGGTCCGCAGGTTCGGGTTTCTGGCTTCCGCGTTCTGGCGCACGGCGTTCTTGATGGCCTGCGATTGTTCGGGGTGCAGCTGGCTGTGGCCGCTTTCCATCAGGTGAATGAGCCAGTCGCTCAGCCATTCCTGGCCGGCGGTGTCCGTTTCCACCCACAGCGGGTTGAGACCGGTGCGCTCGCCCGCCTTCAGTTCGGAATACCGCCCGCCAAGCGCGCGGACGGCCATTTCCATCCCCCGGCGATAGTCGAAGACAAAAACCCGTGCGCCCACGCGCTGCGCTTGGGCGGCCAGAAACGCGGCCTGCACCGACTTGCCCGACCCCATCCGGCCCAGAACAAGCGTGTGGCCGTTGCTTGGCTCTTTCGCGGGATCACCTTCTTCATGGAAGCTGAAGCGGTAACCGCTGCGGGAGATCGTCGGAAACCATGTGATCGGCGTGGCCCAAGGCACGTTCTCGCCGCTCTTGCCCATGGCGGCACGATGCAGCGCGGCCATGTCGGCAAACTGCTCGCTGGTGATCGCGCCTTCACGGATGCGGAACGCACGGTTGCACGGATGCTGCCCGAAGTAGACCGTGCGCGAGGTATAGGCTTGCGACACCATCTTGACGCCCGCCGACACCGCCACCTGACGGATCATCGAACTGATCTTGCCAAGCTCTTCCTCGCTGTCGGCATAGATCGCCACGGCCATCTGGTGATGACCGAATGTCACTTCACCCGAGGCCAGCCGGTTCTGCGCCTCGCCCAAGGCCGCGATCAGGTTTCCGGCCTTGTCGTTGATCGCAGCGCGGCGGCGCAGCTCACGGGCAATCCGCTCTTCCATGATGCCGTTGTTGATGGGCACGAAGTAGTTGGACACGACCATATCAACGGGCAGGTCCAGTTCATCGAACATGGTCACGAAGGAGTCGCGCGGGTATTCCTTGATCGAGTAGATCATGCCGACCCGATCCGGCAGGCTGCCGCCCGTCAGGTAAATCTTGTCGCCCTTGAAGGTGACGCGCGTGTTGGAGACGGTTTCCGCAATCGTGCGGTCCAGCGTCGTGTGAAAGGTCGGAACCTCGATGCCCGTGTTGATGCTTTCGAGAAAGCCCAGAAGATCACCGCTCGATGCCGTCAGCACCTGCGGGTTCATCTTCGAGAGCGCCGAGCAGAGAAATTCGACAACCTCATGCAGCTGGCTCACCTGACCGTCGATCTGGCGGGCAAGCAGTTCCTGCGACTTGCGCCGGGACAGCGGGATCTTTGCCAGCACATCAGGACGCTTGATGACGGTGATCGTGATGGTGTGTTCGCGCAGGTTCGTGCGCGCCATGTGCGACTGCCAGCGGCGGTCGATCTGGGCCGCGAGCGTGCCTTCGCTGATGGCCGGCAGGGCCGTGTCGATCCGGCGAGACACCTTGTGGACGGTATAGGCAAACTTGTCGCCGGTTTGGGCGATGATGCTGGCGAAGGTGTCTTTCATCCGGTCCAGCACCGCGTCAGCCGTGGTCAGGCTGTTCAACCCGCTGACGCGGATGCACTGGAGAAGTTCATTGCCCCTGGTCCGAACGGTCAGGTCATCGACCAACGACACATAAGGCAGCATGGAGGCCACGGATTGTTCGCGCCGTGCCCAAGCGGGCAGAATTTCAAGAGCGGCAGGGCCGATGCGAGGATTATGGTTCATAAGAGTCAGCGCCCCATTGATCGCGGTTCCTGGTGCGGCGGGTTCTTTTGCTCACGACCGTGACCACATCGAAGAAATGCGGGTCCCATTCTGCGGCGAGCCAAAAAGCCGGGTATGCAAAGATGATGAATGGGAGGGTCCAGAAGCTCTGGACCCACACAAAAGCCAGGACGGACCCCATCATCCAGATCACGGCATAAAACATCGGCAGGCCCATGAGGCGAGGCGGGCGGATGAGGCCGAGAAAGAGCGTGGACCGTCTGAGCATGGCGATTATGCGCCCCACATCGAGTTGACGATGACGCTGGCGCCGGCCACGATGGCGATGCCTGCCACGACATAAACAACCGTGCGGAAATCGACATAGCCCATGAGCCACGCGACACCGATGCCGATCACGGCAAGCGTTGCCATGGCCCGCCCGAGCGGGCCGGTCAGGGTGGTGGCGATGCCCGTCAGGATGTTGGTGATCGGGTTGAGGTCGATCTGCCCTTGAGCCAGGGCGGGCGAGGTCATCAGCATGAAAAGCCCGAACGCCAGCAACGCCGCGAGCATCATGGATGAAGCCGAAAGCGGCAGGGATTTGGTCATAGTGTGTCTCCGTTCAGTCGGGAAAAAACGGCCATCACCTTGCGGACGTGACCAATGGTTTCGCGGTAGGGCGGGATGCCTCCGTGGCGCGAAACCGCTTCGGGACCGGCGTTGTAGCCAGCCAGTGCCAGCTCCTTCGACCCGAAGCGGTCGAGAAGAAGAAGCAGGTAGCGGGCAGAACCGTCGAGGTTCTGGTGCATGTCATGGGGGTTCACGCCGAGCGTGGCAGCCGTCGCGGGCATAAGCTGACCGAGGCCGATGGCCCCGACATGGCTTTTCGCCTGCGGGTTATACGCGCTTTCGATCTCGATATTGGCGCGGTAGAAATGCCGCCATTCCATGACCGACATTCCGGCTTTGCGCAAAGCAGCATGACCGCCATAGCGCATGGCCGTCTGGTCAATGGCGTTGAGGATGTCTTCCCTTCCGGAAACTGCACGCGGCGCGACAAAACCGCTTTCCGGTTCTGCAAGAAACGACATGGAGTTTTGGGAAGGGGAGGCTGAGCGTTCAGCCTCTGGAATTATCGGCTGCCCGCCTGATCCGAAATGACGGGCAAAGCCGTTGCTTTGCTCTCTGTATTGAAAGGTTCCATCGGACCCCGGCACGAGAACCATGCCATTTGCAAAGGAATGGCCTGGGTTAAGCGAAAGAAGCCCAATCAGGCAGCCAGCCATTGCCGGAGTAAAAGAGAATAGTGAAGTCCTAGCTCTTGTTTTTATCCGCTGGCTTCTTGTGAATGGAATGCACCGTTCGTTCGTCATCGAACAGGGGAACATCCACGTGCCTGAAGCCAGCTTCGTGCATGAAGGAGGTAAGGCCGTTGACTGTCTTGAAGACCCTGACATTGATTTCATTAATGTCATCAACGCGGCGCGGCGTCGTGACGAGTATCTTATCAAACGTCCCTTCTGAATTGACGACGCGAATGATCCACTCGCCGTACCAGACAGACGCTTTGCGGTATGCCTCAGCCTTGCACACGACTTCAGCGGAATATCCGCTGGCAACAAGCTGTCGGAATTTAGGTTCTGTAACCACATTCGGCGTTTCTTTATCGAGTTCTATTTCCACGCCTGTGGTCCTCCAACTGGTAGGACCCCGGCACCCTTCTCAGGTAACCAAGTCCTACGACATTATAATTTTAACAGCAACCCTATAAGATTACCGACCGGAGATTTCCGGTAGCCGTGTCATCACTATGACGCGGAACCCTGAAATCAAAGCTGTTTTGGGAGATGCTGAGTGTGCTGGCAAGCAAAAGGGCGGCATGCAGGCTGACGTTGACCGCCAATCCTGCGCCGCCCAGCCAGGTCTAAACGAACCGCTCGCGACAAACGGCATGAAGGAGGGCCGCTCGCGCCACCCTCACACGATTGAGATCACTCTGTTTCTCACTCGTAGATGACGTTTTCGCGCCTTTCACCCTTCCACATCACGGCGAGGCTTCCAGTGTTCCACTTGTAAAGCCATCCAACGACTTCCCGGGAATTGGCATCGAGGACACGTTTGACGGGGTGTGCTTCTCGTTCGGTCATCACTTCGGTCACATCGTTTTCGGCAAACATGATTTTGCCAGAGTGTTTACCCATATTCTTGTCCTCACGGGCGTGGCTGTGCGGCAACGCAGCGCGTTCCCTTGTCCAGCGATTTGTTAACGAGTGGTTAATGACGTCTGGTCCCCGCCCCGATCACGGCATAAGACGAAGCCAAGTGAAACAGAACGAAATGAAGTCTGGTAACACGTTGGAAAACAGAAAAAAATATTTTGTTCCCCCTAGGGGTGACGGCAAAGATTTCAAGGCGCTGTTCAAACATCTTGCCGCTTCTGGTGCCGGACGCCCTGTAGACGAAAACGGGTTTCCGCAAGGTCCATGGACGCCGGATCTTCTTGCGGAGGCGATCTCGCAGATCGACGCCAACCGCGCCGGGATCGAACTGCGCACGGTCCAGCTATGGTTTCAGGACAACGACAAGGGCATCAGCGCCGAGAATATCAGGTGGCTCGCACGGATTTTTGGATGCGGCGACCCCGAGGCTACAAGCGCGTGGCAAGCGGAACTGAGTGCCTCTCAGGCGCGACTGGTTGCCCAAAGGCGGAAGCGGCGAAAGCCGTCAGTCAGCGGTGGTCAGGACACAGACAATGGTGAACAAGCGGCGGTCCCTGTGGGCGACGCGACTGTCACGGAGGCAGCAGACGATTGGCAGCCTGAAACACAACCTGTCAAAGGCTTCAGCCTTGCTCGACAATCCGAGGCGATCTTTGGCGGGGGATCACTTCTGGACCTGCCCGCATCAGTCTTCGCGGGCGCCGTTGCGCTTGGATTCATGTCCGTCTTCCTGGGCGTTCACAGCATCACCTACGCTGAAGATGCGGGTGTTCTCAGGCAGGTCGGGTTTCTGTGGGCACCGAACTGGACCCTTTTGTTCATGATCTTCATGCCCCTTTTCCTTGGCTTCTCCAGAGAGGTCCTGGACTACTGGAAGAAGGAGGGTCGGGCGCAGCTCGTTGCAGCGAGTGGCGGCGCAGTGGGCGATGAGGGATGGATGAAGAAAGTTGAGGCTTCGCCCTTTACCTACTGGGCAGTTTTTCTTGTTTGTGTGGGGTTTGCCGGTCTTTTCCAGTGGATCAGCGTTCGCTTGATCCCCTTGTTGGAAGGGGGTGGCGATTATGCCGTCGATTGGGGGTCTGTCGGCATCCTACGGCCTGAAGTCATTTCCATAGGGGCAGAGGTCACGTTCACAGGGCTTGCCTATCTCTATATGTGCCTGTGCTTCTACCTTTTCTTTGTCGGGCTTATCCTGCTTTACACCCTGGCTTATGACTACAGGGATATCAAGAGACGGTCGATCAGCGTGCTTGACGAACGTTTTCCCGATGTTGCCAAGACCGTTGGCGAAAGGGTCTTGCGAAGCATTTTTAGATGCACTCTTTCAGGTGTTCTTATTGCGATCTGCATGAAGCTCCAGGCCATCTTCCTCGTCACGAACAGTGCAAATATCTTGGACTGGCTGACTCAGGATTTCTGGTCGGTTCTGATTGGGCAGGATCATGGGATCGGTTGGCAGGATCTTGCTGCCCCGACGCAATATACGAGCCTTCTCATTGTACTGGTGACTTGCTTCACCTTCACCTGTGCCTTTACCCGGTTAAGCGTCAATTCTGAAGTTGGTGCAGATCGTCTGAAAATGGCGGCGGCCGTCGTGCTTTTGGTCGGCGGTTATCTGTCGATAGAGGCCTTCAACGGCTTTTCGATCCTGCTGGGTCTTTCGGTCCTTGTTGCCATTTACGGGCTTCTTGATCCGTGGCTAGGGTCCCGACCGAAAAGCGAAGGGGAGGGCATCATTGTATCATAACTGGCTTGATCGTTGGGACGATCGGCGGGCACAGCGCGGAAATGCGGTGAAGGAAAAAGCCGCGTTTGTTCTGGATGCGCAGCTCGCGTTCCCCTCCTTGGAAAAGGAAGACATAGGCATTGATGATTTTTGCGATCTTGCCGAATTGGCGACGGCTGACAGCGCATTCTTCGATGAACCCACAGGGTCTGATCTGAACTTTGAGTGGCAGAATGGGTGGATCGAGTTTCCGTCGGGTGTCTTGACGGACACTGCGGAAAACAACCTTGTCAGAGCAAAGGTGACGGAGAGCCGTTCAACTCATCAGGCGCTGATTGTTTTCCATCATTGGAACGCAAGCGCGCGATATGGTCAGATCGCAAAATTCTTCTCAAGGCGCGGCATAACGGTGGTCGAGATCGCCATGCCTTATCACTTTGAGCGCAGTCGTCCGGCGTCTCGATATGCGGACTACATGCTCAGCGCGAACCTGGGCCGGACCCTTCAGTCAGTCCGGCAAGCGGTTCTGGATGGACGCAAGCTGATACGCGTGCTGCAACACCAAGGTTATGAGCAGATTTCAGTCTTGGGCATGAGCCTCGGATCTTGGGTCGCCGGTCTTGCCGCAGCCAACGACCCTGCCGTTAAAAAGGCTGTCTTGTGTCTCACGGCAGGAAGTCTCGCTGACATGGTTTGGACAGGGTGTGCCACAAAGCACATTCGCGCCAGCCTCGAAGGCGATATTGACGTGACCCAGCTCAACAGAGCGTGGAGTCCGCTGAACCTTGAGAACCACATAGGACAATTGGCACGGCCCGATCTGGAGCTTCAAATCGTTCTGGCGAAAAGAGACACGGTGGTGTTGCCCCACCTGTCAAAGCCTCTGCTGGCAAAGCTGAGGCAGGCGGGAGCAAGTGTTGACGTTCTGGAACTGAACTGCGGACACTATTCGTTTTCGCTACCGCCTTACATCCTGCGCACCGGCCTCCGCACCCTGCGGCTGCTGACCGGGTAAGCATCTGGAAGAATTATCGCCTAGACGTTGCCAAGCCATCCCAAAGGATACTATATGATCTTATAGTGATGAGTGTGTCACTATAAGGATAAGGGCGGTTGAAGGTGGTTATGCTTCGAAACTTAAGCCCAACCACGTTGGGAGTGATGTTGGCTATGTCGGTGGGATTTGTATCGCCGTCAGGTTCTGTCGCTCAATCCTATCCTATCGACTGTGCCATCCTGTTGTGCATGGCTGGTGGGTTTCCCCCCTCAGCCGAATGCACAGCCGCCCAGGTTGAGGTCATTCGACGCGTGACGCCTTGGCCGATTGAGCCGCCGTTGCAGCTCTGGAACTGTCCAATGGGAGGGGGCGGGTCAGTGCCCGTTCCCAATCTAGGCGCTGACGGACTTACCCCGGAGGTTCGCCAGTATCGTGACGCCATTGAGGTCTGGGAACTGTCCAAGACTTCGGAGAACAGCAGTGGAGGGCGGATGGTCTACTCCAACGCCATCAAGGGCTACTACAATGTGGAGGGCGAGTATGTCCGTCGCTCGCAAGCGAGTGTGCCCGGTTGGGTGGAGAACGCGCTTTTGCAGCACACCGGGAATACCTTTTCTGGCGAGTACGGCAGCTTCCGGGGGATTATGCTCAGAACCCAAGACTATACCGGGGCTACAGCTGTTGAATGGGTGACTTACTGATGCTTCTGCTCGACAGGCTACACAAAGAATTGCCGCTAACCCCTTGCACGCGTAAGGTGTTCGGCAAAATGCCCGCAAAAGGGAAAGGGACGAGCAGAATCAGATAGACCACCAGCCCAAAAGGAAACCCCCCGCGCGGGGGTCCGCACGAGGGGGCTTGGGATTGATAACACAGGTTTGGCGACCTGAATTAGCGAACTATTTCACCTGCTATAGTTATCTCCCCATCCCCGAAAATCAAGAGCAAAAAGCGCATCTGTGCGAACAGATGAGGCTTGCCTGCGGACACCGCGCTTCTTGATTTCGAGGAGCAGCACATGCCGACGACCACAGCCGCGACACGCGGCACCTTTTTCAAGCGCCTTGGCGGCGTGATTGCGGGCGCTTGCGTCGAAGAACGCACAGCAGGCCGAAAACCCATCCACCGAAATTCCCTCCGCGCAGGATCGTGCGAGTCTTCTTTCTGGCGCAGCACGTCACGCCAGGAGGTTCAGAAGATCATCAAGGCAGCCAAGCGATATGAGCTGACAGGGCGCCAGCCTGGGCACCGCAATGGCCCACTGGGAGCAATCGCCTTGGAAGTTCTGGACTTGTTCGGAAACCTGGTCAGCTTCAAGACGGGCCGGTTGGACCCTTCGCTTGATTGGATCACCAACAAGCTGCGCCGGTCGCGGGATGCCGTTGTGCGAGCGTTGAAGGCGCTGCGCGATCACGGCTTTCTGGATTGGCTGCGGCGGTTCGAACCGACACCCAATGAAGGCCGTGGGCCGCAGGTTCGGCAGGTCAGCAACGCTTATCGCCTGTCCGCGCCAAAGCGCGCTCTGGCGCTTCTCGGGCGGTGGGCAGGCCGTCCCGCTTTGCCAGACGATGAGGGAGTGGAGCGGGCTGATCGGGCTGCAATGGAAGCCGAGTATAAGGCGGCACTGGATCTTGGCGGCTACGCCACCTTCCAGTGCGGCGACTCGCCTCTCGGAAAAGCTCTGGCTCAGTTGGGAAAAGCCATAGAATTACGCGAGTCTGCCAAGCGGACTGAATCCCAATCTACCTCTTTCTCTTATGCTGGAAGATGAAGTGGGTGCCACGCACCAGGTCGCTTACGCGCCCTTGCGGCGGTTCCAGATCGTAGAGAAGGGGCCGAAAGAGATCGTGGGACACAAACGCAACCTCTAGCTCTAGCGGCACCGTTGCAGTGGCTGTGAACAACAGCCTATTGCGGCCGGAGGGCGATGCAAGACCGTTCCGCGAAAGGAAGCGTTTCATGAAGCGTTTAAAGATTACAACGAGCTGGCCTGATCTTAGTCGACTTATTCCAAGGCTCTGACCATTGTTCAAACACTCACAACTGGAGTCTGTGAAGGCATGGGTTGCGCATCCCGCTCATGCTGCAATGCCCCTTCATGCACGCATACAGCGAGCAATTCGGCAGTTAATCCTAGATGGCGCCCTCGGAACGGGCAAACCGTTGCCGGCATCGCGTGCGCTTGCAGCTTCGCTTGGTGTTTCGCGTGACACTATTGAGGCTGCCTACACTCAGCTTCATGCAGAGGTGGTCCGGGTTTTTCGACCAGTTTGCCGCTTCGCTAAGCTCTGGCATGGGTTTCATGTCAGGCGGCGGCTTTCAGGTTCTGGTTGGCGGTATCATAGGCCTCATCTGGCGTCAGCAACCCGTGCGATGAGTGCGGACGTTTTTCGTTGTAACAGCTGATCCAGGCGCCGATCCCCCTGCGGGCCTCGGACCCGGCCTCGAAGGCGTTCAGGTAGACGCATTCGCATTTCAGCGACCGCGGCCATCCATGGAGATCTTCACCTTTGCATCCAGCAGCACCTGGGTGAACTCGGTGCTGGTGAATTGGGACCTTGATCAGAGTTGCAGATCCCGGGCGGCCCGTATTTGGCCAGTGCCTCCTTCAGGGCCTCGACGCAAAAGCGCGCGTCCATGGAGTTCGACAGCCGCCAGCTGAGCACCTTGCGGCTGTGCCAGTCCATGATCGCCACCAGATAGAGGAACCCCCGGCGCATGGGGATGTAGCTGATATCGGTGCACCAGACCTGATTGGGGCGGGTGATGGACAGGCCCCTGAGAAGGTAAGGGTAAATCTTGTGCCCTGGATGCTTCTTGCTGGTCTTGGGCTCCTGATAGATCGGCACAAGTCGCATGAGCTTCATCAGCCGGCGGGCCCGATGGCGCCCACATCGATGTCCCCCGCGTTGCATATGGCGGGCCATTTGCCGTGAACCATACCATGGCGTCTCGAGGAACTGCCGATCGATGATGGCCATGAACGCCAAGATCTCGGCACTTTCGCCGCGTGGCAGGTCAATAAAGGCTGGAGCGCACCAGCGACAGCAGGCTGCATTGCCGCCGGAGGCTGAGATCAGGGTGGTCCTGCTTCACCGCTTTTTGCCTCCAGTCCCGAGGATGAGATTGGAGGCTGCGGACAAAAAATCCCGTTCCACAACCAGCTGGCCGATCTTGGCATGCAGCTTCTCGACCTCCTGATCGGAAATCGTCTTCTCAGCAGCGTTCTTGCCGTCAAAGGCCGAGGCCATGTTCAGGGTCGCGGTTCTCTTCCAGACCGTGATCATGGTGGGGTGGATGTCATACTTCTTGGCCAGTTCGGCCGTCGTCAGTTCCTCGCGGATCGCTTCCAGAGCCACCTTCGCCTTGAACTCGGCCGAACAGCGCTTCCGTTTCGTCATGCGGATCAGTCCTTCGTCAATCGCCAAAGCTTAGCAACTGGTCCGAAATCCTGCGACCACCTCTGGTGCTTCGGGTTCATTCTTCAGCACGGCCACCAGCGCACTCGTGTCGATGAACATCAGTCCTCACCCCACATCGCATCCATGAACGCCTTATCGTCGCCGCCATCGGCCACGATGCCAGAAGCCGCTGCGCGGCTCTGGATCGCGGCGATCCGGTCAGCCAAACTTTCCTTTGCAGAAAGGACGGAAATTTGCGCAGCAAGTGCCTGACGGACTGCTTCACTCTTGTTCTTAACCCCTGTTATCGCGCAATATTTCGCAACAAGATCGTCGATTTCATCGCCTTTGATGAGGATGGTCATTGGTCTATCCTTAAATGTATATCCGAATATATTAAATAGGATATACCCTTGCAAGAAGCTGCTAACGGGACAGGGGTGAGGGAAGAATATGATACCACGCTATTCGATAGCAAAGTTTACAATGGAGCTTGCCAGCATAGCTGGGGTATTGCTGATAATTATCGCGATTATAACAGCAATAATGCAATACAATATAAACAATGGTAGCTTTGTAAACTATCTTTTGGCGGGCGCGCTGGTGATCAATGGTATTGCCATCATCGCAGCAGCGCAAATGGGAAGCGCGATTTTAGATACTGCTATTTCGAGCAGGGAACTGGTCGATACAATGAAGGCTTATATCAATGCAGATAGCAAACGCGAACCGCTTGTCGGTAGTGGAGTTTCTAAAAGCAAAGGTATTCGTGCTGAGCGATAGCAAGATTTTTCATATGAATAACTAATAATATTCTAGGAGGCTTCGAAGATGAAAATGAAATGCTCACGATGTGGCATGGATGCATTCGGGCCAGTTGTTTGTCCCGCATGTCTTGGGCCAATTGAAACTATTCCTGAAGATGAAAATACAGCTGTCAGCAGCGAGCCAAATAGGGGCGGCGGGTTCTGGACGGCTTTTTTTATTCTTTGCGGCTTAGGTTTGCTGATGCAGGTTTCAGCATTGTTTCTATAGCCAACTTGGGCGTCCCCTATCGGGCCGCGCCCCCGGTTCCGGCCGGCTGCACCGGCCTCCACCCGAGCTGGTCGGGGCGATGCGCCCGGCTACGCTGCACGGTTGAATGTCTCGTCCCGAGCCATCCCCCCGCACACCGGTCCTGGGCGCCCTGCCCCGCCCATCTCGCCCCTTCCGGGCGGGACCGCTGACGCAAGGCGCGTACTTGGTTGTCCAGTCGCGCGATAAAACGGCCTTGGAAGGGAGGCGCTGTTAGGAGATGATCTGCGTTATGCGGCTCGAAAATTTACGCCTGCAATCGTTCATCGCGCACACCAAACGATCCTATGAAACAACAGTCTCCCCATATTCCAGCGGCAGTTCGCCCCGGCACAATACGGGCAGAAAGCATCGCCAGGTTGACCAAGCAGCTCAAGGCGATCTTAATGGCCGACGGTGCGACAGAACAAGAAGCAACACGACTCGTTGCGAAGGACCACCTTTATCCCACAGTCCGCGCCCTGAGACGGCACATCCGAGAGCTTGGACACAAGCCATTGCGCGCGCCAAGGTAGGATTGCCGGAGGAACAGAGCAGGCCCGCGCGAGACGTCAAGGATCGAGCAAGGGCCTGTGGGCAACCGGGTGTGGTTTGGGGCAGCTGCGGCACAGAGCAACCGCGACCTTTTTCAGAATAGCGAGATCCCCGCGCGAGGCGCGGCGATCGAGACGCCGGGGGGATTTGGACAAGCCAAACGCCCCCTGCCCTTGTTGGGCCAAGCGCTGCGCGCCTGTCCGTTTGTGGACCGCTGGTCCCCCACCGCAACAGGAAAATGTTGCACGTCCTGCGGGGCCGTGTCCTCGCCTTCGGCTGCGGGCCGCACCACCCCCTTGTCCATTTGATTTTCCCATTGCGGCGGTTCCCCCCCTGCCCTCGCCGGGAGGCAAGGGTTCAGGAGAGGGGCGCGCTTCGCGCTTCCTCGCCTGACCCCCCGCCCATGTTCAGAAGCAGAAAGATTTGCCTTTTCTGTCAGAGGTTCTGCTTCTCAGGGAAAAAGTCGTACCAGCGTGACCGAAGCAGACGTTCAACGTTTGCCGCCGCATTGACGCAAAGGGCCCGTAGCAGTTAGTCGCAGCTCCGGCGATAGAACAGCGGCGTGCACTCCGGGAGCGTCCTTGTAAGGATGAAGCCTGCCTTTTCTGGAACTCGCTGCGAGTCACGGTTTTCTGGATGGGCCATGGCCCGCCTACATGTGGTTTCCACGATAGACGTCCTCCTTGGACATTATCCTTCCTCTCTCCCGCAAATATCCTCTTTCAGCCGCAGCGCAAGCGACTGAGAGGTGGGACCGGACGTTCAGCGTGGGTCAAAGAATCGACGCAAAGATCGCACTGCCAACGTAGGGCATGCAGTAGCACGTAAGGCCGTTCGCAGTTGCAACACGGACCAGAAGCCAAAATGGTACCTTCCGACCAAAAATGACGGAGGCTCACACGCAGAAAAAATTTGCCTTGAGACAATGTAGGCGGTCTGGTTGATGTCCGTCGCAGGAAGCGCTAAAACTATATAACGCATAAATCTAGAAGCCTATTTCATAGCCGCGGCTTGAGTAAAGTAATCTATATAGTAAGGTAATGGCCTTACGATATTTTGCCCAAGCAACTATCATCAATTGACGTGTCAACAGGAGCTGGAATGTATGGTCAGGAAAGTTTTCTTCTCGTTTCACTTTGATAACGATTTCTGGCGGACACAGACCGTTCGGAATATGGGTTCACTAGATGGACAAACCCTTGCTAGTGCTAATAAATGGGAAGAGTTGAAGCGCACAAGTGATCAGGCAGTTCGTAACTGGATCGACACCCACATGAAGGGAAAGTCTTGCCTTGTGGTGCTGAACGGGTCGGGTACAGCTGGCCGAAAATGGATTAATTATGAGATAAAAAAAGCTTGGGAAGATGGGCGTGGTGTGCTTGGTATTCATGTTAATAAACTCAAGCACAGTGATGGAACGCAAAGCCAAAGAGGATCAAATCCATTCTCTAACATCACGGCGAATGGATATAGCCTGTCGGGAATTCCATCACTCTGGATTCCAGGCGGCACCACAAGCCAAGAAGCCTACGCGTCTATCTCAAATAATATTGGCGATTGGATCGAAGAAGCCATCAAAATCCGCAAGCAATACGCTGGCGCGCTTTGAGTAGCAGTGCAACAAAAAATAGTTGTGACGTTACTATACCAAAAGCAACCTTAGACACAGTTGAATAATAAAACCTAGTATTTCCAGTTTATTGGTAATACTAGGTTCTAATATGGAGGTGAGTTTTCGATGGCTCTTTCGAATTCGGTGAGCGCTTTCTGCAGAAAATATGCCCGCGACATGGCCGACGGAACGGTAGCGGTATTTGCAGGCGCCGGTCTTTCTGCTCCGGCCGGCTTCGTCAACTGGAAATCCTTGCTTGCGCCGTTCGCCAATGAACTCGATCTCGATATCGAGCGCGAGAGCGAGCATCTTGTAAGATTTGCTCAGTTCTCTCTCAACCACAAGATGGGAAACCGCGCGCACTTGAACGAAGCGCTCATCTCGGCATTCCCGAGCATGACCAGCCCGTCACTGAACCACGAAATTCTAGCAAGACTTCCGATTAAGACGTTCTGGACCACGAACTACGACAAGCTGCTTGAAAAGGCTCTCGAAGGGGCACGTAAGAACACAGACGTGAAGCACGTAGACAGTCAGTTGCCAACAACGAAACCAAAGCGTGATGCTGTCGTCTACAAGATGCACGGCGATGCTGAGCATCCAAATGAGGCAGTGCTCACTCGCGACGACTATGAGTCTTACGGGCATAAGCGCATGGGGTTCGTAAACGCCCTGGTAGGCGACCTTACCGGCAAGACTTTCTTGTTCATCGGCTTCAGCTTCACAGATCCTAATTTAGATCACGTTCTGTCTCAACTGAGGCTACGATACCAAAATGCGCAGCGTGAGCACTTTTGCCTTATGAAAGTTCCTCACCGGGACAGCTTCAAGTCGGAGGAGGATTTTGTCTATGCCAAGGCACGGCACCGTCATTTTGTCGCTGACTTAAAGCGTTACAATGTCACTGCGTTAGAGATAGATGATTTCGAGCAGATTACTGAGGTGCTGCTAACTATTGAAAAGCACTATAGGCGGCGACTGGTTTTTGTATCAGGAAGCGCGAGCAACTTCGATCCGTGGGGCGAAACCGCCGTGAATGGCTTCTTCCGCGACCTCGGCTCAATTCTAATCGACAACCAGTTCCAGATCGTAAGCGGCTTCGGGCTTGGCGTAGGCAATTCATTGATCAGCGGCGCCATTGAAAAAGCATACGCCAATCGTAACATCAATCTAGATAATTTCCTTCAGGTTCGGCCTTTTCCACGTGACATTGCCGATCCCAAAGAGCGAGCTGCTATATGGGAAAGATACCGCAAGGAATTGCTATCATTACCGGGCATAGCTTTGTTCTTTCTTGGTAACAAGGAAGTCGAGGGCAGGATCGTGCCGGCGGATGGCGTGCGAAAGGAGTTCGAGATTGCGGTTTCCCAAGGCGTGGTAACTCTGCCGGTGGGAGCCACCGGTTCGATGGCGGCAGAACTGTCAGCTGAAATGCTTGCCAGTAGCGACAATCTCTCTCCCGCCCTTGTAGAATCGCTTAATGCGCTTCAAACACCTGTTGATAATCTTCATGTCCTTCTTCAGCCTATTATTGATGCAATAAAGACGATTGCCAACGAATAGATAGTGCACTGATTATCGTAGTGATGTTAGTCCAGTATGCTCGCCATATTATATACGTTTCGCCGTGTAGGGCAATTAGGCTGAATAATTGTATGCAACATCGGAAAATTAATGACGACCTTCACCGAAAGCAGAATTCGCCAACGCGCGCAGCGCAAGACTGGGATCTATAGAAACGCGACGGCCGTCCTTAAGGAAGAGGTCGCCTCAGCGAAAGCGAAGTCCAGCTTTGATATATTTTTAAGCCACTCGACATCCGATGCAGAGATCATCCTCGGCGTAAAAGGCGTCCTCGAAGACTATGGGAAGACTGTTTACGTGGACTGGTTGGAAGACCCGCAGCTTGATCGCAGCCGGGTAACACCGGCGACTGCCGAGACCATCCGGGGACGGATGCGTCAGTGCAGGTCGCTCGTCTATGTGCATAGCGTAAATTCGGGATCATCCAAGTGGATGCCCTGGGAGCTAGGATATTTCGATGGTTTCAACGGAGCCGTCGTAATCCTTCCCGTTACTCGAAGTGGCGAGAGCTTCCAAGGACAGGAATATCTCGGTATTTATCCATATATCGATGAAGCGCCAATTCAAGGTGGCACCACCAACAAAATTTGGATCAACAAGAGCAGCACAGCATCAAAACAGTGGGACATATGGATCGAGGATCCGCGCGCTTTTAGAAAGACAGGGTAGGCACCCTCTAAGCTTCGAACACCACTGGACCGGAGGATGCCGCACGGCTGAGGCCAGACTGGATTTGGGGAAGCTGCACTCCGTATTTGACGATTTAGAAGCGGCCTCTTCTGACCCTTCGCTACGTTCTAATGTCCACGATAGAAGTGATTGTGCAGCTGCAGCGAACGACGGCTCAGGAGATGGCCCAGACGTAGCACAATTGGATCCAGCTACGGCTGGAACTCCCAGGGGTTGATGACTTCGACACCCATGGCCTGAAAGGGTGCGGTGTCGCGGGTTGCGATGCTGGCAACGTTCTGGGCCGCAACAATGGCCCCGATCTGACCATCGGCATGACTTATGGTCACGCCACGCTCTCTCGCCCTTGAGACACGCATGGCATAGAACAGCGACGCCGTTCCGTCATAGGGAAGGATACGGCCGGCAAAATCATCCTGCAGCATCGCCTCGATCGTCCCGACAAGTCGTGTCTTCCGCTCCCCGGCAGGCAAGATGAACGCACCAAACAGCAACTCTTCTGCCGTGATGGCGGTCACGTAAAGATTGCCTGGTTCCTGTGCATCAAGCCAAGCCATGACATTCGGGTTTGGAGCAGGCCGCTGGACCTCCGAAAGAACGTTCGTGTCCAGGATGATCATGAGAAGTCGGCAGCTTCGCCCGCAGTTTTGTCACGCGTTCGGCTCAACTCTTCACCGATCACGCCCATTTCCTGAAACCGTGACCGCAGTTGCTGCCCGAAACCGCCCGTTTGTCTGGCAACGTAGGAGTTGACCAAGATGGCACGGGCCTCGGCTTCGATGCTTCGCCGGTTGCTCGACGCCTGCTCCCGAAGGTGGTTGTGAACCTCGTCAGGAAGGTTCCGGATCATCATGTTTCCCATAGCTGCCTCTGTCCTCAGATAGCGTTCCACCAAAAATGATATCATCAGGCAAGATGATGTCAAAATTGAATTCGTGATATCGTCTGGCGTACTAATCCTCTGTCCACAAAACGGACGTTTTGCGGACCATTGCCAGATATGTCCGAGAACAGGCTGTAAGATGCGTATTCGGACAACTTGATTGTTGGATGATTTTATGGACATTTTCAGGCAACTGATGCCGAAAACAGTGCGCAAGGAAAAACAGATGTCACTTATAGGGTACGCGCGCGTCTCGACCTCCGAGCAGGATCTTGCCCTTCAGCTTGACGCGCTGAAGGCTGCTGGCGCGACCCGCATCTTTGAGGACCAAGGGGTATCCGGTGCCAAGGCGGACCGCCCTGGCTTGCATGCGGCACTCTCCTTCCTCCGGGAAGGTGACACGCTCGTCGTCTGGAAGCTCGACCGGCTTGGCCGTTCAATGACCCATCTGCTGCAAACGGTGGCTGAACTTGAAGGCCGAGGTGTGGGCTTCCGGTCCCTTACCGAGACAATCGATACCACCACCCCGACCGGGCGGCTCGTGTTCCACATCTTCGGGGCCCTTGGTCAGTTTGAGCGAGACTTGATCCGCGAGCGAACTGGCGCAGGACTGAAAGCTGCCGCGGCAAGAGGGCGGAAAGGGGGGCGCCCCATTGCTGTTACACCAGAAAAGGTGGCACGTGCCCGTCAGCTGATCGCGTCGGGCCTCAACGTGCGCGAGGCCGCAGCTCGCGTGAAAGTAAGTAAGTCTGCCCTCTACACGGCGTTGAAGGCCAGCACGGTGTTAGCCAGGTAGCATATTTTCGTCCTGGAACCCGCCGTGGCAGCGTCTCTCACGGCGTAGCAGCCGCAGTCGGTCTGGCTCTCGCCCCAGGTGCACATGTCGTCAGCACAGCCCGTCCCATGGCTGACGCACATATGGTGGCTGTCCGGCGCGGCTTGACGAGTTCCAAGGGGCGCGGCAACTAGGCTCGATGATCGACCTGCGCCCCGTAGCCCATCCAATTGGAACCATCATCGTCACCGTAGGCGTAGCGATGCTGCTGCCCATGCTGGTGGACCTATGGCATGGTGATCCGCACTGGATGGTCTTCCTGGAGTGTGCGTTTGTCACAATAACGGCAGGAGGGCTGATCGCAGTTGCCACACGCGGCAGCTACCGTTCGCTCACCATCCAGCAGGCTTTTCTGCTGACATCGGGCCTTTGGGCCATCCTGCCCATCTTTGGCGCGATGCCCTTTATCTTGGGCCAGCCCCATGTCAGCTTTCTCGATGCCTATTTCGAGGCTATGTCGGGCATGACGACCACCGGGACCACAGCCTTCCCGGAACTGGACGCGCTGCCCAAGAGCACACATCTGTGGCGGGCGCTGCTGCAATGGATGGGTGGGCTGGGGATTGTCGTTGTCGCGATGGTCTTCCTGCCGGTGATGAAGGTCGGCGGCATGCAGTTCTTCCGCTCGGAGGGGTTCGATACACTAGGCAAGGTCCTGCCCCGCGCTGGCCAGATCGCGTCCGAGATGACAACGGTCTACCTGCTGATGACAGGGGCCTGCGCGATCACCTACATGCTGCTGGGCATGACCGGCTTTGACGCGGTGGTGCATGCACTGACAACCTGCTCGACCGGCGGGTTCTCGAACTATGACGCCAGTTTCGGGGCCTATCTGGGGGGGCCGGAGTGGGCGGCCTCGGTCTTCATGATTATGGCCTCGATCCCCTTCATCCGTCTGGTCCAAGCAATGGGCGGCAATGTCCAGCCGCTGTGGCGTGACCGTCAGATCAGGACCTACCTGCGCTGGATCTTCTACGTGTGCGCGATCATCATGAGCTATCGGCTGCTCTATCTGGATCAGGACGCCTCGCTGCCGGAGGCTTTGCGTGAAACGGTGTTCAACACCATCTCGACCTTCTCGGGCACCGGCTATGCCTCGACTAACATGATGGCTTGGGGGCATCTTCCGCTGGCGCTGCTGATCATTGTGGGACTGATCGGGGGCTGCACCGGCTCGACCGGCTGCTCGGTCAAGGTTTTCCGCTACCTGGTGCTGCTGGAGGCCGTGCGTGCGCAGATCCGCCGCATGCATTCGCCCCACCGCATCTCATCGCTACGCTACGAGGGGCAGCGGCTGGACGAGGACATCATCGACTCGGTGATGGCGTTCTTTACGCTCTTCATGCTGACCTTCGGCCTGCTAATCTTGGGATTATCGCTGACCGGCCTGCATCCGCGCACGGCCCTGACGGCCGCCTGGACCGCCATTGCCAATATCGGCCCCGCCTGGGGGCCCGAGATCAGCGCCAATGGCTCGATCGTCAATTTTCCCGACGCTGCCAAGTGGATCATGATCGTCGGGATGTATCTTGGGCGGCTGGAGCTGGTCTCGGTCCTGGTGCTGCTGATGCCGCGGTTCTGGCGCGCCTGAAGCCGAGAGTTGCTCGTTGGCTGGCGGGCACCAGGTGTTGTCAGGCCGCGTTGGCCCTAGCTCACCTTTGTCAGCACTCAGGTCCGGCTTTTTTGCGCCGGCAGATCGAGGCGTTTGGCAAGGCGCAGACTGCGCTAACTTCCTCCTGACAGGCTGCTGCTCTATCAGTGGACCTGTGACAACAGCCCCGTGTACTGGCTGCAACCCCTGCGGCCCAGGCAATCAAGGGAGTGATCGCTTCCACAACGCCAAAGATCGCGCCTGTCCGGATAGCCTTGTTAAAGCTTGGCCGTTGCGTTGATGCGCCCTTTCCAATCGACGCAATGAAGGCATCGATCGACATCGAAACGGCAAGACTAACACTTGCAAGTCATTCTCACCTAAGAATGGATGCTTGAACGGCGGCAGAGCAGAGGAACGACTGTTTGGCAGGATCATCGACACCTGGAACAATGCTGCAGCCGCTAACGGCCGACGATCAACCGCCGCTTGCCTGAGCCAAGACCGGACTGACATGGAATGCAGCACGCGCAGGACTGTTATCACGGCCGGGGTTTTCCATAAGACAGGAATTGGCGACAAGGGTGGTCGGATACCAACCCAGAGAGACGTGGAAGCCAGACCCGATGAATGATGACATTGCTGAGCGACTGCAGCGGGGCGCAGAACGTTTTGTTGCAGCCAGGGAGCCGCACCGGGCGACAATTCGTGATCTCTATGGGGAAGGATGGGACGCGGTGGCTGATCCGGCAGATGTTGGCCGGACGTTTCGCAAGATGGTTGCCGCCGGACAGGTTCCGGGCTTGCGGCTGGTGAAGCAGAACAAGTGGTTGAACCAAAGAAGTCATGTGGAGTACGTCCGCAGCCGGGGGTGACCGTGACGAACTGCCGCCAACCCTGAAGAAGGATGGCGGTAGCGGGTTCGTCGCGGTCAGGGGCCTCCAGCATGCCACGTCATCCAGCTGCTCCACCCTCCGCTTTGAGCATTAAGGGCTCAGCACGCTCGGGACGCAGAGCGTCAGTTCCAGATCCCGGACAAGAAGCGGTCAGAAGACAGTGACTTGGGTGCCCACTTCGGCAACCGCGAAAAGCCGTTCCACATGCTCGTTGTAAAGGCCGTAGCAGCCCGACGACGATTTCCGCCCGATCTTGCGGGTGTCGTGGGTGCCGTGGACGAGGTAGGCCGGCCAGGCCAGATAAAGGCCGTAAGCGCCCAAAGGATTTTCAGGGGCTCCTCCCTCCACACGCTGCGGCAGGGTCGGGTCTTTTTCCCGCATGCTCGCCGTGGGCGTCCAGGGCGGGTTCTTGGTCTTCCTGACGACTTCGGTCTGGCCGCGGCGCGTCAGATCTTCGGTCATGGGAATGGAGCAGGGAAACACGAAATGCACGCTCTCATCGGCGGACCAGTAGTGCACGCAACGGGAGGTGACGTCGGCCAGGATGACGCCTTTCCCGAGGGAGGGATAGAAGTCACGCCAGTGCCGCGAGCGGAAGGAAGACAGGTTGCGCTGCGGACCTCCGCCGGAAGCGGCCTGGCTCATAGCCGGAACGCCTGCTGCTGGCGGGCTTGGGTAGAGCGGCTGCCCGGTGGCGGGGTCAAAGTTCTGTCCAAACGCAGAGGTGCCGGGAAGAACGACGCTTGCTGCGACAAGCCCCTGCAAAAAGGTTCTGCGGTCCCTAGACATGCTCCTGCCTCGCTCTTTTGGTTTTTGACAGCTTTTCCCAAAGCAATAGCCGAGCACGGGGCTTGAACCAAGACAATCCGAAGCATTTTTGGTTCGTTCTGGACAATCTGCAACAGGCCAAGGGTCCTTGGATAGGAAGCCAAGGAGGATGGCGACAGCACGCGCCCGCTGATCAGCAACTCAGCAAAGGAAGGCGGACCTGTCACGGCATCGTCATTGTCTTGCTACGAGTACGTCATTGGCCAGTAATAACGTGTGCCCCCAGACAAGATCTCCGGAGGCTCCATGTTTCGTCGCACATTCACGTCCACATTTGCCATTGCGCTTTGTGGAGGCACGGCTTTTGCCCAAGACCTGCCCCAAGGGGGAAGCGAGTACTTCACGGCTGCTCAGCAGGTGCTGGGCGAGCGCCTGAACGCAGAGCCCAATACCGGCACGGCTCGGAATGTCATCCTGTTTGTCGCCGATGGCATGGGGATCGGCACGAACTACGGGATCCGGCTGTACATGGGTCAGCAGGAGGGCCTCCTGGGCGAGGAATACAACCTCCCTTATGACCTGTTTCAAAACTCGGCCATCATGAAGACGTACAACATCAATGCCCAAACCCCGGACTCTGCTCCGACGGCAGGTGCAATGAACACGGGCGTCAAGCAAATATTCAACACAATCAACATGAGCGAAGACGTTGTTCATGAAGATTGTTCAAGCGGCACCCCGCTGACGACCTTTGCTGAACTGGCCTCCGAGGCAGGCAAATCCGTTGGCGTCGTGTCAACCGCACGCATCACACATGCCACGCCGGCTGCCGTTTTTGCCAAGACCCAAAGCCGTGACTGGGAAGGTGAGGCTCCTGAAGGCTGCACCGATATCGCCACCCAGATGATCGACGCGATGGAAAGCGGCATGCTTGATTTCGCCATGGGAGGCGGTGCGTCCAACTTTGCTCCGGAGGGCGTGGACGTGGGCGGTGGTCTGACCGGCAGCCGACCCGATGACGTTGATCTTGTGGCCCGTGCAAAAGACCTGGGCGTCGCCTTTGCTCATGATCGCGAGACCGCCGAAGGTCTGGATCTTGCCGCAGAAGGCCCGGTTCTTGGCCTTTTTGCGGGAAGCCATATGGCCTATGCTGCCGACCGTCCCGAGCAAGAGCCGACGCTGGCCGAGATGACGCAAATGGCCATTGAAAAGCTGTCGAGCAATGAGGAGGGCTTTTACCTCGAAGTCGAAGCCGGACGGGTTGACCACGGAAGTCATGATGGCAATGCTCATCGCACCTTCACTGACGGCGTGGCATTTGCCGAAGCAATCCAGGCCACCATGGAAGCCACCAATCCGGAAGAAACGCTGATCATTGTCACGTCCGACCACGATCATGCCATGGTCTTCAACGGCTATTGCGGCCGCGGCACGCCCATCACCGGGCTTTGCTATGACGTCTCCACCGACCGGATCAAGCATTCTGACGAACTTGTCCTGGCTGATGACGGCTCGCCCTTTACAGTCGTGGGCTTCGGCAATGGTCCGGGCTCCATTCTGACCGAACAGGAAGATGGGACCTATTCAGGTTCTCGTGCTGAGCTGACCCAGGACGAAGCGACCAATCCTGATCATTTGCAGCAAGCCTTGATCCCGGCGAGCTCTGAAAGCCATTCCGGCGTCGATGTCGGCCTGTGGGCCACTGGTCCCTGGGCGCATCTCTTCGGCGGGACGATGGATCAAGAGGTCATCTTCCACGTCATGCGGCAGGCCATGTTCCCCTCGGCCGAATAAATCCGTCGAGGTCAGACAATAAAGAGGCCGGTCCACCGGCCTCTTTTTCATGAAGACGACCTGTGACGGGTCGGAGAAGGAATTACGCGTAGATCATCACGGGTGTTCTTGGCTGGAGCATTGCGTAAACGTCCTCGATCTCCTGATCTGTCAGCGCAAGGCACCCCGCAGTCCAATCCCGGTTCTTGGCGGCAAGGACATTTCCTTCAGGCCCCCGACCATGGAACATGATGTCTCCGCCTGCCTTTCGTCCAAATTGTGCGGCGTAGGCCTTGTCCTGATCGTTCGGGTAGGAAATGCCGACCGACAGGTGATAGCGGCTGCGTGGATTGAAGCGGTCGACAAAATATAGACCCTCAGGGGTCTTCCCGTCGCCCTCGAACTGCTTCGGACCGACAGGTTGGTTGCCGAGCCCGAAATCATAGGACTTCAGCAAGGTCGTGCCGCTGATGAGATGCATTCTGCGCTGGCTCTTGTAGACCACCACTTGCGTCACGGGGGGTCCGAAGTAGCGCTTGAACTCCGGTATCGGTCGGGCTGCGGCCTGAGTGCTCACGCCGGATGAACCGGATCGTCCGCAGGCTGCCAAGGCTGCAATCATGGCCAGTGAGGCATGGCGGCGGGTGAAGTGGGACATTGACACGGGTTCCTGCAGAAGGCGTTCGGCTGATTTATGCAGCGGGGTAGCTGTTGAAGATTTCACTGCTGCCGTCCTTGCGGATCAGCAGGACGTCGTAAGCCACGCGCCGGCTTTCGGAACCCATGCCCGGACTTCCGAAGGGCATTCCCGGAACAGTGACCCCCAAAGCGTCCGGGCGATCCCGCAACAGCTGGCGGATATCGGCGACCGGAACATGTCCTTCCAGGAAGTAACCTTCAATCGATCCGGTATGGCAGGACGTCAGTTCGACAGGCACGCCAAGATCGATCTTGTGCTGCATGAGAAGAGTGCCGAACCGCTCTTCGCTCGTGACCTGGAAACCGTTCTCCCGCAGGTAGTTCGTCCACTGCTTGCAGCACTCGCAGCCGCGTCCCTCGACAACATGGATCGTGAGGGCATTCCCCGACAGTCCGAGTGTCGGCAGTGCGCTTGCGGCTGCGGCAAGAAGCACGGCTCGCCGTGTCAATTCCATCATGATCCGTCCCTTATCCAGCACTTGCCGGGTTTTTGCTTGCGACAACTGCAACCTCAAGCTGCTAGAGGTTCAAGTCACAATTTCAGAGTTCACGGGCTTGTTAGGTGATTTGCCCTTATAGGAGGTCATGGTTGAGGAAGTGGAAAGAGCATAGCTGCTTAACACCCAGGTTTTACCCAGCCACGCTTGTGTCTTCTCGTGATATCAGAGACACGGAACTGATGACCGTCTCAAGAACAATCGCGAGAGAAGAATGCTGACACGTCGCCATTTCATCCTGACAACCAGTGCCCTGTTCTCGCCGGCCATTGCTTCACCCAGCTTTGCAATGTCGTGGCCGAGCGAGGCTCAAATGGCTGCTTGGGATTCTGAGATCACACCGGCAGCCTATGATCCAGCCACCTCGAATCCTTGGGGATTGCATCCGAGGTTCTTGCCGCAGCGTGTCGAAGCCAATGACGGTCTGACGCCCGGTGACATTCACGTCGATGCGGTAGCGCGTTACCTTTATCATATTCAAAATGATGGCACGGCAATGCGTTACGGAGTGGCCATCGGACGCGGCGATCTTTATGAGCCAGGAACCTACACAGTCCAGCGCAAAGCAAAGTGGCCGCACTGGACTCCGACCCCGGAGATGATCAGGCGGGAACCGGAAACTTACGCGCAGTACGCGAATGGCATGGAGCCCGGACCTTCAAATGCACTCGGTTCGCGTGCGCTCTATCTTTATGTCGGAAACCGTGACACCTATTTGCGCATTCACGGGACGCCGTATCCCACTTCAATCGGAAGTCGAGCAAGTTCGGGATGCGTTCGCATGGTGATGGCGCATGTCAACGATCTTTACAGCCAAGTCGAAACCGGCGTCACTGCTATTCTTTATCCGGGAGAATAGCAGATCGATGACAAAACAGCTCTGTCACTCAGCCCGATCCGAGCCGCTCATCAAGGCAGCTTTATGAATGGATGAAGTAGCGGTTGTGGAAGAGATCTTGGTTGAAACGATACTCTCATCCCTCTGCGAGGCAGATGGGGCCACCTCGCTCTGATATAAGCGGCAAAAGTGTCGTTTCGACTGGACCTACGTGCTCATACCAGTAGCAGTTATCGTCTGGTTGGAGACGTGCTGTCGCAATATTTTGGTTTGGAGCGGCCAATGCGACCACTTCCTCTGGAAGTTCCTGCGTTCCCCCAATGGCATCAGTCAACACCGAGGAACATCCCCCGAGAAGAGAGACTGTGAGCATAGCCACCCAAAGCTTTGCTTTCATTTGTGAGCCTGACACCATGATCTTTCCTTCTGGAATGACTTAACATCAGCTATTGCAGTCGGGAGGCGGATACAAGCCAGCTGCAGAGCAATCTCCGCAAGGAATGAGTTGAGGTCCGCTCACCGCCAATGCTTGCAGAATACTTGGTGCTTCTGCGTACATGCGCGCTGCAACTCAGGTGCCCTCAGTGCAAAATCGACGGTATTGGCTTCCGGATGATTAAGCCAACCATCGAACATGGCCCATAACATCCTGCCAAGAGCGCAGCAAGATCGACGGCAAAGCTCTCAGGCGCCTCGCGTCCTGCAAGCGCAGAATAAAGCGAACTGACGAGCATGAACGTTTCGCGGTAACTTCGTGTCTGTATCTGAGTGTAGACCAAGCAGCCTCAAGTGGCTTGCTGAAGTCGAGGACAATGTCTGTCCCGTTCTTGACCAACAATAACAAGTGGTCCAAGCGGGCAGATCATCTTCCGACACGCTCCATCTCAGCACTTGGCCAGGGGTCAAGGTCGACAGATCGAAGGCACCCGAAATGCCAGTGCCGTCTCATTGCGCATTTCCGCGGCTATTCCCGCATGAGACAGGATCGCGTCCAGCGTACCGCCCTCCACCCCTCGTGCTGCGAAAGATTGGTTGCTGGTCCCGCTTCTGGTGCGGGTTCGCTCAGTGTCTCGGTATGTAACGGCACGGTCATGGCATCATGAGGCGACCAAGATAAATACCTACAAACGCCCCTATCAATCCGAAAACGATTGCGTGAGCGATGGCATACTGGATCATATCCAGTCTGTTCCCACCAAGCTGGCGTGCGCGAACCAGCCCGCGCCATGAGCCCAGGACAGCCCCCAGGAGCGTCAGCATCTGCCTGCTTGATGTCCGAAAGGTATCATTTCTGTGCCCTACTCGTTGCGACTGATGGCACCTTATGCCACCTCAAGCAGCTAGAGGTTCAAGTTGGTTCTTATGGGGTTCACCAAATTGTCAGTCATTTGAGCCGAAGAAAGGAGGATACAAAGCTATTCCAGCGCAACCAGTGGGCGCACAGCTTGTCGGCTACAGAGCCGGTGTGTATGTGCGGTGGATGCAATAGACAATTCTCAGCATCGACGTGCGGTCCCCATTAATGAATGGCGTCCTCGATCATGTGGTCAGTGATGCACAAGGAATGATTGCCCAGCACCTCGATCACCCGGCAGTCGGAAATCCTGTTTCCAGAGCATTGCACCACCATGCGTTCAAGCTCCGCCTTGAGCGCCGCCAGCCGTGCAAGGCGGCTTTCAACCTCAACCAGTTGAGCCCGGGCGATGGCATCCGCTGCTGAGCAAGAGTGATCGGGATTATCCGACAAGCTGAGCAGGTCCCTGATGGCCTCCAATGAGAACCCAAGTTCCCGCGCATGCCGGATGAACGCCAGCCGATCCAGGGTTTTCCGGTCGTACAAGCGCTGATTGCCTGCACTGCGCTCCGCTTCGGGCAGCAGGCCTATCTGCTCATAGTAGCGGATCGTCGGGACTTTTACTCCGGTCGATGCGCTAAGTTTGCCGATGGTCAGCATCAAATTCCTCTTGAAGCTATAGCAGCTAGAGACATTAAGGATACGAATCAGAGAAGGCAACTGCCCTGACCTGGCGGAAGGAATGACAATGACGAACCGAGATGTGACAGGCGAAACCGCCTGCGACTGGACGGTATCAGGCATGGATTGCGCCTCCTGCGCCACGAAAGTGAGAGCCGCGGTGTCTCGCCTGCCGGGTGTCAGCGGTGTCGAGATCGGCATCATGTCCGAACGCCTGCGCTTGACGCTGGATGAAGAAAAGACCGACCGGGAGAAGGTCGAAAAGACCGTGCGGGCGCTTGGCTACGGTATCGCGCCGCGTGGTGCGGAAAAAAAAGGGTTTGTCATGCCCGGTGCCGCGCCGGACGCTGATCTGCGTCATGATCAGCACGGGCATCGAGAGCCTCAGACGAGCCAGCCTGCGGCAGACTCTTCCGGTCACGGCAGCCTCGGCCATGTTCATGATGACCCTGCTGATCGTGGCAAGAGCTGGTACCAGACGGGCAAAGGCAAGCTGGTGATCTTCACGGCCCTGCTGCTTGCCGCAGCCTGGGGCGTGGAACTGGTTGCACCCCGGATCGGTACATGGGCATTCGGCGCGGCCTGCTTGATCGGTGTCGCACCCATTGCACGTCGCGCCTTTGCCGCCGCGCGAATGGGCCAGCCGTTCACCATCGAGGGCTTGATGACCGTTGCCGCGATCGGCGCCTTGTTCATCAACGCAGCCGAAGAGGCCGCGCTTGTGGTGTTTCTGTTCGCTGTCGGTGAGGTGCTGGAAGGTGTCGCCGCTGGCAAGGCCCGCGACGGCATTCGTGCGCTGGCCAACCTGGTTCCCAAGACTGCGCTGCTGGAGGTCAATGGCACGACACGCGAAGTGGCGGCTGCCAGCCTTCTTGTCGGCCAAACTGTGCTTGTCCGCCCCGGCGACCGCATTCCGGCTGATGGAGACATCGCCGAAGGCCGTTCCGGCATCGATGAAAGCCCGGTGACGGGGGAAAGTGTGCCAAAGACGCGCGGACCCGGAGACGCGGTCTTTGCGGGCTCCATCAACACCGAAGCAGCATTGCGGATCACGGTGACCAGGGCCGCCGAAGACAACACCATCTCCCGGATCATTCGCCTCGTGGAAGAGGCCGAAGAAGCGCGCGCGCCGACCGAGCGTTTCATCGACCGGTTCAGCCGCTGGTACATGCCTGCCATTGTCGCGGTGTCGGTCCTGGTGATCGTGGTGCCGCCGCTGGTCTTTGGTCACGCCTGGGACACCTGGATCTATCGCGGGCTCGCGCTTCTGCTGATCGGCTGCCCTTGCGCGCTGGTGATCTCGGTTCCTGCTTCCATCGCGTCGGCGCTGTCCACCGGTGCCCGCCGGGGACTGCTGATGAAGGGAGGAGCGGTCATTGAAGCGGCCGCCAAGGTGTCCAAGGTCGCTTTCGACAAGACGGGAACCCTTACCCATGGTCGTCCCGAGGTGACGGACCTCGTGCCGTTCGGTGCGACAACAGAAGCTGAGCTTCTGGAAGTGGCGGCAGGGGTTGAAAGCGGATCGAGCCATCCGCTGGCCATCGCCATTCTCAACAAAGCCAAGTCGGCAGGTGTCAAAGCCCTGCCGGCGCGTGATGCCAAGGCCTTGGCGGGCAGAGGCGTGGTCGCCACCGTGGGTGACGCACCCGCCTGGGTGACGTCTCCCCGCTACGCCTCCGAAAATGACGGCATCGACACCGACAGCTTGCGGCAAGCCACAGTCTTCGAGGAAGAGGGCAAAACGGCCGTTGCGGTTTATCGCGAAAGGACGCCGCTTGGCCTGATCGCCATGCGTGACGAGCCACGCACTGACGCTGCAGAAGCTGTCCGTCAGCTTTCCGCCATGGGGATCACGTCTGTTATTCTGACGGGAGACAACCCGCGCACCGCAGCGGCCATTGCCGGTGGTCTTGGCATGGAGTTTCGGGCCGACATGATGCCCGAAGACAAACTCAGCATGATCCGTGACATGAATGAACATGGCGGTGTGATGATGATCGGGGACGGCATCAATGACGCCCCTGCCCTCAAGCAGGCCAGCATTGGTGTCGCCATGGGATCAGGCACCGATGTGGCGCTGGAAACGGCCGATGCCGCCATTCTGCGCGACCGCGTGACCGATGTGCCGGCTCAGATCCGGCTGGCCCGCGCCGCCATGAGCAACATCCGCCAGAACGTGACCATCGCCCTTGGTCTGAAGGCCGTGTTTCTTGTGACGACTGTTCTGGGGATCACCGGGCTCTGGATCGCGATCCTTGCGGATACGGGAGCAACCGTGCTGGTGACGCTGAACGCGCTGCGCTTGCTGGGTTTCAATCCCGAACGCGAGGGCTGAGGCCATGCTTTCAGGTTTTGGCGGGGCAGCACTGGCGCTGTTGGCGAGCTACCTGCTGCTGTTTTTCTGGGGCAGTGCCATGGCGGCTCAGGCAGCGGACAGGCCAATCTGGCTGTTCGGACAAGCCAGCGGGCGCGACCGTTGGGCGGCTCTTGGCTTTCGCGCCGCTTTTGCTTTGGCCTTTCTCGGGCCGCTGCTCTGGCTGGTCTGGCCTGTCTTGCACAAGTCCGACCCTTTCTGGACCGGGGGCGAGGCGGTGGCGCTTGGCCTGATCGGCGTGTTCATTGCTGGAACGGGTGCGATGCTGGCTTTTGCCGCACAGATGTCGATGGGCAGTTCGTGGCGTATCGGTGTGGCCAAGGGCGCAACAGGAGCGTTTGTATCAGGCGGACTTTACCAATTCAGCCGCAACCCGACCTTTGTCGGGCAGTTCCTGCTGCTTGCGGGGGTCGGCCTCGCCATTCCTGCAGTACCGACACTCCTCGCCCCCCTGCTCTTTCTCTGGTCGGCTTCCGCGCAGGTTCACTCAGAGGAAAGTGAGTTGAAGCAGGCCCTAGGTGCAGACTACAGCCATTACTTGACGACCGTTCCGCGCTGGTTCGGCTTGCACAGGAGAACCATGCCGTGAGGGCAATATTTATCGTTTCCCTGATCGGCGCCACCCTGCTGGCAGACCAGGTCACCAAGGCCGCCGTGCTGTCACTGCTTTCTCCTGGTCAAACCTTGCCCGTTCTTCCCGGCTTCAATCTGACCCTCAGCTTCAACGAAGGAGCCAGCTTCGGCATGATGTCGGACGTCATGACGGGCAAGCCCTTGCTCATGGCGGCGCTGACTGGCGCCCTTGCCCTGATCTTTGCGGTTATGGCGTTTCGCGCGGACACCCTGCCCGAAAGGGCTGGCCTTGGACTGATCGTGGGTGGTGCACTCGGCAATATCATTGATCGGCTGCGGCAGGGGGCGGTGACGGATTTCCTTGGCCTTTACTGGCGTGACTGGCACTGGCCCACGTTCAATGGCGCGGACATCGCAATCACGTTCGGGGCCCTGATCATCCTCATCGCCACCTTCACCACAGGCCGCAAGGAGCCGCTTCTTGACCGCAACTGACACCCGGAACCTGTCTCACGACGAACTTGCCGCCCTTCTGGCCTTTCTGATCGCCCTGACGGCAACGCTTGGTGCCCTGTTCATCGGTGAGGTCATGGGTCAGATGCCCTGCACCCTGTGCTGGTATCAACGCATCGCCATGTTCCCTCTGGTTCCGATCCTGACCATCTCGCTTTGGCGCAACGACGGACTGGCGCGGCTTTACGGCCTGCCGCTGGCGCTTGCGGGTCTGGTGCTGGCGGGCTGGCATTCGGGGCTTTACGCCGGGCTGATCCCACAGGCCATTGCGCCTTGCACCCAGGACGGGCCGTCCTGCACCGATCAGGCGCAGACCATCCTGGGCGTGCCCATCCCCTATCTGGCGCTGATTGCGTTTGCTGCAATCATCGTCTGCCTCATGTCACTGAAAGGAAAACGTCCATGAATCGCCGCACTCTTGTGATTGGAGCTTCAGCGATAGGCCTTGCTGCCTTTGGCGGTGGCGCGATCGTCATGACTCGCAACCGCCAGGCCGAGGCAGAGGCCCAGGCCGCCGCGGCCCCGGCGGCAGACATGGAGTTGCTGGTGCGCGGTTACTCCCCCAGCTTTGGCCCCGAGGATGCTCCGGTCACGCTGGTCGAGTTCTTCGATCCGTCGTGCGAGGCGTGTCGCGCTTTTCATCCGGTCGTTCAGGATATCCTTACACAATTTCCTGATCAGGTTCGCGTCGTCATGCGCTATGCGGCCTTTCACGAAGGATCTGACGAGGCAGTTGGCATTCTGGAAACAGCACGCATGCAAGACCAGTTTGAACCGGTCCTTGATGCGCTGCTGGAGCGGCAGCCCGAATGGGCAGTGCATGGTGCGCCCCGATTGGATCTGGCTTGGCAGATTGCCGGGGCTGCCGGTCTCGACCTGGAAAAGGCCCAGAGCATGCGCCTGTCGCCGGACATTGTCGGAATTCTCAATCAGGATGCTTCCGATCTGGAAACCCTGGGCGTGCGCCAGACGCCTACGTTCTTCCTGGACGGTCGCCAATTGACGAACGTTACGTTTGAAAGTCTGATCTCGGATGTTCGCAACGCCGTCGAAACATCCTGATCGCAAACCTTAGCCCTCGTCTGCATAGGCCGCAAACAGGGCCAGCGTTTGCTCGCTCACATGATGCTCGATGCCTTCGGCATCCCGCTCCGCCGTCTCGGCATCCAAGCCGAGGCGGATCAGGAAACGCAGGACGATCTCGTGGCGGCGGCGGCACTCGCGCGCTAACGCATGTCCTTCTTCCGTCAGAAAGACTGATCTGTATGGTTCGCGGGTGATCAGTCCTTCCCTGGCCAGCCGGTCCAGTGCCTTCGTCACTGTCGGCGCACGCACGCCCAAGCGTGCGGCGATGGCGACCGGCCGCGCCTCTCCGTGTTCATGGATAAGCTCTGCGATCAGCTCAACATAATCTTCGGCCAGTTCGTTTCGTCGTGCCTCACGCACGCCTTGAAATGCTTCCGAACGATTATCTGAGGATGGAGGCTCTGCAGGAGCAGCAAGGTTGGGATCATGGGTCATTGAGCAAGTGTGACACATCGCGGATTGACAGGTAAAGGCAAAGCGTAAATTATTAGCCATAGCTAACTTTTAAAGGCCATGGAAATTTTTGATGATGCCCTCCAAAGCCTGGCGCCATGAGCGTGAAGCCCCTTCCCTGTCCGAAGTTTTTCGCACGATTGCCGTTGGAGGCGGTGGGGCGACGCGGTTTCGCCGCTTTGTGTCCTTCATCGGACCCGGCTATCTGGTTGCTGTCGGCTATATGGATCCGGGCAACTGGGCGACGTCGCTGGCCGGAGGTGCGGCTTTCGGATACACGCTGCTGTTCGTGGCGCTTTTATCCAACATCATGGCAATTCTGCTGCAAGCCCTGTGTGCCCGCCTCGCTGTCGCGTCAGGGCGGGACTTGGCGCAGGCTTGTCGCGATGCCTATCCTAAGTGGATATCCTTTCCGCTGTGGATTTTCGCCGAACTGGCCATTATCGCCACCGATTTGGCCGAAGTCATTGGAACTGCCATCGGTCTTAACCTGCTGTTTGGCATCCCGCTGGAGATCGGTATATTTATCACCGCCGGCGATGTGTTTCTGATCCTCTGGCTTCAGAACAAGGGCTTCAGATGGGTCGAGGCATTCATCATTGCCCTGCTCGCCACGATCACCGCCTGCTTTGCCGTGCTGATCGCCCAGGCTGACCCGGTCTGGGGTGAGGTCATCGCAGGCTTTGCGCCAAGCCGGGAGATCATCGGCAATCCCAACATGCTGTATTTGGCGCTTGGGATCATCGGTGCGACGGTCATGCCGCATAACCTGTATTTGCATTCCGGGATTGTGCAGACCCGTGCCTACGGTCTGGACCTACCATCGAAGCGCGAAGCCCTGCGCCTTGCCACATGGGATTCGACTATCGCACTGATGTTCGCGTTGACCATCAATGCGTCGATCTTAATCCTTGCGGCGGCCGCCTTTCATACTGTCGGTCAGACTGATGTAGCCGACATCGACAAGGCACATCTGCTGCTTGAGCCATTGCTGGGCTCATCCATCGCACCGGTTTTGTTTGGGCTGGCGCTGCTGTGTTCGGGTCTGAATTCTACCGTCACTGCGACGATGGCGGGTCAGATCGTGATGGAAGGCTTTATTCAAATACGGCTTAAACCTTGGCTGAGACGCTTGATAACCCGGGGGTTTGCGATCCTGCCCGCGACGGCGGTGATCCTGATCTATGGCAGCGAAGGAACCGGGCAGCTTCTAATCCTCAGCCAGGTCGTGCTGTCTTTCCAATTGCCGTTCGCTATCGTGCCGCTTGTCATGTTCACCGCCAGTCGCGCCAAGATGGGCGCAATGGTATCACCTCGATGGCTGACAGGGCTTTGCGCCCTGATTGCCGCAACGATCATTGTCCTGAACGTGAACCTGCTCTCGACGGTTCTGAACGGATGAAAAATTCACCATCTCGTGACGGCAGAAATTTTGTCTTGAAGCTCAAGTCGCTGGAGGCTTTAGGCAGGTGGATGAAGCACAGGGATGAATACCGATGCGGCTGACACGATTGCAAAAGGCCCTTTGGGTGGCGGCAGGTCTCGCCATTGTGGCCTTTGGGGTGCTCGTTACTATTATGAATCGTGCACCTGAGCCTGCCGCTCAAGCCTCTTTCCGTCCGACCTTCTCGCTGCCGGATGCCGAAGGACGCCTGAGGACTGCGGCAGAGTTCGAGGGAAAGCATCTTCTGGTGTTCTTCGGGTTCACCAACTGCCCGGATGTCTGCCCCACGACCCTGTCCGAGGTCGGGCAGGTCATGGATGATCTGGGCGACGAGGCCGAAGAGGTCCAGCCCCTTTTCATCTCCATTGATCCTGAACGTGATCGCGAGCTGGGTCTTGCGGAATACACGAATGCCTTTCATCCGGCCATTCTCGGCCTTGCCGGGGACCAGGCGCAGACCCGCGCGGCGGCTGACAGTTTTCACATCTACTACGAGCGCGAAGACACGGCTGACGCTTCCGGGGAATACTCGATGTCCCATAGCCCCGCGCTTTACCTGGTTGGGCCCGAGGGGGATTGGCTGCGTCAGTTCACCTACGGCACCCCTGCCAGTGACATCGTTTCAGACCTTCAATCCCGATTGTGAGAGCCATGAACCGTCTTCTTGCCGCCACCCTTCTGTCCCTTGTATCGAGTCCCGTTCTTGCCTGTGACGCTGTCCAGCTTGGCACGATTGAAGTTGAACAGGCTTGGTCCCGTGCCTCGATCGGCACATCGCGTCCCGGCGTGGTCTATCTGACCATCCGGAATGCCGGCACCGAGGATGATGCGCTTGTTTCCATCGATACGCCCATCTCCGGCATGCCCATGCTGCATGAAACAGTTGTCACGGACGGCATTGCCTCGATGCCTCATGCAATGGAGGTGCCCGTCCCGGCAGATGCCACCGTGGCGCTGGAGCCGGGTGGCTACCACGGCATGCTGATGGACTTGACGCAGGTGCTCAAGGAGGGCGAGTCCTTCCCTGTCACCCTGACCTTTCGAAATGCGGGCGAGGTGACGGTCCCTGTGAGCGTTCAAGGCGTCGGGGCGACAGATGCGGGCTGCTCCGAGAACAACGGATGAAGCGAAGGACGCTGCTGCAAGCCGGAGCCTTGAGCACAGGGGCGGTGGTGTTCATGCTTGGCCTGGGCTGGTGGCAAAGCCGCCATTCAGACGAGGCCCCGTCAGGAACCCTGCCTTTGCCCATTGACCGGATGTCTTTTGCGCTGACGGATCAGCACGGAGACACGGTGGAAGCGGCTGATTGGCTAGGCCAACCGACAATGGTCTTCTTCGGCTTCACATGGTGTCCCGACATCTGCCCGACGACGCTGAGCGCCATTTCTGACTGGTTGGAAGAGCTTGGTCCCGATGCGGATCACCTTAACACGGTCCTCATTAGCGTTGATCCCGAGCGCGACACCCCCGAGGTACTGGGCGACTACCTGTCAAACTTCGATGATCGGATCACCGGCCTGACCGGAACCTTGCCTCAGATAGAACAGGCTGCTGCCGACTTCCGCGCCACGTTCCGGAAAGTGCAGAGCGAGGATAACTATACAATGGACCATACGGCAGGCGTCTTTCTGTTCAACGCAGACGGTCGTTTTGCCAACATCATCGATCATCATGAAGATCCCCGATATGCGGTGCCCAAGATCCGCCGGGTGCTGGAATAGTCAAAGCCTGGATAGTGGTCTATGGGCTCTGCCTCCAGGTAGCCGAAGACAACTTGATCGGTTGCTGACACCTGCGATGTCGATTTGGACTGATAACCGATAATGCTGACTGCAGGCCTTGCCCTCGCCTGAGGAAGTTTTTGTTGGCAAATAAGGAAGGTTCTGTGAAGGATTGCGCGCTTAACCAACTGATTTTCATCAGTGACCGAGGACGAATACATTGACAATCTACAGCGCCCGGTGGCGAGCTGCGCGCGATCCTGCCCGCGTCGGCCGAGGTCGGATCGACCGCAAAGCATGAGCGGTTTCGGGCATGGGCCGCACAGCATTCCCCGCGCGGCTATCGGTGCCACCAGTGGCGCGACCTGCCGCCCGAGAGCTTCGCCAGCGTCGGGGTCCGCATCAATACCGTGGTGCTAACCCTTCAGAAGTGCTAGGCAAACCCTACTCCTTTTTGCAACGGAGTGACTTAGGCCCCGCTTCGGCGGGGCCTTTTTTTATTACAGGTAGGCAGCATCAAGATGATCTCTGTAGCTGATGGTGAATTCATTTCCCAAAGATAGCGTAGCAATGGCACGATTGATCTCAGAGCCTTCATCATGCTTCCGCATTGTCCTAAAGGAGACGATCTAAATGACTGAGAAAAAGCCGCCCAACGTGCCAGGGTCTACGCATACTGCCGGAATAGGCGTTCGACAGCCCACATTACTAGACAGGTCAATAGGACCGCGACAACCGTTGTCGCCGGGCACGTCGGTAGGTCCGAGGCAGCCGCAGGCACCGTCAGCGCCGCCGCCGCCAGTGAAGAAATAGCATGACGCCAAACCGCGAGACTATCCGGTTCAATGTTCTTAGAAATGCGCTTTATCATACAGCGCGACGGCGCTCGCTTGAGCGCGTAAATCGAGTGTTTAACTTTCTCGTGGTAATCCTTGGTACCGCTGCCGCAAGCAGCCTTGGAGAAAACCTACAGGTGCCAACTTTCGCAACTGGGATGGCAGTTGCAATCTTGGGTGCACTTCAGCTGGTCTATGATTTCGGGCGTCAGGCCCGGGATCACCAGACGCTGCAACGCGACTACTACTCGCTTCTGGCAGACATCGAGTCAAAAATCGAGCCCGATGAAAATCAATGTGCAGAGTGGTGGAGCAAAATGATCCGGATTACTGGAGACGAGCCACCTGTGCTGCGCGCATTGGACGCAAAAGCCTACAATGACGCAATTGGGGCCACCGGCGCTTTTGACATGAGCGAGCGGCTGCGCATCCCCTTGTGGCATAGACTGGTAGGTGGTTTTTTTGCCTTCGAGGGTTACCATTATAAAAAGGTTTCAGAAGATCAGGAACCGTCCTAACTGGTAGCGGGCGTCCCCTATCGGGCCGCGCCCCCGGTTCCGGCCGGCTGCACCGGCCTCCACCCAAGCTGGTCGGGGCGATACGCCCGGCTGCGCTGCACGGTTGAATGTCTCGTCCCGAGCCATCCCCCCGCACACCGGTCCTGGGCGCCCTGCCCCGCCCATCTCGTCCCTGACGGGCGGGACCGCTGACGCAAGGCACACCCGGTTGTCCAGTCGCGCGCCGGGAACGACCTTGGGAGTGAAGGCGGGCGACCGCAGCAGGCCCGCGCGAGACGTCAAGGATCGAGCAAGGGACTGTGGGCAACCGGGTGTGGTTTGGGGCAGCTGCGGCACAGAGCAACCGCGACCTTTTTCAGAATAGCGAGATCCCCCCGCGAGGCGCGGCGATCGAGACGCAGGGGGGATTTGGACAAGCCAAACGCCCCCTGCCCTTGTTGGGCCAGGCGCTGCGCGCCTGTCCGTTTGTGGACCGCTGGTCCCCCACCGCAACAGGAAAATGCTGCACGTCCTGCGGGGCCGTGTCCTCGCCTTCGGCTGCGGGCCGCACCACCCCCTTGTCCATTTGATTTTCCCATTGCGGCGGTTCCCCCCCTGCCCTCGCCGGGAGGCAAGGGTTCAGGAGAGGGGCGCGCTTCGCGCTTCCTCGCCTGACCCCCCGCCCATTTTGGGCACCCGACCACGGCGCAAAGACCGGGCGGGATCGTTGCAAAAGAAGGAATGCCAAATGGCACAAGCAATCCAGACCGACACCGCCGCCGAGCAGGCGCGCGACCATATGCTGCGCCTGCTGATCGCAGAGCAGAACGATGCCTTCCGGCGCTGCCTGGGCTTTGCCGCCCTGTGGCGTGACCATCATCTGAAAGGACGCGCTGTGGTCACGCCGGGTTTCGAGGCCCTGCCCGTGGCGACCAAATCGGCCCTGATGGAGAAGGTTATCAACTTCACCGACTTCACCGAGGAAAACGACCCTTGGGAGGATCATTCCTTTGGACGTGTTGAGGCCGATGGCGCGGCGATCTTCTGGAAGATCGACCTTTACGACACTGCCTACACCTATGGCGCGACGATGCCCGACTGCGCCTGTGACCCCGACCAGACGCGCCGTGTTCTGACGCTCTATCTGCCGTCTGAACACTGACAAGAAATCGGCCTGCTTTGCTCCGTTAGCAGGCCGATGCTTCCCGCAACTTCAACCGAAAAGGGGATGAACACATGAGCAATGCAATTTTGGAACAGCGCCTTGCGGAAGCATGGGCACTTGTCAGGAAGGGCGACACCTTTGGAATTGGACGCCGCTTCCTGCGTCAGCACGGGGTCAACTAAGACCCGTCGCTTTGCCCTCCCCTCACAGGGGGCAAGGCACCAATAAAAATAATCGTTGCAAATAGGAATGCCACCCATGAAATCCGAAACCATCGCAGCCGCCCCGATCCAGTATCTTCCGCTGGCGCAACTCTATGTGTCCGACCTGAACCCGCGTCAGGATGCCGACCCGGAGGGGATCGACCTGCTGGCCGACAGCCTTGCCATGATCGGCCTGATTCAAAACCTGTCCGGCACCGTTGATGCAGATGGCCGCGTGGGCATCGTGGCCGGGGGCCGCAGGCTGCGCGCCATTGCCCGTGCCGTCGAGCGTGATCCGACCGTGACCGAGCGGCACCCGGAACTGGCGTCCGTTCCCGTCCGCATCGCCCCTGACGAGGCCACCGCGCGGGCATGGGCCAGCGCCGAGAACGCCGCCCGCGAGGACTTGGCACCCGCAGATGAAATCCGCGCCTATGGCCGGATGAAGAAGGCAGGCGCGGACGTGTCCACTATCGCCCGCAGCTTCGGCCAAACCGAGGCGCATGTTTATCGCCGCCTTGCACTGGCCGCGCTGCCCGCCCCCGTTCTGGACGCCTTGAAGGCGGGCCAGATCAGCCTTGGCATGGCGAAAGCCTTTACCGTGTCGCAAGACGAGGCCCTGACCTTGCAGGTTCTGGCCGAAGTGAAGGGCGGCGATCTGTCGGAACATCAGATCAAGCGGGCCTTGCAGCCTGACGCGATCAGCGGCACCGACCGCCGCATCCTGTTCGTCGGACTAGACGCCTACGAGGCCGCAGGCGGGCGCGTGATCCGGGACCTGTTCAGCGACACGACCACGTTGCATGATGCCGACCTGCTGGACCGCCTGTTCGTCGAGAAGCTGAACGAGGCGGCGACGAAGATCGGGGAGGTCTGGAAATGGGTCGAGGTTTCGACTGACAGCTATATCCCCTATGGTACCACAGAGAAGATGGACCGCGTTTACCGCGTTGAGGGCGATCTGACCGAAGCGCAATCCGAGCGTTACGACGAACTGGCCGAACTGGCGAACGCCGAGGTTCTGGACGAGGCGGGACAGGCCGAACTGGCGGAACTGATGGCAACGCTGGAGGGCGACTACACCGCCGCACAGCGCGCCGTGGCGGGGGTTTTTCTCTATGTGCAAAGCAATGGAACACTTTGCGAGAGCGGCCCCCTCGTTAGCCCCTATGATCGAGCGGAGGCGATCGAGGCCGGGGTGCTGACCGGCCATGCCGCAACGCGCCACGGCGCAGCCAGCGTCGAGGATGCGCCCAAGTCACCCTATTCCGGCGCGCTGGTCGAGGACATGAAGGCCGTGCGGCTGGCCGCAGTTCAGACTGCACTTCTGGACCGGCCGGAAATGGTCTTTGATCTGCTGGCCTTCGGCATGTCGCTTGCATCGGGCGTCAGCACCCATGTTTTCGACCTGTCGCCGGGACGCCCCAACAACTGCCCGAGCAAGCCGGAGGGATTAGAGTTTTCCGAACGCCTGACCCATGCCCCTGCGGGACATGAGGCATGGAGCCGCCCGGAGTTGCGGGTGGATGATCTGGCCGCAGCCTTCCGCACATTCGTCGCCGCTGGCAAGAAGGCCCGCCATGCGGCGCTGGTCGAGGGAGTGTCGCGGACCCTGCCCTATGGAGCAGGCAACGCGGATTTCTTCGAGCTGATCGAGGCCGATGCCGGGGCCGGTGTCCGTAAGGTCTGGACGCCCACGGCCGAGAACTTTTTCAGCCGCGTCAGTGCCGATTATCTGGACAAGCTGCACCTTGACCTGACCGGCTGTGACCCGGAGTGCAACGGCTTCAAAGTGTTCAAGAGCGAGAAGAAGGCCGCGAAAGCCTCCGCTATGGAACGGTTGTTCTCTGATGCCGAATACCAAAAGGCATGGCGCGTTACCGCCGAAGCAAAGGCCCGGATCGACGCATGGGTGCCAGACTGCTTCTGATACATACCAGACCGGAGGGGCGGCGTTCGCCGCCCCAATGCAGTAAATGAGCATTTCTGGCCGCCGCTTCTGTTCAGTAGCGCCCACCTATCCATCCTTCTGCGACGAAGGTTCAACTGACCCCGCATCTAGCGGGGTTCCTTTTTTGCCGGGAAGTGATGACCTGGCAAGGCGGCCGACTGCGCCGGCCCCCGCCGCCAGGCCCGGCCCTTCGGGCCGAGCTGCACCTGACGGCGCAGCATCAAGTTGACGCGTGTGTCAACAAGAAATTGCGAAATGTGGTTTTGGTCAGTCCTTTTGGTCATGTCAGTTCTATTTCTCGACAAAGCAAGTATTTCGAAGTTTGTTTGTTTGAATGGGGAAATTTTAGATGCTCTCGACGCGTGACATGGGACAGGATGCCAAAGCGGAAATTACTCGCGAAATGCTAGAGAGCATGCTGTCAGATTTCGATAGGCTGGCTGACAACCATGGCGTCCTGACGGTCGAGCTACGTGGTAACGGCCTATTTGCACTGGACCCTACTACGGGAACATACGAGGTGGTTGGCCTGGCGCGCATGTCTGCGGCGATGAACCACCTTCGCTAAGGTTGCGTCAGCGAAAGCAAGATACAGATGCCCCGGCTGCGATGCAGCCGGGGCTTTTCAACCTGCTCATGCTTTTTCTTGAGACTTCATGTAAGATCGCAATATAGCGTTCAATCGGCTTTGATAGCCCGGTCCTTGCGATTTGAGAAAGTCCAACACGTCAGCGTCAAGACGCACAGAAATCATCACTTTCTTATCGGGGCGGACCACCTCGACGCGGCTCCAGTCCACATCAATTTCTGCCTCGCCCTGATAATCACCGGCTGCTCGAACCTTATCCCAACGCGTCTGACTACGAAGTTCCCTGACTTCTTCCAGAGACATGCTCGATGTAAGCTTCTCTTTCATTTGATCTTGCCCTTCGGGCTGTAATTATGCGGATGACGTCTTCACGTACAGTAAAAACCACCGCAATATGAATTCCGTCTAGTTCACCAATCGCAATGAAACGTAATTCAGCTTCGAAGCGACTTACAAGTTTTATATGTTCTGACGCAAATACCTCAATTGCATCTATGAAATCGATATTGTGCTTTTCAAGCGTTGAATTGCGCTTGTTCTCGTCCCATTCATATCGGTGCATAGTTCTTCCGTTTTGAAATAAAATTGAATCATTAAGTCTCCTTCGGAATGGTCTACGCTAACCAGGCTGCGCCACGGCCCTTATGGTGTATATACACAATGAATATACACCTGTCAAGAGGGCGTCCCCTATCGGGCCGCGCCCCCGGTTCCGGCCGGCTGCACCGGCCTCCACCCGAGCTGGTCGGGGCGATACGCCCGGCTGCGCTGCACGGTTGAATGTCTCGTCCCGAGCCATCCCCCCGCACACCGGTCCTGGGCGCCCTGCCCCGCCCATCTCGTCCCTGACGG
>Ga0194112_10000503_pt1 | contig 57529 bp, 67 predicted proteins | sample TA2MahC400mmetaG_FD_146191 | JGI IMG/M metagenome (GOLD analysis project Ga0194112, IMG submission 146191) | Freshwater microbial communities from Lake Tanganyika, Tanzania - TA2015016 Mahale Deep Cast 400m | ecosystem: Environmental > Aquatic > Freshwater > Lake | place: Tanzania: Lake... | reverse complement strand
TGCCTCAAGGAGGGTGTAATCACCGAGGTAACCGCCGTCGAAAGCGACAGGACCGAGCTGGCGATGGAGTCGAACAACGTGCCCCTCAATTCCTTCCCGACCTGCGAGTCCGTGCTGAAGCGCCTGCTGTCCGGCAAACCGATGAGGGTCACCGCCAAGCAGTCCTCAAACCTCCCGGCAAACTACGGCTACGGCGTCAGCGGTGCCTCTGCCCTCAGCCTTGCCATTGCCCTCAACGAAGCCCTGGACCTGAACCTATCCGACGAGGAGGCGGGTCAAATAGCGCACGCAGCCGAGGTCGAGAACCTTACCGGTCTGGGGGACGTGTCCGCGCAACTGGTGGGCGGTCTCGTAGTCAGGTCAAAGCCCGGCGCCCCCGGCATTGGCGAGGTAAAGCGTCTTCCGTTCCCGCCCGATCACATCGTCATAACCTCCCCCGTTTTCCCCTTCCCGACGAGCAGGATGATCACCGAAGAAAAGTACGTCAAGAAAATAAACCCCTTGGGGAACGACGCATTTTGCTCTTTCTTGTCATCTCCCACCATCGATAACTTTATGCGCCAATCCAGGATCTTCTGGGACGGGGTCGGGATAGCCGACGATCATGTCCGCAGGGTAATCAAGCTTTTCGAGTCAGCCGGCATACCCTCGCCCTCAGCGAAGAAGGGGGTGGTCTTCGGCGTGGTTCCAAAAGACGATCTCAAAAAAGTCGTAAGGCGTCTGCTCCCCGGTGCATCCAAGCTGGGCGAAGAACTGCCTCCCGTCATCCACGATTCTGCCAAGAATCTAACGGTCATCCTTTCAGAAATATCATCGAGAGGTGCCTGCTGATGGGTATCCGATTAAAAATACCGAGGATTCATCCGAGGGCGGATTCCTTGAAAAAGAGGGAAGAACTAATAAAAGGAGAAGAAAAAGGCGTGGTGGCAAAGGCGGGTCTCATAGCCCATGGCAGGGGCGAGGCCTTCGACTACCTCTTAGGAGAAAAGACCATCCCTCCCGCTCTTTTCGCAGCCAGGGCAGCCGCCGCCTCCCTTTTACTCGCGGAGCACCCGGTGATCTCCGTTAACGGCAATGCGGCAGCGCTCGTTCCAGACCTCCTCGTCCGTCTTTCAAAGTCCGTGCCCGCCGACCTCGAGGTCAACCTCTTCTACAGGAGCAGGCGCCGGGAGGAGGCTGTAAAGTCGATCCTGATTAAGGCGGGCGCCAAAAAAGTACTGGGAGTCGGCAGGTCCGCCAGTGCCAGGATACCGGAGCTCTTCAGCGAGAGGCGGAAGGTCGACCCCCGGGGCATATACTCCGCCGACGTGGTCCTCGTCCCGCTGGAGGACGGCGACAGAACTCTTTCATTAAAGAGGACCGGCAAGTTCGTGATAGCCATCGACCTGAACCCGCTCTCGAGGACCGCCCAGACCGCCGACATCACCATCGTGGACAACATCGTTAGGGCGCTTCCAAACATCCTGGCAGCCGTGGAGGACCTCAAAAGGCTCGAAAAGGCGGAGCTCAAACTCATTTTGGGCAGGTTCGACAACCGCAGGAACCTCTCGGAGACCATCCTGTACATCAGGGAGCGGCTCGCAGCCCTCTCGAGGGAGTGAAACCGTGAAGGCCGGCTCCCAGAGACGCTCAATACTGCTTGTCTACACCGCGATCCTGGGCGCCCTCTCCATAGTCCTCAGCACCATAAGGGTCTCCTTCCCGCTCGGCAACCCGAACCTGGGCTCGACCCCGGTCTCCATAGCAGGCGTCACGACCCCCGGCGCTGTCGCCTTCATAGTGGGGATAATAAAGGGGCTCGGCGTCTCCCTCTGGACCGGTCAGGCCCTCCTTGAGTTCCCAGCCGGCATAGGCGACGGCATCATGGCGCTCTTCACCCTCTGGCTTTCAAAGAAAATAAACGCCGTGGTCGCGGTCGTCATAGGCCAGGTCTCAAGGTACCTCTTCACCTCCGGCATGATCGCCCTCGTGCTGGGAACAGCCGTGTCCGTCGACCTCTCCCTACCGGGCGCATCCCTGCTCTTCTCCAAGATCACCTCCGCCGCCCCCTGGTTTTCCCCGGTGGGTCTCCCGCCCCTGCTCTCCAACATCGCGATGGTCTGGGTCGCCATGATCCCGGCGATAACCGCCTCGATCGTCGCCAACGCGGTCCTCTCGGGAGCGGTCGTCGCGGCGCTGAAGAGGTTCTATCCAACCATTCTCAATAAGCCTTAGTGACTGCACGCGCCCGGACCCCAGTTGCATACTGAGCAAACGCCAGCATGAAGAAATGCGAGTTCTGGCTTCGATTACAGTTAGAAATAGCGAAGCCGTTGCTTTTATATTGCGCCCCGATGGCAATCAGAAATCTTTAATATGAATGTCTTCCTAGTTTATATCGAAATATAGCGAATTTGTTGATGAAGATGTCAACCACAAAACAGATAATCAGACAGATAATGAAGTCAGAGGACAGTAAGAACGAAGTGCGTAAAAGTATTATCACCAACCAAAAGAACATGGCATGGTTAACGTCGCAATACGATAAAATAAGGAAAGAATATGGGAGCAAATTTGTTGCAGCGCACAATGGAAGAATTGTGGAATCTGCCAACACCTTGCCAGAGCTTCTCGTCAAACTAAAAGACAAGCCTTACCGTAAAGTTGCTGCGATTAGCTACATAACAAAAAAGCGTCCCAGACTACTTCTTCCTTCTTCAGTGTTCTAAATGCTTTATATTAAGCGATGAAAGGCATATGCGGATAACTGGTTTCATTCGGGGCAATACGGGATTTGTTTCCGCAAGACTCATCATTGGATATCTTCACATCAATGAAGTAATTCCATTTGTTATAGACACAGGCGCATCCTTCACAACAATATCTGATTTGGCAGTCGAAACCTTTCATATTAATTGGAATAGGTTACGTAGAGGAATTGCCACAGGCGTTGGAGGTAACTGTGAAACACGCATTGCAAATAATGCGGCTCTCGTCTTTACATGTGACGATGGCTCACTGTGCGTGGAAAACCTGGATGAAATTTCATTCTTAAGGCATAAAAGTGAACTTCCAGAAGAACGGGAACGCGCAATGGTGCTCTTCAACTTGCTAGGAAGAGATATATTATCAAGATATGACCTTCACTTTTTCAAAAAAAGAAAGGTAAGCTTAGAAAAATGATCTAACCAAACGATTTTTGACGATGGGGAGATAGTCATCGAGCCTCTTTAAAAAAAGGGAAAACATTATTTTAAAATGCGGGTCATTCATCAAATAAATAAATAATTTCAATCTTATTCTGCGGGCAAAGGTCGTCCATCGGTCGTAATTTTTATATATTTTGGGGTATAGTGGGTATACTAGATGTTTACAGATCCCATCACCAAAATATGGTGATGGTTTTCTATTTTGGGCGGCTCAATTGTTAAAAATGCCAGTTTCGACCGCAATTCTTGTTGATAGCATGTATTTGCAACATGTTGCAAAGGAATACGGAATCGAACAGATCGATATCCGGCGGCTGCCGAAAGTTCTCTTGAGAGGCTGAAGAGCATTATATGACCTATTACTTTGATGCATTGCCCTACGTCAGCCCAAGTAAGACCCCAGAGGAAATGGAAAGACATTCAAAGAAGAAAGGTTTCATAACCGCAATGCAATATGCCGAACGCATCAGAGTTGAACTTGGGGACGTGAGGCCGAAATGGGCAAAATGCCCAAAATGCGGCACGCAATTTTATGTTCCTGTACAAAAGCTAGTCGATGTTAAGATATCCGTTAGATTGGTATCATTGGCATGCTCCGAAAAAATAAAAAAGATCATCTTGGTGGCGGGCGATAAAGACCTTCTACCCGCCGTTGAGGTAGCAAGAGATGCTGGTACCATAATAAGATTGGCTTATGCCGAGATAGGTCATGCACAAACAAGTAGAGATCTGATCAAGGCCTGTTCAGAAAAACATAAACTGACTGAAGCCGATATTGTGCCGCTAAAATGGGTTCCGTAATCCTATTATCCGACGATTTAAGACTCTAACATCCGATGCAGAGTTCTATCCGACCGTCCTCAATAAAATTTAATCCCAAACCCCATGAGTGAACAAGAAAAAAATTGGAAGGCGCGCGTGCTTGGTTTATGGGACAGAGCTCCATATTTCTATCGATTCTGAAGCGGGCACTATAAGCCTCGCAGACTCTAAATTAAGTGTCGTCGTGAATTCTTTGTCTTGCATTATTCTGTTGAAAAACTTTTCAAACTCCGCCAGGTTCTCAAACTCCCACATTTCAACGTACTCGCACCCCTTTCCACCAAGCATGAGACTGAATATTTTGTGCGATTTTACCTCCTTAGTCAGGTCTGGACGCTTTTTTAACCGTTCAGTGTATTTCTTGAGGAATGCCGTGAACTCGCTTAGTTTATCTGGCTTTATAACATATGAGTCTACCAAAAAAACGGTCATTCTGTCACCTCCTTACCCCTGACCTTTCCATTCGAAGTTGCATTAATTTGAAAACAAGTTATACAAATAAGTTATCGCAAATGATGAACACGAGGGGGATTAAATTTTAACCCCAAACCTAAACCCTATAATACCTGTAAATAATCAGTGCAAACCGTTTAATGGGGGCGGGCGGCGGATGAGCAATATCGATAAAAAAGCTGGGAAAAAATAAGCAAAACTACCTTTACCATTACTGTTGTCGTACTGGTTGTTCTAATCGGCATAGTTGGTTTAGTTGCCTATAGATTAGACCAATAATCCTCGCCAAGGAATAAACTGACCCACCTAATGCAACAGAAGCACACTACCAATCAGTTGTGTGGGTTTAGGAACAAACCTTAAATCCACGTCGTGAGTGTAAATTTTGGTCTTTGCGGGGATTTTCGGGGGTCTGGGCATTGGAGGCAAAGTCCACAATACAGCTGTTCAAGATGATCGTCGAGGCCCCCGGAGCCCGTTCCATCCTGAAGGACCTTGCGTCAAACTGCAAGAAGGACGGCAAGCCTCGCGTCGAGGTCGCGCTTGAACTTTACCTCGGCATAAGGAACAACGCCTGCGTGCGTTGCAAGCTTGCGGAGAAGTCCCTCGCCACGCTGCTGAGCCTTGGTGGTAGGACCTTCGGTGCCAGCATGGAGGAGATCCATGAAAGGTTCAAGGATCCGTACTGGAGAAAGGGTCTCGCCAGCGTCATAAAGGGGCTTGCCTACTTCGGGGTTGCAAAGCCTTTCGTTCCCAGCGCACCGTTTCAGGTAGTCTGGAACATTACCTCCAGTTGCAACCTCCGCTGCAGGCACTGCTATGCAAACGCCGGTGGTCCGAATCATCGCGAAATGAGCACCGCCGAGGCAAAGGTCTGCATCGACAAGCTCGCAAAGTGGGGCGTGGTGGTTCTGGCATTCTCCGGTGGCGAGCCGCTGGTGAGGCTGGACATCTTGGAGCTGGCGAGGTACGCCACAGACCGCGGCATCTATGTAGCCATCGCGACAAACGGCGCCATGCTCACCGAGGAGACGTGCAAGGAGCTCAGGGCGGCAGGCGTGGAGTACCTCCAGATCAGCCTGGACGGGGCAAGGCCCGAGACCCACGACAACTTCCGCGGCGTCAAGGGCATGTTCGAGAGGACTGTTCAGGGAATAAAGAATGCGGTCGCAGAAGGGTTCTTCGTCAATATTGCCACAACCGTCACTAAGCTCAACTTGGCTGAGGTGCCCCAGATCATCGATCTCTGCGAGAATCTGGGCGTCAAGTGGTTCATGATGTACAACTTCGTCCCGACCGGTCGGGGAAGGCTCATAGAGGCCAACGATCTGACTCCCGAGGAGAGAGAGGATCTGCTAAAATCCATGTGGGGGCGGCTCAAGAGTAGCAAGGTAAACGTCCTCTCAACTGCACCTCAATTTGCCCGTGTCGCCCTTCAGACGGAGGGGATGTCCTGCAACATCATACCCGCACACTTCTCAAACAGCGAGGTCCCGGGTCAGCTCCACTCCCTGTCCGACTTCATCGGCGGCTGCGGCGCCGGCAGGTTCTACGTAGCCATGAACACCAACGGCGACATAACCCCCTGCGTGTTCTTCCCCCTTGTGGTTGGCAACATACTGAAGGATGATCCAAGCAAACTCTGGGTCAACCTCAAGGAGTTCCGCGAGCTACGGGACAGGGGGTCTCTCAAGGCGCACTGCGGCGTCTGCGAGTACAAGTACGTCTGCGGGGGCTGCAGGGCGAGAGCGTACGGCTACTTCGGCGACTACACCCGCCCGGACCTCGGCTGCATACTAAATAAAAGTGCATATGAGGAGATACGAGTTCCAGCATAGATCACAGTTGGAAATAGCGAAGCCGTTGTGGCTGATCGGTAAAAATTTCTTGATGGCTATCAGAAATCGACTATAAATTGTATCCCTTTTTTAAGGGAGGATGTGCCTATTTTTTATGGTGAGCCTTTTGAAGGAACCGGTCCTCGTGAAGATCGATAAGATTAACAAGAAGCTTGACGAGTTGAAGCCTCTCGATGAAGTTTAGGGTCTTCCTCAATAAGAGGGCCGAGAGATTCCTGAAATCATCGAATTCCAAGGTTAAGGGGCAGCTTAAGGAGAGGCTGAAGGAACTCGAGAACTTCCCGGACCTTCCGGTCACTTATTGATAACGTAATACTTTTATCTATGTAATACTTCTATATTCGTAAGGGAGACGTTAATGTACTGCTCTAAGATCACCAAAAAGGGGCAAACAACAATCCCCGCGCATTACAGGAGAAGGTACCGGTTGAGAGAGGGTTCTACCGTGGTATTCAAGGAGACCGACGCGGGTCTAGTCATTGAACCGGTACCGGATATCAGCGATTCCGCCGGCTCCTTGGCAAAGTTCGGCAATGCCCGCGAGATCATTGCGGATCTCATGAAAGGCAGAAAGGAATCATTCCGCTGAAGGTCTTGCCAATGAAGGTGGTCTTGGACACTAATTTCTTCGTACTGCACTATTTTTCAAAAGATGATGCCTCGACAAAGACGCGGCTCATCCTCACCCAGTGCAGGAAGATCGGCAACAAAGGACTGATCCCCACAATTGTCTTGGGAGAGTTTTATGCGATATCCCAGAAGATGGCGGGCAGAGACGTCGCCGAAAGGGTCTATGCCGAAATCATCAATTCCGGACTTAGCGTAATCGAAATCACGTCCGATATCGCTAAGCAGGCCGGCGTCTTCAGACTCAAGTATAAAGAAGACATACCTTGGGGCGACTGCATTATCGCAGCCACAGCTTTTCTTCACGGAGCCGACTATGTGGTCACCGAAGATCCCCATTTCAAGACGATAACGGAGGTCAGAGCCAGAACTTTAAAAGAATTGCGTTTTTAATGCCATGCCCTTTCATTTGCCTTTCAGGAATGTAAAAATTCGAGACTGCGGGCACCACCTCCACTGGACGAGGGTTCAAATCCTCCTGGTCCACCTCAAGCCTACGTGAAATGAACGATTTACCGCCCTGCGAGTACAAGTACGTCTGCGGGGGCTGCAGGGCGAGAGCGTACGGCTACTTCGGCGACTACACCCGCCCGGACCCATGCTGATATTAAATAAGAGGGCGTATGAGGGGCTGAGGCTCCAGACTTAACAACTGACAAACAAGGAGAGCATCCTGCGACGGCAGCAGAGAGCCCATGGCGCCCGCGGCTGGCCCGCCCCTCACCAGTCGCATTTATTAGTATGAAAGTAAAACTATTTTACTGAGAGGGTGATGCAGACGGCTGAACCGGAGATCACAACCGTGAGCCCCAAGGGGCAGGTCGTCATACCCCAGTCCATACGCAAGAGACTGCGGTTGGCGCCAAGGACAAAACTCTTGGTCTACGGCGAGGGGGACACGGTGATCATGAGGAGGATCCGCCTGCCGGACATCCGGGACGAATGGGCGCGCATAAGCCAGATCATAGAGGAGAGGAACAGGAAGTTCGGTCCCCTGACAGAAGAGGACGTAATGCGTGAGATAGAGGCGCAGAGGAGCAAGAGGCGCCGGTGACCGTGGAGACGACTCGGCTCAATTGCCAGGTCGAGACAGGCACAGTTTAGGATGCCCCAACCTCAGGGTTTGGATTCCTTACTTTTTTAAAGCTTTAATTCACTATTATGAAGGAAATCCTTATTAGAGGACAATAATCATCTATTTTTCTGCAAAAAAATAAGGAAACCTAAATGGGTGGTTTTAAATGTCCTCAATAAAGAAGATTGTCCTCGCATACTCTGGCGGTCTTGACACATCGGTTGCCATAAAGTGGCTGGGCGACAAGTATCACGCTAAGATCGTTACCTGCACGGTAGACCTCGGTCAAGGCGAGGACTTCAAGTTCATAGGTGAGAAGGCGCTGAAGGTCGGCGCGGAGAATCACTACACCATAGACGCCAAGGACGAGTTCGCCAAAAACTACATCTTCCCCTCAATAAAGGCAAACGGTCTATACGAGGGCAAGTACCCGATATCCACCTCTCTCGGCAGACCCCTAATAGCAAAGAAGCTGGTGGAGGTCGCGCACAAGGAGGGTGCCGACGCGGTGGCCCACGGCTGCACAGGCAAGGGGAACGACCAACTGCGCATTGAGACCTCCACGAAGGCTCTGGATCCAAACCTCACGGTCCTGGCACCCACGAGGAACTGGGGGATGAGCAGGGACCAGGAGGTGGAGTACGCCAACAAGCACGGCATACCGGTCTCCAAGGCTGCCAAGAAGTACAGCATAGACCAAAACCTATGGGGAAGGTCCATAGAGAGCGGTCCCCTGGAGAACCCGTGGAACGCCCCCGAGGATGACGTCTGGGAGTGGACTATGTCGCCAGAGGAGGCGCCGAAGAAGCCCACCGTCATGGAGATCACCTTCAAGGGCGGCGCGCCCGTGGCGATCGACGGGAAGAAGCTCGACCCGGTATCCCTCATCGAGCACGTCAACAGGGTCGCGGGGGAGAACGGCGTCGGAAGAATCGACCACATGGAGGACAGGATAGTGGGGATAAAGTCGCGGGAGACCTACGAGTGCCCAGCCGCCGTCACGATACTCGAGGCACACAAGGACCTGGAGAAGCTGATCCTCAACCGGAGGGAACTGACCTTCAAGAGGCTCGTGGACGAGCAGTGGTCGTTCATGGTCTACGCTGGGCTCTGGGACGACCCGCTAAGGGAGGACCTGGACGCCTTCATTGACAAGACGAGCGAGCGCATGGACGGAAAGGTAAAGGTAAAGCTGTACAAGGGCTCCATGATAGTCGTTGGAAGGGAGTCCCCCTACTCGGTCTACGACTTCAAGACGGCAACCTACGACTCCTCCTCCACTTTTGATCAGACGCTCTCCAACGGCTTCGTACCGCTCTGGGGTCTCCAGACAGTCGTCTCCAGAAAGGTAATGTCCAAGATGTCCAAGAAGAAGTAGCAGTAGTGGTGCATACCTTGAAACTGACACGTGGGGGCCGCCTCGCCGGAGACCTTACAGAGGATGTAGCCAAGTTCACGTCGTCCTCGGGGCACGACGTGTATATAGCCGACGACGTGGTGGAGATAAACCTCGCCCATGTCCTGGCGCTTGTGAAGGGCGGGATCATCTCCAAAGCTGAGGGAGGGTCGCTCGCTGTGGCGCTGAAGGAGATGTTGGGCAAGATCAAGTCTATCCCGCCCAAGATGGAGGACGTTCACATGGTCGTTGAGGATGCAGTTATCAAAAGAGTAGGGGCTGATGTCGGCGGAAAGATCCACACCGGCAAGAGCAGGAACGATCAGGTCGCCACCGCGCTCCGCATGCGCCTCAGGGAGTTCCTGATCGAGATCTGCTTGAACCTCATAAAGCTCCAGAAGGTCTTGCTCGAGAAGGCATCCTCCAACGTTGAGGTGGTCATGCCTGGCTTCACGCACCTGCAGCACGCACAACCCATAACCGTCGCACATTACCTCCTTGCTTACTTTGATATGCTCAATAGGGATCTGGACAGGCTGCTTGCATGCTACTCTAGAGTCAATCTGTCTCCCATGGGATCAGCAGCACTGGCTGGGACTGGATACAAGCTAGACAGGCGTCTCCTAGCCGAATATCTGGGCTTTGACGGGCTCGTCGAGAATACCCTTGACGGGGTCGCATCCAGGGACTTTGCATTAGAGGCGGTCTCCTCACTCTCCATCCTTATGGTGGATGTCAGCCGGTTCGCCGAGGAGATCGTGGTATGGGCATCCCAGGAGTTCGGCTACATCGAGCTACCAGACGACCACTCCTCCACGAGCAGCATAATGCCGCAGAAGAAGAACCCCGTTACGGCCGAGGTTCTCCGGGCAAGGTGCGGCGACGTCCTTGGCGAACTGACCTCAATGCTGACAATAATGAAGTCCCTCCCCTTGACCTACAATCTTGATATGCAGGAGGTGACGCCGCACCTCTGGCGCGCCTGCGAGTCGTCCTCCCTCTCCCTGAGGGTATTGGCCGATCTCGTGGTAAAGGTGAGGTTCAACGAGGATCGGCTCAAGGAGGTCGTAAGGAAGGGCTTCTCGGTGGCTACTGAATTGGCTGATGCGCTCGTCAGGGAGGGCGGTCTGCCCTTCAGAAGGGCGCACCAGGTGGTCGGCGAGATTGTGCGCGAGCTGTACGCCTCCTCCTCGTCCCTGTCCGAGCAGAAACCCGAACGCCTTGCGGACACGATCTTCAAGAAGGCTGGAGTAAGGGTAAAGCCTGAGCCGATCAAACTTGCCGTCGACCCGACCAAGAACGTCAACATCAGGTCGACCACAGGCGGCCCTGCCTTTAAAGAGGTCAGACGGATGATCGCCGTAAGGAAGCGCTCCTTCGCCGCTGCTGAAGAAAGGCTGTCGGAGATCTCCCGGCTGATGGAGAAACGGAAGGCGTCTATGTACTCTGCCCTTTCAGCTCTGTAGGCACCTCTCCCTTCTTTATCATGAACCCCGCGACCTCCCTGATCCAGGCACCCGCCAACTCGTTGCGGCAGATCTCGTCCAGGTACCCTCTCCAATCCAAGCGAGTTCTCTCTCTCCACACTCCGTAATGCTTGATCAGCCTTCTGCTCGCCTCCCTGTGGTAGTGGCACAGCTCGCCATCACTGGCCCTGCCGCAGATTTCACACCTGCTCTCTTTTCTCCTTCGAAGGGCACCTGTCATTTATGCACAACCTCCATACCCTCGCGCTCAAACCCCTAACCTCAACTATCGGATATCCGCACGCTCTGCAGACCCTCCCTGCCGGTGTGATCCTTCCCCTCTGCGGGAGCGGGAGAGAGAACCTGCAGCCGTTGGAGTAGTTGGTACAGCCCACGAACCTCTTCCCGGTCTTCCTTGAGTATATTACTACCAGGTTGCCCTCCCTGCAGCCAGGGCACTTGCCCAGAGTCCTCCTGCCCTCCCTCAGAAGGTCCATCACCTTGACGAGCTCTTCCCCGACCCTATCGTACTCGGATATTATCTTCTCGAATACTGGCTTAACCTCGTCAATTGCCCTCGTCACGACCTCGTCTATCCTCTTGGTGCCGGCCTCAAGCCCCTCCATCTCGCCCTCCATCCTCCTCGTCAGCTCTACCGATATCAGCTCCGGGAAGAACCTCTTCAGTATAGAGACCACCGCGAAACCAAGATCCGTTACGCCGATCTTTAACCCCTGTATGTAGCCGCGCCTGTACATTGTGTCAAGGATCTCTGCCCTAGTGGCCTTGGTGCCAAGTCCGTTCCGTTCCATACATCTCAGGATACTGCTAGGGTTAAACCTCGGCGGCGGGCTCGTGAACCTGTCCTCGACCCATACCCTCCCCATCTCGACCTCCTCGCCGACGGCTACCTCGGGGATGCTGGAGTCCCTCAGCGAGGCGTAGGGGTGGTAGTACCTCATCCAGCCCGCCTCCACCACGTTCTCCCCCCTCACCTTGAAGAGATCCCCTTCTCCGCAGACTATTATTATCTCCGTTATCTTCTTGGACGCCCACTCCCCGAACGTGGCAAGAAACCTCTTGACTATCAGGTCGTACACCCTGAACTCGTCCCTGTCATGCCCTCCGCCAAATACGTTTCCAGTGGGGTGGATGGCGGGGTGGGCTGGATCCATCTTGCTCCCCTCCCTCGGTCTGAGCGGCCTCCCGGACGAAAGGAGTTCATCCGCAAGCTCTCTATAATTGGGATTTCTACCCAGATTGCGTATCAGTCCCTCAAAGTCAAGGGAGCGTGGGAGCTTCTGGCTGGACGTTCTAGGATACGAGATGAGCGCGTTCAGGTAAAGCCTCTCGGCTACCCTCTGCGTCTTCGAGGGTGTGTAGCCGAAGAGCCTGTAAGCCTCGCTCTGCAGCCCTCCCAGATCAAACGGCGGCGGCGGGGGGATCACTTTCTTTCCACTCTTAATGTCCTTTACCGTCCCCGTGCGACCATCGCACCTGTCTGCCACACCCTCGGCATCGCCGCGCGAGAGGATTGCCTTCAGCTCATACGCGGCCGGGAAGAGCCTGCCCTTAATGCCGACCTCCGCTCCGATAGTCCAGAACGGATCCGGCACGTGCAGGTTTACTGCAACCTCCCTTCTGTACAGGATGTAAAGCGTGGGGCTCTGCACCCTTCCGGCACTGAGCACCTCGAACTTTCCGCTGCTCCTGCTGAGAGAGTCCATCAGCGCCCTCGACACGTTAACGCCGAAGATCCAGTCGAGCTCATGCCTCGTCTTGCCGGCGCCTATCCTCTCGAGGTCCAACCTGCCCATCATGTTGTCGTATGCCGCCACAAGATCGGTTCTTGTCAGCGTGGAAAACTTCATTCTTCCTGCCTTTGCGTCCGCCCCGCCGCAGGCATGCTTTAGGATCATATACGCTATAAGGCTGCCCTCCGTATCGAAATCGCAGGCGCTCACGAACGAATCCGCATCCTCGGCAAGTCTGGATATTACCTCTATCCAAACGCGCATCCTCCTGCCCCGCTTCCTGCTCACCTCATAAATGGGCACCCAGCCCAGGTTGAAGACGGGGAAGCTCCAACCGACACTTTGTTGGCTCACCGCATAGAGGTGCCCTAGGGCAGGAACGACGGTCACCTCCCTCCCGCCCCTCTCGAATCTGTATATGGGCACCCCCTTCACTGACCTCCTCTTGGCCCTCCCTCCGCCCAAGGCATAGGCGATCTTCCAAGCGGCGCCGGGCTTCTCGCAGATAATCAGCTGGTGGGGCATAAGTCGGCTCAAAACTTATTACCCCTCCCAAAATATTAAATCCTGTGATCTCGCTCTCGCTCAAAGCAGTAAAGGCGAGGTTTCTGCTGCTCGCCCTCTCCCTTTTCTACGATGTGGCGTTTGTCAGTAGGATATGGACGGATCCGGATCTCAAGAGGGCCTCCATTGGTGTGCTGGGCATCTTCATCACGGGATTCTCCGCCATCATATACGCCGTGGACAGGCTCCTCTTCTCTGCGACCCTCTACCCCACATCCGACCTACTGATACTCATCGGGCTATCCCTCTTCCTGGCAGGCAGCTGGAGGGGGAGGATAAGCATCGCATTTAACCTAAAGGAGTCGTGGGAGGTTTTAGGCTCTCGGGGGACTGCCCTCTGCATCCTCTCAGACACCAAACAATCCTCATCCCTCATAGAGGGGCTGGTCAACCAGTCCCAAACCCTCGCCGGCGAGAATTCTTTAAAAGCCACCGAGTGTTATTTGGTATTTGCCACCGAGATCTGGCGTGAGTCCCTGACCAAGAAGGGGCTCAACCTGCTGGGTGAAATGTTCGCCAATGTGAATTTGGGTGACCTGTTTGCCGGTAAAAATCATGTGCCGTCAATGTAAGTCTGTTCTTTACGAGGATCCAGAACTTATTTCGCCGAGGGAGATCCTCGATAAGCACGACTCGAAGTGCCCGAAATGTTCCACACCCCTCAACTTCGATCCCCAAAGCCTCATGATATCCGTGAACACCGAGGAACGAAAGGGCCTCCTAAGGCTATTCCAGAAGTAACCCATAACGGATGGCGTCGAGATCACGGTTTGACGACGACCTACAAAGTTCCATAGGGTCGTAAAAGGTTAAATATCCTGATCTATAGAATCCCTTAGGTTGATTTCATATGCCCGCGACTATCAAAGTGGGTGACAACGTCATAAAGGCCGGCCTTCGCTATGCCCCAACCCATGAATGGATAAACCTGCAGGAGAGGTCCCCCCGGGTGGGGATATCCGATTACGCGCAGAGAACCCTCCACGACCTGGTTTATGTCGAACTCCCCAAGGTTGGGCAGTCCTTTAAGAAAGGGGCGACCCTCTGCAGTCTGGAGTCGATCAAGGCGGTGGCAGAGGTATACGCGCCGGTGGACTGCACGGTGGTCGAGGTGAACGACGCCCTCTCGGAGAAACCCGAACTCATAAACAAAGATCCGTACGGCGAGGGATGGTTGGTCAAGGTCAGCGTAAAGGGCGGTGGCGACTCCCTGCTCACCCCTGAGGCATATGCCGAGGTGGTAAAGAAGCAGCTCTAACTCTCGACCTTCATAGCCCTGAACATGCCATAGTCTATTAGAACCCTCATGGTCCCCCTGAAGAGGGCGTCTGCATCAGGGTCACCGGTGTCCACCCTCAGAACCCCGATCCCTTCGAGCTTCTCACGCGTTGACACAATCATCACCGCCTCCTTACCCAACTTCTTCAAAATTCTGCTGCTTATCTGCTGGTTTCCGCGCCCGAATATGAACCCCTGCCTACCAATTGGGGAGACAACGACGCGTGCCGGTCTCTTCGAGATTGCCTCAAGTATCTCTCCTTCGTTGACATCGCTGTGCAGCATCTTTTTATCAAGCACCAGATCAACACCCAGAAGCATCCCTCCTATATTGAGGGCATCGTTGATCGTTTTTACCGTGCTTCCAGGACCGAGTATGTAGAGGACTCCGTCTTCCATGTTCTCAACCACCCACTTGGCTATGGCCCTTCTATTCTCACCGACCTCGTCCGTTATGGGCGTAGGCACCTTCATCCCCTGAATGCCGGTCGGCTCATATGGTGTAATTAAATAACCGTATAGTCTGGCGGACAACCTTCCCTCCCTGAACGCCTCCTCGTCCACGTCGGCGACCTCTGCCTGCTCGAGTGGCAGCTCGTCCCACAGAAACTTCGTCACGATCTCCGCGGCAGCCTTGGGGTTCACGGCAAAGACCCCGCTGTGCATCTTGACCCCTGAGGGGATGCCTATCACCGGTACCCTCTGCTCGACCGCATCAAGGATGTCCCTCGCGGTGCCGTCTCCGCCGCAAAATGCTATGATCGCAACGCCGGACTTCTGCATGAACTTGGCGGCTGACTTGGTGTCCTCTGCCGAGGTCTCCCTGGTCCTTCCGGGAATCACCCTGCAAGGTATCTTGAGCTCTCGAAACACCCCCTCCCCCATCTCGCCCGGGCACGTGAGGAACTCTATGGTGTTCGACAGCGCCCCAAAGGATCTCAAAAATGCCTTGGCCCTGTCCGCCGATACCTTCTCTGCGCCTAGCGCACGGGCTCTTTTAACGATCTCGGTCCCGTCGGTTCCCTTTAACCCAACCGCCCCTCCCATTCCCGCTATTGGGTTTATCATGAGGCCGACTTTTCTCAACATCCGCACCCTTTATCTTAAAGAGATCACAGCTCCTCGATCCCTATTACGAACCTCTCCCCCTCAACCTCCCATTCTTCCTTGAGGCCGAGCTTGATGCCCTTCTTGGTGGTTATCGTGATCTCCTTTGCCCTCACCTCGACCGCTATGTCCCTCGATCTGCTGACTAGGAGTTCCTTACTCTCCTCAGTTGGGGCCGATATTGCGACCTTTATGTACGCGTCGACCTTCAGGTCCGCCCTCTTCCTCATCTCCTGAACCCTTCTTATCATGTCCCGCATGAGCCCCTCGGAGATCAACTCTTTACTCTTTGTCGTGTCCACGTACACCATACCATGCCGCGATTGTGCCCCCTTGAAGTTCTCCGGAAGTTTTTCCTGGATCGTGACGTACTCCTTCTTCAGCTCGATCCTCTCCCCGTCGAGTTCCACGATGAAGGGTCGCCCCTGCTTGAAGGACTCGAGGAGCGACTTGCTATCAATAGCCGTTATCAGCTCCGCGAGCCTCCCGCTCTTACTCCTGAATATGGGTCCCAAAACAGAGCGATTGGCCGAAAGGAGCACCCCCTTCATCTCCTTCTCCTCCTTCGCCGTTATGACCTCGACCTCCTTCACGTTCGTCTGTTCCAAGACGACGCCTCTCAGCCTAGAGACTGCCTGCCTTACCTTCTCGTCATCCGAAACCACCCTCAGCCTGAGGAGCGGCTGCCTGATCTTTATCCGGACCGACTGTCTGGCGCTGTACGACGCCTCTATCAGTTCTTTTACTATCTCCATATCCCCCTCGATCTCCTCGTCCAGCCACCTGCTCTCTGGCCTCGGCCAGCCCAGCATATGCACGCTCTCGGGCATTCCTGGTAGCCCCCGGAACATGCCTCTGTAGATCTTCTCTGTGGCGAATGGGATGATTGGAGCGGCCATCTTCAGGTAATTCAGTAGAACGTGGTAGAGCGTGGCGTATACCGCCATCTTGTCGGGGTCCTCCGCCTCCGACCAAGTCCTCTTCCTGATGAGCCTCACGTACCACCTGCTCAGCTCCTCCCTCATGAAGTCCTCCAGATCCCTCACGCCCTCAAAGACCTTGAGTCCGCTCATGGTCTCCGTTACGCTCTTAACCACCCTCTCAAATCTTGAGAGTATCCACCTGTCCTCGGGTCTGAGCGCGCCGGTCAGGCTCTCCAGCGGATATTTCTCCGGCGAAAACTTGTCAAGGCTCATGTAGAGGCTCGCGAAGTAGTAGGTGCTCCACAGGATGCCCACAAATCTTGATGTCTCCTCCACCGACTTCCAGGTGAACTTCAGGTCCTCCCAGGTGGTGCAGCCGAGTTCGTACCACCTCAGGGTGTCCCTGCCGAACTTCTCGATGACCTCCTCAGGATAGACCACATTCCCCAAGGACTTGTGCATGGCCCTCCCCTCCTGATCAATGGTGAACCCGTGCATCAGCACTCGCCTGTAGGGGGCGGCATTAAACGCAATAATTCCGCAAACCATGAGCGTGTAGAACCATCCCCTCGTCTGATCGTGCCCCTCCAGCACCATATCCACGGGCCACCAGTACCGGTATGCCCTCTCGTCGGACGGGTAGTGCAGCGCCGCGAATGAGGCCGATCCAGAGTCCATCCAGACGTCAGCCACATCACTAACTCTATCCATCATGCCGCCGCAACCACATCCTATCCTCACGTAGTCGACCCAAGGTCTGTGAAGCTCCAACCCTTTGAGTCCTGAGACCGCCCTCTCCTTCAGCTCGGATGCCGATCCAATAACTTCGTACCTGCCGCACCTCTCACAGACCCAGATGGGCAGCGGGATCCCCCAGTACCTCTGTCTGGAGATGACCCAGTCCTTTGCGTTCTTTATCCAGTTCCCGAACCTTGCCCTCCCTGCCCACTCTGGCACCCAGCCAACCCTCTCGTTCTCCTCCAGCAGGAGTTCCTTGAGTTCTGTGACCTTTATGAACCATTGCGAGGCTATCCTCAGTATCAGTGGGGTCTTGCACCTCCAGCAGTGGGGGTACCTATGCACGGTCACCTCCGTCTTGAAGAGTAGGCCTTTTCTCCTCAGATCCTGGGTTATGGTGTCGTTCGCCTCCCTGACGTCTTTACCAGCGTATTTGCCCCCATCCTCGGTGAAGCGCCCACCCTCGTCCACCGGGCAGAAGTCAGGCAACCCGTAAAGTCCTCCTACCTCATGGTCCTCCTCCCCGTGCCCGGGGGCGGTGTGGACGCACCCGGTGCCCTCCTCAAGGGTCACATACTGTTCGCTCAGCACGACCACATGCGCCGGCTGGAGCTCCTTCTGTTTGGGCACCTCCTCCAGCAGAGGCGGAACGTACCTCAACCCCTTCAGGTCTGTACCCGGAAAGGTCTCAACGACCTCGTAAGCGGCGCCAAGATCCTTAAAGACCACCTCCGCCCTCCCCTCCGCAACTATGTAGGTCTCCTTCCCTGCCCTGACCCTCGCGTAGGTAAAGTCCGGGTGAACCATCACCGCGACGTTGGCAGGCAGTGTCCAGGGGGTCGTCGTCCATATCATTATGTACTCGTTCCCCCTCCCCTCGAGCCTGAACTTGACGTAAATGGACTCCTCCTCCACATCCCTGTACTCGTCCGTTGCCTCATACCCAGCCAGCACCGTCTCGCATCTGGGGCACCAGTGAACGATCTTCTTCCCTTTGCCGAGCAACCTCCTCTTCTCGGCCCTCTTTATCAGCCACCATACTGACTCGATGTAATAATCATCAAGCGTCCTGTAAGGGGCCTCCCAGTCCATCCAGACCCCAAGGTTCTTGAACTGGTCGGTGGCGATCTTCAGGTTATCTATGGCGAAGCTCTTGCAGGCCCCGATGAATTTCTCTATCCCCAGGGTCTCGATCTCCTTCTTTGACTTGATCCCCAGCCTCTTCTCAACCATCACCTCTATGGGCAGTCCGTGCATATCAAATCCAGGCTGATCCCTCACGTCATAGCCATTCATCCTGAAGTATCTGATGTACGCATCCTTGAGCGTCTTATTCCATGCCGTGCCGACATGAATTGGGTTCGTTACGTAGGGAGGGCCGTCCAGAAAATAGAACTTCTTCTTGCCTCCGCGTGCCCTGACCTTCTCCAGTACCCCCTCGCTCTGCCAGAACTTGAAGGCCTCCTCCTCGACGACTTTGCTGTTGTAATCCTTGGGCATCCCACCGACGAACGGCATCATCTTCAGCCTCAGGTTAAAGGGCATCTACTCAATCTTCAATATTAAGCATTATGCCTTAACCATAGAGTTTAAATGTTTCTCTTCAGAGAGGAGTTTGTCTTGTAGAGGTAGTTTCGATGAACCTGAAGGTCCCAGACTCACTAAAAGGCCTGAGGATCGCGAATATGAACCTGCTGGTCTACGCGACCCTGTTCACAATAGTCCTGCTGGCGGTTGCTATCCGTCTGCTCCCAATGCAATGGGGGATTTACCTTGATGAATTTGACCCCTACTTCCAGTATAAAAGCGCCAAGTACATAGTTGAAAACGGTTTCAATGCATGGTACACCTGGTTCGATCCCACGAGGTGGGCGCCTTGGGGATCAAGCGTGCCGTATGAGGCCCAAATGGGCGTGCCATTTACGGGTGCCGCCATCTACCTGTTTCTAAGTTTTATAGGACTCAACGTCCAGCTTTTTGATGTCGCGGTTTTCTATCCCGTCTTTGCCGGAGCCATAATGGTCGTCCTGATCTTTGCACTCGGGAGGGAGTTGGTTAACCGGGGTGTTGGGCTGCTCTCTGCATTCATCTTCGCCGTTGACCCGACAGCCATTCAAAGGACCTCGCTGGGCTTCTTTGATACGGAGTCTGTCGGCATGTTGGGGATGTTGATCTCAATCCTCTTCTTCATAAAGTCTCTCAAGACCAGGACTGTCCCATACTCCATCATCTCTGGTCTCGGTCTGGCGTATATGACAATGGCTTGGGGGGCGTACTTATACCCGCTAAATCTTTTCGCCATGTTCGTTATTATTATGACCCTCATCGGTAGATGGAGCAGACAACTCTCCATATCCTTCACTGTTGTCTCCGCCATCACCATATTTACCTTGGCAGTGACACCGAACTACGGGCTTTACAGTGCAATCTCTCCCTCAACTGCCCTTCCCATAATAGCGTTCATGATCTGCTTGGTGATGTCTTTCGCTCAATATGTACAGGATCCTGTAAAAAGGAAAAAACTCTCCATCGGCGCAGTTCTCGGCATAATCGTAGTCTTTGGTGGTCTAACCCTCGGTGGTGCATTTGGTCCCATCACGGGCAAGTTCCTCACCTTCGTCAACCCTCTGTCCCGCGCAGGGACCCCCATAATAGGGACTGTGGGAGAGCAGTTCCCTGCCGTATGGACCAACTTCTTCATTAATTACCACATACTAATTATTCTTGCACCTGTGGGCCTGTATTATGCGCTGAAACGGCTGAAATACAAGGATCTATTCATGGTGCTATTCGCCCTCGCCGCACTTTACGGCGCCGGGACTTATATCCGTCTAATGGCAGTTGTTGCCCCTGCTATTGGCATACTAGGTGGCTTCGCATTAACTACAATACTAAGCAACGTCTCCTTAGTCGTAAGACAACAGCCTGATAAGAAGAGCCGTGCCACCTTGTTGGGCAAAGGTTACGGCATTCTAATAATAGCGATCGTCATAGTCGCCATGGTTCCGTTGATATATAACCTGAGGTCGGCTAATCGACCCGCTATGATCGTTTCCGCCTCAAGCGGCTATGCCACTGAGATCCCAGATTGGATGGAGGCGCTGGCCTGGATGAGGGATAACCTGCCTCAGGACGCCATTGTAGGATGCTGGTGGGACTATGGGTACTGGATAAACGTGATGGCAAACAGGTCCGTAATCGATGACAACTCCACCACCAACGGAACCCAGATAGAGCTCGTTGCCCAGGCCTTCCTCAATGATGAGACGTATGCCCTCGACGTATTCAAAACCATGAAGGTGGACTACGTGGTCGTCTACGAACCTTGGATCATAGTCTCTCAGAACCCGTTGATAGCGTTGCCTCCGTGGACAACCATCGGAGACTTCGAGAAGTCCACAGCCATGATGGCGATAGCCGGTTACAACTCCTCAGACTACATCAGCGGCGTCCCATTAAGCACGAGCAGCGGCACCATCAACTATCCGCTGCCCGCAGGTCCAAAAGCCTCAAACACCACACTGTACCAGCTGCTCTTCTACCCGTTCATTGATGGCTACAGCAGCACTCTTCAAATAAACATTACAGCACCCCAACACTTCCAACTGGTCTACTCATCAAGCAATCTCTGGGTATTGGTCTATAAGATCAACTACCCTGCCTAAATCTCTCAAGCGGTATTATCCAACGAAAAATACATTATCTACTTGACACTGTGACGATTAAAAATTGTAGCGGTTCAGCTTGCAGCCTTCTCCCTCAACTTGAGGGCGAGCCTGAACCTGCTGTACTTGTCCTCCGGCGAGAACTTTGCTGGGTGTGGGGTCCTTAGGGTTCCGCCGCAGTAGGGGCAGGCGTCTCTTTTCAAAGTGTACTCTCCGCACGCCACGCACTTCCTGATCATTCCCCTCAAATAGCATCACCTTACGAATGATCCGGATCCGCCGGCAGAAGTTATTTTCGAGATTATCCTGTCGGCCGTTTCCTTCATGGTCTCCTCGGCGATCTTGTAGTCCTTTGCCGTTACCTCTATCCTGTAACGTGGCGCACCGAGGTACGTAATCTCCACACTCCCGCCGTTCTTAGGGGTTGCCTTCTTGCCCTCCAGAAGGGCCCTCTTTATCTCCTCTACCCCTCTCGGTTTGGGGGAGTTGAGTTGAATTATCCCTGTTACCTGGACCGCCGGCGTCTCTATGTGATCCTTGGCGGTCTCGTAAATTGCCTTGGACCAGCTCTCAGGCGTCCCTGCCGGCTTTAGGGCGTCGGGCCCTCTGGTAGCCACAGCCTCTAGAGCTGCGTACAGATCCCCAAAATAGTCCTCCAAGGGCATTCCTACGCTCTTTACCGCCTCGGCATAATCCTTGTTTAGGGACTTTGCGGCACCCTCCAGGAGCTTCTCCGCCCTCTTCGACTTCTTCCACTGTATCAGTTTTTCCTTCTTCTCCCTCTCAGTGACCTTCCTCAAGGATAAATCGATATGACCCTTCCTGTCATCTATCCTGATTACCTTAAGGACAAGTTTCTGCCCTTCCTTAACGAAATCCTTGATGTTCTTTACCCATGTGGATGCTATCTCACCTATGGGGATGTATCCGTTCTTCTCAAACTCATCAAGATTGACGTATACACCGTGCTCCTGCAGCTTAACTGCCGTGGCTATCACGTATTCTCCTATCTCTGGATAATCCTTCCTTCTCAAAACCATCTGCGCCCCTCCAACCCTTTATGAATATGACCCCTTGACCACGACGGTCTTTTGTGATGGATAAATAGGAAATGGGTTATAAGTATATTGGGTTCATCAAAAATGGTAAAGGTTATTGTGCCAAAAATTGGCTGATCCTTTGAAAAAAGGCGGCTAACTTATCTCCTTGACGTTGTCCGAAAGGATCTTGGTCTTCCCGCCGGTTGGCAGCGCCAGATCCTTGCCGCAGATCGTGCATTTAACGACCGAAGCCACGTTGGAGAAGACGGTCTGCTCATTGCCGCACTCTGGGCACTGCACCCTGAAGAACTTGCTTCTTGGCACGGGCGTTAGCATCTCCTTTCTCTTCAATAAGCTCACCTCAGACTATCTCTAGCTTCTTAAGCCTTAGACCCCTTCTCTGGTTTTGGTAGCCGCACTTCTTGCACTTCAGCTTCAGGCTCATCTTCTTGGTGGTCTTGGCTGTTCGTTTTTGAACAGGCTTTCTCGAGCTGCCGTATCCCTTCTTCTTGCGCTCGTACCTCCTAGTACCCTCTGCAAGACCCCTCTCCTTACCCTTCTTGTAAAGCGTGACGCTGTGAACGGTGTAAGCCTTACACTTAGGACAGTACGTGTTTATCTCCTTTGGAGCCTTCATTTTCCCTATATCCTCCTTTGTATCTCTGTTGCTACCCCCCTCTTTATGAGGGCCTCCGCATTTTGTGCCGGTAGCAGCACGATGTCTTCGGTCTTGTAGGGGCCATACGTTTTTAAATCTGTCCCTACGAACGATGGAACATCTCGGAGCACCCTAACTAATATCTTTTTCGCACTGTCGTCCGTTACCTTCTCCGGCTCCTTGAGGGGCCTGAATAGCCCCATCTCATCATCAAACAACATGTCGTCAGACAGGGTCCCAGCCACGGCGGTCCTGCAGATCTTCTCCTTCCTCAGGACCGCGATCTCGTTAATTATGCGTTTTGCCCTCTCTGCCTCAGCCAACCTCAGCTTGGAGGGTACGCCATTCTCCATGCGGGCAAGATCCTCCATGTATCTCTTCACGTCGTCTTTAAAGCCCGGTGGTGGTCTCTGGAGCTCCCTCGACTCCTTCTCGTTCAGCCAGAACTCCAGAATCCTCTTGTACATAAGATCACGACCTAGGTTCCGCCGCCCCTTTGCATATGAGATAAATGCCCAAGGCCTTGGGCACTACCACCTCTACATTCTTCAGGGGTCCGATTTCATGATTCCCTATCCTAACTCGTGGAGCCTCCCTTACATATACTTTTATTTCTCCATCTTTAAACGCGACCGCATCCCTCAGGGGGTCAAACTTCTCAAGGTCATTGTACGTGATCCTGCTGGCCTTTAGCCCGGATTTTCCATGGAGGCTATTCGGATACCTTATCAGCCTCTTTGTGTCCAAGGTGACCCTCTCGTCGATGTTGCACAGGATGTCCTTTATTGATGCCCCTGCTATCCTGTTGAGCCTCTCGATTCCGACTCCCCTCAACCCGACCCACGACGGGGGTGACTTTGTTATCCCGCCCAAGATCCTGTCCTTGTTTCGGCAGATCGTATCCGCTGCGCTCCCAGAGCCTACGACAGCCCTCAAATCCTCAACGTTACACCTGCTTATGTATGCGTAAATGGACCTGGCAATTCTGCCCCGCCAACCGCCGTCCCTGATGTCTGGACCGATCAAGGGGCCATTCCTGTTCAAGACCATAAAACCGTGGAGTCTTTGATCCAGTCCTATCCCCCTGACATAGTCTGCGATCTCCCTTCTGCCGTCGCTGGCAAGCCCCCTCAAACTCTCCGTGAGGACGTGTAGGTGGTAGCCCCTGTGGCCCGAGAAGCAGATCTCAACATCATTCAGGGATATCCCAAAGTCTGGTATGAGGTACTCGTCAAGGAGTTTGAGAACCTCATTTTTTGTAACGTCCAGACATTTCTCACAGACCCAGGTGGTCGTCTCGATCCTCTTCCTTCCGCAGCTCAGGCAGCTCTCGGGCGGAAAACCTGCGCCCTCTGAGCCGCACTCGAGGCACCTCCACCTGTCATGGTCGGCTTTGCACGTCGTGGGTATGTGATCCGCATCAACATCAAATACGAGATCCGCTCCAAGCCACCCCTTCCTGTTCATGTCTGGTGCCTGAGGCTCCTTATAGTAGGCAGAGGAGTAGTACAGGTGTGCGGGCGTTTTGTGTATCAGGTGATCCCTCAGCGAGACCTCGTCCAAGAACCGCGTATGCCTTATCATCATCTGCTCCCCAAACTGGAGGAACGCAAGTTCCCTGCACGCCAGATCAGTCACCTCCAGGTCCTTGGATCCCAGCTGGCTGTAGTAGTTCCTGAACTCGTCTACAACAATACTATGCAACCTTCCTGCCCCCCCTCGCCCTTACCGCCCCTCTAGCGATCTCCCGCGCCCTTATCTTGTAGTACTGCAATGGGTGCCTAACCCTCTCGCAGAGCGCATTCACCCCAACGCACAATCCAAAAGACCTGAGCACATCGCATTTTGGCGGCGCGTATTTCGTCCTCGATCCTATCCTGCCCGCTATGTGCTCAATCTGGTATCTGGCCTTTCCTTCATCAAAATCTGCAACACTTCTGAAGAGTTTCAAAACGTTGTCCACGTTCTCTCCAACATTAATCATGAATGTCGTGATCGTGAACCTAGCCATATGCGAGAGGCTCTTGCCTGCTGCCAGATCGCTGATTATTGCCATTATACAAGGAGGTTTGGCCTCCTCTACCAGCCCGACTGGCGCCTCCTCGTCATAGAACCTCCCCTTCTTCTCCACCAACCTCCTGACCTCCTCAAGGTAGAGACCGAAGGCCTCGGGAACCTCAAACCTCCTGACCTCCTCCGCCGCAGCCCTCTTTACTATCTTATTCTTGACGGACTCTGATAGGAGCCTGGCAACCTCACTCTGCTTGAGGTGGACCCTCCCCCTGAGGAGGTACCTGTTTACGAGCTTCCAGTTGGCAGAGTGAAACTGCGGCGCGACCTCAAGGTACTCCGTGACCCCCAGCGCGAAGTCAAACCTCCTGCCCTCCACATTCACGTCATTTTGTTCCAACCTCCAGCCAAAGCCGTCCTCGGCCACCTCTATCAACCTCTGGCCGTCCTCCATCTTCAGCAGTTCATAGCACCTCTTTGACTCGGCGGTTGCAAACCTTCTTATCACCCACCCTGCCTTCAGACCGTATGCAAAAGCCAGGGCCAGAGGGTACGCCAAGATCTCCGTCTCGGGGTCCTTCCAATCCGTCACGATCCTCCTTCCCTCTATGCTGTCTCTCACCCTCTCGACGGCCCTCCTTACTATGCCTGAATACTCGGGAGCCGCCAAGTCCCTGAGGGTCAGCCCGTACCCTTCTATAAAAGAGGATGCCTTCCTGAGAAAGGGGTACTTGGCCAGATCCTCTCTTGTCAGCATTTCCCTCATCCAATAAAAAGGTGGGAGAAGATGGTATTAACAGTAGTGAAGGAGATTCCTTTAGGAGCCCCCGTCACTCCGCCTCCATTCTTGGGGCAAGATAGTAGACGATCTTCCCGCCGCTTGAGGGGTTGAAATCAAGCCTCATTGGCATATCCGTCGAGAACATCAGCACAGCGATCTCGGACAGCGAGGAGGCCGCCATCATCTTGCTAAGGTACGTCAGGCTGTAGAGTGCGTGGGCGCCCTCCTTTTGTTCTACCGATAGTAACTCGCCGCTCTCTTTTGTTATTACGACGTCCACCTCCCCTCTGTCTCCGCTGGCGGCGATCTTCATCTGATTGTCCTCGGCCGTAATCTTAACGAAGTCGCTTACCACCTCTGCGTCCTTTATAGCCTCCATCAAGGTGTTGGCAGGGATCTTCAAGGTTGCATTGAAGGATATTCTGGGCGCTGAGAGCTCCTCCTTGCCCAGGTCCAAAAGTGGCAACGAGAAGGTTCTGGATGACTTGCCCTTGAACCTTATCTTCAGCCTTGCCTCTTCATCCAGCTTCTCCAGCTCCAGCTTCTCATTGGAGCCGGTCCTCTTCATGATGTTCTTCATGTCATCGAAATTTACCCCGATGGGCATCTCCTGGGCACAGTCGTACGACTCGAAGGCGGCCTTGGGAAGTTCCATGTCCACCATGGCTACCCTCGAGGGATCCATCGCCCTCAGCCTTATGCCTGAGGGGTCGGCAATGAACACGCCCTCCTCCACAAGTGTGGAGATAGAATCTATCACATTCTTCCAAATCCTGCTGTCTGCAAGTACTGCTTTAAACACAAAACCTCCTCCGCGGCTAAACTCTATATTATGTCGGGATACTTAAAATCTACTGCCCTATTCGTACTCTCTCCAAGTGAGGTTGCATTTGGTGCACCTGTAGAACCTGGTTGACGGCTCGTCCGCGCCCCTCGTCTGCATCATCCAGTAATACGCCCGCATGTTCCCGCACCTCCGACACTCTGCCTTCGTTACTGGCAGCGTAGCCTCCTTTGCCCTGTCGCCGTCCCTGACTATGACGGTTTCTCTATTTCTGCTGAAGTTCTCCACAAATCGCTGGCCATCCTTTCCGCTCGACGCCTTTTCATAATCGCAGTTTCTGTCTTTGCTGATTTTCCCCGTACAAATTAATAGCTTCCTTTTCCGATCCTCTTTGAGTATTCTTCCACATTTAGGGCAGTACTCCAAGATCCATTCCCCGCCTCTCAAAATCAGTTGGGCGATTTTAACCTTTCTACTCAAAGGGCCTGTTTCAAACCATCAATTATGACCTGTGCTTGTTGTCTATTCCTGGCGCCAAGGGGTAGTACCATCTTGCCCTTGCCCTCTGCCCACCTCTCCACGTCTCTTACTCCTGCACCGCCAAGAACATTCATCATCTCGAGACCAAGAGCTATTCCTGACAGCTCCTCGAAGTAATCCGAGCCAGCGAGCCAGGCCTCTAACTCCCCAACGGCCTCGTAGCCCCCTCTTATCATTATGCCGTCAATCCAACATCCTCTAAAGACTATGGCTATCAGGAATACGCGCCCTCTGGGTATTGCCTCGATATAGGCGACCCTTGCCTCTCTTTTCAGGCGTCCTCTACCCACAGTCTGCTCCCTCTATCCTGTCAACTGCTACCCTGATGAGCCTTGAAAAGGCCTTCGCGGAGATCTCCCTCTCCAACGATCTGCTCTCGTACTCCGCCCCGGAGATCGTTGTATAAAGAATCGTCACGGCCTCCTCTAGGGGTAGCAGGTTGTGCATCCAAGCATAAGCCAGCACGGCCTCTACGGCGTCTCCCCTCTCTCCGTGGGTCAGCCTCATTTGAACTGGCAGTTTTGCGATCTCGAGTGCCTGTGAGAGAACCCTGTCCGGCACCTTCTCTCCAACAGGTTTCCCGCTGGCCTTGGTCTTCGCCGTGGAGTAGATCAAATTTACAAAAGAGTCCCCTAAGCGGGCGAGATCCTTGTCTCTCAGAATGCTCCTCATCCTGCCCTTCTGTCCGTCATCCACTTTTCCTTCCTCTGCTAAAGGGCCTTTTTGAACTTGTCACGAAACTCTTTGGTCTCCGTCTCGATCTTTGAGAGCGCCTTTACGAGCGCCTCCCTCGGCTTGGTCCCTCCCTCGGTCTGGACCACCAGCCTTATGCCCCCCGTCAGAGGATGGACGATCTGATACCCTGCATACTTTACGTGCTTGTCCGCCAATAATGCCGTCCGTAAGAGGTTTCCGATCGTATGATCCTCATTTGAAATCTCAATCTCTAACCTATCCTTCTCCTCTTTAAGAATCTTAATTACCATCTCTACTCCTCCCTCAGCAGGTATAAACGGGATACCTTTTTCCTCTCAAAAATCTTGTCCCTGTTACAGAACAGCCTCCCCCTCTTCAGCACCAGTTCCTCGCCACACTTCGTACAGGTGGCATAGATTACCCCCAGATCGTCATCGGCCGTGGAAAGCTGGTAGGGGGTCCAAGAGGTGACCACCTTTGCAAGAATCCTGTCGCTCAGGTTCAGCACATCATATATGGTGTTGACATAACTCTTCGCCGCTTGGGACACATGAAGGATCCCAGTGAAGGTTCCGGTTAGATTCTTCTTCCCCCTTATCGCGATTATCTTTATCATGGCAGAGTCCTCCTTCAGAGGGCTGATAACCACCCCCTCCACGATATCACCGACCTCGGGAATGGCGACTATGTTTCCGGCTCTGATCCCGATCCTCCTGTTCTTTGTGTCTATGTCAAGAGTGCCCACAGTGCTGGAATAAAGCTTGCCATCCTCTAGATAAACACCAGCCCCGGGCATGTACTCCTCCTCAACCCCCAACTGCTCGCCGGGCACCGCCACTGCTTTCTTCTCTTTGTTCATTCCGTTCCCCTCACAACTCTATAAAGATCAACATCAAACACGTGAAACTTCCTTTTATGGAACTGGTATGTAGGGGGTAGTTTTATCTTTAACGGAAGGACCTCATCGATCTTGCCTCCGCACTCCTTCACAAATCCCCTCATAAACCTGCGGACATCATCCCCCCCTTTATGTAAAGAGTAGACCGTCTGCGCGGTCCTGAGCCCTGCCCTCAAGAAGATCCTGTCCGCCTCCCTCTTCCTGACGCCGAAGGGGGGATTTTGGATAACAACATCCGCCCTCAAACACAGCTCCTCCACGGCGCCCCTCAAAAAGTCCACCCTGCCCTTGAGATGGAGCCTCCTGATCCACCTCTTTGCGTCGCTGAGAGCGTCAGCATCCAAGTCCACCCCGATTGTGTAATCCGCCCCCATGAGCGCCGCTCCAGCCGTGAGCATGCCTGTTCCGCACCCTAGATCCGCCACTATGAGGTTCTCAAGGTCTTTGTGGCGCAGCCCGATGTACCAAAGGATCTCTGCCGCCACGGGCGCCGGGAGCCTGTACTGTTCCAGCTGGAGCTTTGGAGATCTGAATCCCTCTATCCTCTCGAGGAGTATCTCCAGCTCGCTCTTTGACCTGATCAACCTCCTACACCCTCTTCAGCAGGTCGTAGGCGTCCTCCTCATTGAGGACTGGCTTACCAAAGCTCTCCTGGTTGTCCAATGTGATCCTAGGACAGCCGGTCACAATGAACGCCTCAATGAAGGGGAATGCTGCCATCCTCTCCCAATTGACGTCGTCCGCCGCGATGAGCACGACCTCTCTTCCTCGCTCTTCAAGCGCGCCCTTTAGGCGCATGGCCGCCTCCCTGTTTAATTGGCCAAGCTTCGTGACTAATATGATGCCGAACGCCTTGGCTTTTGCCGCCTCCGCAATGGACCACCACCGCCTCGCCAGGACCTTCTTCTTGAGTCCCTCAACATCGCGAACCTCATTGCGGTAGGGGTCGGCTATGTAAACCTTTCTCTCAAGGGCGAGCGCAACGCCAAGGGCGTGGAAGTTGCCTCCGCCTATGTAGACCACTGCGTCCACGCCATCCTCTATATTCTTAGCCGCCGCCACTCTGCAGCCAAGGATCAGTCCGCCTGTTGCCTCGTCCACGGCAGCCTCTATTCCCACCTTGGAGAGCGCCCTCTTGAAATCTTGAAGGTATCCCTGATGCTGGGCATTTGCAACCAACCCAGCCCTCTTAATCCCCTTTGCCTTGAGGAACTCTGCCGTCTTTGCTGACAGGACGCTCATTTTCGTGAGGTGTTTCGCGGGCAGGTATATCGTAGGGATCTTCTCCTCAGCATCGATGAACTTGAGGTGCCCTACATGTATCAGGAGTTCGGCTCCCATAAATGCTGCCTCCTCATCCGCTAGGTCGCAACCGCCGTAACAAGGGTCTGCAGACAAGACGACGGCGATGCCCTCCCTGACCAACCTCTCATGGAGGTCCTTGAGGTACTGTTTGATCCCGTCAGGGGCTTGAATCAACACACGTCTCGCACCTCTGGACTTGACCTCCTTGACGACCCTCTCCACCTCTAAATCATATTCATACGAACTCAAAGGAGACACCGCCGGCCCGTCAAGTCGCTAACCCTCAATTTCAGAATCCCGCCAAATATGTCTGCCGTATCTGGTAGCGTTCTGCATGATTCTCAGCATATGGTCCGTGATCCTGAAATCTGCCGGTTGCCACCCATAACTGCGTACATGAAAAATATGGAAGAAATCATCGTAAGCACGCGTTACTCTCTTCCAGTATCCTAGTCGGCATGGGCACCTTAGCCATGACCAGCTTCAGGGCCGTCTTCGCGACCTCTTTCTTGTCGGCCGGCACATACACATCCATTATGGGCTGCAAGAACCTGAGCCTTGCGGCAGTCCCGGCCGGTTTCCCGAAGGACTTTCTCATGCCGTCCTGAAGACGGTCCGCGCCCGCGAAGGCCATCATCTTGTTCTCCCTCAATACCTGGTGAGGATACACCCTGACCTTAAGGTGATAGCCGGTCTCGCCCAGCACGGCTGAGAGGTGCTTCGTGGCGATGACCCTCGCCGCCTCAAGGGCATTGTGCCTGATCTGCCCTGCCTCTAGGGGAACCAACGTCAACTTCACAGGGAAGTCTCCCTTGGTGTTGCCGAAATCAAACTTTGTTATCTTGGATCCTGGAACTCCTCTAATGTACTCCTTCCTAGTGTACGGTGGCGTATCGAAGCGTCGGTAGCAGCTAGCCGGTCGCTCTGGCATCTCCCTCCCTCCGTCTGCTTCCAGATGGAGATAATGACATTGGTATTTTAGTCTTTCTGAGGGGGACGGTGCCTAACCTCGATTACCACCAGACCCTCGAACTGAAAATTCACCTTACTGACGACCCTTCCAACCATACCCTCTCCATTGATCATATCAAGGCTCTCATCAATGCCATTCAGTGTTGATTGCACGAAGAGGGCCCTCCCCTCCTCCCCCAGAAACCCTCCCAAACCCTCAATAAATCTGTCAATTATTCTCCTCCCTCCCTCACCGCCGCTCCAAGAGAGATCCTCCGGCCCTCCCTCCTCGTCGAGCAGATAAGGTGGGTTCATAAATATCAGATCGAAGCTCTGCTTCTTCAGCGGGGAAAATAGGTCACCCACGACGGCGTCTAGCCTCCCTGAGAGGCCGTTGTTCATGTAGTTCTGTCGCGCATTCTTGACCGCAATCGGGTTTATGTCCAGCGCCGTTATTGAGTCCAATTTATCCGCGATGCTCAACCCTACGGCCCCTGTACCACAGCAGAGCTCCAGTGCCCCGCCCGCCGCCCCTGACCTCAAGGCGTCAATCAACAGAAAGGTGTCCTCTGATGGAGGGTAGACTCCCTGGAACACGACCACGTCCTTCCCATCGACCCTCAGTCTGCTCATCTGACGCCCTCCATCTCATGTTCGGTCAGCGCCACCCCCTTAGGAACAATCCTAGGCGGGCGCCCCGCTCACCTTCTTCAGGCTCTCGCTGATCCGCACAAAATCTGAGGGCTGGATCTCAAAGACGCGTGTATCCATCAGCCCCTCATCAATGACCTTTGCTATGTCCTCAAACTCCACCTTTTTTATCTTGGAATAGGTCGCCATCGCCTTCCTTAAAGTCCTCCTGCGCTGAGAGAAGAGCGTCTTCAAGGTGCCGTCTAAGAACCTCCAGTCAAACTCCCCCCTGCCCTTCCTCCTCACGACCACGACGGTGCTCTCGACCATAGGTTTGGGATAGAACGAATCGGGTGGAAAGTTCCTGACCTTCTCTATTTCTGCTAGGAGTGACGCCGTCACGCTCAGTCTGGAGTAGTCTCTTCCCCCCGGTCTAGCCACCAACCTGTCAGCAACCTCCTTCTGGTAGGTCAGCACCGCCGACCCAAAATCCCCATAAAGGAGAAGCTTGAAGGTGATGGGCGTCGAGATGGAGTAGGGGAGGTTGGAGACAATCCTGTCGACGCAGGGCAGATCCATGAGAAGGATGTCGTCGTTAACAACTTCGACGTTACTTCTTCCCGAGAATAGATCTCGCAGAGCCCTTGCGGCGTTGCCGTCCTTCTCGACAGCTATCACTCTCTTCGCGACCTCCGCCAGTCTTGCCGTGAGGGTGCCCGTCCCTGCACCGATCTCTAGGACGACATCCTCTGGCTCTATCTTGGCAGCATCCAGGATGCAAGCCATCAGCTCTGGGTCAATAACATAGCACTGCCCCAGCCTCCGGCTGGGTCTTATGCCGTACTCTTCAAGTATTCGGAGGGTTTTGTCGAGAAGACCTTGCCCGCTCAACCATCAGATCTCCTTCTTTACCGGAGGTTTGCAGAAGATGTAGTACTTGTCCTCGTTCCTTATCTCCACGAAGATCCTCTTCACTATTATCTTCTTTGGGTCTGCTATGTGGGTCCTGCTCTGTATATCCGCAAGACTCGTGAAGGGCCCCCTCTTCCTCTCCTCCAGTATCTGCCACATCGCCTTCTTGCCGATGCCCGGCAGCAGTTCCAGCGAGTGCATCCTCGTGGTGACCGGTCCAGAGTTGTTGAAGAAGAAGACAAACCTGCCCTCGTTCTTGCTGACCAGATCCTCCACAACAATCTGGAGCTCGTCCTTGGCATTCTGCGTCAAGTCCTCGTAGTCTATCCTTCTCTTAACGTGGTCTATCTTGTCCCTCCCCCACTTCCCTATGGCGATCCTCTCCCCGGCCTGGAGGGGCGCCCCTGGGACGGGTATGAGCTCCAGCAGCGTGAAGAAGTCCTCGCCCACCGCCTGAACCACAGGCTCCCTCTTGTAGAGCGGCCTAGTGTCCCTTGGATGCCCGTATTGCAGGTTCTCCAGCACGTAGGCGAACTCCTCAAACTTCCTCTGGGGCTCCCTGTTTTCAGGCATCATGGGCTCCACCGCTCTAAATTAGATGGAATACACTATATTAAGTTAGGTTAAAAATTCTTATTCTCTGAAGGAGTTCACTACGCTCAGAATCTTCTCAAGCTCCGAGGGAAGAACAGGCTTGCTCTCCCCCGCGAAGACGGCCCTCAGCTCATCCACGCTGGTCGGCATTATGTTCACAATCTGGGACGCCACCGAGGGGGAGATCCCATCCTCCTTCAGCCTCTTCAGCAGTCCTTCGGCCTTCTCGGCGCTCAGCTTGGAGAACTTTACCGTGTAGTCAAAGGTCAGCCTCTGCAGGTAGCTGAGCTCCCCCTCCTTCTGCCTCTGCTCCAATAACTTCTTGACCTGGGGGAGGGTTACCTCCTCCTCTTTAACAATCTCCCTTGGCATCTACTGCCCCTCTAGAGGACGTATATGTTCGGGTCTTGTTATTATTGTCTTCTCATATCCGCCCATGTACATCTTTACAACGTACGCCCTGCCCCTCTTGCCGACCACAACGCCGGTTCTGCCTTGGAACCTCCTGTGCGGCATGCCCTTCAGGGTGGAGGGGTCGATCTTCACGGTCACCTTCTCCCCCTCGGCGTAGTCCCTGAGTATCCTGTTTATCGGGGAGAGCCCCGCCTCCCTGGACCTCTTGCTGAGCAGAGACCTCGTTCTGCTTCTATACCCAACCGAATGCTTCATCTCTCAGTCGCCTCATTTACGGAAGTTACATCCAGCTCTATGCACCGTGCGCCAAAACCTAGGGCATCCGAGACGCTTGGCTTCGTCCTTCCCTCATCGCCAGATATGAGCTCCTTCACGTAGAGCCCGCCCTGGCAACGAACCACCAGCTCTATCCTTTTATCACCGATCTTCCTTGCCAGCATCTCGTATACCCTCTTGAGCCTCAGTTTATCGGCGCGCCGATGCAGTACCCTTTTAGGAGTGTATTGATTTATAAGACATCCATTAAAGCTTTTCTCTAGCCTCGCCAGGTCCCTCTTAGTGATCTTGCTGTCGGTCTCCACCAACGCCCTGTAGGTCTTCTCGGCGATCTTCGCCCTCTCCTTCAGGCTCCTGACGGTCTTCTTGTCCGAGAACATCAGCTTCGTTACCTCTACCCTTCCCTCTCCGCTCTCATTGATGGTGGCCTCCAACGCCTTCAGGTCCGGGTTCCTGTTCTTGGCCTCCTTCACCTCCACAACGAAGGGTCTGCCATTTCCGGTGACTATGGCGTCCACGTCCTCCCTCCCAGCACCATGGAACTTGGTGGAGATCCCGCTAGTGGCAGCCAATACCGGCCCCGTTATGATCTCCTCCACCGAGACGGGGTAGATCTTTCCTGTACCGTGGCAGACCTCACAGCCCTTGCCTCCGCAGTGGACACAGTCCCACCTCGACTGTGGGATGCCTCTGACCATCTTCCTGTACCTGCCCAGGATGTAGAGTGGCATGGATCTCACGTGTATCTTGGGATCCGGAAGGTCCACGGTCACCACGATGTCTGGTCTGTTGAACTCGACCTCCTTGCCGGTAAGCCTCGAGACCTCCTTGCCTATCTCCCTGCTGCACTCCATCTTCAGGGACTCGCCGTATTCTATGGCGAACTCAGACCTGAGCCTGTCCTCCCTCTCCGCGACCTCTCCAGCGATCTTCACTCCAATCAGAAAGTTGTTGAAGTTGTACTCTCCAAGGCTCTTTGCCACCTCTTTGGCGTACCCCTGAATCTCCGCCAGCATGTCCCCGCAGAGGTAGCAGTGCTTCTTTTTTACCTCCCCGCCCACAACGTTGGCGGCGGGCATGTGCCCCCCATTGGATGCGAGAATCTTGAGAAGCGCCTCGCCCTTGCTGTCCCCCCTCCTCGAGACCATGTGCGCCTCAAGCGTCAGAGCCAGCTTAAGGGCGTACCCCCTCTCCTTGTTGGTGACACCCCTGGCGAGCCCCCCGAACTGTCTACCTAGGCAGTTGTCGCAAAGGGGGTATTTTGACAGAATCTTCTTGACGTCGTCCAAGAGCAACGTTACCACCCAACGAAGCGCCCTAAGAAGGGAAGGAACGACCCTACTTAAAAGTGATCTTCTGTTCTAGTGCCTATGACTGGCGGTCGCCCTTTTATCAACTATGTTGTTGAGTATGATGACCGCTTGGTCGGGGGATAACGTCCTCTCGGAGAGACGCACGGACGAGAACCCATGCCTGCGCAGCTCATCTTCCCTCTGCCTGCTCATGGTCGGGTACTGGAAGACCGCAACGAAGTCCGAACTGAAATTGGTAACCTTCCCACCGGCGCCCCCGTAGAAGAGTTTGGTGTGCCTCGCCTCCTTTATGTACTCCTCAAATGGCTTCGAGTAGGCGTTTATCCCCTGCATCACCCTCCCTGATCCTGCGCCCCCGAGTCTCTTCAGCCCTGCCCTGAGGATGCCTGAGAGGGACTGCTCATCCGGTCTGACGTTTCTCATACTGTTGCCCTCAAAGTTGACGCACTTCTCACCATCAAAGAAGACGATAACCCTCACGTCCGTCCTGGCGCCATGCGAGAGGAGCAAAGCCCCCACAACAAACCTCGTTACTATTCCGCCCTCTTCCGAAGAGAGTGAAGACGAGGGTGTTAAGAGTACGATCTCTCGCAAGGACCCTACCTCGTGAAGGACCTGCCCTTGATTCCCGGAAGCCTCTTCTGCTTCGTAACTATCTGCTTTATGTACTTCTTGCTCATCTTGTACTGGTCCAGAAGTTCCTTAAGGTCCTTGGGCTTGGTCCCGGAGCCCCTGGCTATCCTCCTGGCCCTCGACCCGTCTATTATGTGTGGCTCCGTCAGCTCCTCCTCCGTCATGGACTGCATTATGACCATCCACCTCTTCATCCTCTCCTCTGTAACGTCCATCGCCTCCTTCGGTAGGCTCATCCCGAGTCCTGGCAACGACTGGAGGATCTTGCTGAAGGGGCCCATCTTTCTGATCGTCTGCATCTGCGCGTAGAGGTCCTTGAGCGTGAACCTCCCCGAGACCATGGCGCTCACGGTCTCCTTGCTCGGGGCGGCGATCTGCAGCTCCTTTACCTTCTCCACAAGCGCCTCGATGTCCCCCATGCCCAGCAGCCTTCCCACGAACCTGGGCGGGTTGAACACCTCTACCTCCTCGATCCCCTCCCCGGTTCCTATGAACCTTATGGGCGCCTTGGTGGCAGCGACCGCCGAGAGCGCACCTCCTCCCCTCGCAGAGCCGTCAAGCTTGGTCAGGAATATGGTACCTATCCTCGTCGACTGGTTGAACGCCTCCGCCTGCTGCATGGCCTGCTGCCCTATGGTGCCGTCCAGCACAAGCATTATCTCGTCGGGGTTGATAGCCTCGGCTATCTGGCGCATCTCATCCATCAGGTCGCTCTCGTTCTTGTGCCTTCCGGCAGTGTCGACCAGAATCAGCTCAATTCCCTTCTCCTTGAACTTCCTCATGCCGTTCCTGGCGATCTCAACGGAGCTCTTGTTGTCCCTCTCGCCGTAGAACTCGGCCCCGGCCTTCCCCGCGAGCTGGCTCAGCTGGTCGTATGCCCCGGCCCTGAAGTTATCCGCGCACACAAGCCCCACCGAGAACCCCTGCCTCTTGAAGTACCACGTCAGCTTGGAGGCGGTGGTGGTCTTTCCCGATCCCTGTATCCCCACCAGCATGACCACGGTCGTCTTGCCCTTTGCATATTTTGGTGGGTGCGCCTTCTCACCGCCCAATAACGCCGTCAGCTCATCATAAACGGCCTTGACGGCCAGCTCCCTCCTCGTTATCCCTGGCGGCAGCTCCTCCTCGAGGATCTTACTCTCGATGTTCTTGGAGAGCTCAAAGACCAGCTTGACATTCACGTCCGACTGAAGGAGGGCCCTCTGGATGTCCCTCACCAGCTCCTTGACGACCTTCTCGTCCACCACAGGAGCCTTGAGGAGCTTCTTGATGGCGTTGCTAATGGAGCCGCTCAGGCTGTCCAGGACCATCTAACACACCCAATCAGAAGAGAATCTGGGCATGCTCCCTAAAATTCTATCATGAAATAAAAATCTGGAATGGGCTCTTAATAGTCGTCACTTGACCCTTACTATGTGCTTCTCGTTGAGGATGTCCCAGTACTCGACCTCTACGCCCGATGCCAGCTTTGCGGCGATCTCTTCCTCCTTCGGCCTTCTAATCTCGAAGGTCTCATAGGTCCCAAGATCCATCAACTGGATCGTATCCGGCATGATCGCGATCACCTGAGCCGACTTCTTCTCCACGATCGGCACGTCGACCCTCTGGTCCGCCGGTGCCATAATGTTCCTCTTTACGCCGTCAAAGATGCCTATCGCCACAACCCTGGCCTTGGCAGATCCGTGCTTGCCCGTCTTTGACTTGTCCATCGAGACGACCCTGCATGGCACGTTGTCTATAACCACAAAGCTGCCCTCCTTCAGGTCGCCGATCTCCACTGGTTTGGTTGACATCGCTTATCCATCCTTTCAAGACTGTAAACAGGATTAGGTAAATAAATCTTATCAGCAAATGGTCGACGTAGCTTGCTTTTTGAAGGGGCACGCCTACGAGGCGCCACATCACCTACGCACCCTCCACGATGAAGCGATAAGTAATTATTTAAAACAAAGGGAGATATATTGAAGCGTATAACTCGGTTTTCAGGAACATGGTGGGCTACTCTTGAAGATATCTCGCGTTGGAGTGGTTGCAAAATTAAACTCCCCAGAAGCCTCCAGGGTGTCTCTGGACAGCGGAAAGTTCTTGAAATCAAAGGGGGTTGAGGTCCTCTATACCGGCGATCTAGCCCACATGGCCGGGAGGAGGCCAACTCCGATAGAAAAAATGGCAGTAGACCTCGTTCTGGCAGTGGGGGGAGACGGCACGGTCATGCGCACCGCACAGAAGGTCGGCGAGACCCCGATCTTAGGGGTGAAGGTTGGTGCGCTGGGATTCCTCTGCGAGACCACGCCCGAGACGGTGAGGGATGCATTGGAAAGGGTCCTCTCCGGCAGGTTCTATCTGGAGCACAAGACCAAGCTGAGAGTAAAGTACAAGGACCTGAACCTCCCGGACGTACTTAATGAGGTTCTCGTAACGACCTCAAAGCCATCAAGGATCCTCTCCCTCTCAGTCTTAAAGGACGGGGCACCGTTGCACCGGGGGAAGGCAGATGGGGTAATCATCTCGACGACAACGGGATCCACCGCATACGCCCTTTCGGCTGGAGGGCCTATCATCGATCCACGGCTGGACGTCATGGAGGTCATCTTCATATGCCCGCTCTCCGCAGGGCTGAGGCCCATCATATTCCCGTCCTCAAGCAGCATCGAGGTAAGGACATCCCCTGATGCCGCCCCCGGCATTGTTGTGCTTGACGGGCAGACCACTATACCCGTGGACCACGACGTTCCAGTCCTCGTAGAGAGGTCGGAAAAGTCTGCGGTATTCGTCAAGGTCAATCCGCCAGAGTTCTACAAACGCATAAGAGAAAAGATAAAGCTGGGCCTAGAGGTCTGACAATGCCCGTGGAAAAGCGTCCGACCTTTGTCCTGGACTCCTCTGCTATAATATACGGCTTCAACCCCCAGCTTGTGGACGGCGACCACTACATCACCCCCCGCGTCATGTCAGAGCTCCTCGGGAGGAAGACCAAGACCATAACCGACCTCTCCGTATCCTCAGGACGCCTGAAGGTTCGCGCCCCCAAGGAATTCTTCAAAGAGGTCGCGCGGACACGCGCGGGCTCGAGTGGAGACATCTCCGTCCTCTCCGAGACCGACTTGGAGGTCGTAGCCCTGGCGCTGGAGCTCAAGGACGAGGGCGCAGATCCCACAGTGATCAGCGACGACTACAGCCTGCAGAATGTCTGCACCCAACTCAATATAGGCTTCAAGCCAATGATGACAAAGGGCATCTCGCAGGAGTTCTGGTGGTTCCTTTACTGTCCCGCCTGCGGAGCAACCTACAAGCAGTCCTTCAAGTCCAACATCTGCCAGGTCTGCGGACATACCCTAAAACGGAAGGTCTACAGCAAGAAGCAGATAACCAATGCTTGAAAAGAACCTGAGATGCGAAGGTCCTACGGCGAGCACCTCCCTACACCTCTCGCATGTTCGAGTGAAACCTCCCATGGCACACATCGCAGTAGTCCTCTCCCTTTCTGTAAAGCTCCATGGGAGAGTTGGAGTAACGCATGGCGCAATCCCAGTCCTCACAATGCGGCAGACCGATGGCGTGACCCAGCTCGTGAACGAGGACCTTCGCGTACTGCCTTTCGAAGAACGGTCTTCCCTCGCTTGTATAGCGAAAGATCTCTTGGATCCCCTTCCAAAAAACCGGGTCTATCCTTGCCGATGATACCAGGGCTGACCCGAGTGTGGCCAAGCCGAAGATGTAGTTGGTCCCGCCAGTATAGATGTCGGCCGATGTTAATACAACAGCTATGCCCCCCTCCCTTTGTTGGAGCCCCGCCTGGAGGAGGGCATCTGCCAGATACTGTCTTCCAAAAGCAGTCGTTCTATATGGAAATTCCTCTAGGTTTAGTTTCTTATCCGACACCCTCGTGTGGGCATAATCCTTGAAACGTCTCATATACACGCCCAGGGCGAAATCCAGGTCAGCCCGAGGGAGGCCGCTTGTAGGAATGATCCCTATACCAACCTTCGTCAAGCCTGACTCCCACCACTCCTCCTAAACTTGGCTATGAAGTATCCCGGCATCTCCAAGAGATCCGGGCTGAACCTCTGTGCCCTCCTGAAGATTGGGTCGCCAAAGCCCGGCTCGCCCACCCTGATCCTTTGATCCTCCAGCTCCAGACCAAGCTCCTCCACAGCAAACCTGACCACATCCTCGTTCTCCTCGGTGGTGAGTGTGCAGGTGGAGTAGACCACGGTCCCTCCACCCTTCACGATGGCGCTCGCGACCCTAAGGAACTGCCTCTGATACCTGGCACAGCCCAACACCTCCTCCACCGTTGCATCCTCGTACAGCTTCGGTCTTACCCCCAGCGCCGAGCACGGAGGGTCGACAAGGACCCTGTCAGCCTTCAACGTGGGGAAGTCCCTGTCCAGGTACCTCGCGTCGGCGCAGAATACCCTAATACTGTGCACACCGAGGCGTTCCGCGTCCCCCCTCAGCGCATTAAGCCTCTTGTCCGAGTGGTCGAAGGCGTATATGGTTCCTTTGTCCCCCATCAGCTGCGCCATGTGCAGGGCCTTTCCTCCAGGAGCTGCGCACATGTCCACTATGGTCTCGCCCCCCTGCGGCTCCAGGACCCTCGACGTGATCATTGCCGGCAGGCTCTGCTCCCTTATCATCCCCTTGTTGTAAAGCTCGCCCTCCCTGAATGGCGGCAGTCTGTACACCGTCTCACTGGTGTCAACGGCAAGCCCCCTGCCCTTTTTATCGTCCACCTTCGGTGGGATTAGGGCGATGCCCCTGCCTACAACGTGGTCGTAAATGTCCGTTATGTAAACCGGTCCCCCGACCCTATAATTATCAGTCCTTAGGATGCCGGGGGCGTAGAGCTTGCTCCCCATCATCACGCTCTCCGCGGCGCCCTTCTCCGCCACGACCTGCTTGCCCATTCTTTCCACCGTGAAGGGGCCCTGCACCTCGATGAGGACCGCCTCCTCCAAAACCTCCGACCTCCTGCAAACCACGCCCATCCGGTAGAGGTGCTCCATAACCTCCTCGGCGTCGGTCCTGAGGGTGTTCACCCTTACCGCGTACTCCTTTGGGGACCTTCTCACCGCCTCCAGCACCCTCAGAGTTCTATCGCCGTAGGCCTTGACCAAAAGTTCCAGAAGGTCCCTCCTGTACCGGATCTCCTTGGCGACCCTCTCGAGCGACACAGCGATGACCTCCGCAGGGTGATCGGCGCAGTAATGATCACGCCAAGGCATATAATATATTATACTCCAATAATGGTGGGTGGGAGCCGCTGGGTGTTGGACCAAATGAATCTACCCTCAAGTGCTCTAAGGCTCTCGTCGGGAGGCGGCGAGAGGGAGTTCTTCTGGGGCTGCCTCCCGTTCCTGGTCACGCCGCCTAAGGTCGTTCGCAGGATGCTCGAGCTTGCCCGCGTCGGCCCCTCCGATGTGGTGATGGACCTGGGCTCCGGGGACGGTCGGGTGCTGCTGTCAGCGGTCAAGGACTTCGGCGCGAGGATGGCGATAGGGTACGAGCTGCGCGAGGATCTCATCAAAAGTGCCCACGAGCGCCTCGAGTCGCTCAACCTCCAGGATCGGGTGATGCTGGTGAAGGGGGACCTCATGGATGCAGACCTCTCCGAGGCAACCGTCATCTTCATTTACCTCACCGGCACCGCCAACGACAGGCTAAGGTTCAAGTTCGAGGAGGAGGTCAGGCCAGGGACCAGAATAGTGAGCCACGACTTCGGCATGGAAGGCTGGAATCCCGCCAAGGTTGAGAGTTTCGAGGGGCACAAAATATACCTTTACGTGGCGCCGGCGGCATTCGAGAGGCCCTCCCAAAGGTCTTCGAGGTGGCGCCTGAGGTTCTGGACGTAACTCGGCCGATTCGACACAGCTTTTTTAATACCCGCTGGGACTACATGATCGTGGTACCTATGCCAATAGGCATGCTTCTGAAGAAGGATGATCCCATAGACCTCGTTAGGCTTATAGCCGAGGTGAGGGGGTCCGTCAAGGATAAGAACTGCGGCTCTATAGTCACCTTCACCGGCATCGTGCGCGGCAGAACCCATGAAGGCAAGAAGGTGGACCGCCTGGAGTACGAGGTCTTCGAGGAGGCCGCACGCAGGTCCATCGAGAACATGGCAAGGACCCTAACCCTCCTCAACGGCGTCCTGGAGGCCGCCATATGCCACAGGTACGGAACATTCTCGCCCGGCGAGGAGGTTCTCTACGTCGTGATAGCCACGGAGAGGAGCAACGTTGCCTTGGAGACACTGAGACTGGCCGTGACGAGGGCGAAGCACGAGATACCCATCTGGAAGAAGGAGCACACCACGAACGGGAGCTATTGGGTGGACATCGAGTGACCCAGTTTTATTCCTAGGATGTTCTCAACGGCGTCGAAGATACGCGAGGCGCCGGCAAAGTCCTTCTCCGAGTAACTGCTCAGCAGCTCCAGCGACATGTTTTCCACGGCAGCCAGAGCCTGCCCGGTCTCCAAATTATCGTCCATTGCACCAAAAAACATGTCCACATAGTCCTTGACGCAGGGGCTAATTTCATTGGTTGGTCCTGCCCTCCTCGCCTCCCGCGCGGCCATCCTCATCCTATCGTACCTCTCCTTGGAGTCCTCCAGTTCCTCCTCAGAGAACTCCAGCTGCTCCCTGTAATTCTTGGAGAGGAGAAGGGTCCTGAGAACCTCTCCGGGATGCCTCTTAAGGACATCGCGTATGAGAACCGTCCTGCCGGTGGACTTGGACATCTTCTCCCCTCCCAGGAGGATGAAGTCGTTGTGCATCCAGTACCTCACAAAGGTCTTGCCCGTCAGGGCCTTTGCCATCAGCGCCTCGCACTCGTGGTGGGGGTATATCAGGTCCCTTCCTCCCCAGTGGATGTCAAGAACCTCGCCGAGGTTGTCCATGGACATGGCAACGCATTCGGTGTGCCAGCCTGGTCGACCCATTCCCCACGGACTGCTGTAGGACTCCTCCCCCTCCCTCGCCTCCCTCCATAGGACAAAATCGAAGGGCCCCCTCTTGGCTCCGGCCTCCAGCATGTCCACAACCGCACCCTTCAGGTCCTTGACCAGCTCCCCAAACCCTCCTGCCCTCTCCACATCGAAGTATATGGCATCGCCTGCCCTGTATGCACAGCCCTTCTCAAGGAGCCTCTGCGTGATCTTGATGATCTTTGGGACGTATTCTGAAGCCCTCGTGTACTTGGTTGCCCTCTTAATGTTCAGCGCGTCTATGTCCTGGAAGCACTTTGCTATGAAGCGATCCGCAAGCTCCATGGGCTCGACACCCTCCTCCCTCGCCCTCATCGTTATCTTGTCGTCAACGTCCGTAAAGTTCTGGACGTGCAAGACCTCGTACCCTTGGGCCTCGAGGTACCTCCTCAGAACGTCGAAGTTTACGTAGGTCCTGGCATGCCCTATGTGGCAGTAATCGTAGACGGTCGGTCCGCACACGTATGCCCTTACCTTGTTCGGCTCCTGCGTTATGAGCTCCTCTTTCGTCTGGCTTCTGGAATTATAGATAAGCATACGGTCACCCGAACTCGAGCCCTGCGAAGGCGAAGACCCTGCCATAATCCGTAGGAGGTTTCTCCCCTAAATATGCCCTGCTTACTGGGAATATCTCCTCGACGCCATCAATGCCGGCGTCGGGCAGGACCGCAGTGCACCCTACTCCGAGGGCGTTGAAGGCGGCGTAAAGCAGCCTCAGTCCGGCGCCCCTGTCGTCAGCAACCACCGGTCCAACTGCCGCCTCCTTGGGATCATGCCTCAGCAACGCGAACCCCCTCCCCCGAAGTGGCGCTAGCGCCCTCCCCGCTCCCATCAGCGTCCTTAGTAGCCTCGCCCTCCTGTACCCGAAGCACTCCCGATCCATCTCGAAGGCATTATCCAGCCACCGGAAGTCCTTGGCAGCCCCTTTCACGCCCCCCACATACCTGACGAAGTAAAAGTCCCTGTCGAACTTGAATCCCTCCCTCAGGTAGAACGCCTTTGCCTCCTGTGTGGAGAAGAGGGCCACCGTCCTCTTCGCCTCCAGGTGCTGGATACCGGCGTTTATGAGGTCCCTGCCGATGCCCCTCCCCCTCATCTCCCTTTCCACGAGGACGTTGGAGATCCACCCGATCTCCCCGTAGTCCAGAACCGTTATCATGCCCAAGATCCTGTCGTTGGTGGCAACCAAGGTCCTCGCGCATCCGGTCCTCTCCATGAGATCAAAGTCCTCGGGCCTGTAGTTCCAGTCCTCCTGACCTGTCAAAGCAACCAGTTCGTCGTAATCCTTTGGGCCGGCAGGCCTGAAATCCATCAATCATCACTACTCCGTCGTAAGGAAGCCCGCGCTCTTCAGACGTGGGCAGTTGACTCTGGCAGATCCTTATAGATCTCGTCGCACCTGTGCTCCCCGTACGTGATGTACTTCCTGTCCCCTCTGGCGTGCTTTATGCTGCAGGGGCCGTAGTCGTCGTCCTCTGCCCCATACCACTTCTCGCAGTTCTTGCACCTCATCGTCTCTCCACCCCTTTCCAACAAGACACCGCCCTACCCCCGTCATTTAGCCTCTAAAATCTTTACTTTTTACATTCTAAAGACCCTTGCTGGAGGCCCACCTCTCGACAGCCTCTCTGACAAGCCTCTCTTTCAGCGCCTCCTCCTCCCTCAGGACAACGTCTCCGGCAACAAGAACGGGCGTGTTGACCGAGTCCAGCATGAGGAGTTCGGCCATGGCGTCGCTGTCCCTCTCGGTGTCCCTCTCCTCCACCGTCTCGGAGTAGCTCAGCCCCCTCGTCGATAACACCCTGTTGAGGATGAACTTGGCGATGGGGCACCTTGTGCACGACTCCGCCTTGTAGAGCAGTATCTTCTCCAAAGCCCTCACCGACTATAGAATGTCCGCAGAAAAATTAAACCTTTTGACCGAGGCTGCCTACCTGTATATCGAGGCCCGCATCGGGTGCTTTAACCTGAATAGTTTATCTAATTCGGCGGCGAGCCTCTCGTCCAGCTCTGACTGCTTCCTAGATATCGCCCTGAGGTCTGGGTGTGCTATGAACGGGCCGCCCATCACCGCCCCCAGGTTGTTGCCCTGTAACTCCCAGGTGGGTACGGGATCAATATCGAGGACCCTCCTGATGACCTCCTGTTTTTTTACCTCCTCCGCGCTGGACAGGACTGAAAATACCTCCTTGGCAATGTCGATGTTGAGAGGCCTGAAGCCGCTGGATGCCCCCTCCCCCATGGATCGCCTCAGCTCCCCAACGTCGTCAATCCTTACACCCACGCCCAGGCTCTCCTGAGGGTTGATCATCATGAGCTTCAGCCTGTAGCCTCTGCCGGGACCCAGGACTAGAGAGTTCCCTCTGAAGTCTGACGCGATATGCCAGCCCTTGGGCTTCCTGTTGTAGCCGTCAAGGATCTCCTTCACGGTCTCCTCAAGGGTATTTATCCTCAAGCGCAGGCCCCCAAGATCCAATAATCTCGGTTCCCTTTTAAACTAACGTAAAGGTCAAAAAAAATGATAAAAAAATTACTAAATTTCTCGAACTCTGCTAGATACTACGCCTAATACCTGCGGGGCGGCCTTCTCTTAGCAAAACACTCGCGGCAGTAGACTGGTCTTGTTCCGTCCGGCTTGAACGGGACCTCGCATTCCTTGCCGCAGTCTGCGCAAACTGCCTTATGCATCTCGCGATATGCCATTCTCGTTTCGCCTCCTTATTTTTTGATGACAAGAACGAGACTCTTTTCAGACTCTTGATTCCTGCCTGAATCACATAAACCATACAACTATCATATTAACATTGCCATCCCGATCAGGTCAGGATCTGCCTTGTCCATTCAACGCAGCGTGATTTGACCATGAGTAGCTGCTGGGCATCATTGAAATCTTGCTCCGTCTCTATTTTTATTAAGAGCCAATGCTTATGGTCTATTACCTCGAACATGCGCAAACTCTCATATAGGCGACCGGATGTCTGAATAGACGAAACCGCGTCTCGCCCTATCCTCCTGCTCCCTCACCCATCTCCTCACCCCTACCTTCTGCATCCGCCTTCCATCTTGGATGAGCAGGGGGTAGCGCTCCGCAAGCGAGATGATGTGCTGGCATGGATATTCCTTGCACAGCGGGCAGACCTTGATGTTTCTCTGCTTGGCGCACTCTCTTATCTTGCAATCCGGCGGGCCGCCCTTGCCCGTCCTGCAGGTGCACTCGAGCTCCGCCAGTTTATGCAGGAATTGCGAGAAGACTGGATAGACATCCTCCATATCCGGCTCGTACTGATAGAAATCGTCGAAGCCCTCCTCATGAAGCGTCTGCCTTAACTGCTGTGCCTGCTTCGGGATCCGGCTGTACTGGGCGCACAGACCGCAGTACAAGCCACAATAGGTAACTAGACGGAGTCCCTCTTCATCAGGCATGGTTATAACTTGGAGGCATGATGCTAAATAGTTTTTTAATACCAACGTTAGTTGCCATCGAGTCTATGGGCATAAATGCAACTTCAATATTGAGAGTAAAATTTATGGTGCAGGGAGTGGGACTCGAACTCATTAGGTTAATCATAAGTAGTATCGCATGATCAGGCGTTTTTAGACCTTCTAACTACCTCCACGAATCCTCCCCTGAAATGCGTCTATGAACCTGTCCGGGACGCCCAGCCGGTCCATACTATGTCGTTGAGTGATGCAAAAGTTTTTCCTTCAAAATTTAGAAAAAGGGATAAGAACCAGATTTATTTTGCACCCATGAGAATTTGAACCATTAGTGTGTGGGCACCATTGAATGGGGGATAAAGGTCTCAACAATCGCTTATAAAAAAAGAGTTTTTAGGAAACCAGCTGTAACATATCCTAAGTTTCTTTGGTTAATTTTTCATATTAAATTGCCCGTACTGTTTTTAGGAGCTTCCATTTTGTCAGGCGAATCCAAGGAAGAAAAAGGTAAGGCTGAAGAGGCTGCTGAAAAGACAGGAGAGGTCGTTGGAAAGGGGCTCAAGAAGGGCTTTGGAGTGGCAAAGGCCTTTGGAAAGGGAGCAAAGGAAGCTGTTACAGAGAAGAAGGAAGAAAAGAAGGAGCGAAGCTCATAATTCCATTTTTTGTTCTCTGATATCTAATTTTAGGTTATAGCAATCTGATTAATAGTTAGATCGCGCGGATCTTACCGCCCCAACCCCAATAGCTATGCACAGTCAAGAAATGGTGTAGAGGGTAAGGACGGGGTCGCTGATTATGATTGAGCTTGGTTTAGGATGCAAGCCTGGGAGTTTCTTTTCAGAACCGATAACCCCTTCCCTCACTTTCGACTCGTTCGCGCCACTCTTCCTATCATAAATGCAAGAGCAAGGGCAACTATGCCGCAGGAAAAGACGTCTATTATCAGGCCTGCCCAGATCACACTAAAATGAGTTTCAGGAATGCAGAAAGCACTGACGCAGAAGGCGTTGCTGACTAATGACGTCGTTACGCTCAGCCACGGTGCAGGAAGGCCGTATTCGACTACCCTTATCTCTGAGATGGAAGGCTTTACAACACCGTAGAAGGAAGTGGCGATGAAAAGCGCACTGAAGATGGCTACGAACAGGAAAAAACTACGTCTCGACATTGCATTACCGCTATAAAATCTTCGCGCCTCATTTAATATCGGTTTTGTTCGCAGGGCTCAAGCTTGCAATGCTTTAGCCTTACCTTTTTTAATATCCGAGGGCGATTAAAATTATGTAGAATATTACTAAGATGATGAGGAACGTTATAATTCTTGACACAAATCTTGGCATATGCACCACTAACTCCTATCTTTAAACCCTCAAATAAGCGCATTGGTCAAACTTAAGGCCTTCGGCCTAGCCCTATCGTATGTCTGCCTCAGGTTCTCTAACGAGTAGTCAGTGTAGTGTCTCGCCAAGAGAGCGCAGAATCCTCCCCTGAAATGCGTCTATGAACCTGTCCGGGACTCCTAGGCGAGCCATCTCGTTGGCGAACCAGAACCGTAGCACCTTGGGGGCTATCTCAAGTCTGGTCCTCAATCTTGCATGTTTGAAAGGCATGTGCCTTCTTTCTGAGGATATAGCGAATACTCTTAGAGATCTGACGCTCTTACAACTTAGTCACTCTTTGAGGTATTTCTTAGTCTCATTGTTGAAGAATCCGTAGATTGCGCTTTTGGTTTGCGATTGGTGGTTAGGGTAGCAAATCCCTTTTTCAAGATCGATATCGGTTATCTGTAAATTGAGAACCTCATTCCGCCTAAGTCCACTAGAGGCGAAGAAGAGGAACAGGGCCTTATCGTCTATTTTTTCAAGGGTTTCAAAGAAAGTCCGAAAGTCCTCTTTCTTGGGCAAGTATCGGTTGAAATTGAACTGTCTTGGGGAGAATACGAAGCCGTCCATAAGGTCTTTCTTAAGGTACTCTCTGAAGAAGAGCTTCAGGGCCTTGAGCTGGTTCGCATAAGACCAGTTATTTCTGTATAATGACAGGAATTGCCGGATATCCTTCACCGTGACCTCATTTGCACCTCTCTTGGTGAAGGCGAGCAGCCTTGAAACAGTGTTGGAATAATGGTCTGACGAGCCCCTGGCCAGCCTCCTCTCGAACAGGCAGAACTCCCTAAAGTCCTGGATTACCGTAAAATCAAAATTACGGTAAGAAAATTTACCGTAATTGGAACATCCAAACTCGGGGCTGATGGTTTTTTGATGGAACTTTTTCCCAAAAAGTTTGGTGCGGGGAGTGGGATTCGAACCCACGAAGTCCTTCGACATAGGAGCTTACTGGGCGGCAGGCTCTCGCCCACAACCACTCAGTCCTACCCCTTTGACCTGGCTTGGGAATCCCCGCTCGCACTAACTCTTATCACGCTTACTTTTAAAAATGTACCGCCCTCCATTTTACATTTAAATACTTCCCTGACCCATTCCATTTAAGCGGGTACTGTTCATGAAGGAAGACGCCCTGTTGAAGATCGCCAACGATATCAAGGACCAAAATCTCAGGGAGAAGGTAATCTCTTTAATCAAGGAACCGAGACTGTCCATGCTCGAGGCTCCCGACAAGTCCACCGGGTTCAAGGACTCGCCGGCCAGCAAGAGGAGGCACCACTCCTACGAGAAGGGGCTCATAATCCATACAGTGGCCATGACCAAACTCGCACTCAACCTCTCCGATATACTGGAGGAGATCTACGGGGTAAGGGCGGACCGGGACGTGGTAATCGCGGCCTCGCTCCTCCACGACCTCTTCAAGTACATCACCTACACAGAGATATACCCCGGAAAGTACGGCCGTTCGAAGCTCGGCGAGAGGCTCGACCACCTCTCCCTCATCACAGGGGAGCTCTACACCAGAAAGTTCCCGCTTGACGTCATCCACGCCGTGGTTGCTCACCACGGGGATGGGAGCCCAATAGAGCCAAGGACGATAGAGGCGCTACTGGTACACATGGCGGACAGAACCGACGCCGAGATCAACGACAAGGCGTTCTTCGCAGCAAAGGACATAATAAGGGAGTGCCTAGCCAAAGAGGTCCTGACGCTCCCCAAGGATGTCTCGCCCTTCCAGATAATACTCGCCAAGAAGGAGGGCGGTTGCGACGCTGTCAGGAGGCGGTTCGCCTCCCTAATCTAATATGAGGTGTTAAAATGGCTGAGGGGCACTGGATAAGGGGGATAGCCGACGAGATCCTAGCCAGAAAGGACGACCGCATAGTGATCCATACGGGAAAGACCCCATCCGGCCCCATCCACATCGGCGCCGAGCGCGAGCAGTTCATCTGCAGCGCCATCCAGAGGGAGCTGAGGAGGCGGGGCGTGGACTCTACCTTCAACTTCATCATAGACTCTTACGATCCCATAAAGTCCGTGCCCGCCGGTCTTGAGGTCCCAAAGGGCTTTGAGGAGCACATAGGTAAACCATTGTCGGATGTGCCGGACCCCTTCGGGTGCCACGAGAGCTACGCCGTCCACTTCGCCGAGGAGTTCGTGGGCTGCCAGCAGAGGCTGGGGCTCTCGCCCAACATCATCTACTCCCACGAGCTCTACCAGCAGAAGGAGATGAAGGACACCATCAGGACGGTTCTCCGCCGCTTGGACGATCTGAGGGAGATCAGGAAGAGGTACATCCAAGAGGACGATGAGATCAGCACGGACGACTGGAACCCCGTGATGGTCATCTGCAGCAGGTGCGGCAAGCTCGCCTCCAAGAGGAAGGAGGTGGCGCCGAACAGGGTCACCTCTTGGGACCTCAGCAAGGACGAGGTAGACTACACCTGCACGAGCTGCGGCTACGAGGGTGAAGGCAAGATAGCCGATACGAGGCTCAAGCTCAGCTGGCGGGTTGACTGGGCAGCGAAGTGGGCGGTCTTCAAGGTGACGTGCGAGCCCGCCGGCAAGGACCACTGCGTAAAGGACGGTGCCTACGACATGGGTCTGGAGGTCTGCTCGAGGATCTTCGGTTACCGCGGACCCCTCCGCGTTCCCTACGAGTGGCTGACTCTCGGGGCGCATGCCATGAAGACCCACAAGGGCATTACATTTACTCCAGTGGGGTGGCTGAGGATCGCGCCGCCGGAACCCCTCAGGTACATGATCCTGAGCGTTGATCCTATGCGCCACATCGCGTTTCTCCCGGACAGGATCCCGGACATCGTCGACAACTTCGACAGGATCGAGCGGATCTACTTTGGCGTTGAGGAGCCCTCGGGGAACGAGAGCAGAGAGTACCTCCACGACCTCTACGAGATCTGCGCCGTTGGCACTCCGCCGAAGGAACTGCCAGCCCGCCTCCCCTATCGGTTCTGCGTCTACATGGTCCAGCTCGAGGCCCTCTTCGGTCAAAAGAAGGTGCTTTCAAAGTCCGTGGAGTACCTCTCCAAGCTATCGGGCAAGAAAACCCTCAAAGATGGTGAACTTGGTGATCTGAAGAAGCGCCTATCCATGGCAAAGAACTGGGTGGCTTCCTATGCACCGCAGAGCCTGAAGTTCCAGATATCCACCGAGGCACCGTCTTACAAGCCCAAGACCGAGGCCGAGAGGTCCTTTATCACCGCAGTAATCGCCCTGCTTGAGAGGGGCCTTCCGGAGGGCGACCTCCAGAACGAGATATTCAACACCGCCAGATCGCTCGGAATGGAGATCGGAGAGGCCTTCAGCGTGATGTACAGGATCCTCCTCGGCTCTGAGAGGGGACCGAGGCTCGCCCCGCTCCTGATGGCCCTGGACCGGGAGTGGCTACTCCGTAGGATGAGATCTGTCCTTTAGTCTGCCTCCTCAACGCAAAGACTAGGACCGCGGCGTAAAACACAGCAACCGCAACTATCAATACTGCCACCGCCGTGGATAAGGCACCAACTATCGGCGCGAGATCAATAACGCCCGCCTCCTTCACGTACATGAGGGGCTGCTGGCGCTTGACCACGTCCCTGGCAACCCTAAAGTCCCTGTACATGGTGGGGTCGATATCCGCCCAGCGTAGGAGTTGCGCCCTCGCATAGTCATAAGCCTCCCTTAAACTTCTCCCCTCCGCAACCTTATTCCAAAAAGGATGGAAAAACACCGACCCAGAGGCGCCAAATATTGCCTTATCCGCAGCAGTCAAATTGACCCAATTCCAATAGAATAATGCAACGTTACCGTCACTGGCTGAGGTGATATAGGTTCCAGTAAAGGGGAATTTGGACCCCAAAAAACCTCCGCTGTAGCAGAAGTCCAAGAGCAGTACGACCCTGTTGGACCTCAGCCCTTCCAACCAGCTTATCAGCTCCTCATAAGAGACATGGGTGCCCTCCTCAAAGGCGAAGACGACATTCCCCTCGGCATAACCGCCGTGCCCCACGATATATATCACGACCTCAGAATCGCCGCCCGCAGTACTTGCCATCCTCATAAGCTCAGTTCTCAAATTCTCCTTAGTAACTGCACTGTTTTCATAATCAATTACAGCCTTGCCGAGGTCATTATTATTATCCCCGTCAACGTCAACAAGGTCATCATTCGTGTGATACACCATCAGCGTTATCTGGTCGTCTTGGTAACCTAACTTCTTCAATGCCAGATAGGCCTGGATCGACTGCGCGGGGAAGGAATCAACTTCCTCCAGATAATAATCAGGGAAGTCGTTCCCGGTATTGCATATCACCGCGTGCCTCTCGGTGGGCTGCCCAAGATACACGTCTCCGAGCACCAGCTGTGCCTGCGATACGAAGACCACTAAGAATAGTAAGATAACCACGGCGGTGATACTTCTGGCGGGCATACCACTCGCTTAATTTATGGCAAATTTCGGATAAAAGCTATTATGCCCGGTGGTGCCGGGAAATAGTTAAGCCTTGGTTTAAATTCTCGGTCAACGTTGCCTGCATAAAAAGATGGAAGCTATTCATTTTTTCCTTATTGGCAGTTGTAATTCTGTTAGTAGTTCTGTTTCTTGAACCATGGCTGGGTCGTTTAGGTAGATTTCCATTGGGCACATTAGGGGGATGTAGCCCTTTTCCTGAGCATGTTGGAACAATGCTGTGTAAGCAGATCCTACCTCCCTGTATGGACCTTTGTGTATTATGTAGAGCACCTCCTGTGCAGGGATTTTCCTGATTTTTATATTGCCTTCTGGTTTTGCCTCGCCCTTGAAGGGAAATCCCACCTCGCTTCTCAACTTGTGCGCCGAGACCTCTGCGGGGCTGTCATAAAACCACCCAAAGGGAGGACCTGCAATCTTCAGCCCTTTTTGTATCAACCACTTTGCGATCTCTTCATAGAGTTTGCCAACTTCACTGTACGGCCCAACATGACCAACGACAGCCGCCTGCATTGGTTCAGTTTTCTGCAATTTAATCTCCACACAAATACCCTCCACGAATCATCAATTCGCCTACAGATAAATAGTTAATGTAACTCGACGTAGTCACAATTACATTATGTCAAATGGCAGAAGGCTTTTTTGAGATGCGCCTTCGGTAATTTAAGCTGGATTTTTAAACTTGCATTTAACTGATTTCCTTAAGCCATCTGAGGTTACAGGCGCTGGCGGCTTGGAAGAGTTATATCCTACAGGCTGTTAATCTTTATTGCGATCGGCTTATGGGGAAATGTCTAATCTGCGGCGGGAGCGCCCCCACAATCTCGGACGGGCTTGGCGTCTGTTTAAGGTGCATAAGGGAGGTGCCTGAAAAGGCCCTTGAAGTTACAAGACAGGTGCATGCGAAGAGTCGTGCCGGCTTCGGTCTGCCTCCCGATCCGCCCAGGGACTCAGACGGATTGCCCTGTGAAGTCTGCGCCAACAACTGTCTAATTGGTACGGACAAAAGTGGTTTCTGCGGTCTTGTTTGGAATGTTGGGGGACGCCTTATTCGTCATGGTGGAACCACCGACAAGGGTGTCTTGGAGTGGTATTATGACGGCCTGCCAACCAACTGCGTGTCTTGGTGGTTCTGCCCCGGCTGTACCGGAAGCGGCTATCCCAAATACGCTTACAAGCCAGAGGCGGAGCGTGGCCATTCAAATCTGGCTGTCTTCTATGGCGCCTGCAGTTATGACTGCCTCTTCTGCCAGAACTGGCGCTACCGCAACCTGTCCGTGTTGCATAAACCAGTTTTTAGTACCGAGGCTTTAGCCTCCAAGGCTGATGATAGGCGCGTCTCCTGCGTCTGCTTCTTCGGCGGCGACCCCTCGCCCCAGATGCCGCACAGCCTTGAGGTGAGCCGCCTCGCCTTGGAGAGGGCAAAGACCGAGAGGCGCATCCTCCGCATCTGCTGGGAGACCAATGGCTACATGAACCCGAAACTGGCGGAGAGGGCCGCAGAGTATGCCTTGGAGAGCGGGGGCAACATAAAATTTGATCTGAAGACTTGGGGAGAAAACCTCAACATTGCCCTATGCGGGGTCTCGAACAAGCCGACATTAGCCAACTTCAGGATGATAGGCGAGAAATTCTATAAAAAACGATCAGAACTGCCCGTGCTCTCCGCCAGTACGCTCCTCGTCCCTGGCTACATAGATGTTGAAGAGGTTGAGAACATAGCCAAATTCGTAAGCGAAATAGACCCCAATATTCCTTATACTCTGCTGGCGTTCTACTCGTGCTACGTCGTGCACGATCTGCCAACAACTAGCCGAAGGCAAGCAATAGACTGCCAAAAGGCAGCAAAGAAGCACTTAGAGAACGTTAGGATAGGGAACGTACATCTGCTATCATAAATAATTCAATATCATGATTGCAAAATCCCATGTCTTATTCCGTATTTTTCACATGCCCTCTTTGCCCTCGCTTCTAGTTCCCTTTGATATTCCCTTGGTGGTGCAAAAAAATTCCAAATAAACTCTTATATCTTGGCACAAACTCCGGAAAATGCCTCTCTAACATCCTGTAGAAAAGTTCCTTTCCCTCACCATATAAGGTTAAACTGCCAACTAGGACAAAGTCGGCTCCATAACCTTTTGCAGCCTTAATCATCTCTTCAAGTCGCTCATCAGAATCTGACAAGAAGGGCAGAACGGGAATAAGGTTCGCCCCAACTAGAAACCCTTCCCTTTTGCATTCCCTCATCGTCTCCAATCTCTCCCTTGGCGTTGGTGCTTTCGTCTCGAAGATCTTTGCCAATCCCTCATCCAAAGTTGAGAAGGAGAATGAGATTATCACGCCACGCCCCAGTTTTTGTCTTAAATCCTCCGGCAAAATTGCGCTCCTGTCGATCTCTTTCAAGAGGTCTAGGTCTCTCAGTATCAGTGTTGATTTTGTTCCGTTATGAACGGGAAACCTATACCTCAAAATTATCTCGAGCAGCCTTCTCGTCATCTTAACTTCCTTTTCGATGGGGATGTATCCCTCCTGCGAGGCTATGCACATGATTCCATACTCCCTTTTCCTTGCCCTTATTGAGAGTTCTTTTTCCAAAAGTTCTGGAGCATTTGCCTTCGCCGACAGAGAATCTGCGAAGAAACTCAGAAAAACTAACGAATTCTCCAAGCATGTTCATTACTGAAAGAGAAAAAAAGGAGATTTGGAGCTTATCCTTCAATAGCAGTCTCTGTACCTCTTATACCCCTTATTGCGTTGATTTGCTTTGAGATCTTCATCACCGAGTTGAAGTCTGGTGCCTGGGCGAAGGCGACGACGTCGTATCTTCCGAATACCGGGAAGGCCTTGACGACGCCCTTAATTTTCTTAACATCTTTAAGCGACTCCGCTACCTTGCCGGGCATGGCCCTAATTAAAACACATGCATGCATATTCCTCCCTCCTAAAGCACAGACTCCACAAGCGTCTCCGTCGCCTTTACACCGGACAGGCCATTTATGCTGAGTGCAACCCTCGTCAAAGTCTTCACATCCGCCACTTCAACCTCGGCGATCACGTCCCACCTGCCACTGGCGGAGAAAGCCCTCGCTACGCCCTTTATCTCCTTGATCTTCTTGGCAATTTCCGGGAACTTCCCAGGCTCGCAAGAGATCAAGACGCATGCTGAAACCATAGTTTTTTCCCTGGTATATATCCCCTAACGAGTTAATAAATGATTGACATCCTTAACCTTGCAAATTATGATACAACATGGCGCCGGGGAAGGGATTTGAACCCTTGCTCCCCCGAAGAGGAACCGGCTCTCCCGTTTATCATCTCAAGGCCGGCGCCTTAACCACTCAGCCACCCCGGCTCAAGAAGATTATGTCAAGTAGCTATCTAAATGTTTTTATATGGGCATAAAAGTCGGCTTCGAATCCGTGGCGATCTCGCCCTTTTCTTTCATACTCTTCACAACTTCCTTGGGGAGCGTAAAGAGTGAACCATGGATCTCGCCGCTGTAATACCTGAGCCCCTTCACCCCCTTCTTTTTAATCTCCTTCCCCAAACGCTCTACCTGCATCTCTTTTGGGTCCGGTCCCTTCGTCCCGTAGGCGAACCCCCACATCGAGTCGTACGCCGGCACCCATACGTGGTACCCTCCAGCCTTACCAAAGACCTTCCCTATTGTCCTGTAAATAGTCGCGAAGCAGTAAGTGCTATAATAAGTGGATGTGGCTTGCGTAACCAATATCCCGTTCTCCCTCAGGATATTGTGCGCCGCCTCGTAGAACTCTCTAGTATAGAGCAGTTGCCCCGGTCTGTCCTCTAATGGATCTGTAACGTCCATAATTATTACGTCGAACTTTCTTCCGCAGTCCTCAACATACTTCCTTCCGTCCTCAATAACAAGCTCCGTCCTCTTATCCTCGAAGGCGCCTGCGGAGAGCTCCGGCATGTACTTCTTGGAGCTTTCGATAACCCCTGCGTCGATGTCCACCATCACTGCCCTCCTTACGCCGGGATGCCTCAGGACCTCCCTCAGCGTCCCGCCCTCGCCACCACCTATTATCAGTACGTCCCTCGGGTTTAGGTGCGCAAACATAACCGGATGGACCAGAGACTCGTGGTAGATGTACTCGTCCCTCACCGTGGACTGGACCTTGCCGTCGAGCACCAGCATCCTCCCGTACTCGTGTGTCTCCACGATATCGATCTGCTGGAGCTTCGTCCTCCTGCTGTGGAGCGTCCTCTTTATGCCGTGCATGTGCGCGCTGTGCGGCGTCTGATACTCCACAAACCACTTCCAGCCGAGGCTCAATCCTTACCCTCCGTTAGAAGCCCGCGCTTCAGCTCCATTATCGAGGAAGACTTGGGCTTTAGCAGATCGGCGATCCTGTCGTATGCCTTCATGGGATCCGTGGCGGTGTTGCACGTGAAGACGTCCACCGCGGCGTAGCCCAGTTCGGGCCAAGTGTGGATCGAGAGGTGGGACTCCGCTATTATGACGACGCCCGTTACCCCTTGTGGGGCAAACTTGTGAAAGACCTTGCCGACGACCGTCGCCCCCGCGTCCACCGCCCCCTTCTCCATGGCATCCTCGATCGCCCTCAGATCGTTAAGCGCCTTCCTGTCGCAGCCGAACATCTCGAACACGAAGTGTCTTCCCAACTCCCTCATAAGTCAAAACCCCTTCCGAACTCTACCGTAACCTTGCGTCGCTTATCCCTTTTTCTGTTCTGCCCTGCCTTCCCTCAAAACTAGACCTTTGCCCCGCTCACAAGCTCTGCCAGGTCTATCCCGTGCGACCCTATCTGGTAGAAGTACATGGCTATGGAGTCCAGCAGAGCGGCCATCCTGGGCTGCCTGCTCATCAGAAGTTCGTCGACCGAGACCAGCCCCTCCGTTAGCTTGGTGCTCTTCATCATAACGCCCTCAGCTAGCTTGACGTCCTGCTTGAATAGTGCCTGCGCCGCCTCCTCGTGGATCCTGTACGCCTCCCCGCTCAACTCGGAGAGCGCCTCCATGATGTCCCTGCCAACCTCCTTTCGGCTCAGCCTCGGCACCGAATCCGCAACCGCCCCAGAGTAGTCTGCAATGGTCTCCACGTACTTTGCCGCCATCCTCAGGTCGAGGCACTCTGCGGGTCCAACCCCGAGCTTCTCCGCGACGCTTAGATTTCGAAGGGCGAGCCTCAGCTGCCTCACCATCAAGAAGTAGAGCCTGTCCACCTCGTCGTCCCTTCTACTAACAGCCTCCGCCAGCTCGATGTCCCCATTAACGAGCGCCTGTTCCGCCTCCTTGTGCATGCCCGCGGCCAGGACGTACGCCCTCTTAAGCGTGCTCTTTACGGGCATCGACGTTGGCTGAAGGAGGCACTGGATGGTCATGCTGTTCGCCTCCTCCTCCACTATCTCTAGGCCTATCAGCTTGTGTATGGCAGTCTTCACCTGCTCCCTCATGGCAGGTGTCATCCTCCTCCCGAGGTCAATAACCATTGTGTCCGTTCCGGCGAGATAGTTCGCCCTGATCTGCCGCTCTAACCCCTCCGGCTCCCTTATCACGGCGGTAACGCCCTTCTCAGCCTCCGCCACACCCTCTGCCTTTATTGTAAGGGCTCCACCCTCCCCCTCCACCAACCTTAGGACTGCCCCTCCCTCCAGTCCGTTCTTCAAGACCCACTCTTTTGGCAGCGAGAGAAGGAAGGACCCGCCCTTGCTCATCTGCAACCTTCTATAATCCATCTCTGGGACCCTCAAATCCTGTTATCCCGCTTCTTTCATTAAGGTTTTCCTAAAAAAGGGTCTTAGGAAAGGCTCAAAAAGCGATAAGAGAGACCTCCAACCTACTTTTTCACAGGTGTCTCCAGTGGGGTCTCTCAAGTCTGCATACGACGCCCTCATCAACTCTGGCTACCAGGTG
>Ga0194112_10000501_pt1 | contig 57697 bp, 46 predicted proteins | sample TA2MahC400mmetaG_FD_146191 | JGI IMG/M metagenome (GOLD analysis project Ga0194112, IMG submission 146191) | Freshwater microbial communities from Lake Tanganyika, Tanzania - TA2015016 Mahale Deep Cast 400m | ecosystem: Environmental > Aquatic > Freshwater > Lake | place: Tanzania: Lake... | reverse complement strand
CGGCGACCGGCTGGTAATCGTAAACCGGCACGAATTTGTTCGCCCAGCGAAGATACAGATCTTGGAAACCGGGATGATCGGCGGTGTGACGCTCGACCAACGCGGCCTTTTCGCCGGTGAGCTTCTCGGGCCGGACGAGAATCAGTTCTTCTAGGGCAAACCGCTCTTGACGAACGAGTTTCGGCGCGGCTGGGGCGAAGCCGAGCCGGAACAGATGCACGGGCCGTTCCAGCGGTGGGCCTTCCTGTCGCCAGAGCGAGGCGTCATGGCTGACAATCAATCCGCCGCCGGTAACGACGAACTGGCGGATGTTCCGTATTTGTTCCGGTGTGAGATGCGGGATGCCGGCGAGATAGACAACCTTGTAGCGGGCGAGGCGAACGGGATCGTTGAGCAAGTCGGGGAGCACCGACGCAACCTGAATGTGCCGGTGAAGGCACGCGGCAAACGCGCCGAGCGTTGAGGAACGCACGTTGGTTACCGGGCGCTCTTTGTGGTGAGGCTTGTCGCTTCCGCCGCCGGTTCCCCAGACCACGGCGACGTAGGGATAATTTTCCACGCCCTGAAAACAGTTTTCGTGGCGCGCGATGATGCCGAATGGCCGGCGGAGCACTTCGCGGTCGTTGGTCTTGCGGACGAACCGGTAGGCGCTATAGACGATCGGTCCGCCGCCGAACATGGCTGTGACGAAGATTTCCTGTTGCAACTCGAGACCGCCGATTCCCGCGCGGCTGCTGAGACGCGAGGAGACATACGGCCAGACGGCTAGCCCGGTCGCGCGCGCGAGGCTCACGCCCTCGGCGCGATGGAGCAACGACTCGCTGCGTTCGTAGAGGAAGGCGTCGAGTTGCGCCGGCACGCGCGGGTCTTCGCCCATAAGACGCTCGGGGTTGTTGATGTTGTAGATGAGCGGGATGTCGCGGTGGCGTTTGACGATGCGCCGCACGTCGCGGAGGATGCCGACGAGTTGGTCCTGATACCACGCGTGATACCGGCGAATGGTTGCCTGTTCCGTCGGCGTGTAGTCGGTGAGTTTCTCGTGGAAGGGAATCTCCGAGCCGAATCCTGTGCGGCAACCGTCGCAGTAGCACGTTCCCGGTCGCGGCCAGAAATAACACGCTCCCCAACTGTCGAAGTAGATGCCGTCAATCTCGTAGTCGCGGACGACGTGCTCGACCAGATCGAGGTACGCCTGCCGGTACGGCGTGTTCCAGCAGACAGTGCCGTGGTCCTCGCCACTGCCGAACGGCGACCGCGCCGGGCCGCCGCCGGGACGCGAGACGTGGGCGTATTGCGGGTAGTCGCGCGTGACCATTGACCACGCGAGCTTGTGCATCGTGGAGATGTAGGGCACGACGCGAATGCCGCGCTGTTTGCACGCGGCAATTGTTTCGGCCAGCAGATCGCGTTTGCCCTGCTGCGGATGACGCGAGAAGGCGACGCCTTGAATCGTCGCGTATTTGCCCATCGTGGCAAAGCGGACAACGTTCGCCTTCACGTCAGTGATCGTTTCGGCCAATGCCTGCGCATCGAACTCAAGGTCCGGCGTGAACGGATACGCGTAGGCGTCCACGAGAAAGACACGCGCCGACTGGAGCCAGCGCATGTCAGACGGTTTGCTTTGCGCGGCCCAAGCGTTTCGTCCGATCAAACCGACGCCGACGCCGCTCAACAACGCGGCCTTGAGAAATTTCCGGCGACTTGGATGGCAACCGTCCGTGTTCATGTTTGACGATCTCCGTCGTTCGGAAGAAATAGGCACACACCCGGAAAGTGATGTCAAGCGACAACTTTCGGGCTTTGCGCGGAGGCGTGGTCGTGGTACGAATAACGGCATGAAGACGACACGACGACGGTTCCTGAAAGCAACGACGTTGGCCGCCGGCGGTTTTCTGTTGCCGCGCGTGATGGGACAAGCCGCTGAAAACCCTTCCACGGACCATTTCTGGTATCGCAGGCCGCCAACGGACATCTACATTGACTCGCAATCCGGCGACAAGGCGTTCGGCTACAGCGACGGAAAGGTCCTGCTGTCGAAAAACAACGGGCGCACCTGGCCACACAGCCTCGCGTTTCCCGACGCGCGGCGCATCACATTCAGCCACGTCCTGAAAAACGGCAACGTGGTGTTCGCCACGGAAGCAAAGATCTACGTCAGCACCGACAGCCTCAAGTCGTACCGCGAGATCACGGTCAAGGCGCCGGACGGTTCGGATTACATCCCGCACACGCCGCAGAAGCCGGAAAATCCCGGCTGGTATTTTCATCCGCTCCAAGGCGACATCTCGTGGGATGTGAACGGCCGGGAGATGATGGTGTGGGGCAATTACGTCAACGTCCTCGGCGGCGCCGCTCCGGTCAACATCTTTTACTCGACCGACAGCGGGTGTACCGTGAAAATCGCGTATTCGTTCGGCCAGAATCTCCAGTATCGGGACAACGGCTCGCCGGGGGGCGGCGGCAGGACCGGCACGCTGTTGGGCGATCCCTCCAACCCGGTGATCTGCCGCCATGTTCATTCGGTCAGCTACAATCCCGTCGAGAAGGCATTCTACGCCTGCACGGGCGACATTGACCGCGATGGAAAACACGAGTGCCACTGGCTGCGCGGCGCCTATGACGCGAAGAAAGACAAATGGAACTGGAAGGCGATCGTGTCCACCAATGCGAACACGCGCTACAAATGCGGCGGCATCAATTTTGTTAATGGGAAGGTTTATTGGATCAGCGACGCCAACGGTCCCCTGCCCCATGATCGCGGACTGTTTCGCTGCAATCCCGCCGACATCGCCAATCCTGCGAAGCACGAGTTGCTTTTCCAGCCGCAATACGAATGCGCCAACATGATCATTCAGGATGGCGTCATCTTGGCGGCCCATTATGCGACGGCATCGCCCTACACGTTGGGCATCATCTTTTCCCCGGACATGGGCAAGACGTGGACGCAATATGACCTGAAAGAATTCGGCAAACGCTCGCCCACGCGGTTCCACCGGAAGAACGGTGACGGCTGGTTCCGGGCCGACTTGCGGTCGGGCTGGATCACAAAAGAAGAAGTCATCTTCATCAAACCCAAGAGGTAACCCCATGAACAATCTTCTGCAAATCACCTACTGGACCATCGGCGGCTTCGAAGGCAAGAAACCGATCCGTCAAGCATTGGAGGACGCCAAAGCCTGCGGATTCGACGGCCTCGAACTGGCGTTCGGCGCCGGTGTGCTCAACACGGACACCGCCGAGGCCTCCTGCCAGCAAATCCGCGAAGATGCGCGCCGCCTCGGCATGACGCTGGGAACATTGATCAGCGGCAATTACTGGGGTTGCCCGTTGTCCTCGGCCGACCCGGCACAGCGCAAGACAGCCGTTGATTTCACGCGCCAATACATCCAGGTCGCGCACTGGCTCGGCGTGAAAACGATCCTCGTCATTCCCGGCGCCGTGGACGTGGCGTGGGACCCGTCGGTTCCCGTCACGCCCTACCAGACGGTCTGGGACAACGCCACGGCGTCGCTGAAAGAGTTGCTGCCCTTCGCAGCGAAACACGGCGTGACGCTCGCGCTCGAAAATGTCTGGAACAAATTCCTCGTGGGACCGATGGAGTTCAAACTGTTCATTGACCAGTTCGCCAGCCCGCATATCGGCTGCTATTTCGACGTGGGCAACTGCGTCATCAATGGCTACCCGCAGCATTGGATCGAAATCCTCGGCCACCGGATTGCCGCTGTCCACGTCAAGAACTTCAAGCGCGACGATTGCGCCGGGGTGTTGCATGGTTTTGGCGACGATTTGTTGCAGGGCGACGTGGATTTCGGCGCGGTCAGGGCGGCCCTCGCCAAGATCAACTACACCGGCCCGATCACGGCGGAGATGCTGCCGTTCAGCCGCCTGCCCGACCTCGTGCTTCCCGATCTGGATCTTGCGCGCGACACCGCCGCCAAGATGAAACAGATTTTCGCCGCGTAACGCCGACTCCGTCGCTTCCTCTTGTCTTCAGGTCATGTGGTCAGCTTGTCCACCTTGCCGGTCATGAAGTCCTTGTTCTTGTCGCCGACCCAGTAGCGTTCGCCGGCGATGCACCAGATGAAGTCGAGTTCCTGTTCCTGACTGAACACGGGATGATAGTTCAAGATCGGAATCGTGACGGCGTCGCCTTCGTTCACCGTGCGTACGAAACTTTTGGTCTCCTCGTCGGCATAAACTTCCATCGAACCGCGGCCCCGGACGAAGATGTAGATTTCCTCCTGATCGGTGTGGTTGTGCGGTGGCCACGACCGCTGATACGGCTGGAACAACGTAAACCCGGCGATCAGTTTGTCGGCGGCTTCGCTCACGTCGAACATCAGGAACACGTCCTTGCCCTTGAGGTGACGGATGCGCTTTTCGTCGCGCGAGAACTTCTTCCATTCGGCGTAGAACACCGGGTGCGTCTTTTCCGCCGGGGCGCGGCAGACCACGATCTTGCTCTCGCCGGTTTCCTGCGCGAGTTGGTAGGCCGCGCCGCGCGGGATGTAGAGCACGTCGTAATGCCCCAGCGTGTATCGCGTGCCGTTCAGCAATGCGGTGACTTGTCCCTGCCAACCGAACAACAGTGCTTCTTCACCCGGATGCGCGAGCGCGCCGGAGCAGACGGCACCGGTCAGTTCATAAACGCCGTAGGTCAGGAACTGGAGGTTGGAGGTTTGCGGACTGGACTTCTCGACGTAGCGGAATGCACTGGTCTCAGACGGGACATAGGTGGCGGGTTTGGGTTGGTTCATAGTTTCACTTCCGAATGATCACTTCGTTGGAGTGGCGGCGCCGGGAAGGGGAACCACACCGGTAGGCGGAAGTTTCACAGTGCCTTTCTCAAAATCCTCCGCTGTCGGACTCAGCGCGAGGTTGTACCAAGGACTGTCTTTGCGTTCCGTCAGGTCGGTCAAACGAACAATTTGTCCGGTGTAGGCGGAGATGCGCCCCATGATGGCCGTCAGCGTCGCTTCGGCAAGACCGCGCGCCTCGCTCAGCGGTTTGCCTTCGCGGATGCTGCGGATGAGATCAACATGCTCCTGAACGAGCGGGTTGACCGTGTCCCGACGCGCGGGTCGCGGTCGTGTTCCCGTGATCTTGCCACCGGGCCACACGGAACCGGTGGCGCCCACCAATTGCTCGCTGGTGCGCTGGTAGCAGCCGTTGATCTGGCGGCTCATGCTGTGGACCGTCACGTCGTCACCATAATCAAAATCAACGCTGAAGAAATCGTAGCGATTACCCAGCTCGCGGCGGGCGCGACCGCCGAAACCAAGCGCCAGTTGCGGCGGACGGCCAATGAACCAGTTCGCCACATCGAGGTTGTGAACGTGTTGCTCGACGATGTGGTCGCCGCACATTTCGACAAACTGATACCAGTTCCGAACCATGAATTGCGCGTCGCTTTCGCCCTCGACCCGGTCATACACACGACGCGGATCGCCGCCGCACCACCAGACCCGGCCGGATATGATTTTTCCGATGGCGCCGTCGGCCACAGCCTTGTGATTCTCAATGTACACCGGATCATGGCGGCGTTGCGTGCCGGCGACGACCGACAAGCCTTTTTGTTTCGCCAGCTCGCCGGCGGCGATGACGCGCCGCACGCCGACCGGGTCAACACCCGCCGGTTTTTCGACAAAGACGTGTTTACCGGCCTGAATGGCCGCTTCGAGATGCAGCGGATGGAAAACAACCGAGGAGGTGATGACCACCACATCAAGCGGACGAATCGCCAACAGTTTCCGATAGCTGTCGAAACCGAGGAAAGTGGTGTCTGGCGTAATCTTGACACGACGCTCGCCCTCTTTCAGATGCTCTTGGCACCACTTAGTGAGTTGGTCTTTGAATTTTGCCACACGATCGGAAAGCGCGTCGGCAACGGCGACAATCTCGACCGCCGGGTCCGCTTCCAGGCAGTTGGTGACCGCGCCGGTGCCGCGTCCGCCGCAGCCGATGATGCCGACGCGAATCCGGTCACTGCCCGCCGCGAAAACGCCGGTCGGAACCGTGCCGGCCAGCGGCGTCAACGCCGCCAGCGTGGCGACCGATTGTTTGAGAAAATCCCTTCGAGTCGTTGCGTTGTTCATCTGTTGTTCTCCTGCATTTGGGTTGAAAGTTGGTTGCGCAAGGCTCAAGGCAGCGTTTCCATCTCGCGGTCGCGGGCGACAACGCCTTTCGGGAAAACTTCCTCGCGCGCTTCCTTCCAGAATTCCAGAATCTTCGACGGGACACCCGGTGCGACCTGAAATTTTGTTTCGACAAAAGTCTGTACGATCCGGCAGGCGACGTCCGGCGCGACGAGGCTCTCGCCCATGCAGACGACGTTGGCGTCGTTGACGCGTCGGCCAAATTCAGCAGCCATCGGGCTTTCCGCCGCGATGGCGCAGACGCCGGCAAACTTGCCGGAGCACAACGCCATGCCGGTGCCGCTGCCACAGCAGAGCACACCGAGGTCGGCCTCGCCTTTCTGCAACACGCGGGCGGCCCGCTCGGCTATCGAGGGGAACTTCACGAACACCGAAGTGTCGGGACAGCCCACGTCAATGACCGTGTGACCGTTCTTCTCCAGCCACGGCTTGATCGCGATTTTCAGCGCGAATCCCCTGACCACGGAACCGATGACGATTCTCATTTCCGCCTCCTTGCCGCGATGTCGCGGCACGCTTGCTTGATATGTTGGACGCTGAAGCCGTGTTTCTCGAACAGATACGCCTCGGTCGCGACTTCGCCGAATTGATCGGGCACGCCGAGCCGTTTCACCGGCACGGGACACTGTTCGCTCAGGATCTCGCAGACCGCGCCGCCGAGACCGCCGAGGATGTTCTGATTTTCGACCGTCACGACTCCGCCGGTGCGGTTCGCCGAGGCGACGAGCGTCTCTGCGTCGAACGGTTTCACCGACGGACAGTGCAGCAGGTCAACGGCGATGCCGTCCTTCGCGAGTTCGTCAGCGGCTTGCATGGCAAACGGCGTCATGTAGCCGGTCGAGACGAGCGTGACGTCGTTGCCGCGGCGCATGTGGACTGCCTTGCAGGGAGCGAAGCGATACGTGCTGTCGAACACCTGCGGCTGTTTCATCCGGATCAGTTGCATATAAACCGGGCCGCGGTGCGCCGCCATCCAGTGCAGGCAGGCGCGCAGCTCATAGCAATCGCACGGCGAAAGCACCGTCATGTTCGGCATGGCGCGCATGATGGCGAGGTCTTGGAAACACATGTGCGTGCCGCCGTTCGGCCCGGCGGTGACGCCGGGCGCGGTGCCGACGATCTTCACGTTCATGTTGGCGTAGGCGACGCTGATGGTGATCTGGTCGTACACGCGACGTGAAGCAAAACAGGTGAAGCTCGCGCAGAACGGAATCTTCCCCTCCGACGCCAGCCCGGCGCCGATGCTGATCATGTTCGCTTCCGCGACGCCGATGTTCAGGAAGTTCGCCGGGTGTTTGCTCGACACCGTCGGGTTGGTGCCGGAAGCCTTGCTCAGGTCGGCTTCGAGGCACATCACGTTCGGGTTCTGTTCGATCAGTTCGTTGAGCGTCTCGCCATAGACGAAACGCATTTCCTTGTTGTGTAAAGTGTTTTCCATGGTCGCTCCTCAGTACGGCAGTGTGGCTTTGGTGTTCATCGCGTTCAGGAACTTGTCATAGGCAGCTTGGTCGGGGACCTTGATGTTATGGCTCTCGGGTTTGTTCTCGACGAGGCAGCAGCCTTTGGCCTTGATGGTGTGCGCGATGATCATCGCCGGTTTGCCGCGGACGGCGATGGCGGCGTTGATCGTGTCGTAAATCGCGTCCCAATCGTGGCCATCGGTCTCGAAGACTTCCCAGCCGAACGAGCGCCATTTGTCGCAGAGCGGCTCCAGCGTGAGCAGCTTCTCGGTGAAATCATCAATCTGGAGTTTGTTGTAGTCGGTGATGGCGACGAGGTTGTCGAGTTTGTGGTGGCCGGCGAACATCGCGGCTTCCCAGTTCTGGCCTTCGTTGGATTCTCCGTCGCCGATGATGCAGAAGACGCGGTGCTTCTTGCCGTCCATGCGCGCGGCATACGCGGCGCCGCAAGCGCACGAGAGACCTTGGCCGAGCGACCCGGTGGTCATGTCAACGCCCGGCACAAAACGCGCGTCGGCGTGGCTCGGCAGCTTCGTGCCGTCGGCGTTGAGCGTCTTCAGCCACGATGTCGGGAAGAAGTTCTGATAAGCGAGCGCGAGGTAGAGCACCGGCGCAGCGTGTCCTTTCGAGAGCACGAGCCGGTCGCGTTCGTCCCAGCGCGGGTTCTTCGGGTCGGTCCGCATGACGCGGTAGTAAAGCGTCATGACGATCTCGACGAGGCTGAGCGCCCCGCCGAGGTGGCCGGACCCGGCGCGGCAGATCATGTCGGTCATGATGTAGCGCCATTCCGCCGCCATCTGGTCGAATTGTTCTTGGTCGAATTTCTCTGTCATTGTTTTCTCCTTGTTAGAATTTAACGAGTCCGGACAGTCTGCCGAAAACAGCCAATGATACCGTCACGCAAAGGCACGCGGCGACGGTCATCACAGCCCCGGCTTTCGCCATGTCTTTGATTGAGAAATAGCCCGCGGAATACGGAATGACGTTCGTCGGCGTGGAGGTCACGAGAATGAACGCCAGCGAAGACGTGATTCCCGCGGGGATTGCCACGAGCACGGGATCAATGTGAATGCTCTTTGCCAGCGCGATGAGCAGCGGCACCATGATGATGCCGGTGGCGGTGTTGCTGGAGAACATCGCCTTGATGATGGAAACGCCCAGCACCACCATGAAGATGATGAGCAACGGATGCAGCAACCCGATCTTGCTGAAACAGACGTGCGCCAGCCACGCGGCAGCGCCGGTATGATAGACGGCCATGCCGAGCGACAGCCCGCTTGCGATCAGGACAATGCCGCCCCAACTGATTTCCTGTTCGGCTTTCTTCCACGTCAACGTTGTCAGTCCCGGAATGAAGAACAGGCAGGCACAAGCAATGGCGACAAACGAGATGCCGAGGTAATTGACCTTGCCGCCGGTCCATTTGACGATGAACGGCTCGCAAATCCAAAGGGCGATGGTGATGGCGGAGATGATTAGCGTGCAGATTTCGTCGCGCTTGAACTTACCCAGTTCCTCGCTTCTCTTCCGGAATTCCTCATCGGCCATGGTGAGATTAATCTTCTCCAGTGGGAAGAAAAGAAGCAGGATGCCCCACGCGAACGGAACCATCAAGATCGCCGCGGGAAAACCGACAATCATCCAGTCAATGAACGTGAAATTGATGCCGGCCAGGTCCTTGAGGAACGCCATGGTCAGTGGATTCGGGCCGCAGCCCGCCGGCGTGGCGATTCCGCCGATCAGCGGCCCCCACGCGCAGGAGATCATCAGCGCCTTGCCAAAATTACTTTTCATCGGCTCGGCCTTGGCGTCCTTGAGAATGGACACGCCAATCGGCAGCAGCATCGCCGCGACCGCCATGTCGGTGATCCACGCCGAGATGAATGTTCCGACGCAAAGGAACATCAGGATGATCATCTTCGGTTGATGCCCGTATCGTCGCAGCATGGATGTCGTCAGCCGTTTCATCAGGTTCGTTTCCGTGATGGCGGCCGAGAAAATCATGACGCCGATGAAGAACATGATGATGTTGTTGCCGAAACCCTCCTTGATGAGGGCATTAAACTCCGCCGTCCCGGTCATCACGAGGGCCACCATTCCCAACAGTCCCGCGATGGGAAACGGAATCGCCTCGGTGACCCACAAGATCACCACCATCACCAGCACCGCCAACGAAGTCTTTCCCGGTGAGGTCAGGGCAATCACTCCGCTGTCGGTCACAATCTTCGGCGGCGACGGCAACATCATGATGACCGCCATGACGGCCAGCGACGCCAGAAACAAAATCATGTTCTTGGACTTCACTTCGCCACCGCTTTCTGCATCAGTGGCCCGACAGCGCTCGGACGATCGGCCACGAAAACACCAACGTTCTCCAGCGCCTTGATCTTGCCGGCGACCGAGCCTTTGCCGCCGCTTACGATGGCGCCGGCGTGTCCCATTCTCTTGCCGGAGGGCGCGGTCCTGCCCGCGATGAAAGCGACCATCGGCTTCGTGAAGACGCGCATCTCGATGGCCTCGGCGACTTCTTCCTCCATGGTCCCGCCCAGTTCGCCGATCATCAGGATGGTTTTTGTTCCGTCGTCCTTTTCATAAAGCGGCAGCAGTTCGGCGAATCGCGTGCACGGCACGGAGTCGCCCCCGACGCCGACAAGCGTGGAAACACCAAACCCGGCTTTGATGGCCATCGCGGTGACTTCATTTGTCAACGAGCCGCTTCGTGTCATCACGCCGATCGTGCCCGGGCGGTACACCCGGTCAATCCAGTACGGGAAAATCCCCATCATCGCTTTTCCCGGCGTGATGACGCCGGAGGTGTTACCGCCAATGACCATCGCTTTCTCGGAAAGAGCAGCCGCTCGGATTTCCATCGCATCGTGAACCGGCACTCCTTCCGCCGTGACGACAATCTTCCCAATGCCGGCATCCAACGCCTCGAACACCGCGTCCTTCGTGAACGCCGGCGGAACGAAGAGGACGGACGCATCCGCTTTCGTCTCGGCCACCGCTTTGCGCACTGTGTTGAAGACGGGAACGCCTTCGACTTGCTGTCCTGCCTTGCCGGGAGTGACGCCGCCCACCACGTGCGTGCCGCAACCGAGCATGTGTTTCGTCCAGAAGCTCCCTTCGTTGCCCGTAATTCCTTGGACGAGCACTTTGGTTTCGGAATCAATGAAGATGCTCATCGCGCACCGCCCTTTGAAAGTTCGACGGCCCGTTTCACGGCTTCTTCGGTGTCCGAAATCGGTTCCAGCCCCGTCTTCTTGAGAATCGCTGCGGCCTCCTCTTCGCCCGTGCCGCGGATGGCGGTGATGATCGGCGCGCTTGGTTTCAACTGCGCAATGGCGTCGACGATTCCCTGCGCCATCACATCGGCGCGGGCAATCGTGCCAAACGTCACAATCAACACGACCGCGGGTTTGTTGCGCAACGTCAAGTCCATCGCTTCCGCGGCTCGCCGGTAATTTGGGCCGCCGAACTCCAGGTAGCTGGCGACGCTGCCGCCGTAATAGTTGATCAAGTCATACACCGTGTTGGTCAGCCCGGCGCCAGCGCACATCAACGCGATCTTCCCGTCGAATTGCAGGTAGGGAATCCCTTTGACCGCGGCTTCGTATTCGACATCGCTGTCAAAGTGATCGCGGGTGATCGGGAATCGCTTCTGGCGGAAACCGGCATTGTCATCAATGCTGACCTTGCCGTCGGCGGCGACCAGCCGGCCGTCCTTGGTCAGGATGAGCGGATTGATCTCCACAAGTTCGGCGTCGAATTTTTTGAACAGCTCAAACATCTTCGGCAGGATGGTCGCGCCCTGCTTGAACGCTTCGCCTTTCAGTCCGAGTCCGAACATGACGTTCCGGACCTGAAACGGCGACAGCGCCCGAAACATCTTCACGCGTTCCTTGACTATCTTGTCCGGCATCTTGACGGCGACTTCCTCGATCTCCATGCCGCCTTCGGAAGAAGCCATGATGAGCGCGCTGGAATCCACCGGGTCAATCGTGACTGCGATGTAGATTTCCTTCTCCTTGCTCAACGCTTCCTCAAAGAGAAGTTTCCCAACGTTCCGGTTGACCATCAGGTCGTGGGCTTTGAGCAAGGCCTCTTCTTTGGTCTCGGCTAGTTGAATCAGCCCGGCTTTTCCCCGCCCACCTTGCAGCACCTGCGACTTGATCACACACGGCAGTCCGACCTTTTCAATCGCCGCCGCGCAATCGGCTTCGTTTTCGACCAGTGCGCCTTTGGGAACCGGAATACCGGCTTCCGCAAAAAGTTCTTTCGCCTGATATTCAAACAGCTTCATTTTCCAAACCGCCTCCAGAACTCGCCCCACATCGCTTCATCCGTGGGCTTGACGGGATCGAACGGCTCCGAGACCCACGTCGTGTTGATGAAGTGTTTCCACGTGATGTTTTCGCTGGTGATGTTCCCGCCCCACGAACCACAACCCAGACTCACCGTGGAGGGCATGCCGTTGAAGAAATTTCCGCCATTCGACGGCGCCATCGGTTGCCGCACCATGATGCGACTCGTCTTGGCAGCGAAGGCCAAGGTACGGATGTAATCCTGATTGAACGTGAAAATCCCGCAGGAATGTCCGATCCCCGTGTATTCGGTGAGTTTCCGCTGGATTTCGAGTGCCTCGTCGAATTTGTCGTACGTCCAAAGCGCCATCACCGGCGAAATTTTTTCGCCACTGAAATGGCCTTTGCCCGGATTCTCGCCCACGACCATCAACATCGTCGTGTTGTCAGGGACTGTGATTCCCGCGCCATCCGCGATCTTCTTTGCCGGCGTGGCGATGATCTTCGGGTTCAATCCAACCTGACCGGTCTTCGGATTGGCAACCCACATCCATTTCTCCAGACGGTCGCGTTCCTCGTTGGTGCAAAGGTAACCGCCTTCCGCCTTCAACGCCTCCACCACGCGGTCAAAGACGTTCTTCTGGATGACAATTGAATTGTCAGACGAACAAGACGTGGCGTGGTCGAAAGTTTTGCTGATGCGAATCTTCTTGGCGGCGTCTTTGACGTCAGCATCTTCGCACACAATGATCACCGGATTGCCCGCGCCGACTCCATATGCCGGCGTGCCGCTCGAATACGCGGCTTTCACCATCGGGTTTCCGCCGGTGGCCAGAACGCGGTCCACCCGACGCATCAGTTCGTTGGTGAGTTCCACGCTCGGTTCTTCGATCCACTGAATCAAATCCTCCGGCGCGCCGACCCTTCGCAATCCTTCCCGCATGAACCCGCAGACGAGCGCGCACGATTTCTTGCCTTTCGGGTGCGGCGCAAAAATCACAGCGTTCCTCCCTTTCAAGATGCTGACGGCATTGCTGGCTGGCGTGGCCGTCGGGTTGGTCACCGGCGTCAACGCGCCGACAACGCCCACCGGCTTCGCGATCTTGGTAATCTTCTTCTCCTTGTCTTCTTCAATCACCCCGACGCTCTTCGCTCCCGTCACATCCTTGATGACGCCGAGGACTTTCACTTTGTGTTTGGTGACCTTGTCCTCGTACTTGCCCATGCCGGTTTCTTCCACGGCGCTCTTGGCGCAGGCCTGCACATTCGTGTCGTTGTACGTCTGCCACGCGATGGACAGACAGACATTGTCAATCTGTTCCTGCGTATAATTCTCCACCAACCGCTGCGCTGCGTGCGCTTTCTCCACGAGCCGCGCAATAATTGCCTTGTCATTGTCCGTCATGATTTGCTCCTTATCGTTTCGGTTTCCATTGGTGCAACGCCAGCGCCGCCGCGCCCAATGCGCCGTTGTATTGTCCAAGCGTGGAAGCGGTAACGGTTACATCCGATTCCGTGACCGATTGACGGACCGGCGCGAGAAACGCCTCGCCCAGTTCCGCCAGCGGCCCGGCAAAAATGATTTTCTGCGGATCGAACAACACGCTCAATTCGCTGACCACCCAACCGTGCACGCGGGCTGCATCCTCGATCAACGAGAGCGCAAACGCATCGCCCGCTTGCACTGCGCTGACGATGTCTTCGATGGTCAACTCGCCGTTCGCTGTTGCCAGAGAAGTTTTCCTGCCGCGATCAATCGCCCGTTGCGCCGTCTCGATCATCGCCGAGAGCGACGCCACATGTTCGAGCCGCGCGTCCCCACAATGCCAATGACCGATCTCGCCTGCCCGGTTCCTGCTGCCGCGCAACAGGTGCCCGTTCACAATCACCCCGGCAGCGATGCCGGAGCGCACGCCGATGCACACGAAATCCTGCAAGCCACGTCCGCCGCCGAACCAGAGTTCCGCCAGCGCCATGCAACGGATGTTGTTCTCCAGAAACACCGGCACACCGAACTTCTTGGCCAACCGCGTTCCGAGCGGAATGTCTTTCCAGCCCTTGATGAATTCGTAGTGGAGCGCCACGCCGCTGTGCGGATCAACCGTGCCCGGCACGCCGACGCCAATGCCCAACACCGAGCGCGGACCGCCGTCCATCACCTCGGCAATCGCCTGTTCGATCTTGTCGAGGATTTGCCCGGCGGAATCCGCTGCGCGAATCGCCTTGTGAACCTGTCGCACCGGCTTCTCGGAAAAATCCACCGCTGTCGCCATCAGGTTGCGCGCTTCAAAGTCCACACCCACAAATCGTCCGCCCGCCGGATTCAATTCCAGCAGTTTCGGTGGCCGGCCGGAACGCTGTTCCCTTCTTGCCGATTCCACGAGAAATCCGTCACGAATCAGCCGGTCCACATAGATACCGGCGGTGGACGGCACGATGTTGAGCTTGCGCGACAATTCCACGCGCGAAATCCGTCCATGCACACGCACGCGCTTGAGCAACTCGGCTTCCACCGCGGCGATGGTGTGATGTTTTGTTTTGATGCGCGACATCAGAACTTCACGACTTTGCCGGTGTCCACCGATTCCTGCGCCTTCAAACACAATGCCACCGACCAGCGGCCGTCCTCGCCCGTCGCGCAACGCAGTTCACCGCCGCGCGCCGCTGCCGTCAGGTTTGCGATTTCCTCTTCCAACTCATAGACTTCGCCGGTGGTCTTGGTCAGCGCGACCTCCTGCGTCTTCTCGCCATCGAAATACTTCAGCGAAAACGTCGGATGGAACGTCCGGTCCATCGCGCCGCTCCAACTGGCCCAGAGCGCGCCGCGCGTGCCGGTCAGCTTGACGATCTGATGGTGCTCGTAGGCGGCAAGCGTCTGCGAGATGACCGCGTAGCCGCTGTTGGGGAAGTTGATCATCGCGCTGAAGTTGTCCTGCAACTCCGGATGCTCGTCGCGTTTGTGGCTGGCAAACGCCACCACGGAAACCGGCTCGCCGACCTTCCCGAAATACCAACGCGCCAGATCGAAGAAGTGAATCGGTTCCTCCAGAATCCAGTTGCCAACCTGCTTGATGTTGTAGCGCCAGCCGCCGGTGCCGAGCCGGTACGGGTTGCGCCACAATTCGATCAGGCAATAGCGCGGGTCACCAATGGCGCCCTCGTCCACCATCTCCTTCACCTTTCCCCACAACGACGACAACCGGAACTCGTGCCCGATGGCCAGTTGAAGTTTCTTGGCGCGCGCCAGCGCGATCAGTTCATCGCACTGATCGAGTTGGAGACACATCGGTTTCTCCAAGAGCAGGTGACAGCCCGCTTCCAACGACGCCTTTGCCGCCTCGTAATGCACGTGTGCCGGCAGCACGATGTCCACGGCGTCGAGTTGTTCTTTCCGCAACATCTCGTGGAAGTCGGAATAGACCTTGGCGGTGGGATGGTTGGTTTGCGCGGCGGCGCGGTTCTCGTCCGATCGCTCGGCGATGGCGGCCAAGTGCGCGCCGTTGGTTTTGGCAATGACACGGGCGTGATGGCTGCCCCAGGCGCCGCAGCCGATCAGTCCGAACCGAAGAGGGGATGGATTGGTTTTCATGGTGGATATTTCGATTTCGAAATTACCAACCCGCTTGTTGCCTGTCAACAAAATAGCTGCTCACAGGCGACGCCGTCTTTCTATTTTTTCTTCTTACTCTTCAGCGCATCCCGAAAGGAGGGAGCGTGGTCGAGCATCTCCGCGCCGCCGATGACGCGCGGGTCTTTCGTTTCGCGCAGGTAGTTTTCCAAGTCGGCCGCGAGGCGTTTTTTCACAGCAGCGTAGGCGGGATCGCCGGCCACGTTGCGCAACTCGTGCGGGTCTTTGGAATGGTCGTAGAGTTCCTCGGCGGGCCGTTTGCCGAAGCACAATTCAAAGAGCGGTTTGACCTTCGGATCGTCGGCGTGCTCGAACAGGTACGCCTTCGACGGGCCGTCATCGCAAACCCGGTACGGTTCCTCCGGTTTGAAGTTGCGGATGTAACGGAATTGATGCGTGCGGATCGAGCGCATCGGGTATGGCTGGCCGTGCCGTTCCAGGCCGACCACCACCCGGTCGCGTTTCGGATCCACCCGGCCTGCCTTGCCGCTGGCAAGCACGCCGAGAAAACTGCGGCCCGTCATGTCAGACGTCGGCTTCAATCCGGCGGCTTCCAGAAACGTCGGCGCGAAATCGCAGAAGCTGATGAAATCGTCCACGACACGACCACCCTTGACACGCGCCGGCCAGCGCACGGCGAGCGGCTGGCGTGTGCCGTAGTCGTAGAGATTGGCCTTGCCGCGCGGGAACGGCCAGCCGTTGTCGCCGGTGATGAGCACCAGCGTGTTGTCGAGTTGGCCGGCGACTTCGAGCAGTTTGAGCATTTCGCCAATCTCGCGGTCGGCGCGCTCCACCTCGACGTAGTAGTCGAGGATGTCGTTTCGCACCGCCGGCACGTCGGGCAACATCGGGGGCACGCGGACGTCTTCGATTCGATGATCGCGCGCTCCCGATCCGAGTTCGTAAGGACGATGCGGATCGGTCGTGCCGAACCAGAAACAGAACGGCTTGCCCTTCGGAACGCTCTGCAGGAACTCTGTGAAACTCTTGTAGCTTGCTCCAGCCGGATTTCGTTTCCAGCCGCCGGCTTCGTAGGATCCCGGCCCCCAACCTTTGCGCATGAGGCCAACATGATACCCTGCGGCCTCCAGCATGTCGGTATAGACAGGGAACTTGTTTGGAAGTTTGCTCCAGATGATGGCGCCTTCTTCGAGCCGGTAAAACATCTGCCCGGTCAGAATCGAGGCGCGTGACGGCGAACAGGACGGAGCGGCGCAATAGGTGTGCGGGAACAACACCCCCTCGCGCGCCACGCGATCAAAGGTCGGCGTGCGCACCACGTTGTCGCCCAGCGCGCCACAGGACGGCCAGCCCCAGTCGTCGCCGATGCAAAAAAGGATGTTCGGGCGTTCGTCGCGTTTGCCGCCGGCAAACACCGGCGGCGTTGCCAACAACAGCGCCAATGAGAATGTAATCAGTGTGAAGTTCCATTTCTTCATAATCGGCTTTTCTTTGCGTTGACGTTCTTCTTTTTCTTCTTCGGAGTTTCCTGCATCGGCCAGTTGGGGTCGTCCACGTGCGCTCGCCTCATAATGGATTCGGCTTTCGTTACCAAGTCGGGACGGCTGGCAGCGAGGTTGCTCGTTTCTGACTCGTCTTTGCTGAGATCGTAAATTTCAATCGGCGCTGACGGCCCGTTTTTGACCGCCTTCCAGTTGCCGAAACGACAAGCTTGAAGCGGGCGGCTGCCTTCGTGAAGTTCCCAATAGAAATAATCGCGCTTTGGCGCAGGGCCGCCTTTGAGGAAGGAGACCAATGAGTAACCATCGGGCGTGAAGCTTGCGGGCAGCTTCGCGACGGCCAGTTCGGCGGCAGTCGGCAGGAAATCCCAAAACGCCCACGGCTCATCGGTGACTCGACCTGCCGTCACCACACCCGGCCAGCGCGCCAACGCGGCTTGCCGCAGGCCGCCTTCATACATCGTGCGTTTGAATCCGCGCAGTTTGCCACCCATGGACTGGTCGAAGAACTTGCCGATCTCGGATGTCGGGTTGAAGGACGAACCGTTGTCGCCGGCGAACATGACCAGCGTGTTCCGATCAATCTTCAGTTGTTTCAGCAATGCGAGCAGCGCGCCGACATCGGTATCGAGGCGCGTGACCATGGCGGCGTAGGTCTTCTCCTGTTCGGACCACGGCTTGTCCTTGTAGATGCCCAGATCGTCAATCTCATATTTCCCGTGCGGCAGCGTGACGGAGTAAAAAAGGAAAAATGGGCGGTCTTTTTGTTTTCGCACCCAGTCGAGCACCTCCTTCTGGATGAGATGCTGCGCGTAGGTTTTTCCGTCCAGCGGCAACCGCTTGTCGTCGTTGTCGAGATACGGTGGGAAATAATTGTGCGCTTTGCTCTGGCAATTGTAGCCGAAGAAATGATCGAACCCTTTCTTCAACGGGCTGCCCGTCGTGTCGAAATACCCCATGCCCCACTTGCCCATGCAGGCGGTGGCGTAGCCTTGTCCTTTGAGCACTTCCGCCACTGTGAGCGTCTTCGCGGCCAACGGCCATTGGCCTTCAGAGGTGCCCGGCGGTTTCTTGTTTCCGCGCGAAGGCGTATGGCCGCAATGCAATCCCGTCATCAATGATGTGCGCGAGGGCGCGCAAACCGGCGTTCCGCAATACGCTTGCAGATACCGCGTGCCTTCCGCCGCCATCCGGTCGAGGTTTGGCGTCTTGATGAGTTTCTGGCCGTAGCAACCGAGGTCGCCCTGCGCCACATCGTCCGCGAGGATAAAAATGATGTTCGGTTTGGCGAAGAGTTGGCCGCAAAGAGGCGCAAGAAGCGCAAGGAAAAGAATGAATGTTCTCATAGACGTTTCAGTTTCACATGTTTGAAGTCCATCACGGCGGCGCCGGGTTTGGAGAGGATTTCGACGGTGAGTTTGGCAGAGCCTTTGGACAAATGTACGGTGCCGAGTTTCAACGTCGCCCAGTCGCGATTGCGGTAACGTTCCCTGCCAATGGCGTCGCGATGGGGCAACGGGATTTCTTTGGCAACAGCCGCCGGCACAACGGCTTCGAGCGTATTGTTGCCAACCGTCACGCGCACTTTGGAGCCGGCGTCTTCTTTCGGACAGGCAAACGCCAGTTCAATGTCGTAGCGGCCAGCAGCCACGACCTCGATGTCAAACCAGACTTTGGCTTTCGCGTCGGTCCAGCCGGTCAGCCAGTCGTTGGCGAAGCCGGGGCCGTTGGCGAATAGCAACGGCTTGTCGAAGTACGCTTGCGGCGCGTGGAGTTCGACGGGATTGTGCTGTGCGTAGCCGATGGGAAGCGGGAATCGCTGGAGGCCGTCGCGCGAGATGTCGGCAAACCAAGCGTCGTAGAGTTTGCTGAGTTTCGCGACGAGGTCGGGATGGTCGTTGGCGATGTTCTTCTCTTGGCCGGGGTCGGCTTCCATGTCGTAGAGCTGCCACGCGATGGCGCTGGCGTCGTTGGCTTTGGCTTTCGAGCCGCCGCCGGGACCTTTGATCTCGCGCACAAGACGATGGCGTTGCGTGCGCACGGCGCCGGGGAACTTGTTGGTCTCGTCAATCGGGTTGTGCGTGAAGAGGACGCGCTCCGGCCACAACAAGTCACCGCCTTCCAGCAACGGTCGCAGACTGATGCCGTCCACCTTCGGTCCCCTTGGCGGTTTTACGCCGCAGAGATCGAGCAGCGTCGGATACAGATCAATGTGCGAGACGATCTGCTTCACAACGCATGGTTTCCAGTTCGCCGCCGGCCAGCGAACGAAGAGCGGGACGCGGCTGCCGCCTTCGTGGACGCTGACTTTGCCGCCGCGCATCCCGGCGTTGTAGATTTTGACGCCGGCAGTGCCGCCGTTGTCGGTGAGGAACAGGACGATGGTGTTGTCGGCAAGTTTCAGTTTGTCGAGGTGCGCGAGCAGCCGGCCGACGTTGTCGTCAATGTTCTCGCACATGCCGTAAAAGGCGGCCACGTTCTCCTCAAAACCTTTCGCCTTGAACTTGTCGAAGTAACGGTCCGGCACCTGAAAGGGCGAGTGCGGCGCGTTGTAGGAGAGGTAACAGAAGAACGGTTTCTTTTGGTCTGAGCCGATGAACTTCATCGCTTCATCGGTGAGCACGTCGGTGATGTAGCCCCTGGTGCGTTCCGGTGTTGCGCCGCGCAGCAAGGTGGCATCGAAGTAATTGTTCCAGTGGCCGTTGTTGAACCCGAAGAACTCGTCGAAGCCCTGTCCTTGCGGTGTGAAGGGATACTGCTCGCCGTTGTGCCACTTTCCAAAACACCCCGTGCGATAGCCCGCGCCCTTCAACGCCTCCGCAATCGTCACTTCCGAAGGCCGCACTGCCTCGCGGTTGTGGGTGACGCCGTGGCAGCCGGTGCGCACCGGCCAGCGCCCGGTCAGCAGGGCAGCGCGCGTCGGCGCACAGAACGAGTTCACGTAGAACCGGTCGAAGCGGACGCCGCTCTGGCCGAGCCGGTCAATGTGCGGCGTCTGCAAATGCGGGTTGCCGTGAATCGAGAGATCGCCGTAGCCCTGGTCGTCGGTGATGATGAGGACGATGTTCGGTTTTTCCGCAAAAGCGAATGAGGCGCAAAGAAAGGCGAGTAGAAGAAGAGTTTTCATTTTGAGAGTGGAATCCAGACCTCCATGAACGACGGGCCGTGATTGGCCCACGTGAAGTAGGGGATCAGTGTGATGTTGTTGCCGGTCAACACAGTGACGCCGTTCTCGTGGCGCGGTGTCAACCGAATGTTCGACGGCAAGGAAATGCTGGCCTGATCTTGTGGGCGCTCGTGACAATAAACCACCGGGCCGCGCACGACAGCGACGCGACCGCGACAATCTTCGACCTTGGGATGCGCTTTCACCAGACGAACCTCCATCGGCAGATTCAGTTCCACGACATCGCCGGCCAACCATTTGCGTTGCACGGTCGCGTAAGTGCCCGGCTTTGCGGCGGTGGATCTGCCGTTCACCTTGAGCGTGGCGCGCTCCGCCCAAGCGGGGATGCGGAGCTTGAGCGCGCAGGGTTTCGGTGGCGCTTGTGTGATGGTAATCTTCACACGGCCGTCCCACGGATAGTTTGACTGCTGGGTCAATGCGATGAGTTTGGTTTGAAGTGTGTTACCGCCGTAAAGGTGAACCCAGACGGCATCCGGTGAGACACTGTAAGCCCAGCGTCCCAAGCCGGCGATGGTGCGCGCCACTTGCGGCGGACAACAGTAACAACTGTGCACGAACCAGCGTGCCTCGGTGTAGTGTTTGGTCGGCCAACCGTTGCGGCCATCCCACGCGAGCGGATTGGCGTAGCAGAAATGGCGCCCGTCGGCGCTCAGCGGTGAAAGGCCGCTGTTGTGGAGAACGGTCTCCATGACGTCGGCGTGCTTCGAGTCGCCGGTGATTTGGAGCATCCGCCAATTCCACATCGCATTACCGATGTTGGCGCAGGTCTCGTTGTAGGCGGTGCGATTCGGCAATTCATAATCCGCGCCAAACGCCTCGTGCACTTCGTCGCCGCGCGTTGAATGACCGGCGTGAAGGGCGCACGCGCCGCCGGTGATGTAGGTGCGACGTGACACGCTCTGCCAGATGCGTTGCAGCGCCGCCAACACCGCTCGTTCGCCGGTTTCCATGTAGAGGTCAGCGGCGCCGCACCAAAGATACGTGCCGGTCACGGCGTGACCGACGGCTTGTGTTTCCTTGCGCAACGGCACGCGGTCCTGTGTCTGGTCAGTGCCGCCCATGTGACGCTTCTCGCGGCCTTGTTCCGGCGTGGCCGGGGCCGAGCCGCGCATCGTGATGAAGATGTCGGCCAACTCAAGGTATTTGCGTTCACCCGTTACGCGGTACAGGTCCGGCAGCGCCATCATCTGCGAGGGATTGAAATCCATCCAGGCCAACTCCGGCGGACGCGGCGCGAAAACGGTGTGGAGATAATCAGCGACTTTCCTCGCCACGTTGAGGAACGAGTCTTTGCCCGTGGCTCGTTTGTGGGCGCAGGCCGCCGTGATGAGATGCCCCATGTTGTAGAGCGCGTGGTGCTGGACTTTCTCCCAACGCTTCTTTTTCGGATTGAGTTGGATGTTCGTCGAGATGTAGCCGTCGGGCGCTTGGGCCTTGGCGATGACGCCGATCCAGTAATCCATCTTGCGGTCGAGTTCGGCGTCCTTGGTGAGGGCGTACATGTAGGCCATCGCCTCGATCCATTTGTAACAATCGCCGTCGCTCCAGTCGCTGCCGCGATAGTTGCCTTTCTCCAGCCCGGCAGCAATCTTGAGGTTGACGAGCAACGCTGCGTTGCGCTCATCGAGCAACCCGGCCTCGACGCTCGGCAGCGTGGCGCGCCGGCAGAGATCGAACTTTTCCGCCCAGAAACCTTCCGTCCATTTCACGTCCTCCAACTCGACGCCGCACAACTTCGCGTGCGGGCTGAGCGCGGCGTGGACATTGGACGCCAGCACCACCGTAAAACTGAAGCACAGAATGCATTTCCAAACACGATAATTCATTGTTTCTTTCCTTTTGGTTTCTCTTGCGATGGGAACTGGAGCGGATGCGGGCGCGGTTGCGCGTTCATCTCGTCAAAGGCCTTCTTGAGGCGCGCAACGACATCGGGATGTTGTGCGGCCACGTCGCGCTGTTCGCCGGGATCGGCTTGCAAATCGAAAAGCTGCATCGGTTTCGGGTCGTCACCGGTGCGCAGGCCGGGATGTTCATTGGGCTGCGGTTGCTCATACGGCGCGAGGATGGTCACGCCGTCCGGACCGCGCGGGTCAACCCATCGCTCGCCGGGTTTGTCAAAGGTCTTGAAGTGGTCGCGGCCGGGGAGCACGTGGAGTTTCCAGCGCGCGTCGCGCACGGTGGCGAGATTCGGGCCTTGTCCGCCGAAGATGAAGTCGTGCGGACTTGTTGCGTGACCGGTGAACAGCGGCATGATGTCGCGCCCGTCGAGCACGAGGCCTTTGGGCGGGTTGACCCCGGCAATTGTCAACGACGTAGTGAACAGGTCCATCATCACCGCCGGCTGCGCGCTCACGTGGCCGGAGGGGATTTTCCCCGGCCAATGCGCGATGCACGGCACGCGATAACCGCCCTCGAAGGAACTGCCTTTCATGCCGCGCAGACCGCCGGTGCTGCCGCCGAACCACGGACCGTTGTCGCTGGTGAACGCCACGAAGGTCTGTTTCTCGATGCCGAGTTCTTTCAGTTTGTCGAGCAGTTGTCCGACGCTCCAGTCAAGTTCCGCGATCGTGTCGGCGTACAGGCCCGCGCCGCTTTTCTTGTAGAACTCCTCGGAAGCGGCGAGCGGCTTGTGCGGCATCGCGTGGGCGAAGTAGAGGAAGAAAGGGCGGCTCCGGTTGCGCTGGATGAAATCGAGCGCGCGTTTTGCGTATCGCTGCGTCAACGTCGCCTGCACGATGGGATACTCGACGCGGCGCGTGCCTTCGAGCAACTCAACCGGACGCATGTCGTTGGAGTACGGGATGCCGAAGTATTCGTCGAAGCCGCGCCCGGTGGGCAACCACCCCGGTTTCGCGTGGCCGAGATGCCATTTGCCGACCATGCCCGTGGCGTAGCCCGCCTGCTTGAGCAATTGCGCGAGCGTCCGTTCGCTCTCCGGCAAATGCACTTCGTTGGAGGGCGGCTTGCCGTCGGGCGCCGGATTTGAGGGCATCCCGCACCGGAACGGATAGCGTCCCGTCATCAACGATGCTCGCGTCGGCGCGCAGAACGCCATCGGGCAGTTGAAGTGCGTCAATCGTGCGCCTTCCGCGGCCATGCGGTCAAGATTGGGCGTTTTGAACTTCGGATGCCCGTAACAAGCGAGATCGCCGTAGCCGAGGTCATCAGCGAGGATAAGGATGATATTCGGTTTGTCAGCGGCGAAGGATTGGCCGCAAAAGAGCGCAAAGAACGCAAGAAGGATGGCGAGGATTGTCTTCATAGGGGCGAGATTGGACGGCTATCCGCCGCAAAGTTCAAGCCGGAAATGAACGCGCCCTGAAGTTGTGGCCGGAAATGGGGCGAGTTCGGCGCGTTCCTTGGCGTATTTCATCCAAAGCGATTCGAGCGTTGCGACAATCTTCCTTTCGTCGCCGACGACCAGCCAATAACGATACCGGTAGATCGAACGCGGGGCGAGCGCGACGCTGTCAATGGGCGCAACATGCATGCAAGGCGCAGCCGTGGGGTTGTCGCTCGTTCCTTCGCCGTGCGGCCCGAAATTCCACGATTGGCTGGCAGCAGGGCTGAACACGGCGACGCCTTGGCCGTTGGGAGCGAAAAAGGCCATCGCTTGTCGCGGGGGCTTGGCCCGGCCCCAGGGCGGACCGGGCGCTTGTGTTTCCTCACGCCATTTTCCGTCGCCAAGGTAACTTCTGACCTTGCTGAAATTGCGGGTGAAGTAACACGCTGGGATTTCCTGATGGCGCGGCACCGCCGGTCCCCAAAGGTCGTTGTCCGCACGACGGGAGACGAATTCGCAGCGCACAACCACCGCATTGGACATCGCCGGCTCGAAACTCGTCCACTGGCGCATCAGCGCGGCTGCTTCCTCGTTGGGCATGTCCCAGAGCTTCGGCACGGTCTCGGCAAAAAGCGTGTTGCCATCGAGCCGCTTGAACTCGGTGACGCGCGCCCAGGAGGACACGCCGCCGCCTTGGATGGGATTCCACGGCCACGGACTCCATGCTTTGCTTTGGCCGCGGGCCTTGCGGTCGAGCGGCAGCCCGGCGTAGTAGGATTGCTGGATCAATCGTCCCGGATCATGGATGTTGACTATGTTCTTGGAGTAGGTTGTCCACGACAACCAGGTAATTGAGCCGCCCTTGGCGGGGTCAATGCCGACCTTGACGGTGCCGTTGTTCAGCATCAGCAAGTCAGCGGATTGGCCGCAACAAGGCGCAAGGAACGCAAGAAGGACGGCAAGGATTGTTTTCATGGCGGTGAGATGGGACGCGTGACGCGGGCAACCGTTGAGTCCACCGCCTTGCTGGCTGATTCTTGACTTGAATGCGTTTGCAATTCGCGCGTTTTGCGGGCTGCAAGATATATTTCGCCAGCCCACGATGGGAAAATGATGCCCCATAGCTGATTGATCCTAATCCACCACTTGAAATTCTCCAGAGGGTTTCCCGACCATCGCAAGAAGTATGTTCCATGGATCATTTCAGGGTGCAAGTTGGCACTTCGAGTCAAGGATTTCCACCGTGACGAATCCATCGAGTTGATGTGGCCGCCATGCTCAACTTTTCCTTTCCGATACCGTCGGCGATGCTGCCATTCACGAATTCGAGAGAACGGGAATGGTAAGACAGGGCTTCCCGCGAGTAGAACTCCGCCGGGACGCAGGATGCGAGCAATTTCGCTGATGGCACATTCGGGACGGAGCAAGTGCTCCACCACGTGTGAGAATACGACAACATCCACTGAATCAGACGGGCAAGGAAGAGTCTCATCAAGATCGCACTCCACGCATTCTTCGTATCCTAATCCACGCAGATGTTGTTGATCAATCTTCCGGTCAAACGCCATCCATTTCACGGAGGCCATTTCCCCAAAGAATTGCTTGAAGTGCCCAGAGCTACTCCCAATGTCCGCCACCGTGACAGCCTCTTTTTTTGATATTTCATCGAGCAAAGCGCACCTCAGCCACCAATAACGCAAAGCACGAATCGAATAGCGCGTTGTTTCCGCCTGCTTGTTGATGATTTCTTTTGAGCAAATCGCCAGCGACCGTTCTCTCAAGGAGTCGATTCCCCATGAGAGGGGGCGTATTCGTCTTGCGAACCAAGAGTTATGGCAGTCCAAGTTTACCTTAGTTTTTCAATCCAACATTCTCATTCACCGGAACTCATGAGCGACAGACAAAGTCCCGATTGTGGATTGCAGTGATCGCCTGTGTGTGGGTTGCGCACACACGGCGAGTGATAGGAACGCGCCTTCATGGCGGCACTTTGCGCCTTTCAGCGTGGCACGGCAAGCTGTAATTTGTGAATTCGTGACTGTGATGGATGATGCCAACAAACTGTACGCTCGCCGTCGCAGGGCGGCGCTATCTGCCGGCAGTAAACATGGCTTGTTCACGGAATAAGAACCGCCGTCGGTTCAGGGCCAGGATTCGACCGGCGGCGGCGTTCCTCGTGTTGCCCAAACAATGAACTACCCCCTTTTTTGCGTGTAATTTGTTTCTCACGCGGTTATGAATCCCCCTGAAAGGAACTTCACATGAAAATTGAATTGAAAAAGAATTGCAGGTACGCGCTCGTCGTGCCGACGAGCATGGGCATCCGCATCACGCCGCCGGCGGGACAGCCGGTGCATTGTGGCGGCACATTTATGATGCAGGTGACCAGCGCCGAATCGAACGTCGCCAGCATCTCGTCGTTCCTCGGCTTGCCGGTCAAAATCCTGACGACATTCGTCAAGGGCAGCCCGATTGCCCAGATGATCAAGGACAACCTGCGCAGCCGCGGGATGGATTACGAAGGACCGGAAATGACGCAGGGCGGGCCGTGGGGGTACCGTCACCAGTTCAACATCGCTGACAGCGGGCTTGGCTCGCGCGGGCCGCGCGTATGGAACGACCGGGCCGGCGAAGTCGGCAGGACGCTCAACGTGAAGGATTTTGACCTTGACCGGATCTTCGGCAAGGAAGGCGTGCAGATCGTTCATCTGTCCGGACTCGTCGGCGCATTGTCGCCGGAGACCAGCAAGTTCTGCCTCGAACTGGCGCGCGCCGCGAAGAAACACGGCACGCGGATTTCGTTCGACCTGAACTACCGGGCGTCGTTCTGGAAAGGCCGCGAGAAAGAGCTCTCGGAAATCTTCGCGGAGATTGCCAGCGCGGCGGACATTCTGGTTGGCAATGAAGAAGATTTCCAACTCTGCCTCGGCGTCAAAGGACCGGAAGCCGGCGGCAAGGGACTCAAGGCCGAGATCGAGAGCTTCAAGGAGATGATCAAGCGCGTGAAGAAAGCGTATCCAAACGCCACGACGTACGCCACGACGTTGCGTGAAGTCGTGGACGCCAACCATCACCTCTGGGGCGCGATCATGGCAGCCGGCAAAGAGTGGTTCGTGGTCGAACCGCGCGACATCACGGTGCTCGACCGCATCGGCGGCGGCGACGGTTTTGTCGGCGGCATGCTCTACGCGATCCTCAAAGGCTGGGAACCGGAGAAGTGGATTCAATTCGGCTGGGCCAGCGGCGCGTTGGCGACGACGATGTTGACCGACTACGCGCAACCCGCCGATGAAGATCAAATCTGGAGCATCTGGAAGGGCAACGCCCGCGTCCAGCGGTGAACCATTATTCCAACGAGCTGCGGTTGCGGCCGCGTGGTGTTGGGAGATTTTTTGGCGCGGCGTTCCTGGCCTTCTGGCTTTGCGGCTGGGCGGCCGGGGAAGCGTTTGCGCTCTACGTCCTGGTCAACGGCCTCCGTGCGTTGCTGACCGGCAGCCCGCCGACTGGCGGGGATGAACCGAAAAACATCGGCGCAGCCGTGGCCGTCGGCGGATTCCTGCTGATCTGGCTCGCGTTCTGGACCATCGGCGGACTCGCCGCCATCCGGGAATTGCTGCGGTCGTTGTGGGCGGAGGATTGCCTCTCGGTTCAACCGGACGGCCTGCTCGTGACGAGCCGTCTCGGGCCGTTTGTCACCCGGCGCCACCTGCCGCGAAGCGAAATCCGCCGCATCTACGCGCAACGGCCGACAACCGCGCTGATGGCACAGGTCGGATCGAACACGGTGACGCTGTCCGACCTCGGCACGCCGGCAGAACGCGACGCCGGGGCCGATTGGCTGCGCTCAGAGTTGCGACTCTCGGAAGCGTTGTCAGTCACGGGCGAGGCGTTGCCTGAAGGCTGGCAGGAGGTGACCGATTTCCGCGGCGAGACGGCGCTCGCGCCGGATTTGCGGACGCGCCGCAAACAGGCGTACATCGTGACGGTCATTGCCGGCGCCGTCTGGAGCGGCGTGCTGCTCTTGGCGCGCGGCAGCCTGCGCGAACCGACGCAGTGGGGAGTGACAGCGATGGCGGGCGCCGTGGCGTGTTGGTTGACATGGCAGGCGCTCTGGTTGTTCCGCGGGCGGAAGGAATGGCGGATCGAGCACGCCCGGCTCGTGCATCAACGCCGGTACGGAGCGCACGTCACCGAACTGGCCGAGGCGCGCGCGTTGGAGTTGACGGAGTCGAGCGACAGCGACGGAGACCGGTGGTACGATTTGGAAGCGCTCATCACGGACCGACCGGGACAGAAGCCGGGCCGCCGCCGGAGCATCCAACGGACAATCCACGACCCAACAACTCCACGGAGCCTGGGCTTGTGGCTGGCCAAGCGCAGTGCGATTTCGTTTCGTGATCTGGTGCCGGACGATGCCGCCCGCGACGCGGAATTGGCGCGGGTCACCGACGCGCTGGCCAACACCGGCACATTCGGCCAGTGGCTCGCCCGCCTCGTGAAACGTCAAGGGTAACGCGGTTTTTCCCGGCGGCGCAGCACGGGACCCGGCACTTCCTCGTGTATCCACCGGTGCAAGATGTCCCGGTACTGGAGGTTCAACATCACGCCGAGCACCACCATGCTCAGGATTGCCAAGCTGAACACGATGTAACCGGAATAATCATGGTAAATCTTCATCGCCCAATCCGAGCCGAATCCCTGCGCCACCAACGCAACGGTCGTGATGCGGGCGACATTGCCGAGCACCGCCAGCGGAATGCTGGACCCAAACAACACCCACTTTTTCCAACCCCGATCCATCGTCACGTACCCGTACAGCGACGTCAACGCCATCAACGCCACGAGCGACCGGATGCCGCTGCAAGGATCGGCCACGTCCAGCGGCGCAAACCGTCCCGCCCGCGAAAGAATCCCGGTCCCGTTCTGGTACACGTCCAGTCCCATCAGTTGCAGCACGCCCGTCGAAATGTGCGCCACGAAAATCCGCAGCGGAAACGACACGTACGGCTCCAGAAAGTTCAGCGGAATCATGAACACCAGGAACGCGCACGGAAACCACAACACCCTCGCCCACCGCCAGCCACCGGCGTACAGGATCAAACCGAAAATCAGCACCACCAGCGACGAGGCGACCAGGCGGGGATTCGCGCCGCGCACGCCCACCCAGTAAACCACCGCCGCCACCACGATGACCGCCAGCCCGGACGCAGCCGAATTCAACGCCTCCCCCGCCAGTTGCCGCCGCCACAGCCAGACGAACAATCCCGCCGCGATGATCGGCACCACGTACCCGTGCGCGTACTCGCCGCCACGCCCCCAATACGTAAACAACCAGCCCAACGCCGAGGTGGGCGTGATTCCCACGACGCAGGTTTTACTCACGCCGTACGCATAAAACATCAGCGCCAGCACCACTCCGATCAGCGTCAACCGGCGCCAGTCGCTGGAAGGCGCTTGCGGAATGTGCACCGTCGAGTTGAATTCGGTTTCCGCGCTCATGCGTCAACATCGCTCATCGCGACCGGTTGCTCAACAACACCTGTTCGCCATCCGGGGTCATCGCGCGATACACGCGCAACGGGAACCCCTCCGGTGGCGGCGGCTGAAACAGCCGCAGGATGAAATGATCCTGGCCCAGCCATTCTTCCAGCACTTTCTTCTGCTCCAGCGTTTCCTGCGTCAGGTACACGCCCGTGACGAGCCGCACACGGTCGTTGATCTCAATGAAATCCCGTTCCCGCGGCGGCATCCACAACGCCGAGCGGTCCCCGTACCACGCCACCGCCCACGGAATGTCGCTGGCCAGCAGTTCGTCCGCGCGAAAGATCCGGCCCAATTCCGCGCCGACTCCCGAATTGTACGGCGGATACGGAAACGTCTCCCGCGGCGGCAGCACCGCCCAGATCATCGGCGCCATGTTCAACAGCACAAACAACCCCACAAAGCCTTTTCGCAAAAAACGCTTCCGAAACTGCAGCCGCTCGAACAACACGACGAAAAACGCCGCTGCATAGACGATCACCAGCGGCGCGAACGCCGTGAAGAAATTCCGTTGCGGCACCCCGGCCACGCTCAACCATCCGGCGCACCCGATCATCGCCCACAACAACCATCGCCGGAGCCGCACCGCCTCGTCGTCCCGCCAGCGATGGATCAACGACACCAGGAAAAACGCAATGAGGTAATTCGCACCCGTCTCTTTGATGGTGACCTCGTACAACCGGCGGCTGTTTTTCAACACCTTCACCGCCAGGGCGTGCCATTGCCACGGCGATTCCACCGCGTACCCCCGTTGATAATGCCCCACCGGTTTCCGCGCACGGTTGCGGCCTGTCTCCTCCAGCAAACCGTGGTGCGCCAGCCCGAACCATTTCCGCGACGCGTGCCGGTTGCGCAGCATCCACGGCGCGAGCACCAGCGCGAACACCGCAAGGCACAACAACAACCGCAGCCATCGCCTCTCGCGGAACACCGTCCCCACGTACACCAGCAACGGGACCATCACCACGCACACCGCGTATTGCGCCAGCGTCGCCAGCCCCACCGCCAGCACGCTCACCGCCAACGCGGCGTTCACCGAAAAATCCGTGCGTTCCGCCCGCCGCCACCGGTCCGCCTTGAACAAGGCATACGCCGCCACCAACAGCAGCGTCGCCACAAATCCCGTCGCCAACCCCGACATCGCGTGGTCCAGCAATCCCTGGCAGAACAAGTACAAGAACGCGCTCAACGCCGCCACGCGACGGTCAAACAACTCGCGCGCGAGCAAATACATCACCACCAGGCCCGTCGCAAAAAAGAACCAGCCCGTCAACATCACCACCCGGTCCGCCCGCAACGCCGCAATGTTGCTGTGATCCGTCCGCGCCCCGACAAACCGCAACGGCACCGCCAGCGCCAGCGCGTAGCCGGGCGGCGTCCACAACTCCGGCACCGTCATTCGCTGCGGGTTGAGCGTCGGCTTCCCAATCGAGCCGAGGTAAAACAGGTCCAGCGGACGGATCAATCGCGTCGTATATCCCCGGCCCAAGGCCAGATTGCGCGCCAACTGCGCCGTGTTCATCGCCTCCGGGTCGCGCAGGCCGAAAAATTGCGTGCCGGTGTACACCAACACCACGCCCACCAGCAGCACCGCGAAGATGCCGATCCGGAAAAATTGCGCGCCGGTCCCGATGTCCCACGCGAAAATCCAGTCCTGAATCCGCTCGTACAGCGGACGTTGCCGTTGCAATTGCTGACGTTGTCTTTCGATGACTGTGGCCATACCAACCTGTCCTGCACACTACCCGACACGCGCGCCGCGTTCAAGCCCGCCGCTACCACAATAACCGCGCGCCGGCCACCGCGCTCAACCACAACACCACCGTCTCAAACACCCGCTGGTTCACCCGCTCGATGACGACCCGCCCCACAATCACGCCAACGAGAATCACCGGAACCAGCACCACGTTCAACCGCAACGTCTCCGGCGTGATCAAATCCAGCCCCCAACTGAACGGCACTTTCAGCAAATTCACGATCAGGAAAAACCACGCGCCGGTCCCGATGAACTCCATCTTCGGCAACCCGACCGCCAACATGTACAGCACCAGCACCGGTCCCGCCGCGTTCGCCATCATCGTCGTCACCCCGGCCAACAACCCCATCAGCGCCACGAACCACCACGTGTGCGGCACGTTCGGATCCGCCCGCCGCCGCAACAAATGCAGCCCAACCATCACCAGCACCGTCGCGCCAATCAGCCGCCGCGCCAGACCCGTGTACTCGCGCAGCCACCACATCAACCCGCACCCAGCCAGAATCCCGACAAGCACCCACGGCATCAGCTTGCCGACATGCGCCCACACCGCATGACGCCGGTAAATCGTCACCGCAACAATGTCCGCGCAAACCAACATCGGCAACACAATCCCCGACGACGCAAACCCCTGCGGAAACAGCAAGGCAAAAATGGCAATCGCAAACACACCCAGCCCGGCCAAACCAGACTTGGAGATCCCAAACAACAACGCGCCCACCGCCGCGAGTCCCCATTCCCAATGGCTCATCGCTTCAACTCCGACGCCTTGCGACGGCTGTGAACGGCGACTTGCTCGTTGTAGCGGAGCGCCGCTTCCTCCGGAGGCAACGACGCTAATCCTGCCAGCAACGGCCTCGCGCCGCGCGGAAACAAAAAGAACCGGCCATCCCGCGTCGCGTCCACCTTTGGATGCCGGTCGAGCACCACGCTTGCAAGCCGCTCAGGAATTGCCACCGGCGAGTCGGCCTTCTCCAAGACACCGAGCAACCGCGCCTCCAACTTCTCCAGCGCCGGCCCCGGCAAGATCGAAAAATAATCATGGCGGCGTGTCAACTCGCCGCCGGTCTCCGCGAGCAACAACATCGCGCCCCACGGTTGGCAGCCGCCCAGCCACGCCGCGCCGCGCCACGCGCCGAGTTCGGCGGACGTGACGACACCGCCGCTATTTCCGAAACTGTGCCGCACGGCAGCCAACAGCGTGTCCGCCATCGCGCGCGCCAAGCGGCTGCGCAGCTTTTCCTGCGCGCGCCGAAGAATCTGGCGCGCCCGTTCCCGCGTCTGGCCGCCGCGCGCCTCGGCGATCTCGGCGAGCGTGCGCCGTTTCATCTGCGGTCGGAACAACGGATCATCGAGGCCGTAGCGTTGTTCGACGACGAATTGTTCGGCGGGTGTGAGAAACTTGGCAAGCCACGCCCGCAAATCGGCGGGAAACGATGGGGCGGAATCGGTCTGCTCGAAAAACCACGCGATGTTGCGGGCCGCTGACGCGCCGCAACGCGGAATGCGCGAGCCGGCGCGCGCCCGCAGTTCCCCGACAGTGCCGACACCGGCCTTGTGAAGCGCGCGGGCCACGCGGCGCGCCAACCCCGCTTCCCGCACCGGCCATTGGTCAACCTGTTTGCGGCTCAGTCCCATCACGGGGTGCCCGGCAACGCGGAGGCGCCTTGCTGCATCATCTGAAGGCTCATGTCAGTGATGTCAATCGCTTCAACCCCCGCTGGCAACTTGTATTGAAACATTGCGTCGTCGAGTTTCTCATTGAACTTGATGTTGGTGAAATCAATCGTGAGCGCCGTTTTCTCGCCGGACTTGTCGAACTGCTCGATGCGGTGGGTGAATCCGTCTTTCTGGCCGATGTGCATCCGCATCTTGCTGATCATGGCGACTTGCTGGGCAAGCGCAGGGTTGGAAGAGGCGGCGGGCTTCCATTTGCCTTCGAGCACCCAGACCGCCTGGCCGTCAATCGGAGCGCCCGTCACCAGCGTGTAATCCATGTACTGTTTGCTGTTCTCCCACTGGCGGGCCGGGTCGGGCGTCTGGATGGCGTCCATGTTCAAGCCGCTCCGTGCGGTGAGATTGGAGGCGACCTGGTTCATGTTCATCTTCATGATTTTCTTCTGGCCGAGCATGTCCATCTCCTGCCACATGATCCCGTCGTTGCCCATGACGATGGTCATCTTGCCGTTCGCGCCGACCATCGGCATCTGCATTTCCGTGCGCGTCAACTTCGGGTGCTTGAACCACGTCTGCCCCTGCAACGTCATCGGCGCACCCATCAAGTTCATCGTCTGGGACATGGTCGCCGACCACGTTTTGTAATCGGCGCCCTTCGCCGCCGCGAACTTCATGACCTCATCCACGCTCTGTGGCGTCTCAGCGCCGCGCGTCGCAACCGCTGCCAGCACAATCACCAACATCCATCGTATTTTCATAAAACCTCTCATTTGCCGCGCAGCCTAACACCGCCGCCGTGCCGCCGCAATCCTGTTGTGGCTTCCTGTTGTGGCTTCACAACGCGGTGCTTGTCTTGGCAGTTTGACTATGATTTACTGCCGCCATGACACACATCCGGATCAAGTACACGACCAAGGAGCGAAAGCCTTTTCGTGTCCGCGAGGAGAAGGGCAGTGCGATGTCTCCAAACGGAAGCGTGCCCGTTAACTGCATTATACATGGTGACTGCGCTGTCGAGTTGAAGAAGCTACCCCGCGACTGCATTGACCTTATTTTTACATCTCCACCGTATGCCGATAGCCGAAAGAGCACGTATGGTGGAATTCACCCCGACTGCTATGCCGAGTGGTTGCTCCCCATCACGGTCGAACTGTTGCGCGTACTCAAGCCAACCGGGTCCTTCATCCTGAACATCAAAGAACAAACCGTGAAGGGTGAACGTCACCCCTATGTGATCGAATCCATCCTTGGGATGCGACGGCAGGGCTGGCTCTGGACTGAAGAATACATTTGGCATAAGCGAAACTGTTACCCGGGGAAGTGGCCAAACCGCTTTCGCGACGCTTGGGAACGGTGCCTCCATTTTACGAAGAATCGGCACTTCTCGATGTACCAAGACGCCGTACGCGTGCCGATGGGCAGTTGGAAGCATGCACGCTTGCGCAACTTGAGCGATACAGACAAGCGACGGGACGAATCGAAGGCCAAATGGAATCTCAACTGAAAGGTAAAGTACTGTGAAAATGAGAACCTTCAAAATCAGCTTCAAGCTATACCATCACGAACTCAGCGACTGGGCGTCTGAGTACATCCATGCAAAGAGCCCGAAAGCAGCCTTACACAAATTCGCGCGGCAGCACAAGATTCAGGATGCAGACTCTCACCAGCCTGAAAGTTGGCGTTGGTGGAACGACGACTGGTATAGTGCATTCCACCTTATTGAAGAAGCCAAACGGAAACCATGCCTGCGTGTAAACTGTCAAGGAAATGGATCAGTGACTCTTGTATAACATAACATAGAGAAAGGCCCGATGGCTACGAAGAACAAAGATATACGGGACCGGTTCATCTCCAAGATCAAGCCGTTCAAACGTGTCGAACCAGTTCCCAAGATGTCCAGTGTCTATACGACTTTCAATGAAGTTCTTTTGGACGTGCGTTACTCGGCCTTTCTCGCAGGCAGCTACTATTTGTTTTTCATCGATACTCATCGAGTGAATCTGTGGCGAGGTAAACAAAGGTTTGTCGAGTGCTGCATTTGCGGTGACGAGAACATGGTTGTCTTCGTCCCGGACGACAAGATTTTCGAGTGGTTCTCCGGCATCGAACCGAACCGCAAGGGCCATTGGTTCATAAAGATTGCCCCTGTAGAAGACCGAATCATGATCAAGATCGGGCACGGACAACCGGACCGAGACGCGCAAGAATACCTTAATCGCTTCGATCTGATCTCACCAATTATTCCGCGTCCGATTCCGCGTGTGGTACCGGGAACCCCAACAGGTCACCCTGCTTTCGAAGAAGTGCGTATGGCCATCTTGACGGACAGCAACCTGCAAGGCGACTCACTGCATGAGCGGACAGTAGATATGGTCGCACAAATCGGTGAATGGTTTGGTCGGCAGCCAAAGAAGTCGTACGTGTTTGAACCGGCCTCGCCTTATATTTTAGACGTAGTCTGGTTGAACGGCGAGGAGATAGATCTGGCTGCAGAGATTCATCACGGCGGGAATGAAACGGAGGCAAAAGATAGGCTCCGACAAGCACTACGCTACGGCGCACGCAAGGTCGTTATTGTTTCCGTTCCTTCGGCGGTTCCGCGACTGAAGAGCGTGTGCCAGTTTGAAGCCGATTTGAAGCAATGGCTGGAGATTTGGAGTGTTGCCCGAGTTTATAATATGTATCGCAACGGACGCGCGTTTTACGAAGACTTCCGTGTGTTTCGCCGGCGACAGAGGTCCGATGGGGTTGCCGAATTTCTCTAGTCAGATAGCCAAGACCTCAGCTCCAAAAAGGTGCTCAGAAATACCTCGTTTCTCTACTCGAAAAAGCATCGGAAATCGTTGAGCAAATCATGGCGGCTTACGTTACGTCATCTGACGAAACAATCTTCGGTAACGTCTTTTTTGAACCGATTGCGAAACTTGCCGCATCCGGTCATGTTGCTCCATCCGAAGGCGTGGATTTCGCTCTGGAAAAGCCTGACCGATATTTGGCTGTCGCCGTGAAGTCTGGCCCGAACTGGGGCAATGCTGACCAGCACAAACGTCAAAGTACAAATTTCGATGCACTTCGTAAGCGGCTCTACAAGCTAAACAAACAGTTTGATCCGCTTGTCGGTCAAGCCTATGGCCAGCAGTGCAGTGAACCCACGGACAACTCACGTTTTCGCCGTCGTTCCGGTCAGGCGTTTTGGCAGGAAATCACAAACGATCCTGACTTCTATTTGAAGCTGATTCGCCTGATGAAAGATGTACCGGAACGCAATCGCCCAAAGTTTCGCGCGGAATGGGACCAAGCGGTGAACAGGTTCACCCGGGATTTCATGGCCGACTTCTGCCGGCTGGATGGATCAATTGATTGGGAAAGACTTGTCGCATTCAACTCCGCCGTGAAACAATCTGCACGCAAACACAAGAGATAGTTCACAAGACCCGCGCCATTGAGCGCATTTACCACCCCGCTAGCCGCCGCCAAGCCGAAACGGAAGCGACGAATTGAGGCGGCTGCTCAATGACCAGCGTGGCCAAGGAAGATACTCTTGTGCTATCTTCTTTTCATGACCATCATTTGGTTCCGACTCGATTTGCGGCTCGCCGACAACCCGGCGCTCGCTGCCGCCGCGCAACGCGGCGATGTTCTCCCCGTGTTCATTTGGGCGCCCAACGAGGAAGGCGATTGGCCGCCGGGCGCCGCCAGCCGGGCGTGGCTCCGCCAATCGCTTCGCGCACTCGACGCCTCGTTGCGTGAGCGAGGTTCGCGTCTCATTGTCCGACGCGGCCCGTCGCTGGACGCGCTGCAACAACTCGTCCGCGAGACCGGCGCTGACGCTGTCTTCTGGAATCGCCGGTACGAACCGGCGTTGCGCGAGCGCGACGCCAAGGTCCAACAAGCGTTGATCGCCGGCGGGCTGCGCGTCGAGACGTTCAACTCGGCGCTCTTGTTCGAGCCGTGGGAGATCAAGACAAAAACCGGCGGGTCGTACCGGGTGTTCACGCCGTTTTACCGGGCGTGCCAAGTCGCCGGAGGGCCACGCTCCGTCGTGGCCGAGGTGGACTTGCGGACGCGACGGAGCGCGTCCCTCCGGAGTTTGAATGTGGATGAGTTGAACCTTCCCGCTTCCCTTCATCCATCATGGGAACCGGGCGAAGCGGGCGCGCAACGACAACTCGCGAAATTTGCGAAACAAGCGCGGCACTATGCGGCACGACGCGACCGCCCGGACATCGCCGGCACGTCGCGGCTTTCGCCGCACCTGCATTTCGGCGAGGTGTCGCCGTGGGCCGTCTGGCGCGCGGTGACGACGGAATGTTTTCGTCGGCAACTTGTCTGGCGGGAGTTCGCGCATCATTTACTCTGGCATTTCCCGGCGACCACTGACGAGCCGTTGCGACCGGAATTTGCGCGGCTGGCGTGGCGGCGCGCCCCGAAAGAATTGCGGGCGTGGCAACGCGGCGAAACCGGTTTTTCGATGGTGGACGCCGGAATGCGCGAGTTGCTGGCAACCGGCTGGATGCACAACCGGGCGCGGATGGTGGTTGGTTCGTTTCTCGTGAAAGACCTGTTGTTGCCGTGGCAGGAAGGCGCGCGCTGGTTTTGGGAGAAACTGGTGGACGCCGATCTCGCCAACAACACGCTCGGCTGGCAATGGGTCGGCGGTTGCGGCGCGGACGCGGCGCCGTTCTTCCGCATTTTCAATCCATCGGCGCAATCGGAAAAATTCGATCCGGATGGCGCGTACGCCACACGTTGGGTACCGGTCGCTTTGAAGCCGATGCTCGATCACAACACCGCCCGGCAACGAGCGTTGGCGGCGTTCAAAGCCGTGCGAAAATACGGGTGACGTTTCCCTTGCTCACGTTCGCGCGGCTTGGCGGATCTCGATCAGCTTCTTCATCACGTTCTGCTCGCTGCCGATGCCGAAGGCGTCGTGCAACTGCCGGTACAACGGATAAAGTTGCTGGTAAACGGCGTGCGCTTTCGGATTCGGCTTGAACACTTTCGCCTTCACACCGGTCATGGCGCGCTGGGCGTCAGCGTAACTCTTGTGCGCGCCGGCGACGACGGCACCGGCAATGGCAGCGCCGAGGGCGCAGGTTTGCCCGGAACGCGAAACTTTCATCGGTCGGCCGGTGACGTCGGCGTAGATTTGCATCACCAGCGGGTTTTTCTCGGCGATGCCGCCGCAGTTGATGATCTGTTCGACGTTGGCGCCGTATTCCTCGAAGCGGTTGATGATGGTCAGCGCGCCGAACGCACTGGCTTCGATGAGCGCGCGGTAAATCTCGCCCGTCGTGGTGTAAAGCGTCTGGCCGATGAGCAGGCCGGTGAGGCGTTGATCCACAAGGATGGTCCGGTTGCCGTTGTTCCAGTCGAGCGCCAGCAGGCCGCTTTCGCCAGGCTCAAGTTTGGCGGCGGCTTTGGTGAGTTCTTCGTGGCTGCCGGCCTTGATGTAGTTGACGAACCAGTTGAAAATGTCGCCGACAGCCGACTGCCCGGCTTCGAGGCCGTAGTGGCCGGGCAGAATCGAGCCGTTGACGATGCCGCAAAGACCGGGAATATCAGCCAACGGTTGCCCGACCGGCACGACCATCATGTCGCAACTGCTGGTGCCGATGATTTTGGCGAGCGTGCCCGGCGCGATGCCGGAACCGACGGCTCCGAGATGGGCGTCGAACGCGCCAACGGAAACTGGAATTCCTGCTGACAAGCCTGTCCTCTTTGCCCATTCCCCGGTCAGGCAGCCGACCGATTCCGCAATTGTGTGCGCCTTCTTCGACAATCGCAAACCGGCGAGTCCGAGCTTGCCGAGAAACTCCGCATCGGGGTAACCGCCCCAGTCGTCGTTGTACATCGCCTTGTGCCCGGCGGCGCAGACGCCGGCTTTGAAGTTGCCGGTCAGTTGGGCGGGAATCCAGTCGCAACACTCGACCCATCGGTGCGCCGCGTCGAAAACTTCCGGCGCGGTCCGCTTACAATGCAACACTTTGCTGAAGAACCATTCGCTGGAATAGGTGCCGCCGCATTTGGCGAGGTAGTGCGGGCGCATCTGTTTGGCAAGCGCCGTGATTTCCCCGGCCTCAGCAATGCCGGTGTGATCTTTCCAGAGCCACGCCATCGCCGCAAGATTTTTGGAGAACCGTTTGTCGAATGCGAGCGGACGGCCGTTGGCGTCCACAGGGAGTGGCGTGCTGCCGGTGGTGTCCACGCCGATGCCGGTGATTTGCGACGGTTTGATCCTGGCCTGTCGCAACGCCTTCTTGATGACGATCTCCGCGCCGGTGAGGTAGTCGGCGGGATGTTGGCGCGCGAGGTTCGGGTCGCGGGAAAGGATGACGCCGTGTGTGCCGTGCGAGTATTCCCAGACGGCCGTGGCGATTTCGCGTCCGTTGCGCACATCCACGATGAGGCAGCGGACGGTGTTGGTTCCGTAGTCAAGACCGATGGTGTAGGTGGCGCTCATGGAGCGCAGAATAGCCAAAAGACCGCCGACACGGAAAGCCTAAACATGATCGGGCATGACGCTGATGTCCACCATCAGGTCGGAGGCGATTTCTTCGAGGGCGGCGCGCAGGCGGGCGAGCGGGAAGGATTCAGGAAGACGGACGGTGGCGGTGGCGTGGAACAGCATTTCCGCCGACATGGGCGCGCTGGCGCAATGGGTAACGAGTTCTTCCACGTTGACTTGATGCTCGGCGAGAATCTGCGAAATCTGGCGGACGATGCCGGGACGGTCGTGCCCGACCAGTTCAATGACGGCGAGGTTGCGCGAGGCAGCGGACGGGGCGGCGCTGTCGCGCTGGACGTGGACGGATAATCCTTGTGCATCAAGCGTGCGAAGGGCGTTGAGCAGTTTCGATTCATTGTCCGCCGGCAAATCAACGCGGAGGATGCCGGCAAACTGGCCGCCGAGATGAGCCATGCGGCTTTCCAGCCAGTTGCCGCCATGCTCGGCAATGGCAGCGGAGAGCCGTCCCACCAAGCCGGGGCGGTCGGCGCCGATGATGGTCATGACCAGCGAGATGTGCATGGGAGACTGTTACGCGGCCCGCGACGCAAAGGCAAGAACGATGTCCGTTCAGCCGGTGATGATCACCTTGACGACGTTGTCCTGGTAGGCGGCGTTGAGGCGGAAGGCGCGGGGAGCGTCTTTCAAGGGAATCTGGTGACTGACAATGGAGCGCATGTCCACACGCCCGGAAGTGACGAGCCGAATCGCGCGCGGATAGGTGTGTTGCATCCGCCGTGCAAAGAGCAGCGTCAGCCCTTTGCGGCGCGCAATCGCATGGGAAATCTCAAAACGATTGTCATCGGGAACACCGACAAGCACGACGCGTCCGCCGGGGCGCGTGAGTTCGATGGATTGCTGCGCGGCATCACCGGCCCAGGCGGCTTCGAGGACAACGTCGGCTTCCCCGGACATTTTGCGGAGAGGGATTCCGCCAAGTTTCTCGGCGAGTTTCTGGCGCCACGGGAGCGGATCGGAGACGAACACGCGTTTCGCGCCGGCGAGCCGGACGGTTTGGAGAAGACAGAGACCGATGCAGCCGCAACCGAGAATGGCAACGGTATCGCCTTTGCGGACATTGGCGAGGCCGGTGGCGTGGATGGCGATGCCGAGCGGTTCGAGCATGACGCCGTCAACGTCGTTCAACGCGCGCGGCAGCGGGAAACAATTGGCCGCCGGCATGAGCATCCATTCGCAGAGGCTGCCGTGGTACGGCCAGAGGCCGCAGAAACGCACGTGCGGACAGAGGTTGACATTGCCTTCGAGGCAGCGGTCGCACCGCCCGCAAGGCGTGGCGGGATCAACGGCGACACGGGCGCCGGGCTTGAGTGAGACGCGAGGGCCGACAGCTTCGATGACGCCGGCGAACTCGTGACCGGGGATCACCGGGGAACGCAACGCGATATCGCCGATGCGGCCTTCCTTGTAGGTGTGAAGATCGCTGCCGCAGATGCCGGTGGCGGTGACACGGAGCAGAACTTCGCCGCGACCGGGCTTGCCCGGATGTGGCACGTCTTCGACACGCAGGTCGCGCGGTCCGTGGAGGCGGGCAGCAAGCACTTTAGGCAAAATCAATACGTGAAACGCAAGCCAGCCCACACGCGGTTGCGGTCGTAGCTGCCGCCCCCGATCCCCGAACTGTGCAGGTACTCATAGTTGGCCTCGCCAAAAAGCCAGCGGGTAAAGGCGTACGTGGCGCCGATGTTGAAACGCCAGGCATCTTCTGATGGATCGGCTATGGGAACCGGCACATCAAAACTGGGACTTCCCATTTCGCTGTGGATATAGGTGACTCCCAATCGAGCGGTGAGTTTTTGGGTGATGGCATGGCTGAGTTGCAGATAGGTCGCCATGGTTTCCGCAGTACGATAACCATACTGATCGTGCGTGTACAGGAAGTACGAGGCGCCAATGGAGGCAGTGCCGTTGCGCGAATAGCGGTAGGTAAGACTGCCCGATACGTAGGGCGAACTGCTCTCTTGATTATTTTCGGTTTCCGACATGGTTGCGCCGACGCTGAGCTGGGCGGAAAACTGGGGATTGAACAAGTGAGAAACGAAGAGGAATGGAGTTATGGATGTGCTGTTCTTCTCGTTATTCGGTCCCGGATCATCATAGTCCACAAGCCCGAAGCGCAGATTGAAACCCACCGTAGTGGCTGGAGTCAACAGGTAGTTGATGCTGAAGCCCGGCGAAAATACATCACGGTCTTGGTCGGCGGCATTGGCGTTGTCGTAACTCCACAACTCCCAACTGTTATAGACGGACAATGTCCAGAGACGGGTAAGGTTGTACGTCAGCGTGGTCGTCAAGTTGTTGAAGCAGTAATCCCCTTGTTCCTGGCGGATGTACTCCACGCCGGAAATGATTTCAACCAACGACGGGGAAATGCCGCGGCGGAAATTATCGGTGATGTCCAATTGAAAGCGGGGCGTGAAACGATGTGAAAAAATGAGATCAATGACGTGGCTCTGGTCATACTTGTCACCGCCGGTGCGCTCCCAGTAATAAACCCAGTCGTAGCTGTAGCGAAGTCCGAGAAAGGTTTGATCCAGCGGAATGTTCACAGCAAGGCGAGGGTTGAGCGTGGTCGTGACACTGGACTCTGTATCCTGAGATTGGCCGTGGATGTTGTCGTCATAGCCGGCTGACACACCAAGGTCCACTGACCAACGGCGGGATGGATCGGACAACTGGCTGGGCTCATAGACGGCGAACGCGGCGTTGCTGATTAAAAATCCGATCATGATCAATGCCCATGTCGAGCATCGCAGGTTTGTCTGGTTTTGGCTGTTCATGTCGTGTTTCTCCATCTGTTTACTGTGCAAATTCCAACTGCACCGGTCTCGGCAACAAGCCCGCGTGATACCCGCGCGTCAACAGGCGCGCCATCGCGGCTCGCCCCGTCTCGCCCATGTCCACCGTCCGGTTGTTCACATACATTCCCACAAAACGATCCGTCATTGTCGCATCCATTCCGCGCGCGTATCGCATCGCGTAGGCCACGGCCTCCGCCCGGTGCGACAACGCGTGCTGAATACTCCGATTCAGCAACACGACCACCCGCCTCATCAACTCCTGCCCCAAATCCTTGCGAATCCCATTCACCCCCAGAGGCACAGGCAGCCCGGTGTCCGCGTGCCACCATTCTCCCAAATCCACGACGGGATGCAAGCCCAATTTCCGATAAGTGAGCTGCCCTTCGTGAATCAACAGCCCGGCGTCCACTTCGCCGCGGACAACCGCATCGGGAATCTGATCGAACGGCAGCACCTCAAATCGAAAATTCGTCAACAACAACTTCAACAACAGATACGCGCTGGTCATCGTACCCGGCACGGCGATCCGCGAATCCGCCAGTTCCCCCACCTGCATCGGGCGACGCGCCACCACGAGCGGGCCGACACGATCCCCGAAGCTTCCGCCGCTGGCCATCAGCGCATACCGGTCCGCCACGTGGGCATACGCATGCACGCTCAACGCCGTCACCGCCAACTCGCCCTCCAACGCCCGGCGATTCAACTGCTCGATCCCTTCCACCACTTCCTCAAACACCAGCCCGTCCGTGTCGAGTTTTCCCTGCGTCAGCGCATAAAACATGAAGGCATCGTCCGGGTCTGGACTGTGGCCGAGTGTAATTGTCTTGGTCTCCAATGCGAAGGTCTCCTATCGGTCAACACCACAGCGTACTATATCACCAACAACTTGATTGCACGAAAATTTTTCAACTGAAATCCCAGTTGCGTCATGCTACGCTTCGTCCCATGAACATCCTCCTGACCGGCGGCGCCGGATTCATCGGGTCGCACACCGTCGAGCGCCTTCTGGAACGCGGCGAGTCCGTCACCGTGCTCGACGACTTCAACGATTTCTACAACCCGGCCCTCAAACGGCGCAACGCTGCCGCGTTCGCCGCGCGCGTGCGCCTTGTCGAGGCTGACATTTGCGATGCCGATGCGCTGCGCCTTGTCTTTCACGCTGGCCGTTTCGACGCCGTCGTTCACCTGGCCGCCCGCGCCGGCGTGCGGCCGTCCATCCGCCAGCCGCTCCTCTACACGCGCGTCAACATCGGCGGCACGCACAACCTCCTGGAACTCGCCCGCGAATTCGGCGTGAAGAAATTCGTGTTCGCCTCCTCCTCCAGCGTCTATGGCATCAACCAGAAAGTGCCGTTCGCCGAGGGCGATCCCATCTTTCAACCCATTTCGCCGTACGCGGCCACCAAACTCGCCGGCGAAGCGCTCGGCCACGTCTATCACCACCTCCACGGCCTCGACGTCGTCTGCCTCCGCTTTTTCACCGTCTATGGCCCGCGTCAACGTCCCGACCTCGCCATCCGAAAATTCACCGAAGCCATCGCCGCCGGTCAACCGATCGAAATGTACGGCGACGGCGCCACCCGCCGCGATTACACGCACATTGACGACATTCTCCAGGGCGTCCTCGCCGCGCTGGATCGCCCGTTCGGTTGCGAAGTCATCAACCTCGGCGAGTCGCGCACCGTCGAACTGCGCGAACTGGTCCGGCTCATCGAGAAGGAACTCGGGCGTTCTGCGACAATTCAATCCCTGCCAACGCAGCCCGGCGACGTGCCGCTGACGTACGCCGATATCACGAAAGCGCGACGCTTGCTCGGTTACAAACCGCAGGTGCCCATCGAAGAAGGCATTCGTCGTTTCGTCGCCTGGTTCAAAAGCCAGACTTGAAACTGTCCGCTCCGCTCTCTACATTGCCCTCATGAAACTCAACCATTTTATCGCTGTTCTTCTTCTGGCCGCCGCGCCGGTGTTTGCGCAAGAGAACGCCGCCCTCAGCGTCCTCGAAGAAAAAGTCAACCGTCTCCGCGCCGAAGTCGAAGACCTCCAGTTCCGCCAGCGACAAACCGACAAGGCGATGGAAGCCATCCGAGCTGAGATCAAAGAACTCCACCGTAATGCCGGCGCTGTTTCTGCTGATGACCTCAAGGCGCTCGAAGCCAAGATCGCCGCCGTGGATGCGGCCCGCCAGAAGGACAACAAAATCATCGTGGACGAACTGGCCCGCCAACTGGCCACGATCGGCGGCAGCGGCAAACCCGCCAAAGCGCCCGTGGTCGGTGACGCGAAGGAACATGTTGTCCAGAAGGGCGAGACGCTGACCTCCATCGCGAAGCAGTACGGGATCAGCGTCGCCGCGTTGAAGAAGGCCAACACCCTCGCCGTCGATTCCCTCGTGGTCGGGCAAAAACTCGCCATCCCCCCGAAGTGATACACACCCGAAATTAGGGGCCGTTTCCGTTGCCGTTGCGGCGTTCCCACGGGCGGCGCGTGGTCGTGTTGGTCGCCGTCTTGAGCCGCTCGGTGTCCACTTTCAGCCAGACCGTGTCTTCGCCGGCGATGGCTTCGATGTCCTGCACGAATTTGTCCGAGGGCGTCACGGAAAACAGTTCGTGCGCTTCAAGGAACACCAGCTTGCCGTCGGGATACATGAAACAAAACAGCACGGGCACGCCGCCCTTGTGCGCGCGCAGGGTTTGCTGCACGCGCTCCAACACCTCCGGCGCGGTCGTCACGGCGGGCAGCCGGATGTGGATGGCCTTGGTGAATTTTTTCGGCACGTCCTCCAGCGGGATGATCTGTTCGGCCACGATCTTCGGGGGATCATCGCGGCGGTTGACGGTGCCGCAAATGAAAATGGCCGCGTCTTGTTTCAGGTGAATCACGCTGCGCGCGTACGCATCGGGGAACACCAACACGTCCACGCTGCCGTCGAGGTCTTCGATCGTCAGGGTGGCCATCGGTTTGCCGTCCTTCTTGGTTGTCCGGGGAACGAGTTTGCTGATGATGCCGCCGATGCGCGTGGCCTGTCCGTCCTGCAACGGACCGAGTTGCGCCGTGCTCGTCATTTCATACCGTCGCAACACGTCCGCGTGCCGGCTCAACGGATGCCCGCTGACGTAAAAGCCGAGCAGTTCCTTCTCGTAGGCGAGCATCTGGCTTTGCGACCACACCACCGGCGCGGGCTGGCCGGGCGCGGCGCGGCGCGCGTGGACGGGCGCCACGTCGAACAACGCCGCCTGGCCGCGGTCGCGGTCGCGCTGGATGCTGTTGGCGCGGTTGATCTGGTATTCGATCTCGGCGAAGACCTCGGCGCGCGCCGGGTTCAACGAGTCGAACGCGCCGCACTTGACCAGGCTTTCGATGACTTTGCGGTTGACGACGCGGGAGTCCATCCGCTCGCAGAACGCGGGGAAACTCGAAAACGCCCCGGTGTTGGCGCGGAGCTTGACGATTTCCTCGACGGCGATCTCGCCGACGTTTTTGATGGCGGCAAGACCGAACCGGATCTTGCCGCTCTCCACGGTGAACCGGACGCCGCTGGCGTTGATGTCGGGCGGCAGCACCTCGATGCCCATGCGGCGCGCCTCGGTGACAAACTGCTGAATCTTGTCGGTGTTGGCGAGTTCGTTGGAAAGCAGCGCGGCCATGAACTCGACGGGATGGTTGGCTTTCAGCCAGGCGGTCTGGTAGGCGACGACGGCATAGGCGGCGCTGTGCGACTTGTTGAAGCCGTAGCCGGCGAATTTTTCGAGGAGATCGAAAATCTTTTTCGCCTTTCCTTCCGGAAGATTGTTTTTCTGGTGGCAACCGGCGATGAAGGTGTCGCGCTGTTTGTTCATCTCCTCGGGTTTCTTCTTGCCCATGGCGCGGCGGAAGATGTCCGCCGCACCCAGCGAGTAGCCGGCCAACACATTGGTTGCCTGCATCACCTGCTCCTGGTAAACGAAGATGCCGTAGGTTTCCTTGAGGATCGGCTCCAACAACGGGTGATCGTAGGTGATCGGCTCCTTGCCGTGCTTGCGGGCAATGTAGGCCGGGATCATCTCCATCGGGCCGGGACGATACAGCGCGATGAGCGCGTTGATGACGTCAATGGAATCCACGCCGATCTGGCGGCACAGGTCGCGCATCCCGCCGGATTCAAGCTGAAACAGGCCGACGGTGTTGGCCTTCGCCAGCAGGTCGAACGTCTTCTGGTCATCCATCGGGATGGCGGCCATGTCGGGGCGTTGGCCCGTGGTTTGTTCGATGAGATTGCAGGCGTCGTGGATGACGGTCAGCGTCTTCAGCCCGAGAAAATCCATCTTCAACAAACCAAGCTCGCCCAGCGGGTTCATCGAGAACTGCGTGACGACGTCGCTTTCGTTGGTGCCGGTCGTCAGCGGAACGAGATGGATGAGCGGCTCGGCGGCGATGACGACACCGGCGGCATGCGTGCTGGAATTGCGCGGCAACCCTTCGAGCGTCAGCCCGTAGTCAATGATCCGTCGCGCGGTCTCCTCGTTCTCGTAGGCGGCCTTGAGGTCGGGGCTGATCCGCAGCGCCAGCTTCAGTTCCGTTTCGCCCTTCTTCTCGTCGGGCTTCAACGCCAGCGGAATCGTCTTCGCGATCCGGTCGCAATCGGCGTAGGGAATGCCGAGCACCCGGCCAACGTCGCGCACGACCATTTTCGCGCCGAGCGTGCCGAACGTGATGATCTGCGCGACGTGGTCCTCGCCGTATTTGTCCCGGACATACTTGATGACTTCGGGCCGGCGGTTGTAGCAGAAGTCCATGTCAATGTCGGGGGGCGAGAGCCGTTCGGGGTTGAGGAACCGCTCGAAGAACAGGTTGTAGCGCAGCGGATCAATGTCGGTGATGCCCAAGGCGTACGCGACCATGCTGCCGGCGGCGCTGCCGCGGCCGGGGCCGACGGGAATGCCCTTGCTCTTGGCGTGGTGCACGAAGTCCCAGACGATGAGGAAATAGCTGACAAACCCCTGTTTCTCGATGACGCGCAGTTCGTGCTCGACGCGCTCGACGATCTCCTTGTCGGCGGCGCGCCCGCCGTAACGGGCGCGCACTCCCTCTTCGACAAGCTGGCGCAGATATTGTTCCCGCGTGACGCCGGCCGGCGGCGGATAGACGGGGAACCGGAGTTTCCCGAACTCCAGCTTGAGGCTGCACTTTTCCGTGATCGCGATGGTGTTGGCGATCGCTTCCGGTGTCTCGGCAAAGAGCGCCTGCATTTCCTCCGGCGTGCGGAAGTAAAACTTGTCGCTGCCGTAGCGCATCCGCTTCTCGTCGCTCAACAACGATTGCGTCTGGAGACAGATCAACACGTCGTGCGCCTCGGCGTGTTCGTGCTCGATGTAATGCACGTCGTTGGTGGCGACCAGCGGCAGCTTGAATTCCTTGGCGAGCTGAATGAGGGCGCGGTTGGCGTCGCGCTGCTCGGCGATGTCGTTGTCCTGGAGTTCGAGATAGAAGTCGCCCTTCTCAAAGATCTGGCGGTACTCGTCGGCCGCGGCCTTGGCCAGCCCGATCTGTCCCTCGGCCAACCGGCTCGGCACTTCGCCTTTCAGGCAGGACGACAACCCGATCAGCCCCTTCGCGTGCTGGCGGAGCAGTTCCTTGTCAATGCGCGGTTTGTAGTAGAACCCCGTCAGGTGCGCTTCGCTGACGAGCTTGATCAGGTTGCGGTAACCGGTCTCATCCTTGGCCAGCAACACCAGATGATGCGCCGCCTCGCGCGCATTGGCGGCCTTCTTCTCCCGGCGGTCGCCGGGGGCGACGTAGGCTTCGCAACCGATGATCGGCTTGATGCCGTTGTCCATGGCCGCCTTGTAGAAGTCCACCACGCCGTACAGATTGCCGTGGTCGGTCATGGCGATGGCCGGCATCTTGCAGGCGCGCGCCTTCTCCATCAGCGCAGCGATCCGGCAGGTGCTGTCCAGCAGGCTGTACTCCGTGTGCAAATGCAGATGAACAAAATCAGAATGTTTCATGGACTCCCAGCCGCCACTGTAGCGTGTCGCCGTCGCGCTGCAAGACTTTTGCCGGGCTTGCGCGTTGCGGACCGATTCGGTATCCTCGCTCCATGAAACGCCTTCTCCTGCTGTTTGTGTTTGCTGCCGCCATTGCCGCCGACGCAGCAACCAGCTTCAAGGAACTGTTCTCCGGCACCACGGTTCCGCTCTCGCTCAAGCTCAAGGACCTCACCGGCGACTGGCGGCGCTTCTCCACCAGCGGCGATGCGGTCTCGCCCGCCAATATCTCCCGCGTCATGTTCGGCGCCGGCGCCGGCGGCTATTACAGCCGCGGCGAAACCGTCACCGCCGACGGCGAAACCTATCTCATCGCCTACCGGATACAGGTGAAGATGCCGGACATGACGGTGATGATGCGTGGCCAGCCGCCCGCGCCCGAGAAACCGACGCCCGAAACGCCGCTCTCGCTCTGCCTGTTGCACCTGCGCACGCTCGACAGTTTCACCGATATTCGTCCCTTCAACCTCGAACTCGAACTGGCTGGCGGCGACACCTCGCCGGCCGCGCTCGAAGAAGCGCGCGAAAAAGCGGCGGCGGCCACGGGGTTGCAGAACCTCAAGGCCATCGGCGTCGCGTTGCTGGCCTACGCGCAGGACGGCGACAAGACGTTGCCGCCGATGAAAGACGCGGACGCAACGCGCAAGGCGCTGGAGCCGTACTGCAAAATCAAGGACGCATTCAAAGCTCCGTATCTTCCGAACCCGGCGTTGTCCGGCCGCAAACTGGCCGGGATCGAGAAGCCCGGCGAGGTGGTTGCCTTCTACGAATCCGAGGCTGCCGGCGAAACGCGCGGAGTGTTGTATCTCGATGGCCGTTGCGAGCGGATTGCCGAGTCGAAGTGGCCCGCGCTGAAGAAGGCCTCGCAGATTCCCTGACATCGTCTTCTCCGTCCGCAGTCAGCCCCTTTGCCACATCACTGAGATAGGTATTTCACTGATGTGGCAATAACGGGGTGCAATGGGGAGTGACGGGTTTCCATTGCAGGCCGACGCCTTCGCTGGCTAGGACTGTTTATACAGGACAGCGCGCGCATGGACACCGCACACAACGTTGCTGGCACCGAGAAACTCTGCCACATCACTGAAATAGGTGTTTCACTGATGTGGCAAGGATGGAGGGGGGCACGTGTGTGTTGCGTTGGAGGAGAGTGCGTCAGGCGGCGGCGGATTCAATGCGCCTGGTCGTCTTCGCGTAGAGGTAGTCGCTGCTCTTCTTGTGCATCGGATTGAGGGTGCGAAAGAAAATGGCAATCCCCATCCGTACCATGCGGAGGATGTAAAAGAAATCCTCGCGGCTGCGAATCTTGCGCAACAACCGCATCGGGTTCAGGATGAACGTCATCGTGCGGTAGAGCAGGAACGAGCGGTAGGCCTTCTTCTGAAGCTCGTTGAGTTCCTCGCGCTTGAAGACGGTGGTGTCGGCGCCGGTTTCGTTGAGGACGTAGTTCATCTTCTCGAACTGATCCTCGTCGAACTCGTCCTTCTCGAAGAAGGCGTCGAAATTGAGCAGTCCCTCTTTCTTGAAGTACTGATAGACATCGGAGGTCGGCTGCGGCATCAGCAGGTAGAAACACGCAAAGTCCGTGCCGCAGGTCTTGGCGAAACGGATGGTGTCCTCGATGGATTCGCGCGTCTCGTAAGGGAAACCGAGGATGTTGGTGCAGTTGGTCCACATGCCGATCCGGTTGGCATGCTCGATAAGGTGCTTCGCCTGCTCCAACGGGAACGGTTTGCCGAGAAACTTCCGCGTCTCGGGATTGCCGGACTCGATGCCGAAGGTGATACGGTAACAGCCGGCAGCTTTCATCTTGTCGAGCAACTCGGTGGTCAGCATCCAGTGCGCAATGCCGTTTGGCGTGGACCATTTGATGTCGAGCTTGCGGCGGATGATCTCGTCGCAGATGGCGGCCAGCCGTTTCTTGTCCACGCCCATGCTGTCGTCGAGGAACCCGAACTCGCGGACGCCGTAAGTGCGGTGAATCAACTCAAGTTCGTCCACGACATTGATCGCGCCGCGTCCGCGCCAGGTGCGTCCCCAGACGGCCTTGATGGTGCAATAGACGCATTTCATCGGGCAACCGCGGCTGCTGACGATGCAGCCGGCGGGCGGGCGGATACCGAAGGGATTCCCTTCGCCAAGATAACGACGGAAATCCACCATCGAGAAATCGGGAATTGGAACGTCGTCGAGATTCGCGATCTGCTCGCGCGGCGCTGTCCGCGCCACAACGCCATCCCGGTTCCGATAGGCCATGCCGCGAACATCGCTGCAATCCTGACCGGCAAGGATACGCTGGCACAGTTCGAGGAGCGTCAACTCACCCTCGCCGATGACGACGTAGTCAACGTTCCGGTTGCGGGCGACGTGTTGCCAGTATGACGAGGCATGGTTGCCGCCGACGGCAACGATGATGTTCGGGTCGCACCGTTTGACGGTCGCGGCGATTTCCACCACGTCGCGGTAATAAATCGAGTACATGCTCGTGATGCCGACGATGCGCGGTTTTTCCGCCGCGAGGATTTTCGCGATGGCATCGTCGGACAACCCGAAGCGGATCCGTTGGCCAACGACAACCGCGTCTTGCACGTCGAACACACCCAGCTCCTGAATCTTGGAGGGCACGCCGAATTTCTTCAGGTAGCCGGCGAGATACAAAAGACTGTACGGGCACGTCGGCAGGTAATGCGAATAATACTGAAGCGACTGGCTGTAATACGGGTTGAAAAGCAAAATATCCATGGGCCGTTGATTATTCCTGCAACACATTGATGGCGCCATCAATCATGATGCCGCCGCCAAGGGCGCCGCGAATGATGCGCCGTCCACCGGCAGGCATGGGGGTGTCGCCCCAGTCGTCGTCTTCTTCGGATTCCTTGGCCTCATCGTAGATGTTGAACTGGAGGCGCTGGAATGCGCCGCGTTGGAACGTCGCCTTCCCGAAACACTCACTGTTCCCGTTCAACGTTTCCGGGCTGAGCTTGTCGAGCGCGATGGTGAGACGGTTGCCGTCGCTGAAGAACGCGCGCAGATCATTGGCGTGGCGGCGCGGTTTCTCGGCGTTCTTGGTCGCCAGCACGATCTCCGCAACACGTTCCATCGGAATCTCCAGCTTGGCGTAGGACGTGGCAAACCGCACCTGGCCTCCGACAACGCTGTCAAGCTGGCCGCTCAGTTTGTCGCCGTTGACCAGCCGCACAAGGTCTTCCTCCGCAGCCTTGCTGTCACTGCCGGCGTCGAGGTCGAGTTTGCCGTCCCATTCGGTGACGAGAACGTTGCTGACGCGGGTCGGCTGGCCTTGCGTGACGAAGCCGATGCCGGTGCCTCTGCCGGTGAAATCCGTCCGGTCCGTCCATTGCTTGATCAGCGCGCCGTCAATGAACAGCGCCACGGTCTTTTTCTGTTTGTTGATCTTCAGCGCGATGCGGGCCTTGTTCTTGCGCTGCAAACTCTCGACGTTGACGTGCTGGTCCACGTTGTTCATGCCGCTGTTGCGCTGGCAACGCTGGAGATAGACGGTGCCGCTGCTGATCTGGAGCGCGTAGCAGTCGCTGTTGTAGTAGTTCTCGAAGTTCTCCGCGTAAAAGAGCATGTAGAAATTGATATACCCCATCCACGCGACGTCGCACTCGATGCTGGCCATGTCGGGCAACTTCACGTCGCGGCCAATCGCAATGCCGCCGCTGCCGCCGGCCGCCACCAACGCGCCTTTCTTGAAGGTCCAACCACCGCGGTTGCCGGCGCGCTGTTGCCATTCGGCCAGCGCAGTCGGCCCGGCGTAAACCACGGAAACAGATCCCAGTCCCGGTTCAACGCTGGCAATCATCGGACGCTTGACCGCCAGTTCACCCGCATACCACGTCTGCAGTTTCAACGCGTCCTTGGTCAGCGCGACGATCTCGCCGCTGAGCGAGTCGCCGTTCGTCAGGCGCGCCACCGCCCGCGGCCCGCCGGCGCGCGGCGTCATCACATTCGCAAACTGGACTTCGCTGACATTGGCCAGCGTGAAGTTGATCATCCCCTTGGCGTCCTCGCGGCTCCAACGCACACCGTCGTCGGGATTGGCGGAAAGCAGCTTGCCGTGCAGCGTGTCGGCGTTCTTGAACTTCAACACGTCCTCCGTCTTCACCGGTGCCGCAGGTTCGTTCGTCGAGCCGCCGCGCACCGGCGGAGGAACGACGATGCCGGGCGCTGGGGACGGGGCGGGCGGCGCAACCTCGATGGTCAACGCGCCGTGCCCGGCCACGGCGACGGCTGCCACAACGGCAACGACGAAGAGCTGTTTCATGGCCGCACTGTAAATCCGCAGCCTGTTACAATCAAGCTCGGCGCAAGATTGCGCAACTTGGAAAACAAGGTATAATGCTGCCAGTCACATGAAGATTACCCTGAGAACAGGCCGCCGGCCTGGCTGGTGGTGGACGTGGGTGCCGCCGCTGATGGGATTCTGCGCGTTGGTGTGGTTCCTGATCCGGGTGATTCCCAAACCAAGCCGCGCCACGTATCCCTGCCAACGCGCCGCGTTCCCCGCCGCCACCGGCTTCGTCATCTGGCTGATCGGCGTGTTGAGCGTAAAGTTTCTCTTCGGCAAACTCCGCGCGTGGTGCGCATCGCCGCGTTGGTGGTGGGCAAGTTTCGTCACCGTGCTGGTGTTGTGGACGGTGATCGGCTGGCCGCCACCGGGCGCGGAGGCGTGGACGCCGGATGTTCATGGCGTGCTCGGCACGGCCAGGGGAATCCGTCCCGGCCGCGTCGTCTGGGCGCGCGATCCGTTGGCCACCCGCTGGAACGGCGTCAGCGGCTACTGGTGGAATGACTACACCGGCAGCGGCGCGTTCACCAACGGCACCGACCAATCCGTCGTGAACAACATGCTTTCGTGGTCGTTGCGCGCGCTGGCCGACGCGCCCAGCGACGAGGCGGCGTGGGACGCCATTTTCCGCCATTTCAATTCCACCCGCGGCCGCGGCGACATCGGCTACGCCGCCGGCGAGAAGATCGCCATCAAGGTGAATTTCAACAATACCAGCAACGTCGCCAATAACGACAACCAGGCCGACGCCTCGCCGCACAGCATCATCGCGTTGCTCCGGCAATTGGTGAACCACGCCGGCGTCGCCCAGTCCAACATCACCGTCTATGAAGCGCCCAATACTTCGCCCAGCCGCGTGATCCCCAACCGCGCGTACGACAAGTGCACCAACGAATTCCCCAACGTCGTGTTCGCCCACTGCACCAACGTCTATGGCCGCGTCGTCGTCCAGTGGGCCACCAACGCGCTGAGTTATTCGGTCAGCAACACCTGCGGGCGCAATGTTCCCACCGTCGTCACCAACGCCACCTACCTCATCAACATGGCCCTCCTCAAAGGCCACAGCACCTGCGGCGTCACGCTCACCGCCAAGAACCACTACGGCAGCATCAACACCCGCGAACACACCTTCATCAACGCCAAAACCGGCGGCATGGGCACTTACAGCCCGTTCGTGGACCTCATCGGCTCGCCTCACCTCGGCGGCAAAACGCTCCTGTTCATGATTGACGGACTCTACGGCGTCCGAAACGTCGGCACCACCGTCTCCACCAACGAACACTGGCGAAACCTCTTCGGCAACCAATGGTCCGCCAGCTATTTCCTCTCGCTCGATCCCGTCGCCATTGACTCCGTCGGCGCCGATTTCCTCCTCGCCGAGTTCGGCGACGCCCTCGGCGGCAACCCCGCCAACTGCGACAATTACCTCCACGAAGCCGCCCTCGCCCACGCGCCGCCCTCCGGCGTCAACTACACCAACCACCTCGGCACACTCCCCAGCCTCGGCGCACACGAACACTGGAACAACCCAACCAACAAACTCTACAGCCGCAACCTCGGCGCCGGCGCCGGCATCGAACTCGTCGCCAACACCGATGCCAACCTCTCGCTCAACGCCGCCGCTTCCAGCCCCGCCGTCGCCGGTTACCGGCAGACCTACACGCTCACCATCACCAACACCGGTCCCGTCGTCGCCACCAGCGCCACACTCACCAACTTCTGGCCCGCCCACGCCACCTTCATCAGCGCCACCAGCAGCCAAGGCAGTTGCACCACCAACGCCGGCGGGGCCATCATCGCCAGCCTCGGCACACTCGCCGTCTCCGGCGTCGCCAGTGTCACCGTCGTCGTTGCTTACCCAACCAGCGCCACCGGCATCGCCACCAACGACGCCACCGCCACCGCCACCCAACGCGACGCCTACATTCCCAACAACCGCGTCACATTCACCACCGAGATTCAGGCCGACACCGACGCCGATGGCCTGCCCGATGTCTGGGAACAAACGCATTTCGGCGATCCCACCAACGCCGTCGCCACCGCCGACACCGACGGCGACGGCCAATCCAATCTCCACGAGTACCTTGCCGGCACCGATCCGCTCAACGCCGCCTCCATCCTCCGCGTCACTGGCAACGTCCTCACCGGCGGATTCGCCCTCGACTGGCCCAGTGTCCCCGGCAAAACCTACCAAGTCCAGTATTGCGACACGCTCGGCAGCGGCTGGGCCGACCTGCCCGCCGCCCGCTACACCGCCGCACCGGAGCAGACCAGTCTCACTCACACCGACGCCACCGTTGCCGTCCATCGTTTCTACCGCGTCCAAGTCCTCCCACCCTGACCGGTTCCCGCCGCGAAAAAATCAGCATACTAACAGTTTCGCGCGGGTGCACACCTTTGGGCAGGAACGCGGCGTCTCGGCGGTTGCCGACGAAACTTCGACCGCCGGGACGGCAGCGTTCCTTGTGTTGCCCAAAACAATAAACTGCACTCGTATCGCACACAATTGTTGACCGCCCGATGGTGCCATGCTAAAAAATTAGCATGGCACTCAAACACCATCGCCTCAGCCGACGGGAACGACAGATCCTGGACATCGTGTACGCAAAAAGCGAAGCCTCGGCTTTCGATGTGCAAGAGGCGTTGCCCGATCCGCCCCATTACTCGACCGTCCGCACGTTGCTCGCCATCCTCGAACGAAAAGGTTTCCTCAAACACACCGAACGCGGCCAACGCTACTTCTACCAGCCGACCGAGGCGCGCGAGAAAGTCCGTCCCTCCGCGCTCAAGCGCGTCGTCGAGACGTTCTTTGGCGGTTCGCTCGCCAGCGCCGTCGCCGCGCTCGTGGACGACGCCGGCGGCAAACTGCCTGCCGACGAACTCGAACGCCTCGAAACCATCATCCAAAAGACCAAGCCCAAATGAGAATGTCACTTGTTCTGGACGCTGGCATGGCCGGAACAAAACCGGCTTGTCCGCCGTAGCTGCGCCAAAGGCGCGTAAACTTCGGCGCAGGCGGAAACGCGGCGTTGTGTCGGGACTGCCTGACACGGATGGCGGCACTGGCTCGCGGGTCAACTGCTCTTGGACGGAACGATGCAGTTGCTCGCTTGGCTGGGGCTGGAAAAACGCTTGCCCTCCAAGGAGCGGCGGTTTTCAACCGCCGCTGTTTCGATGCGCCGAATGGTACGCGGCTCGCAAATTTCCTGACGGCGGTTTCAAACCGCCGCTCCTTGGCATGACGACTTTCAACTGGATCGTTCCAGCTTGGAATGCGAAATGATTCGCACACATCGTTTGACAGGGGTGGAGCCATGCTAAAAATTTCGCACGGCGCTGGATGCTGGTGACATCAGTCGCTGCGACGTGTGTGTGCTTTGAGCTTGTCAGGGAAACGCGGCATCACGAATATGAGGATATGAAATCCTTGGAAGGTAAAACTGCCGTTGTCACCGGAGTGAGTCGCGGGATCGGCCTCGCCATTTGCCGCGCATTGCAGGGCGCGGGCGTGCGGCTCGGTCTGCTCGGCCGCCAAATGCCGCCGCCGGACATCGCGGGGACTTTCGTGAGTTGCGACTTTGCCGACGTGGAGAAAGTGCCGGGAGCCGTCCGCCAACTCACCACGAGCCTCGGCGCCATTGATATCCTCATCAACAACGCCGGGACGTTTCTCGAAAAGCCCGTGCCCGAACTCGCACTGGCCGATTGGGAACGAGTGCTGCGCGTGAACCTGACGGCCACGTTTCTGGTGACGCGCGAGGTGTTGCCGGGAATGATTTCGCGACGGCAGGGCCGGATCATCAACATCGCCAGCACGGCCAGCCTCCAAGGCTACCTGCATCAATCGGCCTACGTCGCGAGCAAGCACGCCATGCTCGGCTTCGCCCGCGCGCTGGCGCTGGAGGTACGACCGCACAACATCCACGTCCACAGCCTCTGTCCCGGCGGGGTGAAGACCGACCTGCTCCAAGGCACGTATCTGGGTCGCCGGCTCGAGGGGCAACCGATGATTGATCCCCACGACGTCGCCGCGATGGTGCTCTTTCTCCTCCAGCAACCGGATAACATTGACCTGCCCGAGGTGATTGTCCGTCGCTTCGACGCAACGGCACCCGCCAAATAGCGCGCTCGGCCTGCCTGTCAGTAACAGGTATCAGCGAAAATGCACCAGCAGGTTGATCGGCGAATTTCTGCAGCGTCTGGCGTTGACCCTGACAACCCCCGCGACCAGAGCAACTACAAACACGTGAGAATTCCGATTGCGACGAGCACAAGGAGAATCACAAGACACCCTACGTTTATCACACGTTCTGTTCCCGCCTTGCCAAGCAATCCTCGCTTTATCGGTATGCCGCAATTCGGACATTTATCTGCCTCATTGCTGACCTGCTTCTTGCACTCCGGGCATTGTATCATTGCCATAGTGGACCTCCAAATTTACCTGACTCAAAGTGTGGAACGCATCGAGCTGACTTTCCTTGCTTCGAGCTCGGCGTTTCTCAATCCAAATCTCTCCAATGAACAATTGCAATCGCCTCATCAGTGGTGCGTGCATTGTTGCCTGATGCCCTCTTGCCATCTTCTTCTATAACTTGGCACGCGAACCGACTATCGGGATTAGGACACTCCATTCCTTGATCTAGAATCTGTACTGTAACCCGCTTGCCATTTCGATACCCTGTGTACGTTTTCACTTCGTACAGCTCCGTGATGTTGCCGAATGTCTGAAGTGCATGTCGAATTGACCTACGCTCTCTCATCATGATCCTCCGCTCACACGCCCAGCCATGCCCAAACAAAAGGGGGCGCACTTACTTGCGCCCCAGATCGGGCACCGGAATGCCCACAAGAGAAACGCTTTCAGCACGCCCCTTGCGGGGCGCACTTCAAACGCTGTCTCTTGCACGAAGTTTCCGGTTTCGATCTGGACAGCAGCCGAAGCTACGCGAATTGGTTTTGGGTTATTGGTTTATGTGACTTGTGTTTCTCCTTCGGAGCGGAGAATACGCCTGTCGGGGATTTGCCGTCAAGCCTCAGACGGGCAGCCTCAGACGGGCAGCCTCAGACGGGCAGGCGGCTCGTTGAACGATGGCTGGGGAAATGTTCCGGTTTTCTTCCGGTTTCCCGCCCTCGCCCTCGGTGTTTGGCACGCACGGCAGCGCCGGTAGCGTTGACTTGCTCGGAAGATTGGGTAGCTTGACCCGCATGACAGCCTTGGAAGGACGCCGTCGTCGAGGTCTTGAAAGAACGCCACGACCTGCGACGCGAAGCGTTGGAGGACAGTTTGGAGGACGTGGCCATGCTGCGAGCCATTCAGGCGGGCGAGAAGTCGCCGCTCACGAGCCGGAAGAGAATCTTTCAACGCCTCTCCGGCAAGGCGTTGTCAAACCTCGATGAGAATGTCCCCTCTCCGGCAAGGCGTTTGACTTCCCAGCCGGGAAATCCTAGACTGTTGCCGTGAAAACGATCCAGTTTGAGACGGAACTTCACGGCGAGTCGCAGTTGCAGATTCCACCCAAGATCGCCGCGCGCCTGCCGGGTAGCGGGAAGGCGAAGGTGATTCTGTTGATCGAGGAAGACG
>Ga0194112_10000497_pt1 | contig 57708 bp, 57 predicted proteins | sample TA2MahC400mmetaG_FD_146191 | JGI IMG/M metagenome (GOLD analysis project Ga0194112, IMG submission 146191) | Freshwater microbial communities from Lake Tanganyika, Tanzania - TA2015016 Mahale Deep Cast 400m | ecosystem: Environmental > Aquatic > Freshwater > Lake | place: Tanzania: Lake... | reverse complement strand
GAACACCCAGGTCTGCATGTCAGATCACCTTCACCTGTTCGAGGAGCCGCACGATCTCCAGATGGGCCTCCCCCTCGTCGACGACCTTGCGGCCGGCGCCTCGCTCGGGAGCGGCCCGGACGCCGACGATCTCCTGCGCCGAACCGGCGCGGCCCACGCTGTCGGGGCCGAAGCCGAGGTCGGCGGCGGCGGGCTGCTCCACCGGCTTGGTCTTCGCCGCCATGATCCCCTTGAACGTGGGATAGCGGGGCTCCACTGCTCCGGAGGTGACGGAGAGCAGCGCCGGCAGCGGCGCCTCGACCACCTCGTAGCCGGTGGCGGTGAGCCGCTCGATGCGGATCTTGCCGTCCCCCCCGACGACCTTGCGGGCGAAGGTGAGGGAGGGCAGGCCGAGCAGCTCCGCCAGCTGCTGCGGCACCACCCCGGTGTACCCGTCGGTGGACTCGGTGCCGGCGATGACCAGATCGGGCTGCGCCCGGCGCAGCACCGCGGCCAGCACCTTGGCGGTGACCAGGGCGTCCGATCCCTGGAGGGCCGGGTCGCTGACGATCACCGCCTTGTGGGCCCCCATGGCCAGGGCTTGGCGGATGCCCTGGAGGTTCCCCGCCGGGCACATGGACACCAGGGTGACGGTCCCCTCGGTGGCTTCGGCGAGCTGCAGGCCTACCTCGACGCCGTAGCGATCGGTGTCGTCGAGAATCTGGTCCTGCGGCCGCTGCACGAAATGGGTCTCCGGATCCAACGCGTAGGGCGTGTTGGGATCCGGTATCTGCTTGACGCAGACCGCGATCTTCATGGCACTCCCCGTGTGCGACTGCCCTCCCATCCTAGGGGAGGCCGAGCGAATGTTAGCCGCGGTTAATTCCGCGGCCCGGTTGCGGCGCCCTCAGGAGGCCAGGGCGGGCAGCAGGGCGTCGAGCAGCGCAGTGAAGCGGCCCCGGGCGGCCAGGCCCGTGGCCTGCACCTCCTCGTGGCTGAGGGGCACCGGTGAGATCCCCGCCGCCAGGTTGGTCACCAGGGAGATCCCCAGCACCCGGGCTCCCATGTGGCGGGCGGCGATGGCCTCCGGCACGGTGGACATCCCCACCAGATCGGCTCCGAGGCGGCGGGCCATCTGCACCTCGGCCGGGGTTTCGTACGACGGGCCCAGGAACCAGGCGTACACCCCCTCCTTCAGCGGCACCCCGGCGCGCTCGCCGGCGCGGCGGGCGATCCGGCGGAGATCGGCGGAATACACCTCCGACATGTCGGGGAAGCGGGCGCCGAGGCGGTCGTCGTTGGCTCCCGTCAGGGGGTTGCGGGCGGCGAGGTTCAGGTGGTCGCGGATCAGGACCAGGTCGCCGGCTTCCAGGCCGTCCCCGGCCCCGCCCGCGGCATTGGTGAGCACGAGGGTGCCGCCGCCGCAGAGGACGGCGGCGCGCACGGCGAAGACCACCTTGTCCAGCGGCCAGCCCTCGTAGGCGTGCACCCGTCCCGAGAAGACCAGCACCGGCTTGCCTCCGGGGGCCGCCGAGTACAGGGTGCCGCCGTGGCCCTCGACCTTGGGGACGGGGAAGCCCGGGATGTCGGCATAGGGCACGGCCACCGCTCCCGGTAGCGAGGCGGCGTAGTCCCCCAGGCCCGATCCCAGCACCAGCGCCACGGTGTGCGTTGGGCGCCCGGTGCTTTCCCCTATGGCGGCGGCAGCGGCGGCGAGTTCCTCGTAGCTCATGAGCATCCCTTCCTCAGGGGACTTCCCCGTGGACGAGGGGCGGCGGCGCCGACCGCTCGTCACCCACCTCCAGGGCCCGCTCCACCAGGGGGAGAGCCTCGGCCAGGCGTGCGGCGTCGGCCCAGGCCAGGCGCACCAGGGGCTGTCCCGCCTCCACCGGGTCGCCCACCTTGACCAGGACCCGCAGCCCCACCCGGGGATCGATGGTGTCCTCCTTGCGTTCCCGCCCGGCCCCGAGGCGCGTGGCGGCCACGCCCAGGTCGAGGGCGTCGCAACGGGTGAGGAAGCCGCCCCGCGCCGCGGCCACCTCGTGCCGGTGCGGGGCCGAGGGCAGGAGCGAGGGGTCGTGAATCACCCTCGGGTCGCCGCCCTGGGCGGCCACGACCTCCACCAGTTTCTCCAGGGCGGCCCCTGATGCCACCGCTCGCTCCAGGCGGGCGCGCCCCTCCGCCCGGTCGGCCGCGGCTCCGCCCAGCAGCAGCATCTCCTCGCCCAGGCGGTAGGTGACGTCGACCAGGTCGGCGGGGCCGCCGCCGCGCAGGACCTCCACCGACTCGGCCACCTCACAGGCATTGCCCACCTCGCGACCCAGAGGCTGGCTCATGTCGGTGAGCACCGCCCGCACCGGGGTTCCGTACGAGCGCCCGATCCCCACCATGGTCTCGGCGAGGGTGCGGGAGTCCTCCAGGCGCTTCATGAAGGCGCCGCGCCCCACCTTGACGTCGAGCACCAGGCCGTCGAGGCCCTCGGCCAGCTTCTTGGACATGATGGACGAGGAGATCAGGGGGATGGACTCCACCGTGCCGGTGGCGTCGCGTAGGGCGTACAGGCGGCGGTCGGCGGGCACCAGGGTCTCCGACTGCCCGGCCAGCACCAGGCCGGTGCGGGCGAGGAGAGCGCGGAACTCGGGCGGGTCGAGGGCGGTGCGGAAGCCGGGGATCGTCTCCAGCTTGTCCAGCGTGCCGCCGGTGTGGCCCAGGCCCCGCCCGCTCATCATGGGCACGGCGACTCCGCAGGCGGCGACCATCGGCCCCAGCGGCAGGCTCACTTTGTCGCCCACTCCGCCGGTCGAGTGCTTGTCGATCTTGGGAGCGGCCACGTGGGAGAAGTCGAGGGTGTCGCCGGAGTGCAGCATGGCGTCCACCCAGGCGGCGAGCTCCTCGGCGTCGAGGCCTTCCTTGAACACCGCCATCAGCAGGGCTGCCATCTGGTAGTCGGGGAGGCGGTCGGCGGCGTACTCGCCGATGACCCAGCGGATCTGCTGGGGGCTGAGGGGGCCCCCATCGCGCTTGCGCTGGATGATCTCGACGGCGTTCATGGCCGGCCGCCCAGGATGGACAGAGCCACCTTGCCTTCGGCGGTGAGAGGCACCCCCTCGGCCCGCAGGCGCCGGGCCTGCTCTTGCTCCTCGCCGGGGATGAGGCGGCCTCCGGCGGCCACCACCCGCCACCAGGGGAGGCCGGTGGATCGGCGGAGGAGGCTGCCCACCGCCCGGGCGGCCCCGGGGAACCCGGCGTCGGCGGCCACCTCGCCGTAGGTGGCCACGGCGCCCGAGGGCAGGCTGCGCACCACGGCGCGCACCGCCTCCTCGAAGTCGGGGCGGGTCATCCCAGCGTCCCGAAGAGACGGTCGCCCATGTCGCCCAGGCCGGGCCGGATGTAGTAGTGGGCGTCGAGTTCCCGGTCGAGAGCGGCGGCGACGATGCGGACGTCGGGGTGGTCCTGGTACATGCGGCGCACCCCCTCCGGCGCCGCCACCACGCAGAGGGCGGTGATGTCGCGCGCCCCGGAGGTCTTGGCCTTGGCCGCCGCCCACGACAGGGAGCCGCCGGTGGCCAGCATCGGCTCGAGGATGAGCACCACCGAGCCCGACAGGTCGGGCAGCTTGAAGTAGTACTCCATGGGCTGGGCGGTCTCCTCGTCGCGCTGCAGGCCGGCGAAGCCCACTTTGACGTCGGGGATGAGGTCGACCACGGCGTCGAGCATGCCCAGGCCGGCCCGCAGGACGGCGATGGCCACCACCCCCGGCATGTGGTAGCCCGCGACGGGCTCCAGGGGAGTCTCGATGTCCTCCTGATACAGCGGAGCCCGCGCCGTGGCCTCGTGAACGAGCGTGTAGGTGAGGCGGCGGGCGGCGGCGCGGAAGGGCTCCGGCGAGGTGCGCCGGTCGCGCAGCACCGTGAGGTAGTGGCGGGTGAGGGGATGGTCGATGACGGTGAGATTCAACCCGGCTCCTCTCGCGCTCGACAGAGGGTACTCGCTGCCGCCCTCCCGCCGGGGCCTGAGTCGCCGGAGCCTGAATGCCGGCCCGGACTACCCTGCCCCCGGCTTGTTCGAGTCCCTCACCTCGCATCTCGGAGCGGTCTTCGACCGCCTGCGCAGCCGCGGCCGCCTCGGTGAGGGCGATGTCGACGCCGCCCTGCGGGAGGTGCGGCTCGCCCTCCTGGAGGCCGACGTCAATGTGGCGGTCACTCGAGCGTTCCTGGAGCGGGTGCGCGCCCGGGCGGTCGGCGCCGAGGTGGCGGCCAGCCTGACCCCGGGCCAGCAGGTGGTGAAGATCGTCCACGAGGAACTCATCGTCACCCTGGGCGGCGAGACGGCGCCGCTGGCTCCGGCCCGGGTGCCCCCGCTGCGCATCCTGATGGTGGGGTTGCAGGGCTCGGGCAAGACCACCACCGCGGCCAAGCTGGCCCGGCGGCTCAAGGCATCGGGCAAGCACCCGCTGCTGGTGGCGGCGGATCTGCAGCGGCCGGCGGCGGTGGAGCAGTTGGAAGCGCTGGGGGCGCGGGCCGGGGTCCCGGTGTTCACCGAGCGCTCCTCGACCCCACCGAGGCTGGCCAAGGCGGCCCTGCGGCGGGCCGGGGAGCTGGGCTGCGACGTGGTGATCGTCGACACCGCGGGGCGCCTGCAGATCGACGAGCCGCTGATGGCCGAACTGGCCGCGGTGCGCCGGGCGGTGGAACCCGACGAAGTGCTGCTGGTGGTGGATGCCATGACCGGCCAGGACGCGGTCAACGTGGCCCGCGGCTTCCTGGAGCGCACCGAGATCACCGGCCTCATCTTCTCGAAGCTCGACGGTGATGCCCGGGGCGGGGCGGCCATCTCGGCTCGCGAGGTCACCGGGCGGCCGATCAAGTTCGCCGGGGTGGGGGAAGGCCTCGACGGCCTGGAGGTCTTCCACCCCGAGCGCATGGCTTCCCGCCTGCTGGGCATGGGCGACGTGCTGACCCTGATCGAGAAGGCCGAGGCCGCCTGGGACCGGGAGCAGGCCGAGGCGGCGGCCGAGAAGATGCGGCGCGCCTCCTTCACCCTGGAGGACTTCCTGGATCAACTCCAGCAGGTCCGCCGGATGGGGTCTCTGGGGCAATTGCTTGGTATGCTCCCCGGCGCCGCGTCGGCGTTTCGCTCGGTCGAGTCGTCCGACGAGGCCATGGCGCGGGCGGAGGCCATCATCCGCTCCATGACCCCTGCTGAGAGGCGGGGCCCGAAGCTCATCGACGGGAGCCGCCGCCGGCGGATCGCCGCCGGGTCGGGCACCAGTCCCCAGCAGGTGAACGAGTTGCTGCGCCAGTTCGGCGAGTCGCAGCGGATGATGAAGGCCGTCGCCGAGGGCCGCAGCCCCATACCCGGGCTGGCCCTGCCGGGGCGGAGGGTGAAGAAGAAGAGGTGACGCATGGCGGTGAGGATCCGCCTGACCAGGACGGGCAAGAAGAAGCAGCCGAGCTACCGCGTGGTGGTCGCCGACGGGCGCGCCCCGCGCGACGGCCGCTACATCGAGCAGATCGGCCGCTACGACCCCCGCCAGGAGCCCTCGGTGATCGAGATCGACCAGGAGCGGGCGACCTACTGGCTGCAACACGGCGCCCAGCCCTCCGAGCCGGTGCGCCGCCTCCTCCAGGTGGCGGGAGTGCTCTCCGGCCCGCCGGCGGCACCCCTTCCGACCAGCATCCGCGTCGGGGAGGCCCGTATCCACGTGGTGGGCGAGGAGGCCCAGTTGGAGGCGGCGGCCGAGAAGGCCGTCGGCGACGACGCCGACGCTGCTGAGGACGCCGACGAGAACGGCGCCGAGGACACCGCTGAGGAGCAGTCGTGAAGGGTGAGATCGTTGAACGGGTGGTCACCTACCTGACCAAGGCCATCGTCGAGGAACCGGAGGCGGTGCGGGTCGAGATGATCGACGAAGGCCCGGACCGCGTCCTGGTCGAAGTGCGCACCGCCAAGCGCGACATGGGCCGGGTCATCGGCCGCCGGGGACGGGTGGCGAACGCCGTCCGCACCCTGGCCCAGGCCGCCGGCGAGGAAGAGGGCATCCGGGCGAACGTTGAGTTCGTCGACTGACGGCCGCGTGATCGTGGGCCGGGTGGGGCGGCCCCACGGGGTGCGAGGGGAAGTCACCGTGCTTCCCGAGAGCGACGACCCGGGGGACTTCCGCCGCGGCTCCACGCTATGCGTCGGCGACCGCTTCCTCGAGGTGCGCTCCTCCCGTCCCTATCGCGACCGCGGCCTCATCGTGGCCTTCGCCGGGGTGGAGGACCGGGACATGGCGGAGGGGTTGCGCGGACTGGTCCTCACGCGTGAGGCCGCCGGGCGCCGCTCGCCGGCGGAAGGGGAGTTCTGGGCTTCTTCCCTGGTGGGCCTGGAGGCGGTGGCCCCCAACGGCACCGTGCTGGGCCGGGTGGCGGAGGTCGTCGCCGGGGGTCTCCAGGACCGCCTGGTGGTGGAGACCCCCTCGGGAGAAGAGGTCCAGGTCCCGTTCGTGGAGCAGATGGTGGGCGACCCGGAGGACGGCCGGATCGTGATCGACGCCCCGGAGGGCCTGTTCCCCGGGTAGAGGCGCAGCCCCAGGCGCAGGGGCCGTCTGCGTCCCGCGGCGCGGGGTAGGCGGGGGCAGGTCCACCTCGGGCCGTCGCCGGCCACGACCCTCCCCCGAACCCGTAGGCTGAGCCCCCGATCGGCAACGGGAAGCGGCGCTTTCCGGCTCGGCCCGGGAGACGCACTAGGAGTGGCGCCATGGCTGAGACGCTCGGCATCGGGTTTCTGGGCGCAGGCGACGTGTCTGTCCTGCACGCCGAGGCCGTGGCCCGCTGCTCCGGCGCTCGGCTCGTCGGGGTGTGGAACCGCACCGAAGCGCGCGGCCGGACGCGCGCCTCCGAGTTCGGGTGCCGCTGGTTCGAGACCCCGGAGGCGCTGGTTGCCGATCCCGAAGTCGACGCCGTGTTCGTCCTCACCAATCTGGAGACCCACCTGCAGTACGCCAAGGCGGCGTTCGCGGCCGGCAAGCCCGTTCTCTGCGAGAAGCCGGTGGCGGCGAACGCCGACGAAGTGCGTGAGATGAAGCGCTGCGCCGAGGAGGCCGGACTGCTCTGCATGCCCGGGCACAACATGATCTACGAGCAGAGCGTGGAGCGGGCGCGCCACCTGATCCAACGTGGGGACCTGGGCCGGGTGGTGTCGGTGTACGTCCTGTACAACATCTATCACGGTGATGAGCGTGCCGCGGCTTACCCGGGCGTGGTTCGGCAGATCATGACCCACAACCTGTACTCGATGATGTACCTGGGGGGGCGGCCCAGACGGGTGAGCGCCTTCAAGGCCGTCCTGAACCATCCCGATCCTGAGAAGGAAGATCTGGTCCTCGCCCTGGTCGAGTTGGAGAGCGGCGCCATTGCCCATCTGTCGGCCAGTTTCGCCGCCGACGATCTGTCGGCCGACCCGTGGGCTTTCCTGGTGAAAGTGATCGGCACCGCCGGGACGGCGCGCTATACCTACCAGGATTGGGTCGAGGTCAAGAAAGGCATCGCCCACTCGCGGACCTACACCGCCTACCAGGGGTCGATCATCAACGAGGTGGCTCACTTCGTCTCCCTCCTGCGGCACGGCGGCGAGCCTCTCTCGACCATGGACGACGCCATCACCTGCCAGCAGGCGATCGAAGCCATCGAGGCGTCGATCGCCACCGGACGATCGGTTGCGCTCTGAGGGCGTGGGGTCTTCCCACGGTGGGATACTTGGCGGCGACGCGGAGGAGGTAAGGGATGGATCTGGGCCTTCGAGGCAAGGTAGCGATCGTCACCGGCGGGGCGCGGAACATCGGCGCGGCCATCGTCCGGGGATTCCACCTTGAAGGGGCCCACGTCGTTATCGCCGACATCCTGGGGGCCGAGGCACGGGAACTGGCCGAAGCCCTCGACCGTGAGGACTGCCGGGTGGTCGCGGTCGAAGCCGACGTGCGCCTCGCCGCCGACATGGAGCGGATGGCGGCCGGGGCCGTGGAGCAGTTCGGCCGGATCGACGTGCTGGTGAACAACGCCGCCGTCGTCAGCGACTTCCCGTTCCTCGACATCGCAGAAGAAGAGTGGGACCGCATCAACGACACCAACGTGAAGGGCATCTACCTGGCATCGCGGGCGGTGCTGCCGCACATGGTGGCGGCAAGCCACGGCCGGATCGTCAACATCTCCTCGCGCTCGGGGAAGGAGGGGCAGGCCACCATGCCCCACTACGCCGCCTCGAAGTTCGCGGCCATCGGCCTCACCCAGTCCATGGCCAAGGAGATGGCGCCGCACGGCATCCACGTGAACGCCGTGTGCCCGGGCATCCTGCGCACCGCCATGTGGGAGACGATCCTGGACGCGCGCAGTGCCCGTCAGCGCCTGCCCCGCGAGGAGATCTGGCAGGCGAACATGTCGCTGATTCCCCTGCGCCGGCCCCAGACCCCCGACGACATCGCTCACGCCGTGCTGTTCCTGAGTTCGGACCTGGCCGCGGGCAACATCACCGGGGAGGCGCTCAGTGTCAACGGCGGCCTTCGGATGGACTGACCGGTGCCGGGCATCCGCCTCTCGGCACCGGAGGACCGTCCTTCCTTCCCGGAAGCGGCCCCGGCCTGAGGCTCAGTTGCTCTCGGGCGCGGCGGGCGGGGGCCGGGGCCGGCCGCTCCCGCCCTTCGAACTCGGCAAGGCCAGCACGTCTATGGCGGCGGCGGCGGCGGCCAAGGGGCCGAACCGGCGCACCACGGCCAGCAGGCGGGCGGTGGCGAAGGGGGAGGGCCGTCTCTTCTGGCCGAAGCTGAACGCCTCAAAACCCCGGTAGCAGGACCGCGGGGTGACCCGGCCCGAAGGGCCGAAGTTGTAGGCCACCAGGCAGGCCAGCATCTCCGCCAGGTCCTGCCGGTCGCCGGGGTCGGCAGTCGGAGCCCGCCACAGGCCCGGATAGCGGCCCACGGTGTCCAGCACCCAATGCAGGTCGTACCAGAAGGCAGGCCACTTCACCGTCTTGAAGCGGTACCCGTGGCCGAACATGTAAGGCTGCTCCTCGCCCCGCACCCGCCAGGCGCGTACCGCGACCCGGGCCACGCCCACGAGGCCCGGAGGCCGTTGTGGGCGGGGAAGGCGAGCGAACAGGCGGAGGGCTTCCAGGGTCACCTGGGGGCAGAAGTCGTTCCGGCGGCCGGGGCCGCGGAAGCCGGTGAGGCGCTCGGGAAGGCAGGGCCAGGCGTCTCCTTGGGCGCTCGGCGCCAGGTCCGCTGCGATGCGCTGCACCGCCCGGGTCACCGAGGGATGCCCGCTCCGGCCGAAGCGGATCAGGACCTCGGTGATGGCGTGGGTGTCGCAGAGGAGCGAAGACCAGACGGGTCCGGGGGCGCCCCGGAGACGGCCGAAGGCCTGGAAGCGGCCCGCCTCGTCCTGGTGCTCGAGCATGCCGTCGACCACCGCATCGACCTGGGGATCGTCGCCCGCCTGCAGGCCCATGTCGGCTAGCAGGTGCAGCAGGTTGGGCTGATAGGCGGGGCTGTGGTGGCCGGAGGCGCCGGTGTCGTCTCCCCAGCGGCCCAGGCGCTCGATGAGGTCGCGGGTGCCGGGGTCGGCCCGCACCGCTTCGTGGGCGGCCGCCACTTCGGGATGGTCGGCGGGCAGGTCGTGCAGGTGGGTGAGAGCCACCCAGCGCGCCGCCGGTTCGCCGCTCTCCAGCAGCCAAGGCCGGGGGTCGCTCTCGACGAGGGAGAGCCAGGGCTCCTTGGTCACATCCCCCAGAGTAGGTCCGGGCCTACCGGGCCGAAGAGCGGGAGCGGCTGCGTTCCTTCGGCAGCATCAGCGTCGGCGGGATGCTGAGGAAGGTCACCAGCGCGCTGACCACGAAGGCCCAGCGCAGGCCCACGGCGTCGCCCAGCGCTCCCACCGCCACCGCCGCGGCGGAGGAGACCACGAACACGGTCGACAGGTAGAGGGCGTTGGCCAGGCCCCGGCTCTCCGGGAAGGCCTCTTGAACCAGGGCCATGCAGACGGGGTGCAGCGACACCAGGGTCGCCCCGGCGAGGGCCAGGAACGGGAACCGGGCCCAGCCGTTCAGGGCAACGAACAGGAGCAGCCCCGGCGGCCCGGTGAGCACCCCGATGAGCAGCACCTGCCGTCGGCCGAAGCGGTCGCTGAGCCATCCGGCGCCCAGGGTGCCGATCATCCCGGCAGCGAGGAACACCGTCACCGCGGCGCCGGCCACGAACCCGCTGCTGCCCTGCTCCTTCAGGAGAAGGGGGGCGAAGACCCAGGGGGCGCTCACCGCCATGCTGCGCAGGACGGCCAGGGCGCCGAGGAGCAGCATGAGGCGGCGCATGCGGCCGAGTGAGCGGCGCCAGTGGGGCCGGTCGACCCCCGATACCCGGTGGAGAGGGGCGCGGCGCAACTGCAAGAACAGCAGGAAGGATGCCAGCCAACCCAGCACCATCAGCAGGCCCAACTCCTTCATGGTGAGCACGGTCAGCGATGCCGCGGCCAGTATCGGCCCGAGCGCCGCCCCCAGTTCCCCACCGACCATCCAGAGGCTGAGGCCCCGGCCCAGGTGACGCAGCGACAGCCTGCCGGCCGCCGCCGATCCGACGGCGTGAAAGGCGGCGCTCATCACCCCGGCCGCGACGAACAGCAGAGCCAGCACGGGGTAGGACGGCGCCCACCCCGCCAGGCTCATCAGGGAGGCGGTCACCCCCGGGCCGAGGATCACCACCCGGCGGAGGACCAGGCGGTCGGCCAGGTGGCCGAAGACCGGTTGCAGGATCGACGGCATCTGGGTGAAGGCCGAGAGCCACCCGGCCTGCGTGTTGGTCAGCGCGAAGCGCTCCACGAAGGTGGGCAGCAGCACCGGTACGAAGCCGACATAGGTGTCGTGGGCGGCGTGGCCGGCCGCCAGGGTGGCCACGCCGGCGGGGCGGTAGGTCTCTTGCTCGGCGTCGTCGGCCGTCGCAGCCTGGGGGCTTTCCTCGGCGAGGCTCACGAGTCGGGCAACATAGACCACCGGAGGCCGTCGAGCGAGTCGGGCTTCTCTACCCGATTCCCCGGTTTGCCGTGCGGGAGCGGTCGGCCGAAACTGCAGGCATGATCAGCATCCAGGGAATCGCCGCCACCTCCCGCCCCCGCCCCGAGGTGTTCGCCTACGTCGCCGACTTCACGAAAGTCGCCGAGTGGGATCCGGGCATTCGTTCCTCGACCCGGGTGTCCGGCGATGGAGGAGTGGGCACCCGTTACGAGGTCGCCGCCACGTTCGCCGGGCGGGTCGTTCCCATGACCTACGAGGTGATCGAGCACGCCGTCCCGTCGCGCCTCGTGCTGCGCGGTTCGGCGGAGGCGGTGGAGGCGGTGGACACCATCGACTTCCAGGAGGCCCCGGAGGGCGGCACCCGGGTGGTGTACCGGGCCGACTTCACCCTGAAGGGGGGAATCCGCCGGTTCGCCTTCCTGATGAAACCCCTGTTCGGCCGTCTGGGACGCAAGGCGATAGCCGGCTTGGAGGCGTCGCTGAACCGCTGATCAGAGGACGGGCAGTTCGGGGCGCAGCACGATCAGCGCGTCCGCCACCACAGGCCGAGGCCCGGCCAGGATCACCGGGTTCAGGTCGATCTCGGCGACTCCTTCGTGGTCGAGGCCGATCTGCCCGAGGGCGATGAGCATGCCGGCCAACGCGTCGCGATCGGCAGCAGGCAGGCCCCTGATGGCGCCGAGCATCTCCCGCCCCCGGATCTCCGCCATCATGTCGTCGGCGTCGGCCTGCTCCAGGGGGGCGCGGCGGAAGACGGCGTCGCCCAGGATCTCGGTGAAGATGCCGCCCAGGCCGAACATCACGCAGGGCCCGAAGTCGGGGTCGCGCACCAGGCCCATGGCCAGTTCCCGTCGGCCGGTGATCATCTCCTGCACCAGCACTCCTCCGCCGCGCCCGGCCAGGGCGGAGGCGACGGCGTCGAAGGCCTGGAGGGCGGCGGCTTCGTCGGCCAGGCCGAGCCGCACCAGGCCTTGCTCGCTCTTGTGGGGAATCTCGGGGGACGACGCCTTCACGGCCACGGGGTAGCCGATGGCCCCCGCTGCGGGCGCCACCTCTGCCCGTGTCGTGACCAGGATCTCCCGGGTGACGGGCAGGCTGTAGGCGGCCAGCACCTGCTTGGCCTCGTGCTCCGCCAGCGTGCTTTGCCCGCGCGCCGCTGCCTGTTCCAGGAGGAGGGCCACGGTGGTGATGCGGTCATCGGGCACGGCGCCTCCCGTAGTAGGCGTTGACGTGGCCGATCGCCCGCAGCGCCTGGCCGACGGCTCCGAAGACGGGCACACCCCGGCGGGTGAACTCCTCCCGGGCCCGGGCCATCATGGCGGCGAGGTCGAGGTTCTCGGGGCCCCGCATGAGGTCGGGGAGCACCATCACCACCGGCTTCCCCGTGTCGGCCGCCGCCGCAGCCACCGTCTCGGCCAACTCGGCGAACGGGGTGATGTCGGCCACTGCTGCCCCTATGGCTCGCGCCTGGGACTTGTAGTGGTAGAGCAGCGAGATCAACACCTGCAGGTCCACCCGGTCGTCCTCGGCGGCCAGGCGCAGCACCTGCCCCAGCACTGCCGGCGGCACGAAGGGATTGGCTACGTCGACGGGGTTGCCCGCGCTCGACCCGGGGCGGGGCAGGATGGCCTCGAGGCGGGCCCGCAGGTCCGACGCGAACGCCGGCAACCTGATGCCGTACGCTTCGGCGGCGTCGCCGGCCGCCGCCCCCAGAGCGCCGCCGCCGCCGACGGCGCAGATGCCGCGGAATACCCGCGCCGGCAGATGCGAGAAGGCCAGGCAGGCCTGGGCCAACTCCTCCAAGCTGGCGACGCTGGTGGCGTTCACCTGTCGCAGCACCCCCGACCAGATGGCCCGGCTTCCCCCCATGGAGGCGGTGTGGCCCACCACCGCCCGCCCCCCGGCCTCTGAGAGGCCTCCCTTGAGCACCACCACCGGCTTGCGCGCCGCGGCGGCGCGGATGGCCTGGAAGAAGTCGCCGCCGTCGGCCACCCCCTCCACATACATGGCGATCACCCCGGTCTCGGGGTCGTCGGCCAGGTAGTGCAGCAACTCGGCCTCGCGCAGGTCGGCCCCGTTGCCGAAGGAAACCACCTTGCTGAAGCGCAGGCCCATCCATCCCCCAAGGTGGGCCAGGTCGATCGACATGCCGCCACTCTGGGAGAGGAAGGCCACCGGCCCGCTCTCCCTCGATAGGTCGGCCCCGGGCAGCAGCGTCAGGCCGGAGGCCGGGCAGTAGATCCCGAAGCAGTTGGGGCCCACCACCCGGATGCCGCGGGCGGCGATCTCCCTGATCTGCTGTTCGAGGGCCCGGCCTTCGGGAGTGCCGGTCTCGGTGAAGCCGGCGGTGAGCACCTCGGCGCCGGCCGCCCCCTTGCGGCGGCAGGCCTCCAGCGCCGCGGGAACGGCGGGAGCGGGCACGGCGATGACGGCGAAGTCGATCTCGCCGGGGATCTCGTCGAGGCTGCGGAAGATCGTGTGCCCGGCGAACGACCCGCCCTTGGGGTTCACCGCCAGGATCTCGCCGGAGAAGCCGATGGCCCGGCAGGCGAGCAGCATGCCGTTGGCGAAGCCGGCGCCGCCCTCGGAGGACACCCCAACGAGGGCCATCCGGCGGGGGTGGAAGATCCGCTCGAAGTCGGTCACGCCGCCGAAACTAGCCAAACGCGCCTGCGCCCGGGCACCCACCGGGCCCGGGCGCAGGGATCTGCCGCCGGCGCGCTACGCCGGCGCGGGAAGGGCGGCCAGCCGCTCGATGAGGTCCACCACGCGCTGGGAGTAGCCCCACTCGTTGTCGTACCAGGCGATGACCTTGATCTTGTCGCCGCCCAGCACGATGGTGGAGCCCGCATCGAAGATGCTCGAATGCGGGTTGCCGATGATGTCGGTGGACACCAGCGGCGCCTCGGTGTACTGGAGGATGCCGGCCAGCGGGCCTTCGGCAGCCTGCCGGACCGCCGCGTTGACCTCCTCGACGGTCACGGCACGGCCCAGCTCGGCCACCAGGTCCACCGTGGACCCGTTGGGCACCGGCACGCGCATGGCCATGCCGTCGAGCTTGCCCTGAAGCTGCGGCAGCACCTTGCCCACGGCCTTGGCCGCGCCGGTGGTGGTGGGGATGATGTTCACCGTCGCCGCCCGGCTGCGCCGGAAGTCCTTGTGGGGGACGTCGGCGAGGCGCTGGTCGTTGGTATAGGCGTGCACCGTGGTCATTACCCCGCGCTTCAGCCCGAAGGCGTCGTCCAGGACCTTGGCGACGGGAGCCAGGCAGTTGGTGGTGCACGAGGCGTTCGAGACGATCCGGGCGTCGGCGCCCAGGTCGGCGTCGTTGACGCCGAGGACCACGGTGGCGTCCAGCTCGTCCTTGGCCGGCACGGTCAGGATCACCCGCTTGGCCCCGGCTTCCAGGTGCTTGGCCACCTGGGCGCGGGAACGGAACGCCCCGGTGGACTCGATGGCTACGTCCACCTCCAGCTCCTTCCAAGGGAGCTCGGCCGGGTCCATGAAGGTGAGGAGCTTGGCTCGATGCCCGCCCGCCACCAGGTAGCCGTCTTCCACTGCGACCTCGCCGGGGAAGGTGCCCATGACGGTGTCGTACTTCAGGAGGTAGGCCGTCATCTCGTCGTCGGCCAGGTCGTTCACCGCCACGATCTCCATGCCCGCCGCCGGGCGCTGGGAGATGACGCGGAAGACGGCCCGGCCGATGCGCCCGAAGCCGTTGATGGCTACCCGGATCATCACTTCACCCCTTTGCGGTCGAAGGCTGCCAGCTTCTCGATCAGTTCGACGGCCCGGGCGGCGTAGCCCCAGCCGTTGTCGTACCAGATCACCAGCTTGGCCATGGTCCCGCCCAGAACGAGCGTGGCCAGGCCGTCCACCGTGGCCGAGTAGCTGTTGCCGATGATGTCCGACGAGACGATCGGCTCGTCGGTGTAGGCCAGCACCGTGCTGTCGGCCGCCGCGGCGCTCAGGGCTTCGTTGATCTCGGCGGCGGCGGCTTCCCGCCTGAGGAAGGCCACCAGGTCCACGTTGGAGCCGTCCTGCACCGGCACGTTGAGGGCCATGGCGGCGATGCGTCCCTTCAGGGCCGGCAGGGCCCGCTCCACGATCTCCGGAGAGTTGGTGGGCCCGGGGATGATGTTCTCCGCCGCCGACCGGCTGCCCCGCAGGGAGGTCCCGGGGACGTCGGCCAGGCGGGCTTCGTTGGTGATGGCGTGCACGGTGGTGAACAGGGCCCACTCCACTCCGAAGTGCTCGTGGAGCACCTTCAGCACCGGGGCCACCGCGTTGGAGGTGTTGGACCCGAGGGCGACGATGGTGTCTTCGGGGCCGAGCACCTCGTCGTTCACCCCCATCAGGAGGGTGTCCATATCGCCGGGATCCTCGGGGGTGGAGGCGAGCACCACCCGCTTGGCGCCCTTGTCGAGATGGAGGCGGCACTCGGCGGCGGTGCGATGCTTGCGGGTGGCCTGCACCACCACGTCCACCCCGTAGGCGGCCCAATCGACGTCGCCGGGGTCGCGGGCGGCGAGGATGGGGACGCTCCGCTCACCCACCACCAGGTTGCCGGCGGCGTCGAGGCCCACCTTCTTGGGGAACCGGCCGAACACCGTGTCGTACTTGAGCAGGTAGACGAGGGCCTTGGGGTCGGCGATGTCGACGATGGCCGCCACCTCGATGCGGGGGTGGTCCTCCAGTTGGCGGAAGACGTTGCGGCCGATCCGCCCGAAGCCCATCAGGCCTACCCGGGTCTTTCCGTCCGTCATCGTTCCTCTCTTGTGGCTTGCGGGGAATCGGCCGTACTTTACGGCCTCGCCGGGGCTTGTCGCGGAGGGCGTGATAGCGTCGCCGGTCGTGGCCTTCCCCGCCCCCGACCCGGTCCTGGCCGTGGAGTTCCTGCGCGGCGAGCGGGAGACGGCTCCGCTGTGTGCCGCCGCCCGGCGCCTGCGGGATGAGGGCAAAGGACGGGTGGTCACCTACTCGCCCAAAGTGTTCCTCCCCCTGACCACGCTGTGCCGCGACCGCTGCGCCTACTGCACCTTCGCCGCCCCGCCCGGGGCCGGCGGGCGCTACCTGGAGCCGGAGGAGGCGCTGGCCATCGCCCGGGCCGGCGCGGCCGCCGCCTGCACCGAGGCGCTCATCACCTCGGGCGACCGCCCGGAGGATCGGTGGCCGGAAGCGCGCGCCTTCCTGGCGCGCCACGGCTGCGCCTCCACGGTGGAGTACACCGCCCGGGTGGCGCGCGCCGTCGTGGAGGCCACCACCCTCTTCCCGCACGCCAACCCCGGGGTGGTGTCCGCCGCCGAGGTGGCGGCCCTCCGCCCGTGGTGCGCCTCCATGGGCCTCATGCTGGAGAACGCCTCGCCCCGCCTCATGGAGCGGGGGATGCCCCACCACGGCTGCCCCGACAAGGACCCGGCGCGTCGCCTGGCCGCGCTGCGGGCCATGGCGGCGCAGCGCGTGCCGGTCACCACCGGTGTGCTGGTGGGCATCGGGGAGACCCCGGAGGAACTGGCCGACAGCCTCTTCTCTCTGGCCTCCCTGGCCGCTGCGACCGGGGCGGTGCAGGAGGTGATCGTGCAGAACTTCCGGGCCAAGCCGGGAACGCCGATGGGTGGCGCCGCCGAGCCCACGCCGCAGTACCTGGCCCGAGTCGTGGCGGTGGCCCGCTGGGTCCTGGGGCCGGAGATGAACCTGCAGGTGCCGCCCAACCTGACCGAGCGCTTCGAGGTGTACCTGGAGGCCGGGGTCAACGACTGGGGTGGGGTATCGCCCCTCACTCCCGACTGGGTGAACCCGGAGGCGCCGTGGCCGCACCTGGACGAACTGCGGCACCGCACCGAGGCGGCCGGGTTCCGCCTGGTGCCCCGCCTTCCGGTGTACCCGGAGTTCCTTCGGGCCGAGTGGCTGGACCCGGCCCTGTCCCGCCGCCTGCGGGCCTCCGCGGATGAGCAGGGTTACGCTCTCGGCCCTCAGCAGGGAGGGATGGGCCTTTGATCACCTTCTGTCGGCTGCGCCCCGTCCGGTCGGTGACCCCCGCCCGGGCGGAGACCTGCCGCCGCGAAGGGACTACGACGCTGGAGGCGGCTGCTCCCGGGGAGACCGAACGGGCGGCCATCCTGGGCGCCGGCCTCCTGCCGGTCGGGGGACCGCAGGCGGTGGGGGTGGCCGCCTGGGTGGCGGCTCCATCCGGGGCGGTGTCCCTGGCGGCCGCCGGCATCCCCGGGTGGCGCCTCACCGTGCTGGATCGGGGCGGGGGGCCCGTCGTGCGGGAGGCGCTGGCCCGCACCCGGGCGGCGTACCTGCGCACCGGGCGCAGCCGGGTAGCCTCTGCCGGCCTCGCCGCCCGCTCCGCCGGGGCGGCGGTGTCGGTGTTCGTCGACACGGTGAGCCAGGCAGTGGCGGCGGTGGAAGCCGGAGCGACCGACCTGCTCCTGCGTGACTGGGACACGGAGCGCCTCGGGGAGCTGCGGACGGCCCTGGCGGGGCACCTGCTGGTGGAGCGCGGCGCCCTGCCGCCGGGCGTGGCCTACGACCGGGCCGCTGCCTCGCTCGCCGGCCCGCTGCTGAAGGCCTACCTGGACCAGATCGATGCCTCGGGGGTGGTGCGCCCCCGCGTTCCGTGGGCGCCGGGCCGGAGCACGGCCATCCCGCCCCCGGCGGGCCGCCTGTCGGCGGCCTGGGCGGACCCGGCCTGGGCGGCGGGGGAGCCGGGCGAAGCATCGATGCGCCCGGGCTTGGCCCGTGTCTTGGAGAGGTCCCTCGCCGGCCGCCGTCCCGGCGCGGCCGAGGTCGAACTGCTGCTCGGGGCGCGTGGGGCGGAGGTCGAGGCGGTGGCCGCCGCCGCCGACGAGTTGCGCCGCCGGGCCAAGGGGCAGACCGTCACCTATGTGGTGAACCGCAACATCAACTTCACGAACCGGTGCACCTACCGCTGCGGTTTCTGCGCCTTCTCGCAGGGCGGCGGGCGGGGGGAGGAGCCCTATCTCATGGCCGTCGAGGAGGTCGGGCGGCAAGCCGGCGAGGCCGCAGCGGCCGGGGCCACCGAGATCTGCCTGCAAGGGGGCGTTCCCCGGGCCGTCACCGGCGACTTCTACCTCGCGCTGACGGCCGCGGTCAAGGCGGCGGCCCCCTCCCTCCACCTGCACGCCTTCAGCCCTCTGGAGGTCTGGCACGGAGCCCGGACTCTCGGGATGTCGATCCCGGACTTCCTGCGTCGCCTGGGCGCCGAGGGCCTGGACAGCCTGCCCGGCACGGCCGCCGAGGTCCTCGACGACGAGGTGCGCCGGGTGCTGTGCCCGAGCAAGATCGACACCGCTCGGTGGGTCGAGGTGGTGGCTGCGGCCCACCGCCTCGGCATGCCGACCACGGCGACCATCATGTTCGGCCACGTCGATTCCCCCGCCTCCTGGGCGCGTCACCTCGAGGTGATCCGCCGCCTCCAGGCGCAGACCGGGGGGTTCACCGAGTTCGTGCCGCTGCCCTTCGTTCACATGGAGGCTCCGCTGTATCGCGAGGGACGGGCCCGGCCGGGGCCCACCTGGGACGAAGTGGTGCTGCTCCACGCCGTGGCTCGCCTGGCACTCGACGGCCTGGTGGGCAACATCCAGGCGTCGTGGGTGAAGCTGGGGTGGGACGGGGCGGCGGCCCTGCTGCAGGCCGGGGTGAACGACCTGGGGGGCACCCTCATGGGCGACCGCATCTCGCGAGCCGCCGGGGCCGCTCACGGCACGGCTGCCGCGCCCGATGACCTGGAGCGGATCATCCGTGCTGCCGGGCGGGTGCCCGCCCGGCGTACCACCCTCTACGAAGAGCCGGCAGAGGCCCCGGCGCCGCCGCGGGCCGGCTAAGCCGGGGGCAGGATCGGACGGGGCTGCCGGGTCCAGGCGATGCCGGGCGATGGCGATGGCCGGGCGTCGCGACCGGCGCAGGCGCCGTCGCCGAGACGCCCGGGGGCGAACCCCCCGGAAGAGGGTTTCGCCGCCGGGGTCTCGCACCCTGGGGGTTCAGCCCTCGCGGTGCAGGGCCTGGCGGGGCACCCAGCCCTCCACGCCGTCGGCCGCCACCACCCGGGTCCAGCCGCCGGCCTCGCGCTTGGCCAGGTACCAGGCGCCGGGGCGCAGGACGGCCACCACCCGGCTGTAGTCATCGAGGTCGAGGACCTCGACCTCAGCCATGACGTAGGACCAGAAGGGCCCGGCGGCAGCCGGCGGCGCGGCCGGAGCAGGGCGGGGCGCCACCGCGGCGGCGGGCGGCGCCTGGAGTGAGGCCGTCGAGGCGGGTCCGGGGGCGGGGACCGGAGGCGAAGGCCGGGGATCAGCGGCGGCAGGCGTCGCGGTCGGCGGCCGATCGGGGCCCTCCTCGGCAGCGGGCCGATCGCGACGCGGGCGGAGCAGGAGCGCCAATCCCAGGCCGACGACGACGGCGAGAGCGATGCACCCCGCCAGCGAGGGATAGGACAACTGCAGTCGTCCGAACTCCTGGCCCAGCAAGGCGCCGCCGGCACCGGTGGCTACCCCGGCGGCAGCCGCCACCGGCAGCGACCAGCGCCGGCGGGCCAGCAGGGCGGAGATCTGGGCGGTGAGCCCGGCGAGCGCCAGGCCGCCGCCGGTGAGGCCGATGAGGGTGGTGAAGGGAGTGCGGCCCCCCAGGCGCAGCCAGACCTCCACGGTGCAGTTGTCGGTGAGCGCCCGTACCCGCAGCAGGCCGACTCCGTACGGGGCGACCTCGGCGAGGTCCAGGGACACGAGGAATTCACCGGCGGCAGGGGCGGAGGACTCCGCCCGGCCCAGCGAGGCCGGGCCGAGGAGCACCGTGAGTCGGGCCTGCCGGGTGCCGGCGGCGTCGACCCCCGAGAACACCAGGGCGTCGTCGTCGGTGAGCAACAGGGGGGAGGCGAGTGAGTCGATGCGCGGCGCCTCAACGCCGTTGAAGTACGCGGTGCAGGGGCCCTGGACCTGGGCGGCGGCGGAGCCGACCCCGCCGGCCAGCGCGACGGCGGCGAGGAGCAGGGACCAGGCGGCACCCGGGCGCGGCATGGCCCGACGATACCAACGGATCCCCCTGCTTCGGTGGAAGCTGCCCCGGCGCAGAGCCGATACGCTGACGGCGATGCGACTCCACCTGGTCACCATGTTCCCCGAGTTCTTCCGCTCCCCCCTGGCCGTCGGGGTGGTGGGGAGGGCGATCGAAGCCGGGCTGCTGTCGATCGTTCTCGTGGACCTGCGGGAGCACGGCCTCGGCCGCCACCGCCGGCTCGACGATGCCCCCTTCGGGGGGGGACCGGGGATGGTGATGATGGTGGAGCCGCTGGCGGCGGCGCTGGAGCCGCTGGCCGGCACCCACCGCGTCCTGCTAACCCCGGCCGGGCGGCGGCTCGGCCAGCCCACGCTGGATCGCTGGGCGGGCCTGCCCGACCTCACCCTGGTCTGCGGCCGCTACGAGGGAGTGGACGAGAGGGTGGCCGAGCACTTCATCGAAGAGGAAGCCTCGCTGGGCGACTTCGTGCTCGCCGGCGGCGAGGCTGCCGCCCTGGTGGTGGTGGAGGGAGTGGCCCGACTGCTGCCCGGGGTGCTGGGCAATCCCGAGTCGGCCGGGGCGGAGAGCTTTCGCGACGGCCTCCTGGAGGAGCCGCTGTACACCCGGCCGGCGGACTTCCGGGGCTGGGAAGTGCCCGGGGTGCTGCTCTCGGGCGACCACGCCCGCATCCTCGCCTGGCGGCGGGAGCAGCGCCGCCGCCGGACCCGGGAGCGCCGTCCGGACCTCCTCCCGCCTGGGTTCGCAGAGGAAGAAGGCGAGGGCTAAACTCCCGCCGCCGGACGGCGCCCGCCGTCCTGGCTTCGGCGCGAAGGGAATCCCCCATGAACACGCTGGATCAGGTCGAAGCAGCGCAACTGCGCTCCGACCTCCCGGACTTCGGCCCGGGAGACACGGTGCGGGTCCACGTGCGCGTGGTCGAAGGCGGCCGGGAGCGGGTCCAGGTGTACGAGGGGGTGGTGATCGCCCGTCGCGGCGGCGGGTTGCGCGAGAGCATCACGGTGCGCAAGGTGTCCTTCGGCGTGGGAGTGGAGCGCATCTTCCCCATCCACGCTCCCATCGTGCAGCGCATCGAAGTGATCCGTCGGGGCGACGTGCGCCGGGCCAAGCTCTACTTCCTGCGCGGGCGGGTGGGCAAGGCCACTCGCATCAAGGAGAAGCGCGACTGAGGGCCGTTCCCCGCACTCCCCCTGCCGCAGTATCGTCGCCCTCGTGACCTCGCCTGTTCCTCCCGGATCTCCAGAAGACGCGCCGGGACCCTCCTCTCCGCCTCCTTCTGTCGCCCCCGGGCCGGAGGCGTCAGGGTCGGAGGCGGCCGAAGGGCTCGCCGCCCCCTCGGATCCCTTCGCCGGCGGAGCCGTCGCCCTGCCGGGCGACGCCGAGCAGACCGCCTCGCTGCGGCGTCTGCGCCGGGATGCTCGCCGCCGCGGGGACAAGAAGGCCGCCGGGCGCACCTTCTGGAAGGAACTGCCCATCCTCATCCTGGCGGCCCTGGTGGTGGCGGTCCTCATCAAGACCTTCCTGGTCCAGGCCTTCTTCATCCCTTCCGGGTCGATGCACGACACCCTGCTGGAGGGCGACCGGGTGATGGTCAACAAGCTGGCCTACCGCTTCGGCGACCCGTCGCGCGGGCACATCGTGGTCTTCGACAACCCTCAGGACGGCCGCGGCGACGGGGAGACCATCTTCGGGGCGCTGGTGCGCCACGTGGCGGAGTCGCTCGGCCTCTCCTCTCCCGATTCGGCCCTCATCAAGCGCGTCGTCGCCGTCGGCGGGGAGACGGTGGAGATCCGCCAGAACCGCGTGTTCGTGAATGGGGTAGCCATCGAGGAGCCGTACGTGAAGGAGGGGTCCCGGATGGCGCGGTACGGGCCGCTCACCGTGCCCGACGGGCACGTCTTCGTCATGGGGGACAACCGCTCTTCGAGCACCGACAGCCGGGTCTTCGGGCCGATCCCGGAGACCGCCATCGTGGGCCGGGCTTTCGTGCGGGTGTGGCCGCCGAGCCGCTGGGGCGGCCTGTGAGGCCGGCGGCGGCGAGTCACAGGCAGCTGCTACAACGAGCCCTGCAGGGCCACGGAGAGCCGACGCGGGGGGCGGGTATCATCGGCGCCGTCCCCGCCACGAGCCACCCCGGCCGGGCCGGGTGATGAGGAGACCGCGATGAGCGAAGAGGATCTCGAGCGCTACGAAACCGACGTAGAGCTGCAGATCTACCAGGAGTACCGCGACGTGCTCCCCATGTTCCGCTACGTGGTGGAGACCGAGCGCCGCTTCTACCTGGCGAACCGGGTCGACCTGCACACTCGCGACACGGCCGGGAGCGTGTTCTTCGACATCGAGATGGAAGACGCCTGGGTATGGGACATGTACCGCCCCACGCGGTTTCTCAAGAAGGTGCGGGTACTCACCTTCCGCGACGTGAACCTCGAGGAAGTGGAGCACCCCGAACTGCGGCCGCTCGACGACGAGAGCGGGTAGGCAGCTTCGGCGAGAGCCTGGCCGCCGCCTTCCTGGAGAAGCGGGGGGCCCGGGTGCTGGGCCGCAACGTCGCGGTGGGCACCGACGAGATCGACCTGCTGGTGGCCTGGGGGTCGCTCCTGGTGGCCGTTGAGGTGAAGACCAGGGTGGGGGGCGATCCGGGGGAGGAGTTCACCGCCGGCAAGGCGGCCCGCTTCCGGCGCGCCGGGCGGGCGCTGCCGGTGCCCCCGGTGCGCTACGACCTGGTCACCGTCCGCCTGAGCCGGGGAGGCGCTCAGGTCCGCTGGCTGCCCGGCATCGGCTGAGCGGCTAGTGCCGGCGACCGTGCCGGCGCCGCCGCTCTCGATGCCAGCAGGCCCGATGCCAGTGCCGGCGGAGGTCGGGGGAGTGCTCCGGTACCACCACCAGGTGGCCCTCGCCCATCTCGATGTAGCCCTGGCAGCCGGGGCAGAGGTAACGCTTGCGTGCCTGGTAGGGCTGCACCAGGCCGACCGATTCCATGGCGGGGAGGTCCGCCGCGGCAGGGCGCGGCGGCAGGTGGCCCAGTTGCGGGTCGGGAACCGCGGGGGGGAGCACGAGCGGCATGGTAGGTGCGGCGGGTAGATTGTCGGCATGTTCTCCATCACCGACGACGGCCCCGTCCGCTGGCTGACCATCGACAACCCGGCTCGCCGCAACGCCATACCCCCCGACCAATGGGGTGCCCTGGCCGACCTCTTCCAGGATTTCGGCGCTTCGGAACAGCGCGCCCTGGTGATCACCGGCGCCGGCGACGACTTCTGCTCCGGCGCCGACCTGGTGGCGGGCTTCGCTCTCCAGGGAGGGCCCACCCTGCTCTATGAGGCGATGCGCCCCCTCAACCGCGCCGCCCGCGCCCTCTACGAACTGGGCAAGCCGTCGGTGGCCGCGGTGGACGGGGTGGCGGTGGGCGCCGGGATGAACCTGGCCCTGGGTTGCGACATCGTCATCGCCAGCCGCCGGGCCCGGTTCTCGGAGATCTTCGTGCGTCGCGGCCTGGTGTTGGACTTCGGGGGCATCTGGCTGCTGCCCCGGCGCATCGGCCTGGCCCGGGCCAAGGAACTGGCGCTGACCGGGCGCATCGTGAACGCCGACGACGCCCTGCGCTACGGCCTGGCCGCCGAGGTGGTGGATCCGGAGGATCTCAGGCGCCGCGCCGCCGAGGTGGCCGCCGAACTGGCCGCAGGCGCTCCGCAGGCGCAGCGGACCGTGAAGCTGGGCCTGGACCACTCCTTCGAGATGTCCTTCGACGAAGCCCTCGAGTACGAGGCCCAGGCCCAGGCGCAATGCCTTTCCTCGGAGGATGTGATCGAGGGGGTGCAGGCCTTCCTCGAGAAGCGCCCGCCGCGTTTCTCGGGGAAGTAGAGGCGGTGGTCCTCTTCCCCGGCGGGTTCCTGTGGGGCACGGCCACCGCGGCTCACCAGGTCGAAGGGGGCAACTGGAACAACGACTGGTGGGCCTGGGAGCACGATCCCGCCTCGCCCTGCGTCGAGCCCAGCGGCGATGCCTGCGACCACTACCACCGCTATCTCGAGGATCTCGGCCTGCTGGCTTCCCTCGGGTTCAACGCCTACCGGTTCTCGCTGGAGTGGAGCCGCATCGAGCCCGAGGAGGGGGAGTTCTCTCAGGCGGCGCTGGGCCACTACCGGCGGATGGTCGAGGCTTGCCGGGAAGGCGGGCTGGAACCGGTGGTGACCCTGCACCACTTCACCACCCCGCGGTGGGTGGCAGACCGGGGAGGGTGGGCCGACCCGGCTACGGCCGGGCGCTTCGCCCGCTTCGCCGCCGCCGCGGCCGACGCGCTGGCGGACGAGGTGCGGTGGGTGTGCACCATCAACGAGCCCAACATCCTGGCCACCATGGGCTACCTGACCGGCCTGTTCCCCCCGGGGGAGCGTGATCCCGAGCGGCATCGCCGGGCGCAGGGGGTGCTGGCGGCGGCGCATCGGCGCGCTGTCGAGGTGGTGCGCCGGGCCATCCCCGAGGCGGCGGTGGGCCTGACCCTGGCGATGTCCGACTACCAGGCGGCGGAGCCGGGAGGCGAGGCCACCCTCGAGGCGCTGCGGGACTCCGACGAGGGCCCGCTGCTGGAGGCGGCGGCCGCGGGGGATTTCGTCGGGGTGCAGGCCTACAGCCGGATCCGCGTGGGGCGAGCCGGCCCGCTGGGCCCGCCCCGTGGGGCCGAGCAGACGCTGATGGGTTGGGAGTTCTATCCCGAGGCGCTGGAGGCCGCCGTCCGCCGGGCCCACCGTGAGACGGGGCTCCCGGTGCTGGTGACCGAGAACGGGGTGGCGGTGGCCGACGACACCCGGCGGGTGGAGTACGTGCGGCGCGCCCTGGAGGGAGTCGGGCGCTGCCTCGCCGACGGTGTTCCCGTGCGGGGGTACTGCTACTGGAGCGCCCTGGACAACTTCGAGTGGGCCCTGGGCTACGGTCCCACTTTCGGCCTCATCGAGGTCGATCGGCAGAGCCTGCAGCGCCGGCCGCGGCCCAGCGCCGGTTGGCTCGGGGCGGTGGCCCGGGCCAACGCCCTCTCCTAAGGGGCCTAGCGGATAGGCGGTGGGCTTCGCCCGCTGTCTGGTCTGTTCCGCCCGAAGAAGCTGCGCCTTCGGGCGGGGGTCCGGCGGATGGGTCTCGCTCCGCTCGCCCAATCCGCGCGGCCCCTGAGGAGGCGACCGTGCCGGCGGGGGCACCGCGGCCGCGCCCCTCTTCCCGGTGTCACCCCCGACCCTTACCTTGGGGGTGTGTTCGCCGCCGTCACCTCCGTCGCTCTGGTGGGCATCGACCCGTGCCCGGTGCGGGTCGAGGTGCACGTCGGCGGGGGCAAGGAGGCCTTCCAGTTGGTGGGCCTTCCCGATACCGCCGTGCGGGAGGCAAAAGAGCGGGTGCGAGCCGCCCTGCTGTCGTCGGGCTACCGCTTCCCCTATCGGCGCCTGACGGTGAACCTGGCCCCGGCCGAGATCCCCAAGGCCGGTTCGGCCTACGACCTGCCCATCGCCCTCGCCGTACTGGCCGCCTCCGGGATGGTCCCCGCGGCGGTGACCGGAGTGGTGGCGCTGGGAGAACTGGCGCTCGACGGAGCGGTGCGCCCGGCGCGTGGTGGCCTGGGCGCCGGCATCGTGGCCGCCGCCGCGGGCTTCCCCTGCCTGCTGCCTCCCGGCTCGGCCGAGGAGGCGGCGGTGGTGAGTCGGGCCGAGGTGCGCGTAGTGCGCACCCTCGCCGAGGCGGTGGCGGCGGCGCTCGGCGAGACGGCCCCATCGCCTCCCAGTCCCCCGCCGGAGACGGCGTCGGGGGCGAGTGTCGACCTGGCGTGGGTGCGCGGTCAGGCTCTGGCCCGGCGGGCCCTCGAGGTGGCGGCGGCCGGCGGGCACCACCTGCTCATGATGGGCCCCCCGGGGGCAGGCAAGACGATGCTGGCCCGCTGCCTGCCGGGGATGCTCCCCGCGCTGACCTCCGCCGAGTCCCTCGAAGTGGCCTGTGCCTGGGCCGCGGCCGGCCGGCCCCGCCCCATCCCAAGCGAGCCGCCGTTTCGGAGCCCGCACCACACCGCTACTCCGGCGGCCATCGTCGGCGGAGGCAGCGGAGTGCCCGTGCCCGGCGAACTCACTCTCGCCCATCGCGGGGTCCTGTTCCTGGATGAGCTGGGCGAGTTCCCTCCCTACCTGCTGGATGCGCTGCGCCAGCCGATCGAGGAGGGCTGGGTCCACATCGCTCGCAAGGGGATTGCGGTGCGCTTCCCCTGCGACGTGCAGGTGGCGGCGGCCGCCAACCCCTGTCCCTGCGGCTACGCCGGCGATCGCCTGGTGGCGTGCACCTGCCCGCCCGCCGGGGTGGCCCGCTACCGCAGACGCTTCTCGGGCCCGCTGCTCGACCGTTTCGACCTGCAGGTGGCGGTGCCTCGGCTCGACCCGGCCGACCTCTGCGGCCCCGAGGGAGAGCCCAGTGCCGCGGTGCGCAGCCGGGTGGCGGTCGCTCGCCGGCTCCAGGCGGAGCGCGGCGCCCTCAACCGGAGCCTGTCGCGGCGCGACCTCGACGCCCTGCAGTGGCGTCCCGAGGCGACGCGGCTGTTGCGCGCCGCCGCCGATCGCCTGGCCCTGACTGCTCGAGGCTGGGACCGGGTCCGCCGGGTGGCCCGCACCCTGGCCGACCTGGCCGGTGTCGGGGCAGTGGCCGAAGAGCAGGTGGCCGAGGCGCTCAGCCTGAGGGCGGCGGGATGAGCGATGAGGCTCGCTTGCGCCTGGCCTTCTGCGGGCTGCATCCCGACCGCGCCGACCGGCTGAAGCGCGCCTTCGGGTCACCCGCGGGCGCGGTCGGCGCGTTGGCCTCGGGGCGGGTAGCCGCTCCCGAGGCGGTGCGCGCCGCCGCCGCCCTGCCTTTCGCCGCCTGTCGCGAGCGGCTGGCCCGCCTGGGCGTCACCCCCCTCTTTCGCGGCGGGGCGGGGTACCCGGCGCACCTCGCCGATCTTCCGGGGGCTCCCGACGTGCTCTTCTCGAAAGGAGCGCTTCCCGCGCAGCCCGGGGTGGCCATCGTGGGAACCCGGCGCTGCACTCGTTATGGGACCGGCCTGGCCCGGGTGTACGGGCAGGCGTGCGCCGCCGTCGGCTGGCCGGTGATCAGCGGGTTGGCGCGCGGCGCCGACGCCGAAGCCCATCGCGGGGTGGTAGACGCGGGGGGAGCGGGAGTGGCGGTGCTGGGCTGCGGTCCCGACATCGTGTACCCGGCGGAGCATCGTCCTCTTCTCGAGAGCCTGCTGGCGGGCGGGGGCGGGATGGTGACCGAGTACCCGCCGGGAGCCCGCCCCGAGCCGTGGCGCTTCCCCCCGCGCAACCGCATCATCGCCGGCCTCGCCGGCGCGGTGGTGGTCGTCGAGGCAGGAGAGACCGGCGGAGCGCTCATCACCGCCGCGGCCGCGTTAGAGCAAGGGCGCCATGTGTTCGCCGTGCCGGGCGACGTGGGTCGCGCCACCTCCCGGGGCTGCAACCTGCTCATCCGTGACGGGGCGACGCCGGTGCTCGACCCGGCCGACCTGGTGGCCTCCCTGTCCCTGCTGCTCGGGCCGGGGAGGGCGCCGGCCCCGTCGGGGCCGGCGCCGCCCGTGGAGGGGCCGGGGCGGGCTCTGCTGGCCGCTCTGCCGCCGGGGGGAGCCGCCCTGGAGGAAGCCGCTACCGCCGCCGGCCTGGGGGTGGCCGAGGCGATGGCGGCGTTGGCGCGCCTCGAGGTGGCCGGTCTGGTGCGCCGTGACGGGGGCCTGGTGCTGCCGGGTCGTTGAATCGTCCGGCTCGCCGGGCCACGATGGGGGCGTGACGCGCATCCCACCCTGCCCGGAATGGTCGGCGGCTCTCGTGGCGGGCTACCTGGAGCGTCTCGCCGCGACGCGCGGCCTGTCTTCCCACACTCTGCAGGCCTACCGGCGGGACCTGTGCCAGTTCTTCGACTTCTGCGATCGCCGCGGCCTGCGCTCGCCGGGGGAGGCCGACCGCGTGGTGGTGCGGCGCTTCCTGGCCCACCTGGCCGCCCGCGGTTACGCGCCCCGGTCGGCGGCGCGCAAGGCGTCGGCGATCCGGGCTTTCTTCGCCGATGCCGCTCGGCGGGGGCTGGTGGGGGCCAACCCGGCGCAAGGGGTCGCCGGCCCCAAGCGGCCGCGGCACCTGCCGCGCGCCTTCCCGGCGGGTTCCCTGGGGGCGCTGCTGGACTCTCTCGAAGGCGTCGACCCGGTGGCGCAACGCGACCGCGCCCTGCTCGAGCTGCTCTACGGCACCGGGCTGCGGGTGGGCGAAGCGGCGTCTCTGACGGCGGCCGCGGTGCGCGGGGCAGAGCTGATCCGGGTGTGGGGCAAAGGGGGCAAGGAGAGAGTGGTGCCGCTGGCCGGCCAGGCTCGCCGGGCGTTGGACCGCTACCTGGACGAGGGGCGGCCGGCACTGGCGCGTGCGGGGGACGAGGCCGCCCTGTGGCTGGGGGTGCGCGGCGGGCCGCTGGGAGAACGCGGCATCCGCCGGGTGGTACGAGCTCGCCTGGGCACCTTCCCTCATGCCCTGCGACACTCCTTCGCCACCCATCTGCTGGAGGGTGGCGCCGACCTGCGCGTCGTCCAGGAACTGCTGGGCCATCGCGAGCTGGCTACTACCCAGGTCTACACTGCCGTCACCCGCCGGCACCTCAGGTCTGCCTATGACCGTTCCCATCCCCGCGCCTGACCCGCCCGATCGCCTCGAGGCGGCCTGGAGGCGGTTGAAGGAGGAGGGCGACGAGAAGGCCCGGGAGGGCCTCATCCTCCACTACTCCCCGCTGGTGAAGTTCGTCGCCGGACGGGTGGGGGTCGGGCTCCCCCGCAACGTCGAGCAGGCCGACCTCGTCTCCTACGGCATGTTCGGGCTGATCGACGCCATCGACAAGTTCGAGCCGGAACGCGGCATCAAGTTCGAGACTTACGCGGTCAACCGCATCAAGGGCGCCATCCTCGACGAGTTGCGGGCGCTGGACTGGGTGCCCCGGTCGGTGCGGGCTCGGGCCCGGGAGATCCAGCGCTCGCTGGCCGAGCTGGAGCATCAGCTGCGGCGGTCGGTCAGCGATGAGGAGCTGGCCGAGCACATGGGCCTCTCCACGGGGGCCCTCCAGGACCAGTTGGGGGAGATCGCCACCCTGGGCTTCGTGGCCCTGGACGAACTGGTCGACCCCTCCGAGCGGGGCGCGGCGGCGATCGGCGACCTGGTGGCCGACCCGCGGGCGGTGGACCCGGGCGGCTCGTTCGAGCAGCAGGAGAGCCGCTTCGTGCTCATCGACGCCATCAACCGCCTCGCCGAGCGGGAGCGCCTCGTGGTCACCCTCTACTACTACGAGGGCCTGACGCTGGCGGAGATCGGGGCGGTGCTCGGGGTTACCGAGTCGCGCATCTGCCAGATCCACACCAAGGCGGTGCTCAGCCTGCGCAACCGCCTCATGGAACCGGGCCAGCACATGGGCTGAGGCGCGGCCCCCGAGGGAGCGCCCCCTGCCGGCCTGCGCCCGGCTCCGCCTATACTTCCGCCGATTCCACACGCTCGCCGCAACCTCCCGCGGTCGGGAAGCCGGCAGGCTCCCGGGGAGGCCCCGGGCGGGCGGAGGCCCAACCGAAACTAGAGGAGGCAGCGGTGGCCCACGTCACCATGCGAGAGCTGCTGGAGGCTGGCGTCCACTTCGGGCACCAGACCCGGCGCTGGGACCCCAAGATGCGCCCGTACATCTTCTCGGAGCGCAACGGGATCCACATCATCGACCTGCGTCAGACCCTGGAGGCGTGCGAGCGCGCCTACACCCTGGTGCGAGACGTCGTTGCCGGCGGGGGCACGGTGCTGTTCGTCGGCACCAAGAAGCAGGCGCAGGCGGTCGTTGCCGAGGCGGCGGCCGAGGCCGGCATGCCCTTCGTGAACCACCGCTGGCTGGGCGGCATGCTCACCAACTTCGCCACCATCCACAAGCGCATCCTCTACATGCGCGAACTGCAGCGCATGCAGGCTTCCCGAGAGATGGAGGGCCTGCCCAAGAAGGAGCGCCTCCACCTGCAACGCGAACTCGGCAAGCTGGAGACGGTGCTGGGCGGGGTGGGCGACCTGCATCGGGTTCCCGACCTGGTGTTCGTCATCGACGTGCGCACCGAAGCCATCGCGGTGAAGGAAGCCAAACGGATGGGCATTCCCATCATCGCGGTGGTCGACACGAACTGCGACCCCGACCCGGTGGACCTGGTCATCCCCGGGAACGACGATGCGATCCGCTCGGGGCAGTTGATGGCGGGGATCATCGCCGCCGCCGCGGCCGAGGGGCGCCAGTTGACCGAAGCCCGCGGGAAGGACGCCGGCCCGGCCGCCGTGGCGCCCGGGACCGGCAGAGAGGTAGAGCACGATGCCTGAGATCTCCACCGACGACGTCGTGGCGCTGCGCAAGGCCACCGGCGCCGGGATGATGGACGCCAAGCGGGCCCTGGCCGATGCCGGGGGCGATGTGGACAAGGCCAAGGACCTGCTGCGCGAGCGCGGCCTGGCCGACGCCCGCAAGCGGTCCACCCGCGTGACCACCCAGGGGGCCATCGGCCACTACCTGCACATCCAGGCCGACCGTCCGGTCATAGGGGTCCTGGTCGAACTGGCTGCGGAGACCGACTTCGTGGCCAAGAGCCCGGAGTTCCAGCAGGCCGCCCGCGACCTGGCCATGCACGTGGCCGCGGCGCGCCCCCGCTGGGTGCGGCGCGAAGAGGTGCCCGAAGGCCTGCTCGCTCATGAGCGCGAGGTCATCGCCGCCCAGGCCCGTCACGAGGGCAAGCCGGACAAGGTCGTCGAGAAGATCGTGGAGGGGCGCTTGCGGGTCTTCTACGAGGAGCATGTGCTCTACGACCAGCCGTTCGTGAACCCGGAGAAGTTCCAGGGCACCGTCGGCGAGATGGTCAACGGCCTCGCCGGTTCCATGGGCGAGAACATCCAGGTGCGCCGCTTCGCCCGCATCGGGGTGGGGGAGCCGATCGACTAGATGGGCCGTCGCGTCGTCCTGAAGCTCTCCGGGGAGGCCTTCGCCGATCCCGCCCTGCAGTACGGCATCGATCCCGGCACGGTCAGGCGCCTGGCCGGGGAGATCGCCGTCGGCCAGGCCGAGGGCCATCAGATCGCGGTGGTGGTCGGGGCCGGGAACATCTTCCGCGGGCTTTCGTCGGCGGCGGCGGGGATGGACCGGGCCAACGCCGACTACATGGGCATGCTGGCCACGGTGCTCAACGCCATGGCGCTGCGGGAGGCGGTGGAAGGGGAAGGATGCCGGGCACGGGTGCAGACCGCCCTCCGCATCGAGGAGGTGGCCGAGCCCTACATCAGGCTGCGGGCCATCCGGCATCTGGAGAAGGGGAGGGTGGTGATCTTCGCCGCCGGCACCGGCAACCCCTTCTTCACCACGGACACCGCGGCCGCCCTCCGCGCCGCCGAAATCGGCGCCGAGGCCGTGCTCAAAGCCACCAAGGTGGACGGGGTCTACGAGGAAGACCCGGTCCTGAACCCCGGCGCCCGCTTCTTCACCGAACTGCGCTACCGCGAGGTCTTGGAGCGACAACTCCGGGTGATGGACGCCACCGCCATTACGATGTGCCTGGAGAACAACCTGCCCATCAGGGTCTTCAACATCTCCGTTCCCGGCAACGTGGCTCGCGCCGTGCGGGGGGAGCCGGTGGGGACCCTGGTCCACTGATGAGGAGGAGCCGGTGATCGAGGAGACCCTCTTGGAGGGGGAGGCCAAGATGGACCAGGCGGTCACCCACCTGCAGGCCGACTTCGCCACGGTCCGCACCGGCCGGGCCAATCCGGCGATCATGCATCGGATCACGGTGGACTACTACGGGAGCCCTACCCCGCTGCAGCAACTGGCCTCCCTTTCGGTCCCCGAGGCGCGGCTGCTGCTGGTGCATCCCTACGACCGCTCCACTATCGGGGCCATCGAGCGCGCCATTCTCGCCTCCGAGCTGGGACTGAACCCCAGCAACGACGGCACCGTCATCCGCCTGGCCTTCCCGCCGCTGACCGAGGAGCGCCGGCGCGAGCTCATCCGACTGGTGCGTCACATGGCCGAGGAGGCCCGGGTGGCGGCACGCAACGTGCGGCGCCACACGAAGGTGGCCCTGGAGTCCCTGGAGGGCCAGGTTTCCGACGACGACATCAGGCGGGCCGAGAAGGAACTGCAGGACATCACCGACCGCCACGTGGCTCGGATCGACGAGGTGCTCGCTCGCAAGGAAGCCGAGCTCCTCGAGGTCTAGGTGCGGGCGGGGCGGCGAGGAGGAACGGTGAGCCGCAGAGGAGACGACGAGGAGTTCCACCCTCATCCGGGTGATCCTTGGCATCCCGGATGGTCCTCCGAAGCCTCCGGCGAGGCGGAGGACGCCGCCACGCCGGTCGGTCCGGAGGAGACTCCGGGGCGCTCCTCGCGCCGGCGTCGCTTCGGACGCGGGGCGCGTCGGGGCGGCTCAGGGAGCGAAGGGGTGGCGGAACCGGGGGGGGGAGGAGAGACCGTGCCTCTCCCCTCGGACGAGGCGGAGCCTGCCGGCTGGTGGGCAGCCGGACTCGAGGCGGAGGAGGGGCAGAGGGAGGAGCCTCTCGATCCGGAGGCGGCGCTCCGGACCGTCGAGTGGGTTGACGAGCCCGATGCAGAGGAGGAGGCGGCGCCGGCCGCCCCGGTCTTCCCGTGGTGGGAGGCGGCGGCCCCGGCGGCGGCGCCTCCGGCGTCTCTGGTCTCCGCGGATCTCTCCGCGGGTCCCTCGACCGCGGCGCCGCCCGGGGAGGGCGGCGAGGAGCCCGGGGAGGGCGGCGAGGAGCCGAAGGCGGCCCCGGCGGCAGCCGCACTGATCCCGCTGGATCTGTTGAGCGCGACGGCGGCGCCACCGCCTCTCCCGGCCGTGCCGGGCGAGTCGGCGATGGGCCCGCCCCTGCCCCCGGTTCAGACCGGCGAGGGTGGTGAGGCGCCCGAGGAGCTCCCGGAAGAGGATGCGGGGCCCGGTCTCTCGACGGCGGTAGCGGATCTCGAGCAGGCGGCCTCTGCCCTGCTGGCCGAGCTGGGCGAAGCGCCGGAGGTGGAGGTCATCGAACCCGGCGAGGCGGGTCCGGTGCAGGAGGATCTGCCCACGCTGCCTTGGGTTCCTGCCCTCGCCGATGTCGAGCCGACGGGGGAGCCCGGCGAATGGGGGCGGCCGGGCAGCGAGGAGGCCACCGGAGCCCGGGAGGGAGGCGTCGCGTCGGAGTCGTGGCCGGAGGAGACCGCCTCCGACGACGGTGCCCCCGCCGGCCCAGATGCTTCGGGACTGGTGCTGGCGGCCTGGGAGCCCCCGGCGCCGGCGACGCCCACCGGGCCGGTGCCCGGCTCCCCGGACTCGGCCCTGCCCGAGGCCGGCGAAGACCTCGAGGCGGCGGGGGCTGAGGTGGGGGCTGAGGTGGAGCCTGAGGTGGAGCCTGAGGTGGGGGCTGAGGTTGAGGCCGAGGTAGAGGCCGAGGTGGATGAGTGGCTGGCCTTCGTGGAGGGAGCGCCGGCCCCAGCCTCACCTGCGGCCGGGTCGGCGCTGCCCCCGGCGGCGGAACCCGCGGCGACCCCGGCAGCACCGGCGGCGGAGCCTGCGGCGACCGCGGCAGCACCGGAGGCGGAAGCCGTGCCGACAGCATCTCCCATGAAGCCGCGTCGGCGCGGCTGGCTGGGCCGCCGCCGCGAGGTGGAGCCGGCACAGGCCGGGGTGGCCGATGAGGAGGAGGCGGCGCGGCCGCCGCCGTGGCTGCCCCCGGCGGTGGAGGAACTCCTGCCGCAGCCGGGACCGGACGCCGGGGCCGACGACGCGATCGCCACCGAAGCCGCCTGGGATGCCTGGCAGGCGGGCGGATCGGAGGGCGCAACGGGGGTGGCGGAGGGTTTCCCGGTACCCGCGGGTGCAGGCGAGGCGGCCCCGGGGGAGGAAGAAGACGGAGGCCAGTGGGGCGAAGCCGAGTGGTCCGGCGAGGCAGAGCCCCCGGCGGCCGGGTGGTACGCCGAGATCGACGAGGATGAGGTTGCGGTCCCGCCCGTCACTCTCCCCGAGGAGGATTGGGAGGAGGAGTGGGCAGAAGAGCCGGGATGGCCGGGCGTTCCCGACGGAGAGCCGTCGGGGAGCGCGGCCGCTGCCCGGCCGCCGGAGCTGCCGCCGGCGATGCCGGCGTGGGGAGAAGAGGGCGGCGCCGCGAAGGTCTCCGGGGAGGGGGATCGGGCTGAGGGGCAACAGGAGGACGAGGAGGGGGACGAGGACGACTGGGAGGAAGAGGGCTTCCGCCAGGCGGGTTGGGTGCCCTTCCCGGAGCCCGGGGAGCCCCTGGCGGAGTTGAGGGACGAGACGGAGGAGGCTGCCGGGGCCGGGTCCGGCGGGTTGGGGGCCGGGGAGTTGGAGGCGGCGGGGTGGGAGGCCTTCCCCGAGCCGGGGATGCCGCCGCCCCGGCCGTCGGCGGGGCGGGCGCCGGAGGATCCCCCTCGATATGGGCCGGTTCTTCCGGTGGCCGACGCTGCCGCTCCTGGGGAGGGCGCCGGTGTCACCGGGCGCACCCGGGAGATGCCCCCTCCGGTCTTCGACTTCGAGAGGCCGCCCTCCGGCCCGGGTCCAATCAGCGAGGAGACCCTGGCGGGGGCGGTGACCATGGAGCACCGCGGCCTGGCCGAGGAGGTGGCCGCAGCCGATACCGGCGAGACCGAGTTGCAGGCCCTGGCCGCACCCATGCTCGGGCTGGAGTCCGGCGTGGTCGGGTTCGAAGATGTGGCCCACCTCGGAGCGGACGAGGAGGTGGCGGCGCGGCCCCGCTCCGATCTGCCGGTGCGGGTGGCGACCGGAATGGTGCTGGCCGCCCTGCTGCTCGGCTCCCTCTGGGTGGGGGGTGAGTTCTTCGCCGGATTCGTGGGGCTGCTGGCCGTGCTCGGCCTCGGCGAGTTCTACGGCGCGCTGCGGCGCAGCGGATACCAGCCCCTGGCCCTGTTCGGCTTTCCGGGGGGCGTAGGCCTGCTGGTGGGGATGTGGTTCTACGGCCCGGTGGCCATCCCCACCGCGGTAGTGGCGGTCACGGTGCTGTCGTTCTTCTACTACGCCTTCGCGCCCCGGCGCCGTGATGCGCTGACCAATGGGGGGCTCACCATCCTGGGCATGCTCTGGGTCACGGGGACGGCAGGGTTTGCCTTCCTAATTGCCGCCTCACCCCAGTTCCGCGTGCTGGTTCTGGCCGTCGCCTTCACCGTGATCGCCGCCGACGTGGGCGCCTTCTTCGCCGGCCGGGCCTGGGGGGCGCGGCCCATGGCCCCGGTGCTCTCGCCCAAGAAGACCTGGGAGGGACTGGCCGGGGGAGTGATCCTGGGCATAGGCGCCGCGGTGGCGGCCGGCTACCTCTTCGACGAGGTGGGCGTGCGGGCCGGGGCCATTCTGGGGCTCGTGGTGGCGGTGATGGCGCCGCTGGGCGACCTGGCCGAGTCGATGGTGAAGCGCAGCCTGGGGATCAAAGACATGGGGTCGATCCTCCCGGGTCACGGCGGCATCCTCGACCGCATCGACGCCTTCCTGTTCGTCTTGCCCGCGGCGTGGGTGCTCTTCGAGACGATGGGGCTGCTGCGCTGAGGCCGCTGATCGTCCTCGGGGCCACCGGCTCCATCGGGCGGCAGGCGCTCGAGGTGGCCGCCGGCCTGGGGATGGAGGTGCGGGGTCTGGCGGCCGCCCGGGGCTCCGCCTCCCTGCTGCGCCTCGGGACCGCCCACCCCGGCGCGACGGTGGCGGTGGCCGCCCCCACCGGAGAGGAGAGGGAGCGCTTCGTCGCGGAACTGGGCAGGCGGGTTTGCTTCGGTGCGGAGGGGGTGATCGAATTGGCCGGCACCCCGGGGTGCGTGGTGCTCAACGGGGTGGTGGGGTCCGCCGGGCTGGCCGCCTCGGTGGCTGCCCTCGACGCAGGGAACCGTCTCGCCCTGGCCAACAAGGAGAGCCTGGTGGCGGGCGGGCCGGTGGTGGAGGCAGCCCGGCGCCGGGGCGGGGGGGAACTGCTTCCGGTGGATTCGGAGCATTCTGCCCTGCTGCAGTGCCTGGCGGGCGAGGATATCGCCTTCGTGCGCCGGATCGTGCTGTCGGCTTCCGGGGGCCCTTTCCTGGGGCGGGCCCGAGCCGACCTGGAGCGGGTGACGGTGGCCGAGGCGCTGGCTCATCCCACCTGGCGCATGGGCCGCCGCATCACCGTCGACTCCGCCACGCTGATGAACAAGGCCTTCGAGGTCATCGAGGCCCACCTCTTGTTCGGCCTGCCCTACGAGCGCATCGAGGTGCTGATCCACCCGCAGAGCGTGGTGCACAGCCTGGTGGAGTTCGTCGACGGTTCCCTGAAGGCACAACTCGGGCCTCCCGACATGAGGATCCCCATCCAGTACGCCCTGACCTTCCCCCGCCGCGCGCCCGGGATGGCCCCGCTCCTGGACCTGGCCGGCCGCAGCCTCACCTTCGAGGCGCCCGACCCGGTTGCCTTCCCTTGCCTGCGTCTCGGGTACGAGGCAGGCCGGGCCGGGGGGTCGGCTCCCGCCGTGCTCAATGCCGCCGACGAGGTGGCCGTCGGGGCGTTCCTGGAAGGGCGCATCGGCTTCACCCGCATCCCCGGGGTCGTCGAGCGGGTGCTGGAGGCCATCCCCCGGCGTCATCTAGGGAGCGTCGCCGAGGTGCTGGCGGTCGACGCCGAGGCCCGGGCGGCGGCCCGGGAGGCGGTCGGTAGCTGCGGCTAGACGTTGCTGCCGGGTAACTTGGGGCTCCCGAGTGCGGAGTGGCAGCGGATGAGCGGCGGATTCCTGGTGGTCCTCGGGATCATCGTCATCGTGATGGTGCACGAGGCGGGCCACTTCTTCGCGGCGCGCGCCGTGGGGATGAAGGCCACGGAGTTCTTCTTCGGCTTTGGTCCCCGGCTGTGGTCCACCCGCCGCGGCGAGACGGAGTACGGCGTCAAGGCCTTGCCTCTCGGGGGCTATGTGCGGATCACCGGGATGAACCCCATGGAGGAGGTGGCGCCGGAGGACGAAGGCCGCACTTACCGGGACAAGCCCTTCTGGGCCAAGTCGCTGGTGGTGCTGGCCGGTTCGGCGACCCATTTCCCTCTGGCCTTCCTGCTCTTCTACCTGGCCGCCTCCGGCATCGGCATGCCGGTGCGCACCACCACCGTGGCCGACGTCCAGGCCGCCATGGACGACGGATCACCCACGCCGGCGGCGGTGGCCGGCCTCCTCGCCGGGGACACGGTGATCTCCCTGGCCGGCACACCCACCCCGGAGTGGGGCGACTTGGTGGAGGCCATCGTCGAACGGCCGGGGCAGACGGTGTCCCTTGGGGTGGAGCGCGAAGGGCGCGCCTTCAGCATAGAGATCACCCTCGCCGCGGTGGACGACGGCGCCGGCGGCGAGCGCGGCTACCTGGGGATCGCCCCCGGGACCCGAACGGCGCGGGCCGGGCCGGTGGCGGGCCTGGGCGAGGCCGGCAGCTCCCTGGGCAACGCCGTGGTGGCCAGCGGGAGAGGGCTCTGGGATCTGGTGACCGGGGTCCCGCGGCTGGTGGCCGCGGTAGTGGGGGGCGATGCCGACCAGGTAGGGGACAACCGCCCGGTGAGCCCCATCGGGCTGGTGGGGATCGCCGGCGACTTGGGGGTGTCGTACGCCGTGCAGCTGGTGGCCTACGTGGCGGTCTTCGTGGGCCTGCTCAACGCCATTCCTCTGTATCCCCTGGATGGGGGGCACTTCGCCGTGGCCCTCTACGAAAAGCTGCGCGGACGCCCCGCCGACGTGCGTCGCCTGGTGCCGGTGGCGGCGACGGTGATCGCCTTCCTGGTGGTGATCGGCCTGCTCGCCGTGTACCTCGACATCGCCCATCCCTTCAGGCTCGGATGACCTTCTCCCGGCGCCGCACCCGGCGCATCTCCCTGGGCGGGGTGCCCGTGGGGGATGGGGCGCCGGTCACCGTGCAGTCGATGACCACCACCCGCACCTCCGATGTGGAGGCCACGGTGGCCCAGGTGTACGCCCTGCGCAGCGCCGGGGCCGACATCGTGCGGGTCACCTGCAACGACGCTCCGGCGGCGGCCGCGCTGATCGAGATCGTGTCGCGCTCACCGGTCCCCATCGTGGCCGATGTCCACTTTCAGCACCGACTGGCGCTGGCCGCCCTCGAGGCCGGGGTGGCGGGGCTGCGCCTGAACCCGGGCAACATCCGCAACGCGGAGCACATTCGCCGAGTCGCAGCGGCGGCCGCCGCCCGCGGCGTACCCATTCGGGTGGGGGTCAACGCCGGCTCCCTGGAGCCCGACCTCCTGGCGCGTTACGGGGGTCCGGTGCCGGAGGCCCTGGTGGAGTCGGCCCTCCACGAGGTGCGCCTCCTGGAGGAGGCCGGGTGCCAGAACGTGAAGATCTCGGTGAAGCACTCCCACGTGCCTTCGATGGTGGCGGCTTACCGCCTCCTGGCGGAGCGCACCGACCATCCCCTCCACCTCGGGGTCACCGAGGCCGGGCCGCCGCCGTCGGGTCTCATCAAGTCGGTTGCCGGGGTGGCCGCCCTGCTGCTGGAGGGCATCGGCGACACCATCCGCTTCTCCCTCACCGCCGACCCGGTGGAGGAAGCCGAGGCGGGGCGGCGTCTTCTCGAAGTGCTCGGCCTGCGGGAACGCCGGGGCCTGGACCTGATCGCTTGCCCTTCCTGCGGGCGAGCCGAGGTCGACGTCATCGCCGTGGCCCGCGAGGTGGAGCGGCGCCTGCAGGCGGAGGGCCTCAACCTGCAGGTGGCGGTCATGGGATGCGTGGTGAACGGGCCCGGGGAAGCCCGGCAGGCCGACCTGGGCATCGCCGCCGGCAAGGGCAAAGGCCATCTGTTCGTCGAGGGGAAGGTGGTGCGGGTGGTGCCCGAGGCCGAGATGGTGGAGGCCCTGGTCGAAGAGGGCCGCCGCCTCACCGCCGCCTCCCGCGGCGAGGCCCCTTCCGTACCGGGCGGCGGTCCGCCGGGCCGCTGAGCGGTTGCGGCTATCCTCCGCCGCCGATTCACGCCGAGGTGCCCCGTGCGCTGGTCTCAGGCCTTCATCCCCACTCTGCGGCAGGACCCGGCCGATGCCGACGCCGCCAGCCACCGGCTGCTGGTGCGCGGCGGCTTCATTCGCCAACTCATGAGCGGCTCCTACTCGCTGCTGCCTCTGGGCCGCCGGGTGGCGGCCAAGGTGGAGAGGATCATCCGGGAGGAGATGGGGTCCATCGGCGGCCAGGAGTTCCTCCTGCCCGTGGTCCATCCCGGGGAGGTGTGGCGCCGGAGCGGGCGGTGGGACTCGGTCGACGAGATCATGGTGAAGTTCCGCGACCGGCGCGGGGTGGACCTGCTCCTGGCCGTCACCCACGAGGAGATCTTCGCTCTGCTCGCCGCCGAGTTGTCCTCCTACCGCCAGCTGCCCCAGCTCTGGTACCACTTGCAGACCAAGTTCCGCGACGAGCCGCGTCCCAAGGCCGGGCTGCTGCGGGTCCGGGAGTTCACCATGAAGGACTCCTACTCCTTCGACCTCGATGCGGCCGGCCTCGACCGCCAGTTCGCCAACCACTTCGCGGCGTACACGCGCATCTTCCGGCGCACCGGCCTGGAGCCCATAGCGGTGCAGGCCTCTTCCGGGGTGATGGGAGGCTCGGAGTCGGTGGAATTCATGGTGCCCAGCGAGGCAGGGGAGGACTTCGTCGCCGTCTGCCGGGGGTGCGGCTACGCCGCCAATCTGGAGCGGGCCACCTCGACACCGGCTTCGGTGGAGGACACCCTGTGGGAGGGACCGCCCGAGCGGTTCCCCACGCCCGGGGTGCGCACCATCGCCGCCCTCGAGGCCTTCGGGGACTTCGCCGCCGCCGGCCGGCAGATCAAGACCATGGCCTATGTGGTCGACGGCCGGCTCACCCTGGTGCTGCTGCGGGGCGACCACGAGGTCGTGGAGCAGAAGCTCATCGACGGCTTGGGGACGCAGGACATCCGGCCCGGCCACCCCGACGAGATCGGTGAGGCGCTGGGCGCGCTGCCCGGCAGCCTGGGCGCGGTGGGGGTGACCGGCTTGCCGGTGATCGCCGACCCGTCGCTGCGGGGCCGGGGCAACATGGTGACCGGCGCCAATCGGGACGACTGGCACCTGCGGGGGGTCACCGTCGACCGGGACATCGCCGTCGACCGCTGGCTCGACGTGCGCCGGGTCGAGCCGGGCGAAGGCTGCCCCGGCTGCGGGGAGCCCCTGGAGGTGTTCAAGGCCATCGAGGTGGGGCACATCTTCAAGCTGGGCACCAAGTACAGCGAGGCGATGGGAGCGCGAGTGTTGGACGAGGAGGGCCGGGAGCGCCCCATCGTCATGGGCTCCTACGGCATCGGGGTGGGCCGCCAGATGGCCGCGGTGGTCGAGGCGCACCACGACGAGGCGGGCATCGTGTGGCCGGTGAGCGTGGCCCCCTTCGAGGCGGTGGTCACCCCGGTGGGGTCCGACGACGCCACCACCATCGCCGCCGAGGGCATCTACCGGGGTCTGCTGGAGCGCGGCGTCGAGGCGATCCTCGACGACCGCGAGGAGCGGCCGGGGGTGAAGTTCGCCGACGCCGAATTGGTCGGCATCCCCTACCGGGTCACGGTGGGGCCGCGCCGCCTGGCCCAGGGAGAGGTCGAGGTGGTGCGGCGGCGGGGGCGGGAGACTCAAACGGCGCCTCCGGCGGCCGCAGCGGCGGTGGTGGCCGCCGCCGTCGCCGCCGAGCGCTGACCCGTCGCGCGCGATCGGTCCCCCGGCCCTGCCCGGCGGCGCCGCCTCTGATAGAATGGGGGCAACCGAACGCACGCGACGAGTGGGCGCCCTGGTGCCCACTCTTTCTTTGAGGAAGGACGGATGGACGACCTGGAGGCGCGACTCTGGGACATGATCGGGCCGTACCTCGCCGCCGAGGGGATCGAACTGGACGATCTCGAGGTGCGCGGCGTTGGAGGAGCCCGGCTGGTCCGGATCGCCCTGGATGCGGCGGGCGGGATGGACGTGGAGGCCCTCGCCCGAGCCTCCCAGGGTGTCTCGCGCCTGCTGGACCAAGCCGATGCGCTGCCGGAGGCCTACACCCTGGAGGTGGGCTCGCCCGGGCTGGAGCGCGAGTTGCGCCGCCGGGCGCACTTCGGCAAGGCGCTGGGGCGCGAGGTGGTAGTGACCACGCGCGAAGCAGTGGCGGGAAGCCGGACCCATCGCGGCCTGCTCGACGAAGTCGGTGACGAGGCGATGACGCTGCGGCAGAGCGACGGCGCGCAGCGCATCCCCTTCGGCCAGGTGGTGCAGGCCCGGACGGTGTTCCGGTGGGAGAAGGCCCCCAAGCCGGGGCACAAGCGAGGCTGACTATGGACTTCATGGAAGAACTGCAGGCACTGGAGAGGGAGAAGGGCGTCCCCGCCGACGCCATCCTCGACGCGCTGGCCAACGCCCTGGTCTCCGCCTACAAGCGGAGCCCGGGAGCCGCCGAGGAGGCCCGGGTGACCATCGATCCCGACACCGGGGAGATCACCGTCTACGGTCAGGAGTTGGACGAGGACGGCAACGTGACGCGGGAGTGGGTGGACACCCCCGACGACTTCGGCCGCATCGCCGCCCAGACCGCCAAGCAGGTGATCGTGCAACGCCTGCGCGACGCCAAGCGCGCCCAGGTCTTCGACACCTACGAGGGGCGCGAGGGCGACCTGGTGACCGGCATCGTGCAGCAGTCCGACCACCGGTCGGTGATCCTCGACCTGGGGAATGCCGATGCGGTCATGCCCTCGGGAGAGCGGATCCCCTACGAGCGCCTGGAGCGCGGGGCCCGGGTCAAGGCCCTCATCCTGGAAGTGCGGGGGGAGGCCAAGGGCCCGCAGATCGTGGTGAGCCGCAGCCACCCCGACTTCATCCGCCGGCTCTTCGATCTGGAGGTCCCGGAACTGGCCGATGGGGTGGTCGAGATCCGCGCCATCGCCCGCGACGCCGGTCACCGCACCAAGATCGCCGTCTCCTCCAACGATCCCAACGTGGATCCGGTCGGCGCCTGTGTGGGGGCGCGTGGCTCCCGGGTGCGCCAGGTGGTGAACGAGCTCCGGGGCGAGAAGGTCGACATCGTGGAGTGGCGCGAGGACACCCGGCAGTTCATCGCCGAGGCGCTGAGCCCGGCCAAGGTGCGCCAGGTGATCCTCGACGACGAGTCCCGCACCGCCACCGTGGTGGTGCCGGATCACCAGTTGTCTTTGGCCATCGGCAAGGAAGGGCAGAATGCCCGTCTGGCGGCTCGGCTGAGCGGCTATCGGGTGGACATCCGCTCGGAGACCGAACAGGCGGGCGGGCCTGCTGTTGCGGCCGGGGAGGGCGCGGCGCCGCCGGCAGCCGGGGCGGGCGAGGCGGCCGAGACCATGGCTGCCGCCGGTGAACCTGCCGAGATCGCGGAAACGGCGGGGATGGCGGCCGAGGTCGAGGAAACGGTGGGGATGGCGGCCGAGGTCGAGGATGTGGCCGAGGAGGCGGAGGCCGTCGCAGAACCGGCGGCCGGGGAGCCGGCAGCCGAAGCCGAGCCTGCGGCTCCGGAGGCCGCCGGCGACGCCGGCGCCGACGAGCACTACCAGGCCGACCCGGCCGACTAGGCCGGCAGCGGGCCGGCGCCGCCGTGGCACAATGAGCCGACCAGCAGGCTGAGGAAGCGTGATGCGCGCATACGAACTTGCCCGGGAACTGGGCGTGGAGTCGAAAGAGGTGCTGGCGCGCGCCGCCGACCTGGGCATCGAGGTAGCCGCGGCGTCCTCCGGCCTCGACGACGACTCCGTCGCCCTCATCCGTCTCGCCTTCGAGGAGGCGGCGACGGCTGCGGCGGCTGGAGTCGCTCCGGAGGAATCGCCGGCCGAGCCGGTGACGCCCGCCGGTCCGGAGCCGGAGGCGGCCCCCCTGTCGGCTCCGGCCGCCCCGACGCCGGTGCGTCCGGCGGCTCCCCTCCTCAGCGTGCGTCCTGGGGTCACCGTCTCCGGCCTGGCGGCGGCGGCCGGCCGGCCCGTCGGAGAGGTGGTGAAGGTCCTCCTCTCCCGGGGTCAGATGGCCGGGGCGGCGCAGCCGGTGCCGCCCGACCACCTGGAGGCCGTGGTCGGCGCCCTGGGATTCATCCTGCAGGTCGAAGACGCGACGGCGCCCGCCGCCGCGGCCCCATCCGGTCCCCGCTCGGCTCCGGCCCGGCCGACGGGCGGGGTGCGTCGGCCTCCGGTGGTCACCGTGATGGGCCACGTCGACCACGGCAAGACCAAGCTGCTCGACCGCATCCGCACCGCCAATGTGGTGGCCGAGGAGGCCGGGGGGATCACGCAGCACATCGGCGCCTACCAGGTGAGCCTGGGCGAGCGGCGCATCACCTTCATCGACACCCCGGGGCATGAGGCCTTCACCAGTTTGCGGGCCCGCGGGGCCGAGGTGACCGACATCGTGGTGCTCGTGGTGGCCGCCGACGACGGGGTCATGCCCCAGACCGTCGAGGCCATCAGCCACGCCAAGGCCGCCGGGGTCCCGATCGTGGTGGCCATCAACAAGATGGACCTGCCCGGCGCCGAGCCCCAAACCGTGCGGGCCCAGCTCACCGAGCACGGCCTGCTGGTGGAGCAGTTGGGCGGCGATGTGGTCAGCGCCGAGGTGTCGGCTCTGACCGGCGAGGGCATCGACCAGCTGCTGGAGTACCTGGACCTCATCGCCGAGCTCGAGGAGTTCTCCGCCGATCCCTCCGCTCCCGCCGCGGGGACGGTGGTCGAGGCTCAGCTCGACCGGGGACGAGGGCCGGTGGCCACCGTCATCGTGCACCAGGGGACCCTCCGCCGGGGCGATGCCATCGTGGCGGGAGCCGTGGCCGGGCGGGTGCGCGCCATGTTCGATCACACCGGGGCCCCGGTCGACTCCGCCCCGCCCAGCACCCCGGTCCTCATCATGGGGTGGGACGACGTGCCCCGGGCCGGGGACCGCTTCGAGGTGAAGCGCGACGAGCGCGCCGCGCGGGCCGCCGCCGATGAAGCCGCCGACTCTCTGCGGATCAAGGAACTGGTGATGCCCACCGCCGCCGACCGGCTGCAGTCGCTGCTCGACGAGCTGCGCAGCGACGAGCAGGCCGAGCTGCGCCTCATCGTGAAGGCCGACACCCAGGGCTCGCAGGAGGCCATACGGGAGGGGGTGGGGAAGATCGGCCGGTCCGGCGGCCGCATCACCATCGTCCACGCCGCGGTGGGCGGCATCAACGAGAACGACGTGCTGTTGGCCGACGCCACCGGTTCGGTGATCTTCGGCTTCGGGGTGCGTCCCGACGCCAAGTCGCGACGCGCCGCCGAGGACGCCGGGATCGAGATCCGTACCTACCGCATCATCTACGAGATGCTCGACGACATCGAGGCGATGCTGGTGGGCCGTCTGGCCCCCGAGGCGGTGGAGCGGGTTCTCGGCTCGGCCGAGGTGCGCGCCGTGTTCCGCTCTCCCCGCTTCGGCAGCGTCGCCGGGTGCTACGTCACCGAGGGTGAACTGGCCCGGAGCGCCCGGGTGCGCCTGGTGCGCGACGGCGTGGTCGTCTACGAAGGCTCCATCGCCTCGCTACGCCGCTTCAAGGACGACGCCCGGTCGGTGGCCGCCGGTTTCGAGTGCGGTGTGGGCCTGGAGAGCTTCAAGGACGTCAAGGAGGGCGACGTGATCGAGGCCTACGAGGTGCAGGAAGTCGCCCGCACCTGACGGGGTGACGCCGTGCACGCTGCCGCACTGCGCCTGGAGATCCGCCTTCCGGGGGTTCGCTCCCTCAAAGCCAAGCGCCGCGTCCTGAAGGCCCTGATGGGCACGCTGGGGACCACCTTCCCGGTGGCGGTCGGCGAGGTCGGGTTCCAAGACCAGTGGCAGCGAGCCACCCTGGGGGTGGCGATGGTGGCCCCCCAGGCCGGGCACCTGGAGCGGCTCATCCTCGCCGTGACGCGGCTGTTGCGCGAGCATGCCGAGGTGGAGTTGCTCGAGGTGGGCGTCTCCTACCTGGAGGAGCGATGAGTCCCGGCCCCTACCTGCGCAAGGTGAGCGAAGCCCTGCACCACGTGATCGCCGAGGAGGTGGAGCGGCTCAAGGACCCGGGGCTGGGCTTCGTGACCATCACCGGGGTGGATACCTCCCCCGATCTGCGGTGGGCCCGGGTCTACTATTCCGTGCTCGGCGACGAGGCCCAGCACGGTGAGACTGCCGCCGCCCTGCGGCGGGCCTCTCCCCGGATCCGGGCCGTGGTGGGTCGGCAGGTGCGCCTGAAGTTCCTGCCCGAACTGCACTTCGAGCCCGACGCCGCGGTGGAGCAAGGCCTCCGCATGGAGGAGATTCTGCGCCGGCTGCGAGAGGAGCGGGATGAAGGACTCGATACGCCGGGCGATCCGCCGGGCGGCTGACGCCCTGGCTGCCGCCCCGGACCTGGCGGTGGCCTGCCATGTGTCCCCCGACGGGGATGCCCTGGGGTCGACCCTCGGCCTGGCCCGGGCGGCCGCGGCGGCGGGGAAGCGGGTGGTGGCCTCGTTCGGCTCCCCCTTCGCCGTGTCGGAGCAGTTCGGCTTCCTCGACCGGGCTCCGCTGGTGCCTCCGGAGGACTTCCCTGCCTCCCCGGCGTTGATGGTGGTGCTCGACGCCGCCTCGCCGGACCGCCTGGGGGAACTGGCCGGGCCGGCCTCCCGAGCGGGGACGCTGGTGGTGGTGGACCACCACGTCACCAACCCGGGCTTCGGCCATGTGGCGGTGGTGGACCCCCAGGCGGCGGCCACCGCCGAACTGGTCTACCACCTCGTGCGCCGCCTGGGCTGGCCCGTAGATCGGCGGACGGCCACGGCACTGCTGGCCGGCATCGTCTCGGACACGGGGCGTTTCCAGTTCTCCTCCACCGCCCCGGGGGTGCTGCGGGTGGCGGCGGCCCTGGTGGCGGCGGGAGCCCGGCCAGAAGACATCGGGCAGCGGCTCTACGAGTGGCGTCCCTTCGGCTACCTGCAGGTGGCCGCGGCGGTGCTCGGCCGCGCCCGGCTGGACGGTGGCCTGGTGTGGAGCGTCCTCTACGCCGCCGACGCCGCCGCCGCCGGGGTGGGACCGGAGGACCTCGACCTGCTCATCGACGACCTGCGGGTGGCGCGCGAGGCCGAGGTGGCGGCCCTGGTGAAGGAAACGCCTGAGGGCTGGAAGGTCTCCCTGAGGTCGCGCGGGCGGGTGGACGTGGGCACCCTCGCTGCCGCCCATGGGGGCGGGGGGCACCACAACGCGGCCGGCTTCAACATGCGGGGCAACCTCGCCGCCGTGGTGGACGCGGTGCGTGCAGGCATCCATGGCTGAGGGCTGCGCGCTGGTGGACAAGCCGGGGGGATGGACCTCGCACGACGTGGTGGCCCGGTGCCGCCGGCTGTTCGGGGAGCGGCGCCTGGGCCACGCCGGGACGCTGGATCCCATGGCCACGGGCCTCCTCGTGCTGGGCCTGGGCCGGGCCACCCGGCTGCTGCGCTTCGTGCAGCACCTGCCCAAGGTCTACCGCGCCGTGGCCGTGCTCGGCGTGGCCACCGACACCCTGGACGCCGACGGGGCGGTGCTGGCTCGCCGGCCCATGCCGGTGACCGAGGAGGAGGTGCGGCGCGTCGCCTCCCGGTTCGTCGGCACCATCGCCCAGGTCCCTCCCATGGTGTCGGCCCGCCGGGTGGAGGGACGGCGCCTCTACGACCTGGCCCGTGAAGGCAAGGAGGTGGAACGCGCCGCTCGCCCGGTGGAGGTGTACTCCTTCGACCTGGTGGACTTCGCGCCGTCCGACTACCCGGAGGCCACCTTCCGCATTCGCTGCAGTACCGGCACCTACGTGCGTACGCTGGCCGACGACGTGGCCCGGGCCCTGGGGGGCCGGGCCCACCTGAGCGCCCTGCGCCGGCTGGCGGTCGGTTCGCTGCGAGTGGGGCAGGCGCACTCGATGGAGGCGATCGAGGCGGCGGCTGCCGCCGGCGAAGCCTCGGCCCTCCTGCTGGAGCCGGCCGAAGCCTTGGCCGACTTGCCGGCGGTGCGGGTGTCCGCCGAGACGGCGACGGCGGTGGGCCGCGGCGCGGTCTTCGCCGCGCCCCTGCTGGGGGTGAGGCTTCCCGCCGCCGGGCCCCACCGGATCCTGGACACGACGGGCCGTCTCCTGGCGGTCTACCGGGTTGAGGGGCGGGCGGCCCGGCCGGAGGTGGTGCTGGCATGAGGGTGCTCACCGGCCCGCCGACGCAGTGGGAGGCGGAGCCGCGGCCTCGGGCGGTGACCATCGGCGTCTACGACGGCTTGCACCAGGGCCACCGCCACGTGCTCTCGCTCCTGCGGCGCGCCGCCGCGGCCCGCGGCCTCGAGTGTGCCGTGGTCACCTTTCACCCGCACCCGCTCACCGTGGTGGCGCCGGAGCACGCTCCGCGCTTGCTCACCTCCATCGAGCATCGACTGGAGTTGCTGGCCGACGCGGGCCTCGACCTGGCGGCGGTGCTCCCTTTCGACGAGGCGATGCGCCGTCGCACCTCGGCGTTCTTCGCCGCGACGGTGCTTTCCTCCGCCCTGGCGACTCGCCTGGTCGTGGTCGGGGAGGATTTCCGCTTCGGTCACCAGCGCACCGGGAATGTGGCGTCGCTGGCCGAGTTGGGCGACGCTCATGGTTTTGGAGTGGAGGTGGTCCCCCTCGTTGGGGGCCAGGCCCCGGTGTCTTCGACCCGGATCCGCGCCATGGTCGCCTCCGGCGACCTCGATGGGGCGGCGTCGCTGCTGGGCCGCCCACATGAGGTGCGGGGGCCGGTGGTGGCGGGAGAGGGCCGGGGCCGGGGCCTGGGCTTCCCCACGGCCAACGTGGCGGTGCCCGGGGAACTCGCCCTGCCTCCTTCCGGGGTCTACGCCGTGCGGGCCGGGCCCGGCAGCGGGCCGCTGCTGCCCGGGGTGGCCAACCTGGGGAGGCGCCCCACCTTCGGGGGGGCGGCGGAGACCCTGGAGGTCCACCTGTTGGAGCCTCCCGGCGACCTGTACGGGACGGTGCTGCGGGTCGCCTTCGCCGGGCGCCTGCGCGCCGAGAGGCAGTTCGCCGGGCCGGCCGAGTTGACCGCGCAGATCGTCCGGGACCTGGCCGCCGCCCGTGAGGTGCTGGGTCTCTAGGGATCCCAGGCGCAGCGGAAACCGGCGCGGAAGTCGGGGCTGGAGCCGTGGCTGCTGGTGCGGTAGGAGGTGCGCGCCTGGTCGGCGTCGCCCGCCCACGAACCCCCGCGGCGCACGTGGTTCACCACGGTCACCGGGCCGGTCGGGTTGCGGTCGGGGGCGACGGAGTAGTAGTCGGCCTGGTAGTAGTCGGCCACCCACTCCTCCAGGTTCCCGGCCATGTCGGCGATGCGGTACGGGGAGACGCCGCCGGAGAAGGATCCCACGTCCACCGGCCCTCCGAGTCCCGCTGCGGCGGTGTTGGCCCGGGCTGGGTCCCACTCGTCGCCCCAGGGCCAGGTCCGCCCATCGGTGCCCCGGGCGGCCTTCTCCCATTCCGCCTCGGTGGGGAGGCGCCCTCCCGCCCAGGCGCAATAGGCGGCGGCCTCTTCCCAGCGCACGCCGGCCACCGGGTGGGCGCCGCGACCCAGCATGGGGTCCAGTCCCGGCCAGGAGGCGGCCCCGGCCAGGCCGGCGGCGGTGGCGTACTCGTCGTACTGACGGTTGGTGACCTCGTATCGTCCGATGCGGAAGGTTCCGAGGTAGACGCGCCGCTGGGGGGCCTCGTCGGGGCGATGCTGGTCGCTGCCCATCAGGAACCACCCCGAGGGGATCTCAACCCGGTCCTCGCTGGGGGCCGGCGAGGGGCCGACGGCCGCCACCACCGGGAAGCGGGTCGAGGCGACGGCGTGCCCGTGCCCGATGAGCCGGTAGGCGACCCCGCCCCGCGTGCCGGCCCAGACGACGTCGCCGGCTGCCACCAGGGCTGTGACGTGGGCGTCTCCCTCCAGGAAGCCGGGGAGCGGCACCCCCGCGGACGAGAAGCGGAGCACGCCGTCCCCGTCGGTGCCCACCCAGGCCGTCCCGTCCGAGGCGACCACGATCGCAGTGACCGCCGCCTGCCCCGGGGCCTCGCCCCGCACCACCCACCAGGTGCGCGCCGCTCTCTCCAGCATGACCACTCGGCCCCCTGCGCTGCCCACCCACACCGCGTCGGTGGTGGCCGCCAGGGGGCCGGGGAGGACATGAGCGGGGGCAGCCTCGTAGCCCGCCTTGGTGAGATGGGAGACGCCGGCCGCGCTGGCCGCCCACACGCCTCCCAGAGGGTCGGCCGCCAGGTCGAGCATCAGGTCGGAGCGCAGCGCCCCGGTGGCCAGGCCGTGCAGGGACCAGATGCCCTCGGCGCTCCGCCGCACCACCCCCGCCCCGTTGGTCGCCGCCCAGACCGAACCGTCATCGTCCGCCACCACCTTCAGCACCATCGAGGCCGAGGGGATCACCGTGGTGTGGTCCCGCAGAGGCCAGGCCTCGCCGCCGGCGCGACCGAGGCTGCCCAGGCCGGTGGCCGGGTCGGCCCGCCCCACCCAGATGCCCTCCGGTCCCACTGTGATCGAGGTGGACACCACCCCGCCACCGGCGGGGTCCAGCGCCTCCCAGCCGTCGTTGCCGAGACGGAACAGGCCGGTGCCGGCGGCGGCGATCAGGTCCTCGTCCTCGAAGACCAGGGCGCGCACCGATCCCCAAGCCGGGTCGTCGGGAGGCTCCACGGGAACGGCGGACGCGCCGAGGATCGCCAGGGTGCCGTCGAAGGTGCCCACCCAGGCTCCGGCCCCGCCGAAGGGGAGGATGGCGGTGATGCGAGCCTCTTCGGCGGTGGGGAGCGGGCCCGGGCCGGGGGGGCCCGAGGAGGGCGGCGCGGCCTGCGGGGAGCAGGCGGCGCACAGCAGCGTCACCGTGAGCAGGGCCGCCACCCGGGCTCGTGCCATCTTGCCTCCACCGCCCATTCTGCCCGGGCGCGGTTCGCCCGGCGCGCAGCCCCCTTGAAACGCGGGAGCGAGAGCGCCACCTTTGGGGGGCCCTCCACCCGGGAATGCCAAGTGACCGCCGCTCTCGTCCTCGCTCTCGTCCTCCTGGCCGATCCCGTCCCCGGCGACGGGATCCGCCTCGCTCCCGATCCTCGCCTGCCCGCGGTCGGCGCCGGCTCGCCCGTTCCCGGGGGGCCGACGGTGCCCCCTCTCCCCGCGGCCGTCGGAGGCGCCGTCGCCGGCCTGGCGGCACTGGCCGCGACGCGGGCCCGGGGCCGCAGGGGGGCAGGGGAGGCCCGGGGAGAGGCCGAGGGGGAGGAGCCTCTGGTGGTGTTCGTGTCGGGGCACGGGAGCGCCTCCGCCCCCGGCGTGTTCTCCCATCTGGTCGCGCTCATGGGCCTGGACTCGGATCGGGCGCGCTACTTCGACTACCGCTGGGCCGACGGGGGCCGGGAGCACGGCCGGGCCTCCGAGCAGGCCTCCATCGACGAGACGGCGGACGCGCTCGATGGCTACCTGGCGGGCCTGAACGAATCCGGCCGGCCCGTGTACCTCGTGGGCTTCAGCAAAGGCGGCGCCGGCATCGCCGAACTGGTGGCCCGCTGGGATCGCGGCGAGCCGGGGGCGGCCCACGGGGTGATCGGCGCCGCGCTGCTCGACCCTCCCATGGCCTCCGGGTTCCACGGGTGGCTGCAGAGCCTGGGCACCCTCTGGGGCCCCATCCCCGACGACGGGGGCTACGACCCGATCAGGTGCGACCTCAGGGGATGCGTCGACACGCGCCGGCACCTCGGCCGGGCGTCGGGGGTGGAGGTGATGGTGGTGCGCAACCCCCAGGCGGCGATCACCAACTTCGCCGATGTCCCCGAAGGACTGCGGGTCTATGAGGCCTCCGACGGCAAACCGGGCTTCCTTCCCACCTTGCTCACCCGTCCCTGGCAGGTCGGTTCCCGGGTAGCCGAGGCCCACCTCGCCGTGCTCTACGACCCGCGGGTGGCCGCCTGCATCGCCGCAGCGACGGCCGGGTCGGAGTCGTGCTCCCTTCCCCTGGTGGGTCAGCGCCCGGCGGCGGGAGTGGTGGTGCACGGCCCGGGCAGCGCCCTGAAGGTGCCGCTGAATCGCGTGCTGTGAAGCCCCGCCGGGGTGCGGCCGGCCGGGGGCGGGGTTGGCGGGCTGACCTGCTATGATGCTTCTCTGCCGGGTCCGACCCCGGCACCTTCTATGAAGGACACCCGCACCATCATCGAGGAGTTCGGCATGCACGCCGCCGACACCGGTTCGCCGGAGGTCCAGGTGGCGCTGCTCACCGAGCGGATCAACCACCTCACCGACCACCTGAAGGGCCACGAGAAGGACCATCACGGACGGCGAGGCCTCCTCATGCTGGTCGGCAAGCGGCGGCGCCTGCTCGATTACCTGAAAGACCAGGATGTCGAGCGGTACCGCACCGTCATCTCCCGCCTCGGCCTGCGCCGATAGGGGGAAGGCCGCCGGCCGGGGTGTCCGGGAGGGTCCTGGGCCGGCCGCGGCAGTCCGTAAGGCTCACCGGGGGACTCCGGGTCAGTTGCTAGTTGCCACTCCTTGCTCGCCTCGAGGTGTGACCACTGGTAATTGGCTCGCTCTCCCCCCCGAAGAGAGGTTGTAGAGCGTGTCCGAAGTAACCGTACGCGGTGCCGTGGGTGGCGCCGACATCACCTTCCAGACCGGCAAGCTGGCTCTCCAGGCCGACGGCGCGGTCGTGGTGGCCATGGGCGGCACTGAGGTGCTGGCCACCGCCACCGCGACTCGCCGGCCGCGGGAGGGGGTGGACTTCTTCCCCCTCACCGTGGATGTCGAGGAGCGTATGTACGCCGCCGGGAAGATCCCCGGCTCCTTCTTCCGCCGCGAGGGTCGGCCTACCGAGAAGGCGATCCTCTCGGCGCGTCTCATCGATCGGCCGCTGCGTCCGTCCTTCCGGGAGGGCTACCGCTGCGAGACCCACATCGTGGCCACCGTGCTCTCCGTCGACGACGAGCACCCCTACGACGTGGTGGCCCTCAATGCTGCCTCGGCGGCGCTCATGGTGAGCCCCATCCCCTTCCTCGGCCCGGTGGGGGCGGTGCTCATGGCCTTCTCCGAAGGTGCCTGGATCCCGATGGCCACCTACCCGCAACTGGAGAAGGCGGTCTTCTCCATGGTGGTGGTGGGCAAGCGGAACGCCGCCGGCGGCGTGGACATTGCCATGGTCGAGGCCGGGGCTACTGAGGACGCCCTGCGCCTGGTCGCCGAAGGGCAGGCCCCGGTGGACGAGGCGACGGTGGCCCGTGGCCTGGAAGAGGCCCGGGCGCACATCGCCGCCTTCGTCGATCTGCAACTCGAGCTGCGCTCGGCGGTGGGGGAGATCCCCGTGGTCGACTACCCCGTCACCCTCGACTACTCCGAGGAGCTGTTGGAGCAGGTGGCCGTGACGGCCGCCCCCCGTCTGGCCGAGGTGGTGCGTCTCGCCGGCAAGCAGGAGCGGAACGCCGCCGAGGAGGCGGCCCGCGCCGCCACCCTGGCCGACCTGGGCATCGGTGAGGATCACGAAGACTTCGCCGCGGCGACCCGCGCTTTCAAGACCGCCACCAAGAAGGCGATGCGGCGGCGCGTGATCGAAGAGGGGACCCGTCTCGACGGCCGCCGGGCCGACGAGGTGCGGCCCATCTCGGTCGAGGTAGGGGTGGTGGCCCGGGCGCACGGGTCGGGCCTCTTCCAGCGGGGTGAGACCCAGGTGCTGAATGTGACCACTCTGGGCATGCTGCGCATGGAGCAGATGCTCGACACCATCTCCTTCGAGGAATCCAAGCGCTACATGCACCACTACAACTTCCCGCCGTTCTGCACCGGGGAAGTTGGTTTCATGCGAGGGCCCAAGCGGCGGGAGATCGGCCACGGGGCGCTGGCCGAGAAGGCGGTGCTGCCGGTGATCCCCACCGAGGACCAGTTCCCTTACGCCTTCCGCCTGGTGTCTGAGGTGCTCTCCTCCAACGGGTCCTCGTCCATGGCTTCGGTCTGCGGTTCCAGCCTGTCGCTGATGGACGCCGGGGTGCCGGTTGCCGCCGCCGTAGCCGGGGTGGCCATGGGCCTCATTGCCCATGAGGGCGGGCACATCACCCTCACCGACATCCTCGGGGCCGAGGATGCCCTGGGCGACATGGACTTCAAGGTGGCCGGGACGCGGGACATGATCACCGCCCTCCAGTTGGACACCAAGGTCGAGAGCCTGCCCACTGAGGTGCTGGCTCAAGCCCTCGAGCAGGCTCGCGCCGGCCGGATGCACATCCTCGACCAGATGGACCAGGTCATCTCGGCTCCCCGCCCGGAGCTGAACTCCTATGCCCCGCGTATCGAGGCGGTGCAGATCCCGCGGGACAAGATCGGCGAGGTCATCGGCCCCAAGGGCAAGATCATCCGCCAGATCGAGGAGGAGACCGGCGCCACCCTCGAGATGGAGGACGACGGCACGGTGCGCATCGGCTCCCCCGACGGGGAGAGCCTCAAGAAGGCCAAGGACTGGGTCATGGCCATTGCCTTCCCGCCCGAGGCCGAAGTGGGCAAGGAGTACGAGGGCGAGATCGTCAACATCACCTCGTTCGGTGCTTTTGTGAACATCCTGCCCGGCCGCGACGGTCTGCTGCACATCTCCAAGATGGGCGGTGGCAAACGGGTGGAACGGGTCGAGGACGTTTTCAACCTCGGTGACAAGGTCACCGTGGTGGTCCGCGACATCGACCGCAACGGCAAGGTGAGCCTCGACCTCCCCGGGGCCGCCCCGGCGGGGGAGGGCGATGAGGGGCGGCGGCCCGAAGGCGGGTACGGCGACCGGGACCGCGGCGGCGAGCGCGACCGCGGCCCGCGCGGCGGCGGTGATCGTGACCGCGGGCGCGACCCCGGCCGCCGCCCGCGCGGCGATCAGCCTCGGGCCGACCGATCCCGCAGTGACCAGCCCCGCAGCGACCGGTCTTCCCGCGGCAACCGCGAGGGCGACCGGACGGGCCGCACCGTGGTGTCCTTCGAGGACGACTTCGAGCGGGGCCTGTAGGCCTTTCGATCGACTCCGATCCCCTGCGGAGGGCGGCCTGCGGGCCGCCCTCCCGGCGTTCCAGGTCCCCTTGCCTATCGAACATATGTTCGACTAAGATGTGAGGCCCGGCATAGGGAGGCGGGTGCCATGGCAGAGGCGGCGCGGGCGGAGGTGGTGGCCCTCGAAGCCTTCCCGCGGGTTGTGCCCGGCGTCGAACCGGGCCGGGTGCTGGGCCTGGTGGGGCCTCCCGGGTCCGGCCTCACCCGCCTCGGCCTGGCGCTGTTGGCGGGCCCGGCCCGTCGCGGCCCGGTGGCGGTGGTGGATGTGCGCGGCTGGCTCTGCCCTCCGGCCGCCTGGGAGGCCGGGGTGGCCCCGGAGCGCCTGGTGGTGGTGCGCTGCCCCGAGCGGAGCCTGTGGGGCCGGGTGACCGCCGCCCTGTTGGAGGGCCTGCCCGCGGTGTACGCCGAGGTTCCCGCCGGGGCCGATGAGGCCCTGCTCCGCCGCCTGGGGGCCCTGGCTCGGGCGCGTCGCTCCGCCCTCCTCCTCCGCCCTCTGCGCGGTGCTCTCCCCTCGGGCCTGGCCCACCTCAACCTGATGGGCGAGGCGGTGCGCTGGGAGGGCGCCGGCTCGGGGCACGGGCGGATCACCGGGCGGCGGCTCACCCTGCGCGCCGCCGGGCGGGGGGTAGGGGGTAGCGAACAGGTCCTCGAGGTGCTGGATGACGGCTCGGACGCTCTGCGTGTGGTTCCCCGACTGGCGGCTGCGCCGGCCGGACGCGCCGTCTGATAGCCCTTGCCAGGTGGTGGGCGCCGGGATGGTCCTCGCCGTCAACGGCCTCGCTGCCGCCGCCGGGGTGGCGGCGGGGATGCGACGGCGGCAGGCCGAGGCTCTCTGCCCGGCGGTGGTCACCCTGGCCGCCGACCCCGCCGCCGATGCCGCCGCCTTCGAGGTGGTGGCCACCGCTGTAGAGGATCTGGTCCCCCGGGTGGAGGTGGCCGATCCGGGGTTGCTCTTCGTCCCGGTTTCGGGTGCGGTCGGCTACTACGGCGGGGAGGTGCCCCTGGTGGCCCGGGTGGCCGCGGCGGTGGATGAGGCCGGAGGGCAGGGGGGGCGCCTCGGCTTGGCCGACGGCCCATTCGCCGCCCGCCTGGCGGCGGCGGCCGCCGGCGACGGGCCCGTGGTGCTCGCCGACACCCGGGCCTTCCTCGCCTCCCTCGATGTGGCGGTGCTGGGCCGGGAGGAGATGGCGGCCACCCTGCGCTGGCTGGGCGTCACCACCCTGGGGGCGCTCGCCGCCCTGCCCCGGGAGGCGGTGGCTTCCCGCTTCGGCCTTCCCGGCCTCGAAGCCCACCGCCTGGCCGCCGGGGAGGACCGCGGGGTGCGGCCCCGTTCCCTGCCCGAGGATCTGGCGGTCGAGGAACGCTTCGACCCGCCTCTGCGTGATCTGGAGCAGGCCGCTTTCGCCGCCCGATCCCTGGCCCACCGGCTCATCGAGGGGCTGGGGCCCTGGGGCGGAGCCCCGCACCGGGTGGTGGTCGAGGCCGGGTCGCCTTCCGGGGAGACCCGCTCCCGCACCTGGCGGAGCGCCGACCCCTTCGGCGAGGCGGAGGTGGCGGAGCGAGTGCGCTGGCAGTTGCGGGCCTGGGTGGAGTCGGGCGGGGTGCCGGGGGGCCTGGCGGTGCTGCGCCTGGCGCCGGCCGACCGCTCCGACCGGGGCCGCCAGTTGTCTCTCGGGGAGGACGCCGCCTCGGAATTGGAAGCCACCCGGGCCCTGGCCCGGGCGCAGGCGCTGGTGGGGCCGGAGGCGGTGCTCCAGGCGCGGCCGCAGGGAGGCCGCCGCCCGGGAGAGCGGGTGCAGTGGCACCGGTGGGGGGAGCCCGCGGCGCCTCCGGACCGGGATCCCCGGGCTCCGTGGCCGGGGCGCCTGCCCGGCCCCTCCCCGGCGCTGGTGCCTCCCGCCCCCCGGCCGCTGGAAGTGGAATGGGACGGCGGCTCACCGGAGCGGGTGCGTCTGGGCAGCCGCTGGGAGCCGGTGCTGGCCTGGGCCGGGCCGTGGCGGCAGACGGGTCGCTGGTGGGCGGGGGAGGGGCCCGCCGACTGCTACCAGGTGGTCACCTCGGCGGGCGCTCTTCTCTTCGAGGTCCGGGACGGGTCCTGCTACCTGGCCGCGGTGTACGACTGAGCCGGCGGCGGCACCGCGGCGCCGCGCCTACCCTGGTGGCCGTGGACCGCCGCGACTGGGATCGCCGTCATCGGGAGAGGGAGTTCATCGAACACCTAGATCCCAACCGCTTCCTGGTGCCCGAGGTCGAGGGCCTGACCCCGGGGCGGGCCCTCGACCTGGCCGCCGGGGCGGGGCGCAACGCCGTCTGGCTGGCCACCCTGGGCTGGGCGGTGACCGCGGTGGACTGGTCCGAGGTCGCCCTGGGGAAGGGCCGGCTCTTGGCCGAGCGCCACGCGGTGGAGGTGGAGTGGATCCTGGCCGATCTCCGGGAGTGGGAGCCGTCTTCCCGGGCGTTCGACCTGGTGCTCGTCGCCTACCTGCAGCCCGCGGCCGAGGAGCGCCACGCGGTGTGGCGGCGGGCGGCGGAGGCGGTGGCCGAGGGCGGCCGCCTCATCGTCATCGGCCACGACGCCGACAACTTCACCCGGGGCTGGGGCGGTCCTTCCGACCCCGCCAGCCTGTACACCGCCGAGGAGGTGGTGGAGGTCGTCGGCGTCGCCCTCGAGGTGGTGCGAGCCGAGCAAGTGCTGCGGCCGGTGGAGGCTGAAGAAGGCCCGCGGCAGGCGGTGGACAACGTCGTGGTGGCGGTGCGGCGGTAGGAGGCGCGGGCGCGCCGGCCCCGGGCCCGGCTACGCCAGGCCGCCGCCGTCGACGACCAGGGTGGTGCCGGTGACGAAGGACGACGCGTCGGTGGCCAGGTAGAGCACCGCCCGGGCGATCTCCTCCGGCCGCCCGCAGCGGCCCAGGGGACGGCCGGCGGCCTCGGCCAGGAACTCCGCCTCGGGGCGGCCCAACTGGCCGGCCTCGTGGCGCAGCATGGCGGTGTCGGTGTCGCCCGGGCAGACGGCGTTCACCCGGATGCCCTGGGCGGCGTGGTCGATGGCCATGGCCCGGGTGAGGTTGACCACGGCGCCCTTCGAGGCGCAGTAGGCCGCCGCGGCAACTCCTCCCTTGAGGCCCCAGCCGGAGGCGATGTTGATGATGGCACCGCCGCCGCGGGCCGCCAGGTGGGGAATGGCTTCCCGGCTCATCAGGAAGACCGACTTGACGTTGACCGCCATCACCCGGTCCCAATCGGCCTCGGTGGTGGCGAGCAGGTCGGCCCGCCGGATGATCCCGGCGTTGTTGCACAGCACGTCCAGTCCGCCGAAGGCGGCCACCGTGGCGGCGACCGCCCGGCGGCAGTCGTCGGCGCCGGTCACGTCGCCGGGGAGGAACAGGGCCCGGTCCCCGGCGGCCCTGGCCTCCTCGACGGCGGCGGCCCCGCCGGCCTCATCCAGATCCATGATGGCGACGGCGGCCCCCTCCTGCGCGCAGAGCAGGGCCGTCGCCCGGCCGATCCCCGAGGCGCCTCCGGTGACCAGCACCACCTTGCCCTTCAGG
>Ga0194112_10000494_pt1 | contig 57891 bp, 53 predicted proteins | sample TA2MahC400mmetaG_FD_146191 | JGI IMG/M metagenome (GOLD analysis project Ga0194112, IMG submission 146191) | Freshwater microbial communities from Lake Tanganyika, Tanzania - TA2015016 Mahale Deep Cast 400m | ecosystem: Environmental > Aquatic > Freshwater > Lake | place: Tanzania: Lake... | reverse complement strand
GAGCAGTTTCGACATCGTGGTGGATTCGCCACCCGGCATCACCAACGCATCGCACTCGTCAAGATCGCTGGGCACTCGCACCTCGCGTGATTCGACACCGAGCCGCTTCAGGGCCGCGGTGTGAGCAACAAAGGCGCCTTGCAGTGCGAGCACGCCGATACGGGAGCGCGCCGACATGATTCCCCGATCCGGGGTCCTACCAGCCGCGTTCGGCGTAGCGTTGGTTGATCTCGTCCATCGAGATGCCCGTCATCGGGGCTCCCAACTTGCGGCTCACCTTGGCGATGATGTGCGCATCACGGAAGTGCGTGGTGGCCTCGACGATTGCCTTGGCGCGCGGCGCGGGATCATCACTCTTGAAGATGCCGGAGCCAACGAACACCGACTCGGCACCAAGTTGCATCGCCAATGCCGCATCGGCGGGCGTCGCGATGCCACCCGCACAGAACAGCGGCACCTGCAACCAACCGGTCTCAGCGATCTCTTGCACGAGCGGCAGCGGAGCATTCAGATGCTTGGCCCACGCGAACAGCTCGGCTGAATCCGCCTGGGTGATTTTGCGAATGTCACCGATGATCGAGCGCAGGTGGCGCACGGCTTCAACGATGTTGCCGGTGCCTGCTTCACCTTTGGAACGAATGAGTGCCGCACCTTCGGAGATGCGGCGCAACGCCTCGCCGAGGTTGGTCGCACCGCACACGAACGGCACGGTGAACGCCAACTTGTCGATGTGGTGCGCTTCGTCAGCGGGGGTCAACACTTCGCTCTCGTCGATGAAGTCGACACCGAGTGCCTCGAGCACCTGTGCTTCGACGAAATGACCGATGCGCGCCTTGGCCATCACTGGTATGGAAACCGCGGCCTTGATGCCCTCGATCATCTCGGGGTCGCTCATTCGCGCGACGCCACCATCACGACGGATGTCGGCGGGCACGCGCTCGAGTGCCATGACGGCTACCGCACCAGAATCTTCGGCGATCTTGGCCTGACCCGGCGTGACGACGTCCATGATCACGCCGCCCTTCAGCATCTCGGCGAGGCCGCGCTGCACACGCATCGAGCCGACGGTCTTGTCAGCCTTGTTGGAATCGGGCGAGGAATTCCGCTTGTTCATGGTGTTTCAAGCGTACCGATGTGGGCGATTGCGTCGCGCACGCAGCCTCAGTAAGCGACGTCGGTCACGGATACTCGAACGAAGCGGGGTCGGTGCCGACGTCGTAGGCCACGCCTTTGCCGACGCGCGGCAGTTCCACCCAGGTGTTGCCGGGGGTCAACTTGATGATGTTGCCCGCCGTGTCTTTGAGGGTGAAGGGCTTGCCAGCGTCGTCGCGCTCCCAGGTGCCCTGGAACAACTTGCCGGCGGTGAACACCCACGCTTCACCCGAGCCTTTGGTCTTGGCGACTGGGCTGTAACCGCTCTTGCTGTATTGCACGAAGAGCACCACGACATTGGCGGCGTTGATTCGCACGTCGTCGATGTCAACGTGTGGCTTGTCGTCTTGCGAACGCAGGAAGCGGCTGAACTCGCTGCTCCATTCCCACAGCACCTTCACCCCGTCCATCGAAATCTTGACACCAGCTTTCTCGCGGGCCGTCGCCGGTATCGCTTCAGTGGCGGCGCGATATTCAAACTGCGGTGGCGGCGGCTGTGCACCTTCCGGGGCGAGCGTCCACAACTTTGAGGTGTCGGCCAGCAGGTTGTGCGGTGCCGAGCGCGAACTCTCGCGACGATAGCCACCGACCTTGTCGGCCGCCGAGTGGCTCAAGTCGATCATGGTGGAGGCACGAATCAACTTTGTCACTTCAGCATTGCCACCGCTCCAGGCAAAGAGTGGCGCGTTCAGCGGCTCGAGCAGATCGATGTCCTGCTTGCGGCCACTGCGAATTGGGCCGACTGGGTCGCTGTCGTTGGTGTGGAAGACGGCGGCAAAACGCGTCAACATCTCCACGTTTTCCTCATAGACGATGTCGGCCTGGTTCAGCCCCCACTGCGGGCGGGCCTTCGGATGGTTGTCGATCTTTGCGACGAGCGCCGGGCGCGTGATTGGCGCGTCGACCGGCAAGTTGGTGAGCGGAGCAAGGATCGGCGGGATTGTGGTCGTCGTGGTCGTCGGTTCGGGCGCAACAGTCGTCGTCGCGGCCACGGTGTCTTGCGACGCCGGCTCGGTGGAGTCTCCACCGCCCCCGCAGGCCGCTATGACGAGCAGAGAGGCAAGGCTGCCGGCCCAGATGGCACGGCGGGACGATTTTGACACTGGGTCTCCTTTGACTCAGATCTCCCGCAGAAGCGCGATGCGATCGGCGAGTGGGGGGTGGGTATTGAAGAGTTTATGGAAAAACCCGAGCCGACCTGTGTCATTCACCCCCGACAGCGGTTGCTCAATCCACAGATGGGCGGTGGCCATCGATGCGGAGTGCGTCACGGTGCTGTCGGCCTGCAATTTCTCCAGGGCCGAAATGAGGCCAGGCGGATAGCGGGTCAACTGCACGGCCGACACATCAGCGAGGGTCTCGCGGCGCCGGCTGACGGCCGCTTGCATGGCACGCGCCAAGAGCGGGGCCACGATCAAGAGCACGATGCCAATCAGCGCGAAGGGATTGCCCCGATCGCCGCGGTCACCCGAGCGGTGCACTCGCCCACCGTTCCACCACATCATGCGCAACGCAATGTCGGTGAGGATTGCGACGGCACCGACCAGCGTGACGGCGAGCGTCATGACGAGGATGTCGTAGTTCTTGATGTGCGACAGCTCGTGGGCAACGACGCCCTCCAATTCGACGCGGTTCATCTTCTCGAGCAGTCCGGTCGTGACGGCAATTGCGGCGTTCTTCGGGTTGCGCCCCGTTGCGAACGCATTCGGCGCCGGATCGTTGATCACGTACACGCGCGGCTTGGGCAATCCCCCGGCGATGCACAACCCTTCGACCAAGTTGTGCAGGCGTTTGTAGGCGACGGGGTCGGCGGGCACCGCGCGGCTCATGCGCAACGCAATCGCATCCGACTTCCAGTACGACACGAACGCGGTGACGCCGGAGAACACGAGTGCTGCGATCGTGCCCAAGGTGCCGTTGCCGATGAGCACGCCGACGGCCATGCCGACGAGCACGAGCACGGCGATGAAGCCGAACACGAGGGCGACGGAGCGGCGCTTGTTGGCCGCGATGAGGTCGTTCAGAATTTCACCGACGGCGGTGTGGCGGCGGCGGCCTCGGCCTCGAAGAACTCGCGGTCGGCGAAGTTGAACGACTTGGCGAAGATGACACCGGGGAACGACTGCGTGGTGTTGTTGTAGCGCTCGACCGCATCGTTGTAGAACTGACGCGCGTAGGCAATACGGCTCTCGGTGTTCTGTAGTTCTTCCTGCAGCGCGAGGAAGTTGGTGTTGGCCTTCAAGTCGGGATACGCCTCAGACAACGCAAAGAGTTGTCGCAATGCACCCGTGAGACCGTTCTCCGCCTGGCCCTGTGCGACGGGGGTTGGCGCGGCGGCCATCGACTTCGCGCGGGCGTCGATCACGGCTTCGAGTGCGCTCTTTTCGAAGGTCGCATAACCCTTGACGGTTTCAACGAGGTTCGGAATCAAATCCAGACGGCGCTTCAACTGCACGTCGATTTGGGCCCAGGCACTCTCCACTTCGTTGCGGCGGTTGACGAGCCGGTTGTAGGAGAACACCACCCACACCACGAGCAAAGCGACGACGATGAGCACTATCCAGAGGGGATCCATGGTGGAAAATCTTACTCCCGCTCGTCGCGATCTTTCGTCACGCGTTCGCGCAACTGCTGCGACTTGTCCCGCAACGCCGTCATCGTGTCGTTGACCGTCTCGGTGACGGTGTCGACCACGGTCTGTGAGAGCTGCGCCAAGCGTGGGCGCCGCAGCAGACGATCCTCGAAGTAGCGCACGAAGGCACTCGGCTCGATGTGGATTCGCTCTTCGGCTTCGGCAATGAGCACATCGCGGTAAATCTCGATGTATCGACTCGCCAACTTGTGCATCGACATCTGTTCAGCGCGCTCGTCACCGCCGAGCACCAGTCGCTGGGCGAGTTTGGTATCCGTCGTCACTGCAGTGAGTGCCTGTGAAAGTGCAGCCGCGTCGCCGGCGGGCACCAAGATGCCGTTCACATCGTTGGTCACCACGTTGCGGTAGCCGTCGATATCGCTGGCGACCACTGGCGTGCGGGCGGCCATCGCCTCGAGCAGCACCAAGCCGAACGATTCGCCGTGCAACGACGGTGCACTGAACACACTGCAACGTGCGAGGCGATCCAACTTGTCGCGCTCGGGGATCTGCCCGAGCCACTCGATGCGAGCTGCGACATTCGGCTCGCGGCTGTATCGGGAACGCAACTCATCGATGCGCGGGCCGTCGGACGCCACCCACAGGCGGTAGTGGCTGGGCAACAAGAGGAACGCATCGAGCAATGTCTCCAATCCCTTGCGTGGTTCCTGGCGCCCACAGAAGAAAATCGTCGGTGTCGATTCACGCCGCACATGCGGGCGACGGTACGTCTCCACGTCGATGCCGTTGTAGAGAATCTCGAACGTGCCACCGATATGGCGCTCGGCCATCTCGCGCGCCGATGGGGACACCGCCACTCGATGGTCGAGGTGCGTACCCAACCACTCGACACCCTTCTTCACGCGGCGGTACCACGCAACTTCACCCGAAGCATGAAAGGTGCCGACCATCGGTGCAATGCGCAGCATCAGCGCCGCCACGGTCGGACCAGGTGCCATCGGCTCATGCAGGTGCAGGATGTCGAACGCTTCATCGTTGAGCGCGCGCAGCGTGCGCAGGGCAGCCGACGGGTCGGGGGCCAGCGGCACGGTTGAGCCGTTGGCTGCCGTGGGCAAACTGTTGCCGAGCGGAGTAACGAACGCCTCCGGTGGCGGTCCGTCGCACGGCCCGAGCACCCGCACTTCGTGACCCATCCGACGCATCTCGCGCGCCAGTCCGAGTACCTGATGTTGCACGCCACCCGGGATGGTGAGGCTGTAGGGGCTCACCATCGCAATGCGCAACATGGCATCGCGTCGCTGCGCCGACACGCCCGTCTCCACCCCTCTCACGGTACGGTAGGCGGCGCACCCACCGATCCGAGGCCTCATGTCACGCACCGCCCAGCAGATCCCGGCTCTCTCCCTCGTCGCATCGGCAACGCGACGCGCCGGCGTGTTGCAACTCGCCGCCGATGCCGAAGCGCGCGGCTTCACCCATGTGGCGTGCCCGAGTCTTGGGGCAGCAATGCCGCTCTGCACGTCGTTGGCTCACGTCACCACGAAGTTGCAGTACTTCACGTCCATCCAACCGATTTATCTCGCACACCCCGTTGAGGCCGGCAACACGGCATCGCACATCCAAGAAATCTCCGGTGGACGCTTCGCTTTCGGCATCGGTGTATCGCACGGCCCCGTCACGCAGCGACTCGGAGTCACCACCGGCAAGCCTCTCGCCGACACCCGCAACTATGTCGAGTCGATGCGTGCCAACGAGAAGTTCGGCGGTGCGTTGCCGCCGATCTACCTCGCCACGCTGCGCGACAAGATGCTCGACCTCGCGATCGAGATTGCCGATGGTGCGCTGTGGGCCAACGCCTCACTGCGCGGTATCCCCGCACAAGTCGCGCGGGTGCCGGCTGCGAAGCGGGAGAAGTTCTTCCTTGCCAACATGATTCCGACGGTGATTGCCGACGACATCGACGCCGCACGCGCCGTCAATCGGCGCACGCTCGTGATGTACGCGACGCTCCCCAACTACCGTAATTACTGGCGGGCCGTCGGGCACGCTGACCAAGTCGACGAGTTCGAAGCCGTACTGGCGTCGGCGCCACGCGAGAAACTGAGCGAGGCACTCACCGCGGTGATGCATGACGACTGGCTGGATGATTGCACGATTTCCGGCCCGGCCGCGCTCGTGCGCGAACGCTTTGCCGCGTGGTTCGCCACCGGCGTGATGCCGGTTGCCGTGATGTCGGCGGTGGATGGCGGTCAAGCCAAGGGTGTTGCCAACCTGTTTGCGGCGTACGCATAGCGCCCGGCCCCGTCGCGCGAAAACGCCCCTCGTAGCCGTGCCCTAGTAGCCGGGGTCGCTCGGCCAGTTCGGGGAGAACAAATGCCACTGTTCTGGCGCGCGGCGGATGAGCGTCTCGAGTTCGACCACCAACAATTGCGACAGTCGTTGGATGTCGTCGCGCAGACCGCCACGCTCGCTGAGCGCGATCGGCGGTCGCACCACGGTGTGGTGGCCATCGACACGACGCGTGAAATACACCGCGGCGGCAATGAGCGGTGCGCCGGTGCGCAATGAGAAGAATGCCGGACCCGCCGGGATGGTCGTCGTCTCTCCGAAGAAGTTCACCTCTACACCGTTGCGTTGGATGTCGCGATCACTCATCAGACATACGACGTGTTGGTCGCGCAGTGCCTCCTGCACCGCCACACCGGCACGGTCGTCGAGCGGAATCACGTTCACACCGAGCGCGCGGCGCACGTCGAGAAACGTTTCGAACGCCTCCTTGGACTCGAGTTTTTCGACGACGGCACTCACCTTCAGCCCGCGCTGCGCGAGCCACCGCCCTGCCCACTCCCATCCGCCGACGTGCGGCAGCGCAAGGATGAGCCCCTTGCCCTGCGTGAGGGCCTGTTCGATGTGCGCGTAACCCTCCACGCTGAAGCCGGCATCGATTTCTGCGTTGGTGAGCGAAGCAAGTCGAAACGTCTCGACGTAATAACGCATGTAACTCTGGAAGGCGTCATTGACGCGGCGTTGCATCTGCAGCGGTGTGAGGTGCGGCGATACGCGGCGCTGATGACGCTCCACGAGGCGTCGCTCACGACGCATCGCCACCGCCCCGAGGCCACCAAGCGACAGTGCTGCAACGTGCGATACCACCGCAGGTGTAGCGGCACCAACCAAATTGGCGAGGCGAAACGCGATACCGGGGCTGCGATCGTCAGGCATCGCGACGGCGCGAACCGAGGCGGGCACGACGATCGGCAAACGCGGCGCGGCGCGATGCGCGGCGCGAGCGTCGGGCATCCAGACGCTCGGCGGTCGACGGTGCGACAGCCGCTTGTCGCCAGATCTTCACGAAGCGTTGCACGGCGGTGACCGACACCAGCACGAGCATCGCCCACATCACCCAGTAGAGACCCGAGTCGAACAACAGCCCGACGCACAGGATGACGATGCGCTCGGCACGCTCCATCAGCCCACCCTTGGCTTGGATGCCGAGCGATTCGGCCTTCGCGCGCTGGTAAGAAATCAGCAACGACACCGCCATCACCGCAAACGGCAACACCGCAGCGGTACCACCGCGCGTCTCGGCGAGATACCACGCGACGCCGCCGAGCATGAACGCGTCGGTCACGCGATCGACGGTGGAATCAAAGAACGCACCGCGCTGGCTGGACACGTTCGACGCCTTCGCTAGTGCTCCGTCGAGCAGGTCGGGCAACGCGGCTGCGATGACGAGCAGTAGACCGACGCGTAAGTAGCCGGCACCAATCGTGATCGCGGCGGCAATCGAGAACAGCAAACCCACGACGGTGAGATGGTCGGGAGTGATCTTGGTGCGGGTCAGTGTGACGCCGATCGGACGCACGTACTTCTCGACGTGCACACGAAACTTGCCGTCAAACACGAGTCAAGGCTACTTGTGACGGTCGGGGTTGTCTTCGACGAGACATTCGACGATGCGACCATCGATGGCGTCGACGAGGACGAGGCCGCGCTGATGCGGTGGCTCCTGCGCGCTGTAACAAAACACGCGCCACGTCGGTCGACTGCGTAACCCACGCCATACCTGCTGCGCCGACGCGTGCCCCACTGCGAATCCGACTGCTTGGGTGGCGCGCACGAGTGCATCGCGTTCATCCACCTTCATCCGCCACGAAGACGACAAGCCGTACACGGCGAACGCCGCCAACAACACCGCGGCATACAAAACGCCGTCGTTCACGAGAGCCGTATCGCCGTCTCGATTCATGAACCAGGCGACCATGCACAGTGCGGCAATCGCCAGGTACAGGTACGCCGGAATCCGACGCCGACTGTTGTCGGGGAACTGGTACGGCCCGACGAACCCCGTTACATCGAGATCGGCCGGCAGTTGGTCGCGAATTTCGTCGGGGCTCCCGCCCGCACCGTTGTCGTTCGTCATCGCTGCTTCGTCGGCCACGCGGCACGCAGTCGCGCAGCAGTGCTGTTGAGGGTCTCTGAGAGCACTTTCGTGTTCGCGACGGCCACGGTGAAGTTGGTGTCGCCAACCCAGCGTGGCACGAGGTGCACGTGCAAGTGCTGCGACACGCTGCCGCCCGCCGGCGCGCCGAGGTTGAGACCCACGTTCATGCCTGCTGGCGCATATGCCTTTTTCAGTGCGAGCGTGGCGTCGCGCACCGTCAGCCACAACTCGTCGCGCTCGTCGTCGGTGAGATCTTCGAGGTTCGCCACCTGTCGGTACGGCAATACGAGACAGTGACCATTCGAATACGGGTAGGCGTTGAGAATCACGAAGCACAGTGGCCCGCGATGCACGATGTGGGTGTCGACGTCAGGCAATCCACTCGCCAAGATTCGCGCGAAGATCGACTCTCCGCCAGACGGCGGGTTGTTGCCCTCTGGTCCGAAGCCCGTGACGTACTCGGCGCGCCACCCCGCCCACAGACGCTCCAACATCGGTGTGCCTAGCGACCCGAGCCCTCGAGCACGTCGGCGCGCAACCGCGCGACGAACGCATCGAACGGCGTATCACGCTGCACTTCACCGCCACGCGGGTTCACGCCGACGGTTCCGGCCTTTACGTCATCGTCGCCGACCACCAAGACGTAGGGCACGCGCTCCAACTTTGCCGCGCGAATGCGTTTGCCGAGTTGCTCATCGGCGGCGATCGTGTCCACCCTGAAGCAGTCCTTTGCCAGACGATCGACGAGGGACGCGGCATGCGCTTCGTGGGCAGTCGTGACCGGAAGAATGCGCACCTGCACCGGTGCCAACCACGTGGGGAACGAACCGCCGTAATGCTCGAGAAGCACGCCAAAGAACCGCTCGACCGAACCGAACAGGGCTCGGTGCAACATGATCGGTTGGTGGCGCTGATTGTCCGCGCCGACGTACTCCAAGCCGAATCGTTCGGGTAACTGGAAGTCGGCCTGGATCGTAGAGAGTTGCCACTTGCGACCGATCGCATCACGCACATCGACATCAATCTTCGGTCCGTAGAACGCAGCGTCGCCTTCGCCGATGGTGTACTGCACGCCGAGCCGCTCGAGTGCGCTGCGCAGCGCTGCCGTGGCCTTTTCCCAGATCTCATCGGAGCCCACCGACTTCTCCTTGTTGCGCGTTGACAACTTGTAGGAGAAGTCGTCGAACCCGAATCGGCGCAACACCGACAACACGAAGTCGAGCAGCGACGCGATCTCCTCGGCGAGCTGCTCCTGCGTGCAGAAGATGTGGCTGTCGTCCTGCGTAAAACCACGAATACGCAAGAGTCCGTGCAGCGTGCCGGCGCGTTCGTAGCGGTACACCGTGCCCAGTTCGAACAACCGCAACGGCAACTCGCGGTAACTGCGCTGACGATCGCGATAAATCAGGCAGTGCATCGGGCAGTTCATCGGCTTCGGGTAATACGTGCCGTTGTCCATCTCCATCGGCGGGTACATACCGTCTTTGTAGAAGTGCAGGTGGCCCGAGGTCTCGAACAGTTGGGCATTCGCGAGATGGGGCGAATAGACGAATTGGTAGCCGCCGTTTTGGTGGCGTTCACGACTGTAGTCCTCCATCAACTTGCGCACGATCGCCCCCTTCGGGTGCCACACCGCCAGACCGCCACCGAGTTCACTCGGAAACGACAGCAGATCCATCTCCGTGGCGAGCTTGCGATGGTCGCGCTTTTCGGCTTCCTCCAAACGCACGAGATGCTCTTGCAGCGCAGCCTTTGACTCCCACGCCGTGCCATAAATGCGCTGCAGCATCGGGCCCTTCTCGTTGCCACGCCAATAGGCGCCTGCCACCTTCATCAGTGCAAAGTGCCCCAGCCGACCAGTGCTGGGCACATGCGGGCCGCGGCACAAGTCGACGAATGTGTCGCTGTTGCGGTACACACTGACCGAGTCGCCGCCCCCGACCTCGCCGGCGTCGCCATCATCGGCGGCACCCGCCGTGACGCGCTGGATGATCTCGCACTTGTAGGGCTGGTCGGCGAAGACGTGTAGCGCTTCCTTCGGCGACAACTCTGAGCGCACGAACGGCTGGTCGGCGTCGACGATCTGTTTCATTCGCTCGCTGATTGCCACGAGGTCCTCGTCGGTGAACGTGCGTCCGCCCGGCAGGTCGAAGTCGTAGTAGAAGCCGTCTTCGATCGCCGGACCGATGGTGAACTTGGCGCCGGGGAACAACTGCAACACGGCTTGAGCCAAGACGTGTGCGGTGGAGTGTCGCAACACGTGGCGTCCAGCGTCACTGTCGGCCGTGATGATCGAAACCCGATCGCCGTTGGCGAGCGGTGCGGTGAGATCTGCCTCGTGATCGTTGACCACCGCGGCAACGGCAGCCTTGGCGAGACGCGAACCGATCGCGGCGGCTACATCCAGGGCGTTGGAACCCTCGGTGATCTGCTTGCTCGATCCATCTGGCAGTCGAACGTCAATCAACGCTGAGCCGGACATACCCTCTGAATTCTACGCGTGCTGCTTCTCCGCGTAGGCGATGTGCGCGTCGGTGAAGCGCGGAATCTCGGCCGTCTCGGCGACGATCGTCTCCGTGCGCTTCTTCGTGGCGTACGTGTTGCGGTACTCCTGACCCGTCATCTCACGAATCTCGAACATCAACTCGTCGGTGATCTCCCGCAACACCATCGGGTCGTTCCCCCGCGCCGTGTAACGCGACACTTCGATCGGTCGACCAATCGAAATCTTTACCCGCCCACCGAGTTTGGGCAGCGGAGCGTCGGGCGGCTGAATCTCGCGCGTGCCGACGATGCCGACCGGGAAAATCGGGCAGCCGACCTTCAACGCCAATCGCGCGGCGCCAGTGTGACCCTTGTACAACATGCCGTCGCGGCTGCGCGTGCCTTCGGGAAAGATGCCGAACAATTCGCCGCGCTGCAACACCCGCTCGGCGGCATCGAGTGCCGCATGCGATTTTTCCCCACCGCTGCGATCGACGGGGATCATGCCGACCTTCGGGAAGAACCAGCGCGTCTTCCACGAGTCCATGTATTCGCTCTTGCCGATGAACGAGATATTGCGCGGCGAGAGAATCATCACGAGTGCGGAGTCGAGAAAACTGATGTGGTTCGGGCACAGCAATGCTGCGCCATGCCGTGGCAGACGATCAAAGCCCGACAATTCGAACTTCCAGGCTCGACGCGCAATCGGCTGCACGATGCTGCGTAGTCGTGCCTGAAACTGCGTGGCGCCGTCGAACACCCAATCTGGGAATTGCTTCGCTTGGCCCGGCGCGACGAACTTGTCGTTCACAACACCACCCCCAACAGTGCGGCTGCGTCGCGCACGTTCACACCTTGCCGCGCAGCCTCGTCGATTGCCGCAACGGCGCTGGGCGTGTCAAGGTCGTCGTCAAGATGATGGCGAACCGACTGCAGCACCCCGAGACCTCTTTCTTTGATGCGCGAATTACGACCCTCTGATTCAACCGAAGCAGCCGACCATTTGCCAAGTCGATCGGTGGCTCGGTCGATGAGACCTTCGTCCCACTCCCACTCGTGGCGGTAGTGGTTCACGATGAGGCCGAGCCGAATCGCCCGCGGGTCGTACCGTTTCCGCAACTGGTCGACAAAGACGAGGTTGCCGCGGCTCTTGGACATCTTGTGGCCGTCCATCCACACCATGGCCACGTGCATCCAGTGCCGCACGAATGGCTGGCCCGTCGCAGCCTCTGACTGCGCGCGCTCACATTCGTGGTGCGGGTAGATGAGGTCGGTGCCGCCGCCGTGCAGGTCGATGGTCGCCCCGAGTTCGCGCAGGGCGAGGGCACTGCACTCGATGTGCCAGCCCGGTCGTCCCGCGCCCCAGATCGTGTCCCACGACGGTTCGTCGGCGGCCGAGGGTTGCCACAGCACGAAATCGAGCGGGTCGCGCTTGTGCGGGTCGTCGACGTTGCCCCCACGCTCGCGGGCCAGCATCAGCATCTTCGTGCGGTCGTAGTGCGACACGGAGCCGAACTCGGCGTACCGCCCCACATCGAAATACACCGAGCCACCGGCCTCGTAGGCATAGCCGCGATCGAGCACCATGCCGATGAATCCGCGGATGTCGGAGATCGCCGACGACGCGCGCGGCGTGGAATACATGGGAATGAAGTTCATCGCCCGTAGGTCGTCTTCGAGTCGCTGCTCTTCACGCGCCGCCAGATCGAGATAGTGGATGCCGAGTTCGCGCGCCTTGGCAAACAGCGGATCGTCGACATCGGTCACGTTGCGCACACACTTGACGCTGCGACCCGTGTCGAGCAGTCGACGGATGAGGATGTCGTAGGCCACGAACGTGAATGCGTGCCCGAGATGCGTGGCGTCGTACGGCGTGACCCCGCAGACGTACATCTTCACATCGTCCCCCGGCGTGAAGTCAACGATCTCGCGTCGCGACGTGTCGTACAGACGCACTGTTGCGGTTAATCAATCCCGGTGAAACGTGGGGCGACGCGCGTCTTGTAGCGCACGTTCAATTGCAACAACACGGCGGTCAGCGCTTCGATGGCGAGTGCATTCGACAACAGACCCGCGTTCAGCGGTCGACAGCCCGCGATGCGCGACACCATCTCACTGACGGTCGCTGTCGCGTCGCGGTCGTCGGAACAGATGAGCACATCACTGTCGACCTCATGGTCGAGCGCCCCAAGTTCGGTAGCCGGCAAATGCTGGAACGCCGCGACGACCCGCGACTGCGGAATGGCGGCCTGCACGTGTGCGGCGATGCTGCCGCGCGGTGGAATCAGCGGCTGAAACTCCTTACCCACTCGCACGAGTGCATTCGCCATCGTGATCACCACCTTGCCGCGCAGGGCATCACGGAGTTCGGTGACCGTGGTGGCGGCGGAATCCCACGGCGTTGCCAGCACAATCACTTCACATTGCGCCGCCGTCGCATTGTCGGCACCACTCACGGGCAGGTTGCGGCTCGCCCACTTTGCGCACAACTCTGCCGCAACTTCTGCGCCGCGTTCTTTCGTGCGCGACCCGATGCACACCGGATAGCCGACCGACGCGAGTCGCGTAGCCAGTGCCGAACCCGCCGGGCCCGTGCCACCGATGAATCCAATGCTCGGGAACGAACCTGACACGTCCACTACCGTAGCGACGTGGCGATTCTCGCGGGTAAGCGTCTCGTCATCACGGGTGTGCTGACCGACGCATCGCTCGCCTACGGCGTAGCAAAACTCGCGATTGCCGAGGGCGCCACGGTGCTGCTCACGGGCGCCGGGCGCGGGCTGTCGATCACCGAGCGCACCGCCAAGAAACTCTCAGCCGTGCCGGCCGTCGCCGAATTTGATGTGACGAACGCCGACCACGTGGAGTCTGTTCGCGAGGCCGCCCGCCAACATCTCGGCGGCGTCGACGGCGTGCTGCATTCCATTGGATTTGCACCGGCAGCGTGCCTCGGTGACGATCTCATGGGCGCCACGTGGGAAGACGTCTCCGTCGCGGTGCACGTGTCGGCGTATTCACTAAAGACACTCGCCGACGCATTCGTGCCACTCATGAACGACGGCGGCAGCATCGTCGGGCTGGACTTCGACAACACCGTCGCTTGGCCGGCGTACAACTGGATGGGCGTGGCGAAATCGGCACTCGAGTCCACCAGTCGATATCTGGCGCGCGAACTGGGCCCCCGCAAGATTCGCTGCAACCTGGTGGCCGCCGGCCCGATTCGCACGATGGCCGCCAAGTCGATCCCGTCCTTTGCCCAGTTCGAGGACATCTGGAATGCCCGCGCCCCGCTCGGCTGGGACATCCACGATTCCACCGCCGTCGCCCGCGCCTGCTGTGCGTTGCTGTCGGATTGGTTCCCCGCCACCACCGGCGAGATCGTGCACGTCGACGGCGGGTACCACGCAGTCGGCGCCTGAGCACTGCAATGAACCGACTCGCCCACGAGTCGTCGCCCTACCTGCGTCAACATCGCGACAATCCCGTCGACTGGTGGCCGTGGTGCGACGAGGCGTTCACCGAGGCCAAGCGCCGCAACGTGCCGGTGCTGTTGTCGGTTGGTTACTCCGCATGCCACTGGTGTCACGTGATGGCGCACGAATCGTTCGAGGATGCCGAGGTCGCCGCGGTGATGAATCGCTTGTTCGTGAACGTGAAGGTCGACCGCGAAGAACGGCCCGACGTCGACAGTGTCTACATGGATGCGGTGCAAGCGATGACCGGGCGCGGCGGTTGGCCGATGACGGTGTTCCTCACCCCGCAAGCACACCCATTCTTCGGCGGCACGTACTACCCGAAGCCGACGTTCTTGCAGTTGATGGATGCGGTCGACGACGCGTGGCGAAATCGCCGCACCGACATCGACAACAACGTCGACGCGCTCGTCGAGAACATCGGTCGCACGTCGCAAATCGAGGCGAATCCGAATCTGCCGACGATCGATGTGTTCGCCGCCGCCGTGACACAGTACGACTCCACATTCGACGAAGCCTGGGGTGGCTTCGGTGCGGCACCGAAGTTCCCGTCCACGATGGCACTCGAGGTGCTGCTGCGTTCATACCTCAACGATGAGTCGTCGCGCACGCGCCACATCATCACCACCTCGCTCGATGCGATGGCATCGGGCGGCCTGTACGACCACCTCGGTGGCGGCTTTGCGCGCTACAGCGTCGATGAACGATGGCTCGTGCCGCATTTCGAAAAGATGCTCTACGACCAGGCGTTGCTCCTGCGCCCGTACCTGCACGCGTCGCTCGCCTTGCGTGAGCCGCGCTGGCGACAGGTGGTGCACGAAACCGTGGAATACGTCCTGCGGGACATGACCTCACCCGAAGGTGCGTTCTACAGCGCCGAAGACGCCGACTCGCTCGATGAGGCTGGCCACTCCCACGAGGGTCACTTCTATGTGTTCACTCCCGACCAGGTGCGGCGCATCGTGCCGGAGCATCTCGTGCCGCTCGCCCTCGACTGGTACGAGATCACCGACGCGGGCAACTTTGAGGGTGCATCAATCCCCTGCCGACTACACCACCGTGGCGAACTGTTGCGCAGCGACGACGTCGAAACGATTCGAGATCTACTGTTCGCCGCCCGCAACACCCGCCATCGACCCGGCCTCGATGACAAGGTCATCACCGAGTGGAATGCGTTGATGATCGCCTCCCTCGCTGAGGCTGCCGGCGCCTACGGAAACGACGCGTGGGCACTCGCCGCCCAGCGTGCCGGTGACTTCGTCGCTACGACGATGCGGCGCGCCGACGGACGCTGGTTGCGCACCTGGCATCGCGATGCAACGCCAAAGCATCTCGCAATGGCGGCCGACTTGGCGAACCTCGTTGATGCGTTCGTGCGTCTCTATGAACTCTCCGGAGTCGCGCGATGGGTATCGCTCGCCTGTGAGGCGGCCGATCAGCTCATCACACATCACTGGGATGCAGCCGCTGGTGGTCTCTTCACCACCCCCGACGACGGCGAACGACTCATCGTGCGGCAAAAGGACCTCATCGACAATGCGACCCCGTCGGCGAATTCCGTCGCCGCGTTCGCCCTGCAGCGCCTGGCCGCACTCACCGGCAACGAAACGTACCGAGAGCGCTCCGATGACATCTTCAAGTTGCTCGCCCGCATTATCGAGCGTGCTCCGACGGCCTTCCCGCACCTGCTTTCTGCGCTCCATCTGCGACATGTTGGCGCGACCGAAGTCGCCATCACGGGCAAACGCGGCGACCTCGTGCAGTTCGTGCAGTCGCAATGGTTGCCGACCGTCGTGCTCGCGTGGGGCGAGACGCTCGAGTCGCCGCTGTTTGCCGATCGGCGGGATGGGCTGGCCTACGTGTGCCGGCAGTACGCCTGCCAGGCCCCGGCATCAACGCGCGACGAACTCGTGGCGTCGTTGCGGTCGGCGCTATCGGGCGCGTAGCAACGCCAACACCTTGTTCGTGCCCCGCCACATGTGGCGGCACTCATCGCCCTACCAGGCGCCGTAGTGGATGATGTCGCTCGTCGCCGCGCGCGACCGCGCGGCACTCAGCCCGCGCCCGAATGCGGGGTCGTTCGTCTCGGCCTCGGTTGGCATGCGTTCGTAGCCGAGCGCAATCGCACCGAGTAACTGCAGTCGCGGCGGCACCCCGAGCGTGCGACGTAGTTCCTCCTCGCCGCGGAACACTCCGAAAAAGAGCGCCCCCAGTCCTGCATCGTGCGCCGCGAGTAGCAGCGTCATCGTCGCGAATGACGCGTCGATCGTCCAATACGGTGCCGGCCAAGCGGCGAGCGATCCGCCGAGATCAGCGCCCGCATCGCCCCGCTGACTGCGCGACTTGTCGGACTCCGAGTAGCGGTCGAGATACGCCTGCGGATCGGCAAACGACAGAACGATCATCGGTGCCGCGAAGAGATGCCGCCAGCGAAACCCGACTCGCGTCTCATTCGTCATCGTGGCCGACCAGAACGTCTCGGTTGCCGCTCCTTCGAGCACGACGAGATTCCATCCTTGCGTCTTGCCTGCCGAGGGCGAGCGCGACGCCGTGTCGACGAGCGCAGCGAGCAACGCATGGTCGACGGGGTCGCTACGAAACGCGCGCACCATGCGACGCGACGCGACGAGTTCGCGGAATTCGCTCGCTGGCGACATGCCGTTCAGTGGTGCGGGGTCGCTCACGGCGACGAAACGTCTAGCGCTTCTTGCCGAGTTTGGCGAGCGATTCTGCCATCGTCCAGCCGTGCACGATGATGACGCCACCCTTCGCGATGTTCACACCCTTGAACATGGCGGCGATATCGGCCGGGATCTTCGGTTTCTTCGCGGGCTCGTAGTCGATGAAACCGGTCTGCGCATTCGACTTGGCGATGAACGTTGCCGGGTCGTACTGCGGTTCGATCGCATAACGACGCGCCAGACGTCGGCCCCACGCTCGCTCTTCACCGACGGCGTTGTACTTCGGTCGCGGAATCATGCTGGTGAGCGCGGTGAACGCTTCCAGGCCTTCAGGTTTGATGAACCGCGCACCAACGACCACGTCTTCGTCGGGGAACGCCATCAGCGAGCGGTGATAGGCCTCGGTCATGAGACCCTTCATCGCCACGTCGCGCTTGGGCGTCCGCTTCACGCTGAGCAAACCCATCACGACGCAGGGCGTGCCACCGAGGCGCTCGAGCGTGAGGAACATGAAGCCCACCAGCGTCTTGCCCTCGTGGGCAGTTGTCGCCAGCACCCATGTGTCTTTCGCCTTCGACACCGCACCAATGCCGAACGCGCCACCCATCGCCGCGAATTCATCGAGGTCGGCGTCGGTCAGCGCGCTCGCATCGCGAGTAGCAACTTTCACCCCTCCATTCTGCCAGCGGTTTTTTGGATTCGCACCGCGACTTCAGCGAATGGAAACGCCGTCACCAAACTTGGCGCGCAGCAGGCCAATCACTTTGCCGATGTCCACCGCAAACTCGGCGCCAAGCGCCACGGTCTTGTCTCCGAACGACAGATACACCGGTGAGTCACCAGGATGCTGCTCGAGCAATTCGCGAATGACGTTGACCTCCGCGGCACCCACTGTGCGGCGAGCGAAGTCGATGTAGAGCGACTCAATACCGTTTTTGGGCACGTCGACGACGCTCACATCCGACGCCATGAAGATCGAGCGCGATTCATCGCGTCGGTCGAGTCGTCCACGAATCACGACGATTTGATCATCGACCACGAGGTGGCCTTGCGTCGCGAACAGTTTGGGAAACATCGTCACTTCGATCGAGCCGGCAAGATCTTCGAGCATAAAGGTGGCCATCTGTTCGCCCTTGCGCGTGAACTTGCGGTCGACGCCCGAGATCACGCCGCCCAACGTGAGGTTGTCTTCGTTGCGCTCGGGCACGTCGACGATCGGGCATGTCACGCGCCGCTGCAGAACCGTTTCCAGACCTCGCAGCGGATGGTCTGACACGTAGAACCCGAGCATCTCTTTCTCGAGCCGCAACTGTTCGGCCTTGTCAAAGTTGAGCGCCGGAATCTCCGCACGGTCGCTGAACCCGCCTTCGACCTCTTGCGCATCGCCGAAGAGGCTCATCACACCTTGGTCACGTTCGCGGCGGCGGATGAGTGTCTGGTCGACGAGCGCCTCGAAGACGACCAGCAATCCGCGCCGGGGATGACCGAGCGAGTCGAATGCACCGGCCTTGATCAGCGACTCAAGGGTTCGCTTGTTGAGTACCGGCTCGGGGGCACGCTCGATGAAGTCGTAGAAGGAGAGAAACTTCCCCTTCTCGTCGCGGTGCGCCACGAGCATGCTCGCCGCACCATCCCCCACGTTGCGAATGCCCGAGAGCCCGAACGACACTGCCTTCTCGCCGGGAATCGGCTCGAAGTCGACACCCGATGTGTTGACGTCGGGCGTGCGCACCGCAACATGGTTGCTGGCAGCGTCAGCCAGATACAAAGCCGCGCGATCGTTGTTGCCTTTTACCGACGTGAGCAAACAAGCGAAGTACTCGACGGGGTGATGCGCCTTCAACCAGGCGGTTTGATACGTGATGAGCCCGTAGCCGTAGGCATGGCTCTTGGTGAATGCGTAGTCGGCGAACTTCTCGATGATGCCGAACAGTTCGCGACCGAGCGGCTCGCCGTAATTTTTGGCCGCACATCCACCGACGAACTTTGGTCGCTGCTCGGCCATCGCCTTCGGGTCCTTCTTGGCACACGCTTTGCGCAACGAGTCGGCCTCGGCGAGCGTGTACCCGGCGAACTTCTGCGCCACACGCATGATGCTCTCTTGATAGATCATGAGACCGTAGGTGTCGCCGAGCACCTCGCTTGCGTCGGAATGGAAGTAGCGCACCGGCTTGCGCGAGTTCTTGAAGTCGGCGTAGTCGTTGTGCATGTTCTCGGCCATCGGGCCCGGACGATAGAGCGCGATGACGGCCGCCACGTCTTCGAAGCGTTTAGGCACCAGCGAACGCAGCAACGCGCGCATCGGCGCAGATTCCAACTGGAACACGCCGATCGTGTTGGCATTGGCCAGCAACTGATAGGTCGCGGGGTCGTCGAGCGGGATGTCGTCTATACGGAAGTCGGGTTGCATCCGCCGCAACAACTTCTCCGCATCGGTGATCACGTCGAGGTTGCGCAAACCGAGGATGTCCATCTTCAACAAGCCGAGCGACTCCACCCCGTGCATTTCGTACTGGGTGACGGTCGGTGCCTCCTCAGACTTCTGGCCCGCTTCGGCCTTGCGTTGGATTGGCAGGTATTCGGTGAGCGGATCCTTCGTGATCACCACCGCCGCGGCATGGATGCCGACCGAACGCTTGAGGCCCTCCAACCCGCGCGCTACGTCGACCACACGCTTCACGTCGGCATCACGCTCGTACTCGGTGCGCAGTTCGGCGGCCGCCCGGAACCCGTCAGCATGCTTCTCGCTCTGCTCGAAGCAATACCGCAGCGGTGTGTCGCGACCCATCACGACCGGTGGCATGAGTTTGGCGACACGATCACCGAGCGCGTACGGCTTGCCGAGCACACGCGCCGCATCGCGCACCGCGTTGCGCGCCTTGATGGTGCCGAACGTGATGATCTGCGCGACGCGATCGCGGCCGTACTTCTCCGCCGCATAGCGGATCATCTCGTCGCGATAGCGCGAGTCGAAGTCCATGTCGATGTCGGGCATCGACACGCGATCGGGGTTGAGAAAGCGTTCGAAGAGCAGGTCGTACTTCACGGGGTCGAGGTCGGTGATACGCAACGCGTAGGCGACGACGCACCCGGCGGCCGAACCACGACCGGGCCCCACGCGGATGCCGTGCTCGCGCGCGTGACGGATGAGATCCCACACGATGAGGAAGTACGACGCGAACCCCATGTCACAAATGACCTTCAGTTCGTAGGCGATGCGTTCGACGACATCCTTCGGCACGTTCGCCCCCCAGCGCATGGTGGCGCCTTCCCGCGCGAGGTGCGCGAGATACGCGCGATCATCGGCGAACCCGTTTGGAATCGGGAAGTCGGGCAACACGTAGTTGCCGAACTCGATGGTGGTGTTGGCCCGCTCGGCGATCCACAACGTGTTGTCGCAGGCGTCGGGGGTTTCGGCGAAGAGTTGCCGCATCTCTGCGGCCGTCTTCAAGTAGTGCTCTTGGCCCTCGAACTTGAATCGATTCGGATCATTGATCGTGCAGCCCGTCTGCACGCAGAGCAGCGCGTCATGGGCCTCGGCATCGTGGCGGTGCACGTAGTGCGAGTCGTTGGTGGCGAGCAACGGAGCATTGATCTCGCGGGCGATCTTGATCAGGTCGGCCATCGTGCGACGCTGTTCGGCGAGGCCGTGATCCTGCAGTTCGACGAACAAGTTGTCGCGCCCGAAGATCTCCTGCAGGCGGGCCGCAGTCTGTTTGGCTTCGTCGTAGTTGCCGCGCAACAGCGCCTGCAGCACATGCCCGCCGAGGCACCCGGTGGTGGCGATGAGGCCCTCGTGGTGGCGCGCCAACAGTTCCCAATCCATGCGCGGTTGGTAGTAGTAGCCCTCCAAGAACGCCAGGCTCGACAACTTGATGAGGTTGCGATAGCCCGTGTTGTTTTCGCTGAGCAGTGTGAGGTGGTAGTAGAGCTTGCGACCGGCCTCAGTGTCGCCACCGGAGTCGTCGAGTTTGCCGCGTCGCTGCGGCCGCTCGAAGCGCGACTCGTACGCCATGTACGCCTCGGTGCCGATGATCGGGTTCAGCCCACCGCTGCGGCACGCCTCATAGAAATCAAGAACGCCGTACATGTTGCCGTGGTCGGTGATGCCGATTGCTGGCTGGCCGTCGCTCACCGCCCGCTCGATGAGTTCGTCGATACGCGCCGCACCATCCAGCATCGAAAACTCGGTGTGTACGTGGAGATGGGTGAACGATGAACTCATCGGCAGGACTGCCGAGAGTACCAGCGGGCTGTGCGGTACGGCAGGAATTTACGCGCGCACGCACGCCCGCCGCGACAATCGCGCGCTAGATGTAGGTGCCCGGGCGCTCGGGCGGTGTGTTGCCCGACGGTGGCAACTGGCGCATCTGCTCGAGCTGTTGGCGTGCCGCGAGTTGCTGAGCAAACAGCGTCGCCTGGATGCCGTGGAACAGTCCTTCGAGCCAGCCGACGAGCTGGGCCTTTGCCAGACGCAGCTCTGCATCGCTTGGCACCTCGCCGTCTTTGAACGGCAACGCCAAGTTCTGCAACTCCTCGCGCAAGTCGGGCGAGATTGCCTCGGCAAGTTCGACGATCGAACGCTCGTAAATCTCTGCCAGGCGTTCGCGACTCGGCACGTCGAGTTGCATCTGGCGCACTTCGTCGAGCAGCCCTTTGATCATCGAGCCGATGCGCATCACCTTGGCGGGCTCTTGCACGCTCTCGGTGTTGTCGCCTAGGTCGCCGTCATCAGCGGCGTCACTACCGGACGAAACACTGCCTGGCTGCATACCGCTCAGCACCTCGCCGCGTTCAGGGGTGGGGTTCGTCATCGTCCCATTGTTCTATCAGCGATGAACGACGCCGTATCAACGACCGGCAACTGCCAGCAGTGGCACGTCGATTTCTTCGGAGGTGAGCGACCCGTGTCGGCACTGCAACGCAAAGTACGTCTTGTCGGCGGGATCGTCGAAACTCACGTCGGTGCGGGCCATGACCGCGACATCGCCAAGCCGCCTGCGCACGACATCCGTCACGCGCGGCCCGAAGTAACCACCATCGATCATTTCGTCGCGGGTCATTACCCATGCATCATCACCGTGATGCAGGCGAACGGCGGAGACGATGTCCTCGATGCAACCGCCCTTCGAGTGCAGCCAGCGGAAGCGGCCCTCACCCGACTGGTGCGTCACAAGTCGGGTGATGTCGGGATGCAAGGGTCGCGTGTTGTCGCCCACCATCACCTGACCGTGATCGGCGGTCACCAACAGCACCGCATCGCGCGGCAGCACTGACGCCAGATCGGCAATCAGGCGATCCGTGGTGCGTAACTCGGAGTCGTAGTAGTCACCGAAGCCTCGCTCGTGCGCAATCTTGTCCACGCAGTCGTAATAGCAGTACACGAACTTCTCCCCCGCCTGCAGCATCGTGCGCACGTCCACCACCATGCTGGAGACCGCGCGCCAGCTCAGCATCCGCTGGTCTCGCAGATGTGATTCGGTAAAGGCCGTGCCATCGAAGTCGGCTTTCGACAACACCGGCATACTGCCCCCGAGGAATGGCGGGCAAGGTTGCACATCCCGCGGCGCCAGACGCTTTCGCGCATCCCCTCGGGAGTCGGCCCACTTCAACATCTGTACGACGTGACCCGCAAAGTCGATGCGGTATCCGACGAGGCCATGCTCGCCGGGTGTCGCGCCAGTCGTGATCGAGGTGAGAGCAGTGACCGTGGTAGTCGGTGCGATCGTGGTGATCGCGCCGCCTTGCATCGTCGCCAACGTCGGCGCGATGTTGCGATCGGCGGCGAGGCGGCGCTGCAACTGGTGCCAGCCAAGCCCGTCGACCACGAGCAGCACCACCTGCCGCGCACCACGCGCAACATCGGGAAAGTAGGCGGGCAGCCCACTCGTGCCGCGCGGCCCGAGCAGCGACGGCACGATGTTTGCGACACACGCACCCGCATAGTCGGGCAGTCGGGGTGATGCTTCCGGCGAACGCAAGCCACCTCCCGGCGGGGTGGTTGCCGACGTGTTCATCGCACCTTGTTGTCTAGCGGTGAATCGGTCGTGACGGCGTCTCGCGTGGCGCGGGGCGGACTATCACGCACGGCGGGAGACGCTTACTATGGTGTCGTGCGAGTCTCCACACGCGGCGATTACGCGTGTCGGGCGATGCTGTCGCTGGCGTTGCATGCACAAGAGCCGGGCCCGATTTCGGTGCGCGACATCGCGACGCGTACCGCGCTGCCCCAGCCCTATCTCGAGCAGATTCTCCTCGCCCTAAAGGGCGCGGGGCTCGTGCATTCCAAGCGTGGTGTCGGAGGCGGCTACACGCTCGCCCGCCACCCCGACAAGATCCTGCTGTCGGAGATTCTCTCGGCCGTTGATGGCCCGATCTCCCTCGGCGACTTCGGCGAGCCACACCGTGACGGTGCCTGTGACCACGAAGGCCAGTGCGTGTTGCTCGCGATCTGGCACTCGGTCGGCGATCACATGCGTGATCATCTCGCCAAGTTCACGCTCGGTTCGGTGCTGGCGGCCGCACGTGGCGAGTCGCCGTGGCCCGACCAAGCGACCGACAGGAAGAAACGCGCGCGGCGCTAACTCAGCGACGCCACGAGCGTTGCAAAATCGCCCGGCAAATCGCTCGCGAACTCGCATCGCTCACCAGTGCGCGGATGATCGAATCCGAGTCGATGGGCGTGCAGCATCGGTCGCGCAGCGCGGATTCCCGCCCGCACTCCCCCGTACTGCGCATCGCCGACGACGGGATGACCAATCGACGCCAAGTGCACACGAATCTGGTGCGTGCGCCCGGTCTCGAGGCGACACTCGACCAGCGACGCATCTTTCGGAACGCGGAACGAGCGTTCGACCGCGTAATGCGTGCGGGCTGGCCGACCGTCGACCACCACCGCCATGCGCGTGGGATCCCGCTGATCACGACCGATGGGCGCATCGATCACACCGTTGAGCGACGTCGGCACTCCCCACACGACGACCGAATACACCCGCGTCACGCTGCGCATCGTGAGTTGTTCAACTAGCGACTCGTAGGCGAGTTGCGTGCGGGCAACCGCAACCAGACCCGTCGTGCCCGCGTCGAGGCGATGCACGATGCCTGGTCGCATCGGGTCGCCGACCGATGCGATCTCCGGGTAGGCCGCCAACAAGTAATTGACCATCGTGCCCGTCTTGTTGCCGGCGCCTGGGTGCACCACGAGACCTGCCGGTTTGTTGACGACGAGCACGTCGGCATCCACGTGAATGACATCGAGGGTTTGGCTCGCATCGGCTGCTGGCAACTCCGGGCCACTCGCAGCTGAGATGTCGACGGTGATGACCTGCCCGGTTGCCACTTTTCCCTTACCGGCGGACACCACGTCGCCGTCGAGCGTCACGGCACCGGACTCGATCAGCGCTGCCGCTGCGTTGCGACTGATGTCGGCGATCAACGACACCACGCGGTCGATTCGCACATCGGCAAGCGACGCCGGAATCGTCTCGGTGACGCGCCGCGCAGTGCCCGTCGTATCGTCATGAATGTCGTCGGTCATCGGTGTGCCATCACTCGTCATCCGCGATTCAGTTGCTCGCCGCAGTCGTCGCCGACTTGGCGCGCAGTGAGGCGAGAACCATCAACGCTGCGCCGATCGTGATGCACGAGTCGGCGACGTTGAAGATCGGGAACCACTGCAAGTCGACGAAATCGACGACCGCGCCCCGCAACCACGCATCGTTACGGAAGAGCCGATCCACGAGATTGCCGAGCGCGCCTCCGACGATCAGCCCGGCGGCGACTGCCGAAACTCCGGTTGCCGAACGACGCATCCACAACACGATCACGATGATGATGACGAATGCGAGCGCACCAATGATCGGTCCTGCGCCCGTTGCCTGCGAGAACGCCATGCCCCTGTTGAACGCCAGGTTGAAGCGCAACGAGCCGATGATGTCGATGGTGCGCCCGCCAGACAGGCGGTTGAGTGCCCAGTGCTTGGTGAGTTGGTCAACGACGACGATTGCAGCGATGAGCAACCAGAGTTTGCGCGTCGCTACCTGGCTCATCGATTGCCCAGACCGCCGGCGCGTTCGGTGACGAGCTCGGTGGTCCACGGCAACACTTCAAGTCGCTCGCGCGGAATCGGCAAACCGGAGTACGACGAGTAGCCATACTCGCCGATCTCCATGCGTTTCAGCGCCGCGTCGATGGCTTCAACCTCCAGGCGCGCCTGTTCGGAGAGAATGAGGTCGCGTTCACGCTCGACCACCATCGTGTCGCCCTCGCCCCCCTCTTCGCCGAAGTCGACATCACCCATCTCTTGGTTGTCGACGATCTCCATCGCGTCCTGCTCGAGACGCTTGGCCTGCCCGAGCAGCTCCACGCGCTTCTCAATGAGCAACTGGCGTTGTGAAAGCAAGAACGCAACGTCGAAGTCCTTCGTCGGGGTGATGCCGTCGACGGGCTCATACTTGATGATCGGTGGCTTGACCGGCTTGGCCATCGCCTTTTCTTGCTGTTCGCGGATGCGGCGTTCGTCTTCATCACGAATCGCACGAATACGCGCGCGCTCGGCTTCGCGTGCTTGACGTTCGGCTTCCTTGGCTTTGGTGATTTTGTCGCGCTCGCGCTGCTTCTCGCGCCGCTCTTCGTCGATGATGGCGCGCTTGCGGGCCTGCTCACGGCGACGTTCTTCGGTCGCTACCTGACGCTCGAGGTCGCGACGCTTCTTCTCCGCCAACCTCTCCTTCAGGATTCGCTTACGTTCGGCCAACTTCTCGCGCGCCAGACGCTTGCGCTCACGCTCCGCCTCGAGTCGGGCCCGCTTGCGATCGCGCTCTGCAGCAAGGCGCGCGGCTTTGCGTTTGCGCTCATCGAGCTTGCGTTGTTGAGCCTTCTTGCGGCGCGCCGCCTCGGCTTTGGCTCGCGCCGCGCGCTTGGCGGCCTCGGCCTTTTTCTTGGCGGCCTTGCGGCGCTGTTCATCGGCGCGTTTGCGGGCAGCCTTGGCCTTGGCTTCTTTCTTGGCTCGTGCCGCACGGCGTTTGGCCTCGAGCGCCAGGCGAGCCTTTCGCTTGCGGGCGTCGATGATCTTCTGGCGGGCGGCCTTGCGGCGCTTTTCCTCCAACAGTCGCTTGGCCTTCTTGCGCCTCAGTTCCTCAAGTTTGCGACGCTTGGCGGCCGCGAGGAGGGCCTTTTTCCTGGCTTGCGCCTTCTTCTTGGCTTGCGCCCGCTTCTTGGCGGCGGCTTTGCGCTTCGCGGCGGCGTTCATGACCCCGTCAGGGTAGCCGCTCGACACCCACGTGGAGTGGTACGTCGTCGAGCGTGGTGTTGGCTGCAAGACCGTTGCCGACGGCCGCGAGCACCACGTCCCGCGCCAAGGTTTCTGATTTCACCATCGACTCGTGCGCGCGAACTGCAGCGGCGACATCAGTAGGTGCGCCAACCGTCAACCGGATGCGGTCAGAGACGTGCAGACCCGCGTCGCGGCGGGCCTGCTGCACGAGACGAATCACATCGCGTGCCACACCTTCTTGTTTGAGGTCGTCGTTCACCGCGAGATCCAAGACGACGATGCCCGAACCATCGGAGAGTGCCGCACTGCCCCGTTCACCTTCGCCGATGGCGACGAGTTTCAGCGAGAACTCCCCGTCGTGCAGTTCGACCCCACCGGCGACGACGCGACCGCCGTCAATCGACCAGTCACCCTGCTTCACGGCGCGAATCACCTTCTGCGTGTCGGCCCCGAGGCGAGGCCCGAGGGCGGCCGGGGTGACGAGGAGTTCGCGGCGGGCGTGCTCGTCGACGTTCGCACTCAGCACCACGCTGCGCACGTTGACTTCGTCCTTGATGACACCTGCGAAGTCGCCGAGCGTGGTGGCTCGCGCACTGGCCACGACGAGCGAGGCGAGCGGTTGACGCACCCGCAACTGGTGTGCCTTGCGCACCGACAGCGTGCTCGAGCACACTTCGCGCGCCAAATCCATCGTGGCGACCAATGCATCGTCGGCTGCCAGTCCTTGCGTCGTCGGCCAACTGGTGAGATGCACGCTTCGCTCGCCCGACAAGCCGCGATACACCTCCTCCGTGGTGAGCGGGAGCAGCGGAGCCGCGACACGACAGAGGATGACGAGCACGCTGTGCAGCGTGTTGATTGCCGCCTGGTCGCCCTCCCAGAATCTGTCGCGGCTGCGACGGATGTACCAATTGGTGAGCACGTCGAGAAAGTCGCGCACCTGCGCGCAGGCATCGAACAGGTCGTTGCGTTCGAATGCCGTCGTCGTTGCGTCGATGAGCGTGCGGGTCTTGGCCAACACATAGCGATCCAACACGTGCGCACTCGACGTGTCGAAGACACCCTTCTTGCCTTCCGCATTCGCGTACAACGAGAGGAAGTACCAAGAGTTCCACAACGGCAGGATTGTCTGGCGCACCGTGTCGCGAATGCCGGCTTCGGTCACGGAGAAGTCCGCACCGCGCAGGATCGACGACGACAGCAGGTACCAGCGCATTGCGTCGGCACCGTACGTGTCGAACACTTTCATCGGGTCGGGATAGTTGCGCAGGCTCTTTGACATTTTTTGTCCGTCGTCGCCGAGCACGATGCCGTGACTGACGCAACTCTTGAACGCCGGACGATCGAACAATGCCGTCGCCAGCACGTGCAGCGTGTAGAACCACCCACGCGTTTGGCCGATGTACTCGACGATGAAGTCACCCGGATAGTGGCTCTCGAACCACTCCCGATTCTCGAACGGATAATGCACCTGCGCGAAGGGCATCGACCCGCTCTCGAACCAGCAGTCGAGCACTTCGGGCACGCGACGCATCATCGACTTGCCGGTCGGATCGTCGGGGTTGGGTCGCACGAGGTCGTCGACGAACGGACGATGCAGTTCCTGCACGTGCACGCCGAAGTCGCGCTCGAGGTCGGCGATGCTGCCGTACACATCGATGCGCGGGTACTCGGGGTTGTCGCTGCGCCACACCGGGATCGGCGAACCCCAGAACCGGTTGCGGCTGATCGTCCAGTCGCGCGCGTTCTCCAGCCATTTGCCGAACGACCCGTCGCGAATGTGGTCGGGAACCCAGGTGATCTGCTGGTTGAGCGCCACCATGCGCTCCTTCACTGCCGTCACGTTGACGAACCACGAACTCACGGCGCGGTAGATGAGCGGTGTGCCGGTGCGCCAGCAGTGCGGATACGAGTGGTCGTAGGTTTCGTGGCGCAGCACGACCCCGTGCTCTTTCAACTTCTTGATGACGAGTGGATTGGCCTCGAACACTTGCAGGCCGGCCAAGTCGGTGACTTCTTGCGTGAACTTGCCGCGCGAGTCGACGGGCACGACGAGATCGATGCCCGCTTCGGCACACACACGTTGGTCGTCTTCACCGAAGCCCGGCGCAATGTGCACGACACCCGTGCCGTCTTGCGTGGTGACGAAGTCGCCGGCAAGGACGCGGAACGCCCCGTGCGCGGCGCGGTCGGCGAAGTACGGCAGCAGCGGTTGGTATCGGCGACCGACGAGTTCGCTGCCGCGCAGCACGCCAATCTGCTCCGCGCCGGCGAGTTCGCGCTCGTACGCCTCGCGGCGCGCGGCGGCCATCACGTACCGCGTGCCGTTGAGTTCGTACACGCCGTACTCCACATCGGCGCCGACGGCAAGAGCGAGGTTGGACGGCAGGGTCCACGGTGTCGTCGTCCAGGCGAGCAGACGCTCCCCCGATTCCAGCAAGAAGCCGACGGTGAGCGCGGGGTCTTGCACCATCTTGTACGTGTCGTCCATGCGCGTCTCAGAGTTGGAGAGCGGCGTCTCCAGCGCCCACGAGTACGGCAGCACGCGGAAGCCCTCGTAGATGAGGCCTTTGTCCCACAACGTCTTGAAGGCCCACATCACGCTTTCCATGTACGGAAGATCGAGCGTCTTGTAGTCGTTGTCGAAGTCGACCCAGCGTGCTTGTCGTGTTACATAGCGGCGCCAGTCGCTCGTGTACTGCAGCACCGACGTGCGGCAGTGGTCGTTGAACTTGTCGATGCCAAAGTCGGTGATCGCCTGGCGACCGGAGATACCGAGCTGACGCTCGGCTTCTGCTTCGGCGGGCAGACCGTGACAATCCCAACCGAAACGCCGCTCGACGCGCTTGCCACTCATGGTGCGATACCGCGGCACCGCATCCTTCACGAAACCGGTGAGGAGGTGTCCGTAGTGCGGCAGGCCGTTCGCGAACGGCGGGCCGTCGTAGAAGACGAACTCCGTGTCGTGCACGCCTGTGTGCTGATCGGCTGCGCCGGTCGGCGCGCGCCCAGCGTTCGTGCGCGGGTGCTGCTCGACGGAGGCCTCAAACGTGCGATCGGCCTCCCAGTAAGAAAGCACTTTTTCTTCGATGTGCGGCAGGTTGGGCTGCGCCGCGACGTCGGGATACCGGTTCGCCGCCGACAAACCTTTCGTGGTGGAGTCGGCCATTAGTTGGCGTCGCTCACAGTCCGGCGTTTTGCAGCATTCGTTGCACGAATCCGAGGGCAATCACCACGACGATGGGCGAGATATCGATCGGCCCGAGGCTCGGGATGAGTCGGCGTGCCGGACCGAGCACGGGCTCGGTGACCTGAATGAGCACGCGGTTCACCGAACCCAGTGCACCACCCGGCTGACTCGGGAACCAACTGAGGATGATGCGTACGAAAATGACGAACGTGTAGAGGGAAATCAATTGGCTGATCATGGCTGTGCCTCTCTTCCATTCAACATGGCGACTCGGTGATGGTGTCGCCGGTTAGTCGCGCGGAATTCGCACACCGTTGGGGGTGAGGCGAAACACGCCGCGCGAGATGCGCTCGAGCGAACCGTTCAGTGCGAACGTGAGGCCTGATGCAAAGTCGATGATGCGACGACCTTCTTCGGCGTTGGTAGCGATCATGTTCATGATCACCGGCTGGCCGCTCTTGAATCGCTCGCCGATTTCTTTGCAGTGACCGAACGACGTGGGCTTCAGCGTGACGGGCTCGACGCTCGCCGTGTCGAGCGGCTTCACCGTCTTGGCCGGTGGCTGACCGACGGGCCCGCGCACCGTGACTCCGGAGTCGTCGCGCGCTCGCCCACGGCGCACGGGTGCTGGCTCGTCGTACCCTTCGTCGTCATCGACGATGTCATCTTCTTCGTCGTCATATCCAATGTCGGCTTCGGCGCGATTGCGCACCGGTCGACGAGAGCGCACCGACTGGTCGCTGTCGTCGTACACGTCGTCAGACCCGAGACCCAAGTAATCCATCGCTCGGCGGAACATCGACATACCGTCAGATTACCCCACGAAATAGCACGGTTTAGGGACGCTCGCCGAACAGTGCCGTTCCGATGCGCACGAGGGTGGAGCCCTCGTGCAACGCGATTTCGAGATCGCCCGACATCCCCATTGAGCACCCCGCCAAGCCGAGGTCGTCGGCTTGCCGGCGTACCAGACGAAACGCCGCCCGCGTGCGCTCGTCATCGGCATCGGTCGGCCCGACCGTCATGAGACCGTCAACGACGAGCCCGACACTCCGCGCCCGCTGCACGAGCGCGGTGGTCTCGGCGGGTTGGCAACCACCCTTGTCGGCCTCCCCGGTGGCGTTCACCTGCACGTAGATGTGCGCCCCACCGGCCCGCTTCCCCAGTTCGGTAATCAGGCTCTCGCGATCGACGCTCTGCCACACGTCGACGAGCCCGACGAGCGACCGAATCTTGTTCGACTGCAGCCGCCCGATGAAGTGCACCGGCGGATGCGTGGCGCGGCGGTGTCCGCCACTTGGGCTGGCCTCGCCAGCAGCGTGAATCTCGGCAAGTTTCGTCGAGAGTTCTTGCGCATAGTTCTCACCGATGGCGTCGCAGCCGAGTCGCTGGGCGATCGCGATGGCGTCGGCGCCGAACCCTTTCGTCACCGCGCAAAGAGCGACGGGCCCGCGAGTTGACGACCGCGCAATCGTGCTGCGCAGATGCGCGAGTCGTGCAGCAACCGTCGCTTCGTTCATCCGACGAGGCCTCGGCGACGATTCAACAGCCGCGCGCTATCTGCGCGATTGCGCCAGGTTGTGGCGCGTCTACTTGAGAAAGTCGGGGACGTCGAGATCATCGTCATCGCCGCCGTCCGCCGAACCGAAGATCTCGCGCAGGCGCGAACTGCCCTTGCCATCGGGGCGCGGCTCACCGCGCGACGAAGAACCATCGCCGCGCGTGGCGACGCGACCCGCACCGGCATCCCAGCGCTCGAAACCCGAAGCGATCACGGTGACGCGCACTTCATCGCCAAGATCGTCGTCGATGACGGTGCCGAGGATGATGTTGGCATCCTGATGCGCGACGCGCGACACCGTCTCGGCGGCTTCGTTCAATTCGAACAGGCTCATGTCGCTCGGGCCAGCCACGTTCAGCAAGATGCCGCGGGCGCCCTCGATCGCCGACTCAAGCATCGGTGAAGTGATGGCCGCAAGTGACGCGTTGGACGCTCGCTTGTCGCCGCTCGCCACGCCGATACCCATCAACGACGAACCGGCATTCGACAAGATCATCTTCACGTCGGCAAAGTCGGTGTTGATCAAACCCGGGGTCGTGATGATGCCGGTGATTCCCGAGACGCCCTGCATCAGAACTTCGTCGGCCTTCTTGAACGCGTCGAGCAAGGTGGTCTTGTCGGTGGCGATCGAGAGCAGTTTCTCGTTGGGGATGACGATCAGCGTGTCGACCTTCTCCTTCAACTTGGCGATGCCGGAGTCGGCTTGCACCGAACGACGACGGCCCTCGAATGAAAATGGTCGCGTCACGATGCCGATGGTGAGCGCACCCTCGCTCTTGGCAATCTCCGCGACGATGGGGGCTGCACCCGTGCCGGTTCCGCCGCCTTCACCAGCGGTGATGAACACCATGTCGGCACCAGCGAGGTGCTCTTGAATCTCATCGCGGTGTGCTTCGGCTGCTTGACGACCCACTTCCGGGTCGCTACCCGCGCCGAGACCGCGCGTGAGTTCGCGACCGATGTCGATCTTGAAACTCGCATCGCTCATGATCAACGCCTGAGCGTCGGTGTTGATGGCGACGAAGTCGACACCGCGTAACCCTGCGTCAATCATGCGGTTGACGGCGTTCACACCACCGCCGCCGATTCCGACGACTTTGATGACGGCGATTGGCGAATTTTGCGAGTTGCTTGGCATGTTGTGTCTGACCCCCAAGTTGAACTTTACGCTCAACCTCTACTGTAGGCACACTAGCCGTTGTTGATGATCGGCTGTCCACCCGATACATCGATGCCAACGATGAACTCTGGGTCTTGGCGGGTGAGCACCGTCTGCACGATGGTGAGCTTGTTGCGAATGTCGACGGGCGCCCCGAGGTTCACCACGGTGCCGGTCTTCAACACGAACCCCAGCGACTCAGGGCCATTCACCGTCACATGCTTCAGGCGCTTCAACGTGTCGGGTGGCAATGCGATCGCCACTTGCGCGGCCGCTTGGTAGACGGGCGTCGTGACGGTGCCCGCCGGCAGGTTCGGGCCGACGCCCTCAATCTTCACGAACTGCGTGGGCTGACCATCCAACACATCGAGTACTCGTCCGGTGAAATCGAGCACTCGCGCGCGGTTGTCGACACCGACGAACCAGGCGACGGGTGTTCGTTCGTCGATTTCGATGACGACGCGATCGGGCAAGTACCAACTCAGCCGCGCCCGCTCGACCCACGGGTCGCCCTCCAGACGTCGCTGTGCGCCATCGAGATCGGCCGTGAACACGCTCGCCCCGCGCAACGAATCCCGCACCTTGTCGAGCAGCAGCGGATCGGTGTACGTGGCTCCCGAGACCTCGATGTCGCGCACCGCAAAGATTGGCGACGCCAGAACGACGAGCACCAGCGAGACGCTGCCGATGAGCGCGGCGAAACCAATGAGCGGCGAGATTCGCACCCGCGCGATCCGCTTCCACCAGGCGCGCCGACCGAGGCGACGATCGCTGATGACATCGGCAAGACCCCCAGCACCCGGCACGGCCGTGCTCGCGTCGGAGAACGGGCTGGTCGGGTCGAGGGTGAGCGTGGCTGAACCCTCTGGTCGTTCGTGGGGCAACAAGTGGTCGGAGTCATCGATGACGATCGGTGACGGCGTTGAGTCGCCGACGGTGGCCCCACGACTGGTCACCGACGAGATGTCGACTACATCTGCGACTGGGGTGTCGCCGCTCGGTGTCGGCGAGTCGCTCGGTGTCGGCGAGTCGCCCGGTGTCGCGTCGGTAGGTGCCTCATCACTCGGTGTCGCATCTGCCGGGCGCGCGATCGCGCCCGTGTCGGCAAACAGCTCGCGCAACTCCGCCACGGCATCACCGGGGAGCGGTGGTGCAATCGTCGCGCTGCCGAGTGTGTCGTCGGTGACGAGCGGGCCGAACACCTTGTCGAGGGCGGTCAGCGATCGTGTGGTGCCGAGCGTGGTCTCCACGTTTCCTGCAGTCTGTGCCCCTGCATCAGCGGCGATCTCGTCATCGAAGCCGACGAGGCGCACTTCACTACGCAGATCGATGCCGAGCTCGCCTTTCACGCGCTCGCGCACCTCGGCCATCAGGTCCGCAACATCCGCCGCGCTCCCGCCCTCATCGCATTGGATGAAGTTGGCGTGCTTGGATGACACTTCCGCCGTGCCGATGCGCAACCCGCGCAGACCAATCCGATCGATGATCGCTCCGGCCGACCCGCCGCCGGGTTCCGGGTTGACGAACACCGAGCCAGCGTTTTGTCCGCCCGGTTGGTGTTCGCGTCGCCAACGCACGATGTCGGACATCTCGGATTCGCTCGCCGACTGATCACCCCAGGACAGCGCAAAGGTCGCCGACAAGACGACGTGATACGACTGCAGGTCGCTCCCGCGAAACCGCAGACCGAGGTCGCGCGCTGCAACATTCGCGATGATTCCTTTGCCGAGATGGAAGATCTTTGCCGACTCGATGCTGGATGCAATGTCACTGCCGTGGCCACCGGCGTTCATCCGCACGGCACCACCGACCGAGCCCGGCACGCCGACGCCCCACTCGAAACCGGTCAGCGAGTGAGACGCACATTGGCGCGCCAGCACGGGCAGCGGCACGGCGCCGCCAGCCGTGACCCGCGATGGAGCGGGACGCTTCGGCCACACGATCTCCTCGGCAAAGTCGCCGAGCTGCAGCACCAAACCACCGAAGCCTTCATCGGCGACGAGCAGGTTGCTGCCGCGGCCGATTACGAGCACCGGCACCTTGTGTTCGCGTAGCGCGTTGCTGACGGCGTGTAAGTCGTCGATCGAGTGTGCCGTCACGAACAAACTCGCCGGACCACCGACCTTGTAGGTGGTGTAGGTCGCCAGATCGACGTCGCGTCTCACCCGTGGGCCGAGCAGGATGCCGAGGCGGTCGATGGCCCGCGTGCGACGCGCGTAGTCGTCGGTGTCGTCAGGCGCCACGTGACAATTCTCGCCGACGGGCCACCACTTCATCGGGGAATGTCTCGATATCGCCGCAACCCATTGAGATGCACAGGTCACCGTCGCGACATTCACGCGCCACGAACTCGACGAGGTCAGCGCGCTCTTTGCGCCACTCAACCCGCGCGTGTGGGTGGGCGTTGCGAATCGCATCGACGACAAGTTGACCCGTGACTCCCTCGATGCGATCGGTGCCCGATGCATAAATATCGGTGATGACGACGACATCGGCGTCGATGAAGGCATCGCAGTAGGCATCCGACATCACCGCCATGCGATTGAAGCGATTCGGCTGGAAGACCGCGATGACCCGCGCGAAACCGGCGGAATCTGCGCGCACGGCGGCAAGCACCGCGGCAATCTCGGCGGGCAGATGCGCATAGTCGTCGATGAATGTGGTGCCGCCGTCGTGCGCACGCACTTCGAATCGACGGTGCACGCCCACGAAATCGGCCACGGCGCGGGTGGCTGATTCGACAGAGACACCGAGCACGCGTGCCATCGCGAATGCGGCGAGAAAGTTGCGCACGTTGTGGACGCCGCGCAACGGCAGCGACACCTCGTGTCGACCGTCGGGGTGCTCGACCATGAATCGCGCACCACCTGCAACGAATTGCACGTTCGTCGCCCGATACATCGCCGCGCCGAGACCGTAGGTGATCGCCGAGTGTTCGTGGGCGAGACGCGCGGTCGTGGGGTCGTCAATGCACAGCACCTTGGGGCCCCGGATTTCCGCGAGGTATTCGTCGAACGACGCCACGATGCCGTCGTACGAGCCGTGCTCATCGAGATGGTCGACATCCACGTTGGTGAGAATCGTCGCGTACGGCTTGATGGCTCGATGACTCGAGTCACTTTCATCGGCTTCGACGACGAAGTTCTCGTCGCCCCAGTGCGCGCTCGCCGGCAACTGCGGCACGTCGGCTCCGATCAGATACCCGGGATCACGCCCAGCTTCGCGCATCATCATGGTGAGCAACGTCGTGGTGGTCGTCTTGCCGTGCGTGCCCGCCACCGCGATGGTCGTTGCCTGGGTGGCGATCCAGCCGAGCATCGCCGCCCGTGTCAGCACTCGCACACCTCGCTCAGCCGCAGCGACCAGCTCCGCGTTCGTCTGGCGAACCGCCGCCGAGTAGGTGACGATGTCGCAACCGTTGACGACGAGCGGGTCATGCGGCACATTGACCGCAACACCGGCGGCTCGCAGACGGTCGAGCACCTGCGACTCGCGCACGTCGCTACCGGAAACTCGATGACCCATCTCGGCGAGGATGATGGCAATCGCGCTCGTGCCGGGTCCACCGACACCGACGATGTGAATTCGCTGTGCCGAAGTGGTGGTCATCTCAGGACGCGACTGACTCGATGATTGAGCCGATTGCCGACGAACGATTCAGCGCGCCGAGCGCATACGACTTTGCCGACAACCGCTCGCGCAAGACCGCATCGTCGACCACGCGGCTCAGTTCCTTTGCGAACCGAGTGGCGACATCTGCTTCGTCGACGACGATCGCCGCCCCGGCATCCGACAACCAACGTGCATTACGGCGCTGGTGATCATCGGCGGCGGCAGCCCAGGGCACCACCACTCCTGCTGCACCCACTGCGACAAGTTCGGCGATGGTGCTGGCCCCAGCGCGACACACGACGACATCGGCGATCAGCCACACATCGGCCATGTTGGCGTGACTCGCACGCCGTACGTAGTGGATTCCGGTCGCACCGAACGAACCGCCTGGCAAGTCAACGAATCGCTCGCCGGCGAGGTGCAGCACGGCAAGATCGTCACGTTGTTTGTTCTCGGCAACCCATCCCTCAATCGCCGCGTTGATCGTCTGTGATCCGAGCGACCCTCCCATGGCCACGACGATGCGTCGCGATGGATTGATACCAAAGCTCGCTGCTGCTCGTGCCCGCGCCGAGTCATCGGCGGCGGTGTTGCGCACGAGTCGACGCACGCTGTTGCGCACGGGGGCTCCGGTGTGCTTGGCACCCGGCAACACCGAGCCGGCGAATGCCGTCGCCACCGCCGCGGCCTTTCTTGCTTGACGTCGTGTGGCCAAGCCCGGCTGCTGGTCGTAACTGACGACCACGACCGGGATACCGAGGGCTCGCGCGGCGCGTACTGCTGGTTCGCTGGCGAACCCGCCCACACTGACCACAACCCGCGGTTGCCACAATCGCAGCTGCCGCGTAGCGATTGCCGTTGCAATCAGCAGTTTCGGCACCGCTATTGCGCTGCGAACGAGGGCCCGCGGCGATGCACTGCGCTGCAAACCATCGACGTTGAGCAGCAGACGCGGATGATCCGTGTCGGCAAGCAACTGCGCATCGACGGGTCGTTGTGACGCAACGAAGGCCACGGAGCGTGCCGAGCGTCCACGATCGACGAGCTGTTCGGCGATGGCGAGCGCCGGAATCATGTGACCCGCCGTTCCACCGCCGGCAATGACGGCAAAGACTCGCGGTGACGAAGGTGCACTGTTTGTCGTCACGAGAACACGCCGAACGCTATCTCAGGGCTACTGAATCTTTCTGGCGATGTTGAGCAACAAGCCTGCTGCACTCAGCGTGATCAGCAACGAGCTGCCACCGTAGGAAATCAACGGCAGCGTCAGACCCGTTACCGGCATCGCACCGACCACACCGCCGATGTTGATCATCGCCTGCACCGAGAACCACACGGTGATACCCGCGGCGAGTAGCGCACCCGAGTAGTCCGGGGCGCGCATCGCAACGACGAAACCAAAGAAGGCGAGCGTAAAAAAACCACCGATCACGATCGTCGAACCGATGAAGCCGAACTCCTCGGCGATCACCGTGAAGATGAAGTCGCTGTGGGCGAGCGGCACGTACCCCCACTTGCTGGTACCCGCACCAGGTCCCGTTCCCAGAATGCCGCCGTTGGAGATGCTGAGCATCGACTGCCACACCTGATAGCCGCTGTGCTCACGATTTGCCTCGATGTCAAGGAACGCAGTCCAGCGACTGATGCGCGAGGCCGAAGTGAGGATGTAGCCGATTCCCGCCAGTGAGGCAAAGAATGCCGACGCCAGGATCCATTTCGTCGGACTCCCCGCCATGTACAACACGGTGAAGGCGATTCCCGACAACACCACTGCTGCACCGAGGTCCTTTTGCATCATCGCGACACCTGCCGCCCCAATCCACGCGAACAACGCCGGGCGAAAGGTGCGCACGAAGTTGGTGAGTTCGCGCTGACGTCGACCGAGGTTGTTCGTCAGATAGATGATGAGGGCAAACTTGAGCAACTCCGACGGCTGGAAGCGCACGAACCCGATCTCCACCCAGGCACGCGCACCATTGACGGAGATCCCAAGCGGGGTGAACGGCAAGATATTCAGACCCAGCACCACGAAGAGGATCGGTTTGTTGAGTTTCTGCCACGAGTGATACGGCATGCGATACATGCCGAACGCCGCCACCACACCGACGGCGGCCCACAGCAGCTGTTTGCGGAACATCGTGAACGCCGAGCCACCGTTGTTCACGGAAACGATCGACGATGCCGACAGCACCATCACCAGGCCGAGCGCGACGAACACGCCGACGATCAACATGATGCCGAAGAACACCATGTGCGGCTCGGTCTTGCCCTCAGACTGCGCCGGGTTGACGCGCCGACCGGCGAGCGCCGCCTCACGCCGCGCGGTGAGCGACGGAATCACGAATGCGCCGCTGTCGTCGAGGTTCACTGCCGTCATGGTTGTTGCTCCTTTGTCATTGCCCGAACACAGCGGGCGAAGTCGTCGCCGCGCTCGCCGTAGTTCGAATACCAGTCGTAACTCGTGCAACCCGGCGACAGCAGCACGACATCGCCGGTTTCGGCCAGTTGTCGGGCGGTCTTCACCGCGGCCTCCATCGATTCGGCCCGCTCGGTGCGGCACACCCCAGAGAATGCGGCCTCGATCAGCGCTGAGGAGTGACCAATCGCCACCACGGCACGCATCCGCTGCGGCTGACTGGCGAGCGACGAAAGATCGAGGCCCTTGTTCTTGCCGCCGGCGATCAACACGATGCGGTCGAACGACGTGAGAGCGGCCTGTGCGGCATGCGGGCTGGTGGCTTTGCTGTCGTTGTAGTACGACACACCGTCCACCTCGGCCACGAACTGGATGCGGTGCGGTGCGTGGTGGTAGCGCGCGAGCGCATTCGCGACCCCTTCGATCGTGCCGAGGCCAGACTCCAACACGAGCGCGCTCGCGGTGAGTGCGTTGGTCATGTCGTGCGGCAGCGCACGACTCAGTTGCCCCACGTCGATGATGCGGCCGTGTGGCCCGACGAGCGCGCCGGATTCCACCCGATAGTCGCCCGCCTCGAGACCGAATGTCACGACTCGGGCCGCCGTGGAGTGGGCGCTCTGCTGAATCGACTCATCACGGATTGGGGCGACGGCGACATCGCCCACCCGCGCCGCCGCCCAAATGCGTGCCTTCGCGTTGCGGTACGACTCGAGGTCGCGGTGCCAGTCGAGGTGGTCGGGCGCGAGATTGAGCCAGGCGGCAGCCTGCGCGCGGAAGTCGCGCGTGTAGTGCAGACGAAAACTCGAGCACTCCACTGCGAAGCAGTCGTGCGGTTCGTCGAGCACCTCCACCCACGGTGTCTCGGTGTTGCCGACGGCGGCCGCCTTGCGACCAGAGGCAGCGAGCATCGCCGCTGCCATCAACGTGGTCGTGGTCTTGCCGTCGGTTCCGGTGACGGCGACGATGGGTCGTGCCCGACCACTCGCCTGTTCGTGCCGATAGGCAAGTTCGATTTCTGACACCACTTCGATGCCGGCACGCAACGCGCTTACGATCACCGGATGCGCCTCGGGCACGCCGGGGCTCGGCGCGAGGCGGGCGAACTCCCCCATTCGTCGCGCGCACGCCATTGCAGCGTCCGCACCCTCAAGTAGCTCCGAACCAATCGACGCAGCGAACTCGACGTTGCCCGCCGACGGTCGATCGTCGGCGACGACGACTCGTTCACCTCTTGCCGCCAGGAACTTGGCTGTGCTCCGCCCCGCAACGGCCAGACCATAGACGAGCGTCGTCATGGCAATGCATCGCCGATCAGACGTATCTCGTTGGTGAAGTCAGCGATGAAGAGGGCGACTCCGGCGGCGACGCACAGCGCCGCCAGCAACCAGAAGCGAATGATCACGGTGGTCTCCGGCCAACCCGACAGTTCGAAGTGGTGGTGGATCGGCGACATCTTGAAGAGACGTTTCTTGCGACCACTCGCCTTGAAGACGCCCATCTGTACCGCCACCGATCCGGCCTCCATCACGTTGATGCCGCAGATGATCGGCAACAAAAAGTGCGTGTTCGTGGTGACGGCGAGCAAGCCGAGCGCCGCGCCGATGCCCAGCGCCCCGACGTCGCCCATGATGATGCGGGCAGGTGCGGCATTCCACCAGAGAAAGCCGCCGCACGCACCGGCCATCGCCGCCGCGAGCACCGCCAAGTCCAGTGGGTTCACGATTGCCGAGTAGATGTCGGAGTTGCGGAACGCGAAGTATGCGATCAACCCGAACGCACCGAACCCGAACATCGCCGAACCCGCAGCGAGACCATCGAGCCCGTCGGTCACGTTCACCGCGTTCGTCGTGGCCCACACCATGAGCGCCGTCCAAAGCACCCACACCGGCGTACTCACATCCCAACCCGGCACCTCGGCACGGGTGAATGAAATGGTCTCGCTGACTCCGGTCTGTGCGGCGAGCAGCCACATGAGTAACACGACGATGCCGAACGTGATCCAGCCCTTTTTCTTCCAGAAGATTCCGCGGTTGTGTTGACGCCGCACCTTCAGGAAGTCATCGAGGAACCCGATTGCGGCGAGCACCGCAACGGCGACCCACATGATCATCGCTTGGTCGGAGAACGCAAGACCGTCACGCATATGCGGCAACAACCAGCCGATGAACGCCGCCGACAAGATCGCGATGCCGCCCATTGTCGGTGTGCCCTGCTTGTGCATGTGATGCGTCGGGCCGCGGTCTTCGGCACCGAGAATCGGTTGACCCTTCCCGAGACGCGTGAAGTACGAGATCAGCAGTCGCGTGAAGGTGATTGAGGCGACGATGGAGATGGCGCCCGCCATGAGAATTGCAATCATCGACTGCCCCGCAGGAGTGCTCGAGCAACTTCGGCGTCACTGAAGGGAATCTCTCGACCCGCCACCGATTGCACCGTCTCGTGCCCGCGTCCGGCAATGATCACGACGTCGCCCGACGCTGCGTCGTTGCAGGCCAACTCGATGGCCCGACGCCGGTCGACCTCGGTGCGCAACTTACGGCGTTCGTCCGCGGGGATTCCGCGCACGATGGCAGCAATGATCGATTGCGGATCCTCGTGACGAGGATTGTCGCTCGTCACGATGATGGCGTCGGCTCCGCATGCCGCAGCTCCCATGTCGGCCCGCTTGCTTGGATCGCGATCACCGCCGCAGCCGAACACGATGATCACTCGTTTCGCCACCTCGCGCACCGACGCAACGACATTGCGCAACGCTTCCGGGGTGTGTGCATAATCGACCAGTACCGCGAATGCGCCACCCGCATTCACGTTCTCGAATCGCCCCGGGATCTGCGGCATCTTTCCCAGCCCGTCTACGATGTGAGCGATGCTCACGCCCAATTCTGCGGCGGTGGTGGCTGCGGCCAGGGCGTTCATCACGTTGAAGTCGCCACCGAGTGGGCAGCGAATCTCGGCGCCACGCCACACGAAACTGCTCGCGGCAGCGTCAACGTGAATCTGACTCGCATCACTGCGACCGAACGCCGTGACGGCAACTTCGGTGGATTCGGCGATCTTGCGACCATTGGCATCATCACGGTTGACGATGGCGCGGTGTGTGTATGCGCGCGTGAACAGACTTGCCTTCGCGGCAAAGTATGCGTCGTGGGTGCCGTGGAAGTCGAGATGGTCGTGGCCGAGGTTGGTGAAAACGCCAGCAGCAAACTGCATTCCCGCAACGCGCTGCAGGGCCAGGGCATGCGACGACACCTCCATCACCACGGTGGCAGTGCCATCGTCACGCTCTTTGGCAAGTGTGCGCTGCAGCTCGGGGGCTTCGGGCGTGGTGCGGGCACCCGACAATGTGCCAAGCACCGTGGTGCGGCGACCCGACTGTCGCAGCATCGCACCGAGCATGTGCGAAGTGGTCGTCTTGCCGTTGGTGCCAGTGACACCAACGACCGTGAGCGCGCGGCTCGGATGGGCAAAGAATGCCGAAGCAAGTTCACCCATGGCGACACGAGTGTCTTTGGCCACGATCTGCGGCACATGCACGTTCGTCAACTCATGGTCGACGAGCAGTACGACGGCACCGCGCGCAACGGAGTCGGCTGCGAAATCGTGACCATCGTGATGTTCACCACGCACACAACAAAAGAGCGTCCCGGCAGCAACCGACCGGCTGTCGTTGGTGATGTCGTTCACGGTGCTGGATGTGTCACCGACGACGCGCATGCGAGCAACACCCGCCGAGGCCTCGTTGACACGCTCAAGCAGCGCCTGCAGAGTGAGGGTGCCGCTCGCAGCCATGGAACTAGTGCGAGGGTCCGAGTTCGGCGGGGCGTTTTCCGACGCAACCAGTATCGCCTGGTGCCGGACGCAGATCGAGTTCATTCACAATTGCCTGACCAATTCGGGCGAAGACCGGCGCGGCGGCAGTGCCACCGAAGCGGTCGCGCGAACCCGGGTCGGGTTCGTCAACCGAGACGAGCACCGTGAACTCCGGGTTGGAGGCGGGCAAGAATCCGACGAACGACGCGAAATACGCACGCGACCCGTCGTCTTTCAGGTAGGTGCCGTTGTCTTGACGGATGTATCCGGTGCCGGTCTTGCCGCCAACCGAGAGTCCCTGCATCTTCGCCAACTGTGCGGTGCCGTAACAGACGACGTCGGTCATCAGCGTGCGCATCGTCGCGGCGGTCGCGCTCGACAGCACGCGACGAGTCGCGGTGTCGGGCGTCGGTGACGCGAGACCACGTTCGTCAACGGTTTGCATGACGAGCTTGGGTCCGATGTACACACCGTCATTGGCGATCACGTTGACGGCCGCGACGAGCTGAATCGGTGTCGCCCCGTATCCATAGCCGTATGCGAACGTGAACTTCTCGGTTCCCTGCCAGTTGCGCGCCAACTTGAGGAGTCCCTTTGTTTCGCCAGGGAACTGCAGCGAGGTCTTCTCCCCGAACCCGAAGGCCGACAGCCATTGGCGGTTGCGCTCGGTCGTCATCGTGCCGGTGATCTGAATGGTGCCGAGGTTGGATGAGTCAACGAGAATCTTGCGCACCGTCATTTGCTCGGTGGGGTGCGGATACGCGTCCTTGATCTCCTGTTCCCACTGCGTACCGCGGTTGAACACCTCCTTGCCAGGCACGAGGAATGTCGACTGCGGATTCACCTTGCCTTCCTCGATTGCAGAGGCGACACTGAACACCTTGGCGACGGAGCCCGGCTCGTGTGCTTCGACGGCTGCCAGGTTGCCGGCATTGTTGGCATACGTGCCGTCGTCATTGCGACGCACGGATGACATCGCGTAGATCTGCCCCGTCTTCGTGTGCATCACGATGGCGATGCCGCTGCGTGCCATCAAGCGCTCGACTTGTTGTTGCAGGATTCCATCAACCTGGAATTGCAGGGTTCGATGGATCGTCGTGACGAGGTTGCTGCCCCGCACCGGGGCCACGTACTCCGAGTCGGCGGAGGCAATGCTCTGTCCCCGACTATTCACCTCGCGGGCGATCTTGCCGTCTTTGCCGGTGAGTAATTCGTCGAATTGCAGTTCGAGGCCTCCGACACCGACGCCATCGACGTCGACGCGACCGATTATCGGGCGCAGACCCTCACTCGTCAACACGCGACCTTCTTCGCGGTACGAACCGACGCCGGGCAATTTCAGATCGGTGATGGCTTTGGCGAGTGCAGTGTCAACTTGCCGAACCACGTACGTGAAGCTGGATGCCTTGTTCTGCAGACGACTGGCAAGGTTCATCTCTGCTTCCGGGGTCAACTGCAGCACTGTCGCCAATGAGCGGGCGGTCGTGATTGGGTCGGTTACCTCGCGTGGGTCGGCGAAGATGGTGCGGGTCGGCACCGGAATCGCGAGTTCTTGTCCGTCACGATCGAGGATGGTGCCGCGCTCGGCGCGAATCACGTCGGAGCGCACGCGTTGGTCGATGCTGTACTCCTTATATTCGTTCGACTTGACGGTCTGCAGCATGAAGACCCGCAGGTACACCAACGACACCGCGAGCAGGATCACCATGAACATCGCCGAGATGCGCCGGCGCATGTCACCCGCATGGATGTTGGTGGTCATCTTGGTGACGCCATAACTGGAGATGGCGTTGAAGAAACCACCGACGGTCGGCGCCGCACGATCGCTGGCACTACGCGACGAACCGCGGCGCGCACGATCCGCGGCCGCGCGACGTCGCGGCCCGACGGTGGCGCCCGGACGACGAATCGGCGCGGTGTCGCTCATGGCTTACCGGTCTCGACTGGCTGTGCCGCCGCAATCGCTCCAGCCGAGGCAATTGCCGCGGATGGGTCGGCAAAGAGCGGATTCATCTTCGCCGTGCTCGCCATCACCTCAGCGACCACTTCAGCCGGAACTTCCATGAACTTCGTGCTCATGCCCTGATACATGCCCATCATCACGGCTTCCTCCCGCAGGCGACTGGGCATCATTAGCTCGGCACGTTGCTGGCGCAGATTGTCGTAGTGCACCTCGGCAAGACGAAGATCGCTGGTCAGGGCATCAAGGCGCAGTTGCTGCTCGGCGATCGTGGCCTGAAAGACGATCACCATGGTGATGAACGCGGCCAGCATCACCACGAGTCCGCTGACGCTGGTTGCCCGGTTTCGACGTTTGTTCGGCCGCGGCACGACACGCAGATGCGAACCAGATTCTTGGTCGGGCTGACGGGTTGGTGCCGCTCGCCGTGCCGACCTGCGACCAGTGTCGTAGCCCACGTCGAACGTGTCGGGATATTCCTCCTCAACGTAGGCAAGATCACGGGCCGCTGAGCCATCAGTGTGTCGTGCTACACGCGGCATCGCCGCCCCACTCGCCGTGCGGGCCTGACGTCGGGCGCGGGCGCGGGCCGTGGCGGATGATGTGCCGCGCGTACGGGCAGCAGTCGACGCAGCAGCCAACGAAGTCACGCCATCGCCTCGCAACGTTCCATCACTCGTAATCGCGCCGATGCTGCGCGCGAATTTCGCGCGGTTTCGGCATCGCCGGGCCGCTTTGCCACTTTCACTTTTCGCCAAGCACGAGGTGCGGTGCGCGACGGATGGGCAAACGGCGTGGCGATGTTCGGGCGGGAGGTGTCGGTCTCTGCATCGCGCATGACCTGCTTCACGATGCGGTCTTCACCGCTGTGATACGACAACACGGCGATGCGCCCACCGGGCACGATCATCGCCATCGTGTCGTGCAGCGCGCGCGGCAGGATGTCGAGTTCGGAGTTCACTTCGATACGAATCGCCTGAAACGTGCGCTTGGCCGGGTGACCACCGGTGCGGCGTGTCGCGGCGGGAATCGCGGCAGTCACCACATCGGCGAGTTGTTTCGTGGATTCGATTGGTCGCGCCGCAACGATTGCCTGTGCGATGCGCTTGGCGAAACGCTCGTCGGCGTTGCGGCGAAGAATGTCGGCGATCGTGTCGGCTTCGTACTCATTTACCACGTTCCAAGCCGAGACCCCTTCGTTGCGATCCATGCGCATGTCAAGCGGTGCGTCGTTGCGATACGAGAATCCGCGGTCGGCGACATCGAGTTGGGGCGACGAGACACCGAGGTCGAACAATGCACCAGAGAGTCGGTCGACACCGAGACCTTGCAGCACGTCGACAACGCGGTCGAACCTGGCGTGCGTTGGCGTGAACCTAGCTGCGTCGGCGGTGCCGAGCGTGGCCTTGAGCTGGTTCGCATTTGCAATCGCCATGTCGTCCCGATCGATTCCCACGACACGCAGACCTTGGTGTCGCCGCAGAATCGCCGTTGTGTGCCCTGCCATCCCGAGTGTGGCGTCCAGCAGGACACCGTCAGGAACGGAGGTGAACAACTCGACGATCTCGGCGAGCATCACTGGTTCGTGTGCCCCGCTCATCAGCAGCCCCCCGGCCAACGGTTGCCTCCGGGATTTCTCCCCGGATAGCGAAGACGGAAGCGGGCGGAGTTGGGGCTGTCCATCTTTGCTGACCGGGAGACTGCTGATGAGCGAAACATCAACGTGACCAGTGGTCGCGTCGAAGCGTTCCTCGGTTCTCCTTTCTTTCGTGGTGGTGGATCTTGTGGGCGGTCATGACGCACCTCCGGCCATCTGCGCCGCTCCCGACTCGCTCATGCGCTGATAGCGCGCTGGATCCCAGATTTCACAGCGATCGAATGAACCGCTGATGATGACCTTTGCATCGAGCGAGAGCCCTGCGTACTCGCGAAGTTTTTCGTCGATGTTGACGCGACCCTGCGCATCGATCGTTACTTCGACGGCGTTCGCTGCAATCGCGCGTTGCTGGCTGCGGCTCATCTCGCCACGGCGCACCTTTTCGATGGCGTCGTTCGCGACCTGCTCGAACGCCTCAGCAGTGAGCACATCAACGCACTTGTCGGCGCCGAGGGTGAGATAGCAACGCGGTTCGAGACGCGGCCGAAACGGGGCGGGAAGTGCGACGCGACCTTTCGGATCAAGCTGTCGCTCGTGGACTCCGACGAACACGTTCGATTCCTCCTCCCTCCTGGTGCTCCCAGGACCCCGATGGGTTTCCCCATCGCTCCGAACGCTATCCCCCACTTTCCCCCACTGTCAACCACTCACCCCCACCGTTCTCTCCATTGCCCCACCCCCGAGCCCCAGCCACAACGCCGGGATGAGAGGGGTATCGTCGCGAGGTCATGCAGATGCACCCCCATGCCCTCCTCCCCCGTGACAGCGAGGCGGTCGCGGGTCGCAGCCTCGAGCGCCAAACACTGCGGCGCGTCTGGCATTTTGCACAGCCCTACCGGGCGACCGTCGCGGTCTTTCTCACCGCGATCCTCGCCTCGGCGCTCATCGCCTTGGTGCCGCCGTTCGTCTTCCGGGCCATCATCGACGATGCGATCCCCTCCCGCGACCGCGGCGCGGTGTGGTGGCTGGCGCTCGTCGCCGTGCTGGCAGCCCTCGGCGAAGCGGCGCTCGCCATCGTGCAGCGCTGGGGCTCGGCCCGTGTCGGCGAAGGCCTCATCTACGACCTGCGCGTGGCGCTGTTCGACAAGGTGCAACAGATGCCCATCGCATTCTTCACGCGCACCCAAACGGGTGCGCTCATCAGTCGCCTGAACAACGACGTCATCGGGGCGCAGAGTGCGGTCACCTCCACCCTCGGCACGGCGGTGAGCAACGCGGTGATTTTGCTCACCACGGTGATCGCGATGATCGCGTTGGAGTGGCGTCTCACGGTGCTGGCACTCGTCGTACTGCCGGCATTCGTGATCCCTGCGCGTCGCGTCGGCAAACGCCTGCAGACGATCGCGGCTCGCCAGATGGATCTGAACGCCCAGATGAACACGCAGATGCAGGAACGCTTCAACGTGGCGGGTGCCTTGTTGGTGAAGTTGTTCGGCCGCCACCGTGACGAAATCGACGCGTTCTCTGGTCGCGCAGCCGGCGTGCGCGACTCCGGCATCTTGGCGGCGATGTACGGGCGAATTTTCTTCGTCGCACTCGGGTTGGTTGGCGCACTCGGTGCGGTGGCGGTGTACGGCGTCGGGGCCCAACTAGTGGTGTCGGGCGACATCACCTCGGGCACGCTCGTCGCGCTTGCCGCACTCGTTGCCCGCGTCTACATGCCCTTGACGGCCCTCAGCAATGCGCGCGTCGAACTGCTCACCTCGTTCGTGAGTTTTGACCGCGTCTTTGAAGTGCTCGATGCACCACTGGCCATCTCCGATCGCAACGGCGCTTTCGACCTCACTGCTCCGCGCGGAGCAGTGCAGTTCGATCGCGTGTCGTTTCGCTACCCACCGGCGGCGGAAGTTTCGATTGCCTCGCTCGAGGCACCAGGGGCGCCGAGCGGCGACCCGGACCGCGATGTGTTGCGTGGGGTCTCACTCGCCATCGCGGCGGGCGAGACCGTGGCGGTGGTTGGTGCCTCCGGCGCCGGGAAGTCGACGCTCGCGTCGTTGGTGCCACGACTGTACGACACAACCAGCGGTGCGGTGCGCATCGACGGTCACGATGTGCGCGATCTGACGAGCGTGTCGCTGCGCGCCGCCGTCGGCGTCGTGTCGCAGGATCCGCATCTCTTCCACGAGAGCATCGAGTCGAATCTGCGTTACGCCAAACCGGGTGCGAGTGACGCCGAGTTGGTGCAGGCCTGTCAACGGGCACGTATCCACGACACGATTGCCACCCTCCCCGACGGATACCGCACGGTCGTCGGCGAACGCGGCTACCGACTGTCAGGTGGCGAGAAGCAGCGACTCGCGATTGCGCGACTGTTGCTGAAGAACCCCGTCGTGATGATTCTCGACGAGGCGACCAGTCATCTCGACAACGAGAACGAGGCCCTCGTGCAGGCAGCGCTCGACGACGCCCTGCAAGGTCGCACCGCGATCATCATCGCGCACCGACTGTCGACCATCGCTCAAGCCGATCGCATCGTCGTGCTCGATGATGGTCGCATCGTCGAACACGGCACCCACGACGAACTTCTGGCGAGCGACGGCGTGTACGCACGTCAGGTGCGCGCCGGCGGGCTGTTCGCGGCAACGAACTGAGAGTCAGCGCAACGCGGCCGTGAACCGCTCGAGAGCGAGTGGCGCCAGGCTTGCGAGTGCAGCCCCGACACCCGTTGCATCCGCCAGCGAGGGCGGCACGGGGTCGCGCATCAACCGCTCGTGTAGCGCCACATCAATGGCGCTGAACACCGTGCACTGAAACCGCGCGGCGTCCTTGGTGCGGCGTTGCGAAATGCCGACCACCTTGCGCCCGGCACCCCTACCGCGCCCGACACCCCCACCGCGACCCTCAGCGCCACTCCCACCGCCACGACGCACCACTTCACCCGGCCCCACCGAGGCAAAGCACACCGCACGCTCGGGGGCACTCGCCTGCAGTTTGTCGCGGTGCACCGCCCACTCGGCGCTGTCGTCGACCACTCGCAACACCTCGCACCAGGCGTCGCCCAGCCACCATGTTGCGCGCACGACATCGTCGCTCCACAGTTGGTGCCCGCGCGGCACCGTCACGTCAATCCACACATGATCGCCAGGCTGCAGAATGACGACTCCACCGCCGCTGCGTCGTCGCACTACCGCAAAGCCGAGTTCGGCCGCCCGATCACCGCGCACGGCATCGAGCGATTGCGTGCTACCGAGCACCACCGCAGGGCGGTCGATTTTGAGCAGTTCAACGCTTGCGACCGGCACGATCGGTCGGTCGTGCAACGCCCCCGCGTCGCCCTTCACGAGGCGATCGACAGGTACTGCTTCCACGCGTCGGGCACCCGACCCACCGCAACGGTGATCCACGCTTGGTCACGCGGCGAGTGCGGCACCTTCGCCAGGATCATCCCGGCTTCTTTGGGTGTGCGATCGCGTTTGGTGAGGTTGCAGGTTCGGCATGCGGCGGCGACGTTTTCCCAGATGTGCTCGCCACCTCGCGATCGCGGCACCACGTGGTCGATGGAGTCGGCGGGCCGCCCGCAATATTGGCACTTGTAACCATCGCGGGCGAACACCGCCCGACGCGACAGCGCTGTGCGCCTGCGGAACGGTGCACGCACCAGATAATTGAGTCGAATCACCAGTGGCGCACGCATCACCAACGTGGCGGCGTGAATCTCGGTGCCGTCGTCCTCGACGATTTCTGCCTTATCGGCCAGCACCAAGCAAATGGCGCGCCGCGCCGAGACCACGCTCAGCGGCTCGAACGTCGCATTGAGGACGAGCGCGCTGCGCATGTCGCTACGCCCTTGCTCTTCGTCTACGGAGGTCGCGTTGGTACGAACGACACCACGCCAAGTAGGTCACCAAGTCGCGCGGTTCGGTGGAATGCACGGAATCACCGTACTGGGTCTCCAGTCGAAAGCGCAGGTAACGCGCGTCCGGCCTCGGCAAGAACGGGGCGGTGCGCCACCAACCATTCGGCGCAAGACGAAACATCTGTCGCACCGCGGTGAACCACAACGAAGGATGACGCAGCACGGCGAACACCGCCGACGCACCGAGTTGTGGGCGCCCACTCTGTGTCACTTCACTCGTACTGTTCATCGCGCGGCTCAGCTCGGTTTGGGTTCCTTTGGCAGCCCGAGCACCATCTCGCCGATGATGTTGCGCTGAATCTGCGACGATCCGGCATAGATCGTGCCGGCGCGCGCATTGAGGAAGGTCATCGCCCAACTCATGGTCGAGTTCGGGGCACCTGCATCATCCGTCTGGAACGAGGTACTCGGTTTACGGCCGACGGGAATCATCGCTGCCATCCCGAGGATGTCGAGCGCCAACTCAGTCGACTTCTTGTGGTACTCGCTCCAATACAACTTGCTAATCGCACCGTCCGGGCCTGGGTGATGCCCGGCCAAGAACTTCGTCAACGTGCGACGGCCGAGATACTTCATCACCTGCACCTTCGAATAGCACCACGCGAGACGCTGACGGATGCGCGGGTCATCGGTCACGCCGTGCTCTTTGGCGAGCTCAACCAGGCGATCGAACTCCGCCTCGTAGCGAATCGGCCCGGTCGCGGCAGCTTCACCGCGCTCGAAGCCGAGCAGGGCCATCGCCACGGCCCAACCGTTGTTCACACCACCGACGACGTTTTCCTTCGGAACGCGCACATCGGTGTAGAACACTTCGTTGAACTCGCTCTCGCCAGAGATCATCTTGATCGGACGAACTTCAATGCCCGGCTGGCGCATGTCGACGAGCATGAACGAGATGCCCTTGTGCTTGGGTTTGTCGGGGTCGGTACGCGCCAACGTGAAGATGTGGTCGGCGAGATGGCCGGCAGAGGTCCAGATCTTCTGGCCGTTCAACACCCACTCGTCGCCGTCGAGCACTGCCTTGAGGCCGAGGTTGGAGAGGTCGCTGCCCGCGTTCGGCTCGCTGTAGCCCTGGCACCAAATGTCGTCGCCCGAGATGATGCGCGGGAGGTAGTGACGCTTCTGTTCTTCGCTGCCAAAGAGCAGCAGCGTGTTGCCGAGCATCTGGATGCCAAAGACATCGTTCATCGCACCGGTTGGCACGCCGGCCCGCAGGAATTCCTCCGCGACGATCACCTGTTCGAGTGCGGAGAGGCCGCCACCGCCGTATTCCACCGGCCAGCCAGGGGCGAGGTAGCCCGACTGTGCGAGCGTGACTCGCCACTCTGTGATGAACCGTTCGAGTTCTTTGCCGTCGAGCGCACCGATGCCCTTCCAGTTGGCGGGCAGTTTCTCGGCGAGAAATGCCTGCACCTTCTCGCGGTAGGCCTCAGCTTCGGCGGTGTAGGTCGGACGCATGATGAAGACGCTAGTTCAGGTGCTGTGTCGTCGTGCTACCGCCGCAGCCCCGACCAGCGGTGCGTCGGCACCGAGCCCCGTCGGGCGCACCTGCACACCGCGCGCAAACTTGATGCGGGTATACCGGTCGACTTCCGCCTGCGCTGCCTCATAGAACGGCGCACCGAAGCCGAGTGCCACCGACCCACCGATCACCGCAAGGCGCAGGTCGAGCAATGTCGCCACCGACGCAACGGCACGGCCGACATACGTGCCGGTCTGGCGGATGATCTGCGGTGTCGCCTCGGCGGCGGGGCGCCCGGTCATCGCCGCAATCGCGGTGCCAGAGGCGACCGCCTCGAGGCAGCCGCGCGCGCCACACTTGCACCGTCGACCATTGGGCATCACGTTCACATGACCGATGTGTCCGGCGTTGCCGGTGTCGCCGTCGAGCAAGTCTCCATCGCAGATGATTCCCCCACCGACACCCGTCGACACGACCATGCCGATCACATCTCGTTGACCCACCGCCGCCCCGCACCACGTTTCCCCCAGCACGATTGCCTTTGCGTCGTTGTCGACGAAGGTCGGCAAACCGGTCAACGTGGCCAGCGATGAACGCAGTGGGAAGTCGTTCCACTCCGTGATGTGCAGATTCGAGACCTTGTCGCCCGCGTGCGACATCGGCCCCCCGCAACCCACACCGCAGGCGATGAGTTCGACCCCGCCCGTCGCCGATTGCACGCTGCGCACGAGACGCGCGAGCGCATCCCACACGTTGGTTGATGGTGTCTCACAGCGATCCTGCGCAATGACTCGACCATCCAGTGCGACGAGCCCCGCCAGCATCTTGGTGCCGCCGATATCGACAGCGAGGTACGCCCGAGTTATTGCTGGCAACCCATCTCGCTATTGTTCGCGGCCCATCTTGTCGCGCAACTGCTTGGCCTGGTCGCGCGTGGTGCGCAACATCGTGCTGAGGTCGCGCACGCCGACCTTGCCCATCGTGCGCAATTCGCGCTCGATGACCAGCACGCACACCAACATGAGGGCAAAGCCGGCGAAACCAGCCGCGAAGTGAATTTGCAGCCCGACGAACACCAGCGCCAGCGACGCCACTGCCCCGAGTGCCGCCCAACGCACCTTCTTGACGGCCGGTCGGTAGAGACCCGATGGTGAGACAGCCTGCACGAACCGCTCGTCGCTCTCGAGTTGTGCCTCGATTTCGCGCAGCTTCTGCACTTCGTCTTCAGACAGCGGCACGGCCACGACCTTTACGGAAGGTTCTCATTCACTGCGAGCGTAGTAGGGGGATGTCGCCCGTCGCACCCCCTGTGCGAATGTCACTCGCGGCGTGGCCCCCACGGCGTGCTCTGGGTCTCGTCACCGCCACCCGAGGTGATGGCGTCGTCACCGAATTTTTCACGTATTCGATCGACTGCCCGCGACGCCTCGCGCCACTCCGCATCGGTGCGGGTTGACGGATCGTCAAACTCGGCAAAGAGACTGAGTTGCGGGTCAAGTTCGGCGAAGTTGCGCGCGCTCACGCCGGCCAACCGCACTCCCGCAGCAACATCCACTTCCGGTAGCAGCTGATCAATCACCGTCATGATCGCTTGTGCGGTATCGACGGGTATGTCGAGGGTCTTGGCGCGGGTGATGTTGCTGAAGTCGCCGTAGCGAATCTTCAGGGTGATCGTGCGCGCCGTGAGACCCTGCTCCCGACAGCGGCGAGCAACGTTGTCGGCCATGCGCAGGAGGTTGCGGCGCACATCGCGGGCATCGGTGAGGTCTTCCCCGAAGGTCTCCTCACTGCCGACTGACTTCGCCTCGCGATCGGGCTCGACGACCCGATCATCGATGGCGTGACTGAGGTCGTGCAGGTGTTGTGCGTGTCCTTCGCCGAGCGCGAGTCGCAGCGTGCGCAGGTCGCACTCGGCGAGGTCGCCGACGGTCTGCAGCCCGATGCGATGCAGTTTCTCCAGCGTGACCGGACCGACGCCCCACAACATGCCGACTCCGAGCGGATGCAGGAACGCAATCTCGTTCCCTGCCGTCACCTCGAAGATTCCCGGACCAGGGTCGATGCCGTCGCGCGACGCCCGCGGCTTGGCGAACTCCGTCGCCAGTTTGGCGATGAACTTTGAGGTTGCAATGCCCACGCTGCAGGGCAGACCAACGCGGCTACGCACTGCCTCGCGCACGTGTCGGGCGATCGTTGGTGCAGCGCCGAGCACTCGTTGTGCACCGGTGACGTCCAGGAATGCCTCGTCGAGCGACAATCCTTCGACGAGCGGTGTGAAGTCGTGGAAGACATCGAAAACCTTCGCACTCACCTCGCCGTAGAAGTCGTGGTCACCGTCGAGAAAGATCGCTTGCGGACACAAACGGCTCGCTACTGCCGAAGCCATCGCCGAGCGCACGCCGAATTGTCGTGCCTCGTACGACGCAGCCGCAACTACTCCACGCTGCGACGAGCCCCCGACGATGACCGGTTGACCGGCGAGCTCGGGCCGGCGCAACACCTCACACGCCACAAAGAAAGCGTTCATGTCGACGTGCAGGATGCGGCGTTGCGGCATCGCCGACATGCGGGCAACGCTAGTAATACCGTGTTGGGGCGATGAACGACCGCCCCCTCTCTGCCCTGCCTTCTCGCACGGCGCGCGTCGTCGCCTTCGTCTCGGTGCTCGTGGCGGGTGCGGCCGGAGGCACGATCGGCTACGCGCTCGTCGACGTGCAGTGCACCGGCGAGTGCGCGGTGCCGTCGGGCATCGCAATGTTGGTTGGTTCAGTGTCGTTCGCCGCAGGTATGAGCGTGGTTGCCGTGCTCGGCTTGCGGGCGATGGGTGAATGGCGCGAGCGTGGCGACCAGTAAGGCATCGGCCGCGCAACGCGACCTGCTCGCTCTCGCCTGCAACTTGGCTCGTCGCGCCGGCGATCACGCCCGCGGGGGCCGCGGCGAGGGCGTGCACGTGGTGGGCACGAAACTCACCGATACCGACATGGTCACGAAGTTCGACCGTGAAGCAGAGTCGATGATCATCGCCGGGTTGCGGGCCGCGCGACCCGACGATTCCATCATCGGTGAAGAGGGCGGTGGCCACACGGGTACCTCGGGCGTGGAATGGCATGTCGACCCGATCGATGGCACGACGAGTTTCATGTACGGCCTGCCCACGTGGTGTGTGTCGATCGGGGCCCGCGATGCGCAAGGCCCGCTCGTTGGTGCCGTATTCATGCCCGATCTCAACGAGATGTTTGCCGCGGAACGCGGCGGTGGCGCCACGCTCAACGATCGGGCAATCAGGTGCTCCCAGCTCACCGACGTGCGCAAGGCGCTGGTTGCCACGGGCTTTAGTTACACGCCTGCGCATCGCACGGTGCAATCACGCCGCGTCACTGAGTTCATCCACGAGATTCGCGACGTGCGCCGCATGGGCGCTGCGGCAGTCGACATCTGTTTCGTCGCCTGCGGTCGTCTCGACGCCTACTTCGAGGAGAACCTGCACACCTGGGACATCCTCGCTGCCGAATTGATCGCCCGCGAAGCAGGTGCGCGAAGTGGCGACTTCGCCGGGGGTCCGTTACGCCCGGCAGAAGTGTTGGTGTCGGCACCGGGTGTGTTCGATGCGCTCTCTGGCTTGCTCGTTGCGGCGATGCGCAAACATCCGCACGCGTAAGCATCGCCGTCGTCGACGCCACCCTTACCTCATACTGCGCTTCCAGCACTACCTTTAGAAGCCGTGGGAACCCGCATCCTCACCGTGGAGGACGACGAGCGCATCCGCACCTCTGTGCGCCTGGCGTTGGAAGACGAGGGCTGGACGGTCGACGAAGCCGCCACGGGCGAAGCTGCCGCCGAGCTGTTTACCGCCAACCCCGCCGACGTGGTGCTCATCGACATCATGTTGCCGGGCATCGATGGCTTCGAACTGTGTCGCCAGATTCGTGGCAAGAGCAGCGTTCCCATCGTGATGGTCACGGCGCGCAGCGACACCCACGACGTGGTGGCTGGGCTCGAGGCCGGAGCCGACGACTACATGACCAAGCCGTTCGCCCCGAAGGAACTCTCGGCGCGCATTCGCGCCTTGCTCCGCCGAATCCGACCCACCGAACGCGACGAGCATGCCGTTCTGGAATTCGGTGATCTGCACATCGTGCCGGCGGAGGGTCGCGTCACGCTGCGCGGCGAAGACGTGCCGGTCACGAAGACCGAGTTCAAACTGCTGTGTGTGCTGGCGCAAGACCCGAGCGGGGTGTTCAGTCGCGAGGTCTTGCTGAAGAAGGTGTGGGACTACGACTACTTCGGTGATGGCCGCCTGGTCGATGTCCACGTGCGTCGACTGCGGATGAAGATCGAGATCGACCCTGCTAACCCCCAACACGTGGTGACGGTGCGCGGTCTCGGCTATCGACTGCAGTCGTGACGAGCCCGATTCATCCGACAAGACCTCGGCGCACGTCGAAGGTACGCGCCTTCGTTCGCCGTTGGACGCCGCGACGCGTGGGTGTCCGTACGCGCATTCTCCTTACGTTCGTCGTCGGAGCGATGGTGCTCTCTGGCGTGCTGTTCTTCCTGACTTACACATTGACACGATCCAACTTGCGCGTGCGCGAGGGCGAACTCGGCCTCAGTGACGATCTCATCAACGAGACGCTTGGCAGTGTGCGGGCGTCGCTCATTCTTGCCACCATCATCACCGTGTTGGTGGGTTTGATGCTCGGCATCGTGTCGAGTGAACGCGTCGTGCGACCGCTCGCCGGTGCCGCTGATGCGGCGCGCGCAATTGCCGACGGTCGACTTGACACTCGACTCGAGCCGACGGACGACCCTGACCTCAACGCCCTCACCGACGCATTCAACGACATGGTCGCTCGTCTGCAAGAACGCGTCGAGCGCGACGCACGATTCGCCAGCGATGTGAGTCACGAGCTGCGCTCGCCGCTCATGACCCTCGCCGCTTCGGTCGAAGTCTTGCTATCGCGACGTGACGAACTCACCGAGCGCAGCCAAGCAGCACTCGACTTGCTCGTCGCCGACGTCGCGCGATTCAGCGGACTCGTCGAAGACTTGCTGGAGATCTCGCGCTACGACGCTGGTGCCGTGCGGCTGAATCGTGACACGCTGCGAGCGAGCGAGCTCGTCGAACAATCCGTGCGGGCGAGCAGCCTGCCACGCTCGCCCGTGCACATCGACCCGCGCTGCGCCGACGCCACGTTGAGCGGCGACCGCCGTCGGTTGGCGCGCGTCGTCGCCAACCTCATCGACAATGCGCGGTCGCACGGTGGCGGCAGTGCGGCAGTTGCGGTGTCGCCCGCCGAAGATTCCGCGTCGCACGTGTGGATCAGCGTCGAAGACGCCGGCGAAGGTGTCGTGGAGGGCGACAGCGAGCGAATCTTCGAACGGTTCTCCCGCGGCGTCGGTGCGAGCAAGCGCGGCGCCTCGGAGGGCGCCGGTCTCGGCTTGGCCCTCGTGCGCGAGCACGTGCGACTGCATGGTGGTCGGGTCTGGGTGGAGCGGCGACGCGACGGCGCGTCGGGCGCACGCTTCGTGGTGGAACTCCCCTGCGAGTCGCTCAACTAATCTCGCGCCATGCCTGCAGCCAGTTCGCTCGGCGGTGTCGTGCTCGCCATCGATGCGGGCACCACCGGCGTGCGCACGCGAGCCGTCTTTGCTGACGGTCGGGCTTCCATTGCCGACTACCGCGAGTTCACCCAGCACTACCCGCAGCCCGGTTGGGTGGAACACGATGCCGAAGAAATTTGGCAGGCGGTGCGAGCCACGTTGCACAACGTCTGTGCGCGGATCAACGAGCCGATCGCCGCGATCGGCATCACCAACCAGCGCGAGACGGTCGTTGCCATCGACCGCCGAACCGGAGCCCCGCTCCACCGCGCGATCGTCTGGCAAGACCGCCGCACGGCCCAGCGTTGTGACGCGCTTGCCGACCACTTGCCGACCGTGCGGGCCACGACGGGGCTCGTGCTTGACCCGTACTTTTCCGGCTCGAAGGTGGAGTGGCTGCTGCGCAACACCGATGTCGCGAACAACAAGAACCTTGCGTTCGCCACGATCGACGCATTCCTCATCCATCGGTTGACCGGTGGCGCGTCGTTTGCCACCGATGTCACGAACGCTTCACGCACGATGCTGTTCGATATCCGCTCGCTCAAGTGGAGCAGTGACATGTGTGCGATGTTCGGCGTCGAACCCGCGTCGCTGCCCGATGTGGTGCCGTCAAGCGGTCGACTCGGTGTCACGGTGCACGACGGTGCGATTCCTGCCGGCATCCCCATCAGTGGTGTGGCGGGCGATCAGCAAGCGGCGTTGTTTGGTCAGGCATGTTTCGCAGTCGGCAGCGCAAAGAACACCTACGGCACCGGCAGTTTCGTGTTGATGAACGTCGGCACCACCTGCCCGGCGCCGACCAGCGGGATGTTGACGACGGTGGCGTGGCAAGTTGGCAAACAACCTGCGGTGTACGCCTACGAAGGAGCCATCTTCGTGACCGGTGCGGCGGTGCAGTGGCTGCGCGACGGCCTGAACATCATCGATGCCGCGAGCGAGATCGGCCCACTCGCCGAGAGCGTGCCCGACACGGGTGGTGTCGTGATGGTGCCGGCATTCGCCGGTCTCGGGAGCCCCTGGTGGGATGCGTACGCACGAGGAGCAATCTTTGGCATCACGCGCGGCACCTCGCGTGCGCACATTGCACGAGCCGTGGTGGAGTCGATGGTGTTTCAAACCCGCGACGTGGTGGATGCAATGACACGCGCATCAGGTGTCGCGATTCGCGACCTACGTGTCGACGGTGGTGCGGCCGTCATGAACCTCATGCTGCAACTGCAGTCGGATCAACTGGGGGTGGACGTGCTGCGACCCACCGAGTTGGAGACCACCGCGATCGGCGCCGCATATCTCGCCGGTCTCGCCGAAGGCGTGTGGGGCTCAACCGACGACATCGCTTCGCGTTGGGCATTGGAGCGTCGTTTTACGCCAAGCGGTGCCGACCGCGATGCTTCACATAGCCAGTGGTTGCGGGCGATCGAACGCTCACGCGGCTGGGTGACTGCATAGTTCAAAGAAGTTCCAGAAAGTTCAAGCCGGTTCAACCAACCCAGGTGGCGA
>Ga0194112_10000492_pt1 | contig 57903 bp, 45 predicted proteins | sample TA2MahC400mmetaG_FD_146191 | JGI IMG/M metagenome (GOLD analysis project Ga0194112, IMG submission 146191) | Freshwater microbial communities from Lake Tanganyika, Tanzania - TA2015016 Mahale Deep Cast 400m | ecosystem: Environmental > Aquatic > Freshwater > Lake | place: Tanzania: Lake... | reverse complement strand
ACTGGACGGACAAGGCGAATCCCACCCGGTCGAAATGCACGTTGGCCGGGTTGACCAGCGGCCAGAAACTGTGGGTCCGCGTCAAGGCGATTGGCGCCAACGACGAAGGCCCGTGGAGCGACGTCGCCTGGAAGATGGTGCCGTAGGGAAAGGAAGAAGCAGGTGGGAGATGGTAGATGGTAGATAAGAGATAGGCTTTGGAGAGAAAACAGCCGCCCCGAACGCGCCTGCTGCGTGTTCGGGGCGAATTGTTTGTAACCGGAATAATATGCTTTCGACCGAAGGTCGCTTACGGGATGCGGAAACCTCACGGTCAGACGAAGGAGACCGCTGCCGAACAAGACGCCAAGGACACCATTCTCTTCGCGCCTTCGCTGTTCATCCCATTAAACTGAAAACCGCGAGCAGGCTCGCGCCACGTCGGGGCGAAATGTTTTCAGCAGCAGGAAACAGATGTGCTCTTAGCCTTTCCCGTTCTTCCTTGGGATGCGAATTGTAGTAGCCCCATGACTGTCCTTACCTAGAATCTCCGGCGCGCCGACTTCGGGAAAAGTCATCTGGAGTGTCCCGCCATGGGAGTGCCCGTCGGATAGGGTCACGCGAGCCTCCGGCGTTGAGTAGTGGTATACGCACATGGAGACACGCTTTTGTTTATGCTCATCGTAAAGAACAATGTTGGGTAAGTGACGATTTTCCTCGTCCTTGAACAGTGAGAGTTCCATGCGGCACTTATCTTTTCCGCCCCAGAAGATCAACTGAGGCTCGCCCGTCTTCGAGAAGGACAACTCGGCCCGCTTCTCTCCCTCGGCCGTAACCAGAACGAATGCCTCAGCCTCTACTGTCTCGAAGCGCATCGGTTTCTTCTTTGCTCTTCCTGTCAGTTTGCCTGCAACCTTTAGTTTTGCCATGGTCATTATCTCCTTATGTTGTCATCCGTTTCACACATGTCGCGGCAAACCGATCAGCTTGCCGCCCCATTCCGCTCCGCGGACAACAGACTAGAAACTCCGCCGGCATTGTCAAGCGGCCAGAGCTGTGTGAGGACCGGAGAAAGTAGTCAGTGGTCAGCACCGGAACCTTTGCGCTTTTGCCGCCCTGACCCCGCGGCGTTTGCGGACTCGGCTTTGCGCGTTATTGCGGCCATCCAATCCGTGTATTCTGTGTCTTCCGTGGTTTCACCCCTTCGCTGTCCGCGCCCCGGTTTTCCCCGCCGCGTGAGGTCACGCGGCCTACAACTTCCTCTTCGCATTCTTCGTGTCCTTCGTGGTGAATTTCCTTCCGTGTATTCTGTGTATTCCGTGGTTTCACCTTCGCTGTCCGCGCCCCGGTTTTCCCCGCCGCGTGAGGTCACGCGGCCTACAACTTCGCCTTCGCGTTCTTCGTGTCCTTCGTGGTGAATTTCCTTCTGTGTATTCTGTGTCTTCCGTGGTTTCGCCTTCGCTGTCCGCGCCCCGGTTTTCCCCGCCGCGTGAGGTCACGCGGCCTACAACTTCGCCTTCGCGTTCTTCGTGTCCTTCGTGGTGAATTTCCTTCTGTGTATTCTGTGTCTTCCGTGGTTTCGCCTTCGCTGTCCGCGCCCCGGTTTTCCCCGCCGCGTGAGGTCACGCGGCCTACAACTTCGCCTTCGCGTTCTTCGTGTCCTTCGTGGTGAATTTCCTTCCGTGTATTCTGTGTCTTCCGTGGTTTCGCCTTCGCTGTCCGCGCCCCGGTTTTCCCCGCCGCGTGAGTTCACGCGGCCTACAACTTCATCTTCGCGTTCTTCGTGTCCTTCGTGGTGAATTTCCTTCTGTGTATTCTGTGTATTCCGTGGTTTCGCCTTCGCTGTCCGCGCCCCGGTTTTCCCCGCCGCGTGAGGTCACGCGGCCTACAACTTCCTCTTCGCGTTCTTCGTGTCCTTCGTGGTGAATTTCCTTCCGTGTATTCTGTGTCTTCCGTGGTTTCACCCTTCGCTGTCCGCGCCCCGGTTTTCCCCGCCGCGTGAGTTCACGCGGCCTACAACTTCGCCTTCGCGTTCTTCGTGTCCTTCGTGGTGAATTTCCTTCTGTGTATTCTGTGTATTCCGTGGTTTCACCTTCGCTGTCCGCGCCCCGGTTTTCCCCGCCGCGTGAGGTCACGCGGCCTACAACTTCGTCTTCGCGTTCTTCGTGTCCTTCGTGGTGAATTTCCTTCCGTGTATTCTGTGTCTTCCGTGGTTTCACCCTTCGCTGTCCGCGCCCCGGTTTTCCCCGCCGCGTGAGGTCACGCGGCCTACAACTTCGTCTTCGCGTTCTTCGTGGCTATCCAGTCTGCTGAACGTTCCGAAGATTGAAACTCGGCAGCAAGTCGGCTATCATAGCGGCCATGAAACGCTTTCTCCTCACCGCCATGTTGCTCGTGACGCTGGGCGCGCTGAACGCCGCCGAATCCACAAAGTCCGGTTTCCTGCCAGCAAACCCCTCCGAGCCAAAGTCCAATCAGCCGCGCGTCATCTGGCTTGAGGCAGAGCGGTTCAGCCAAGCGGGGGGCTGGTCAACCGATACCCAGTTTGTTGACACGATGGGATCGGTTCAACTCCTGGCGACCGGGTGCGGGAAACCGGTTGACGATGCGGCCACGCGTGCGGCAGTACAGGCCTCCGGCGCGTACCGCTTGTGGGTTCGTTGCCGTGACTGGCTTCCAGAACACTCGCCTGGGCTGTTTCGGGTCCTCGTCAACGGCAAGGCGTCGGCGACCACCTTTGGCAAAGCCAAAGACGACAAGTGGCAATGGATTGACGGCGGCATGTTTGAGCTACAGGCGGGAACGGTTGACGTGCGATTGCACGACCTGACGGGGTGGTGGGGACGTTGCGACGCGGTTGTGCTGGCTCAGGAGAATTTCAAGCCGTCCAACAATTTGCAGGAACTTGGTCGGCAACGTCTGCGGTATAGTGGCATCAGTGCGAAGCCAGAGCGGATGGATGACTTCGATCTGGTTGTTGTGGGCGGCGGCCCTGCCGGGATGGGCGCGTCTATTGCGGCGGCGCGGCTCGGACTCAAGGTCGCGTTGATTCAGGATCGGCCAGTCGTCGGCGGCAACGCTTCCTCCGAAATCAAGATTCCCCCAATGGGCTACATTGGTTCGCCGCCGGATAGGATCAACGTGACCGGTATCACGGAGGAGTTGTTCGGGGCACAAGGCGGCGCCGCGGATCAGTCCCGCATGGACCGGGTCGTTCAGGCCGAGAAGAATCTCCGGCTCTTTCTCAACACCCGCGCCACGGGCGTGGAGATGAAAGACAAGGAGACGATTGATGCGGTGTTGGCGGTGCATGTGAAGACCGGCCAGCGGTATCGCTTCAAAGCGCCGTTGTTCGTTGACTGCACCGGTCACGCCTGGATCGGCTACTACGCCGGGGCCGAGTACATGATGGGGCAGGAAGCCAGAAGCCAGTTCAACGAATCCATGGCGCCGGAGACCGCCCGGATGCTGACGCAGGGCAATTCCCTCAACAACGCCTCGTTCCGTACTCACCAGCAACCCGTGGATTTCAACTGTCCACCGTGGGCCTACCAGTGGACCAAAGCATCCGATTTCGAGGAACTGGGTTCGCACACGCGGCTGAAAAGCCCCGTGCGTCCTCCGAACTTCGATGTGCCTTCCCGCGGCAAAGGCCGCCACCCCGGCAATCACGGGAATGGCGCCGCGGCAGGCGTCTGGTGGGTCGAGTACGGCGGCATCGCCAACACCATTGATGACGCCGAGAGGATTCGCGACGAACTGTTTCGGGTCTGCCTCGGTTTGTGGAATTATGCGAAGAACCACAATCCCGAGACTCGCGAACAGAACCGCTCCCGTGAAATGGTCTGGCTCAATTACGTGCCCGGCGTGCGCGAGAGCCGTCGGCTCGTCGGGGACTATGTGATGACGCAGCACAACTTCGATGATCCCACGCCGACCGCCGATGCGATTGCCTTTAGCGATTGGGGAATTGATCTCCATCATCCCGAAGGCTTCTGGGTACGCGGCATTGACGCCATTCACGTTTATCATGGCCGGCGGACCTGCATCCCGTATCGCACGCTCTACTCGAAGAACATCCGCAACCTCTTCATGGCGGGGCGCTGTCACTCCGCGACCCAACTCGCCTTTGCTGGGACGCGGGTCATGCGCCCAATGTGCGCCACGGGCCAAGCTGCCGGCACGGCGGCGGCAATCGCCTCCAAGTACAAGAGCAGTCCCCGTGGCGTTTATGAAAAGCACCTTGCCGAGTTGCAGCAGCAACTCCTCAAGGATGGTTGCTACATTCCCGGCGTGCAAGGCAACGATTCTCTCGACCTGGCTCGCAAATCCACCGTCACCGCTTCCAGCTTCGTCGAAGGAGGCGAACCTGCCAATGCCGTCAACGGATGGAATCGTGTCGTCGGAAAGAATCGCAATGCCTGGTCGCCATCTCCGTCGCAGCGGCCGCCGCATTGGCTCCGTCTTTCGTTCACCGAGTCATCGCCCATCGGAGAGGTTCACCTGACCTTCGAGAAGGAGAGCGTCGAGTGCAAGCTTGAGATTCACCACAACGGAGCGTGGCAAGAGATCGCAGCAGTCCCGGCACAACAAACACGGCGGCACGTGCTCAAGGTCAAGACTGCGCCCGCCGATGCCATCCGTCTGGTCACTGAGCGCGACGTCTCATTGGGGATCTGCGAGATCCGGGTGTATCGCCAGTAAGATCAATCTGCGTGCTCTCCGTCTGACCCCGGTCGAATAAAGTAGTCATCACGCTCCGCGTGATGGCGGCGCGGACTTGCCTCACGCGGAGCGTGAGGAGTACTTTTCGTTTCCGTCCACATCGGCGCACGTGCTCGAAGGTGGAAGCCCGGCAGCTATCCCAGCGATTGTGAAACGTATTCTTCTGGCCGTCCGGCTGCGCGCCGATGGCGCCGGCCCAGATCAACTCACACGTCCGGCACGCGGCTTCGCTGGGTGTTGATGGTGTCACAGGTTGTGGCGACAGCTTTCAGGAAATGATGACGGGAGACGGAAGAGAGGTTGTTCGGGGGATAATTCCTTGGTTGGAACGGCAACTGGAGCGGGCGATGGGAATCGAACCCACCTCACCAGCTTGGAAGGCTGGCGCATTACCACTATGCTACGCCCGCGTCACAGGTACGCCGACAATCTGACCGAAGTCCCGATGAGCGTCAAGCCTTCTCCTGACGTAGATGGATTGTCTGCGTCGGGAACGCGAACTCCAATCCCGCCGCGTCGAACCGCCGTTTGATCTCCAAATTGATTTCCTCCAGCGATCTGGTGAACAAGCGATAATCTGTCGTCCTGCACCAATAGACAATGAAGATGTCCAGCGAGGCGGCGGCGTACGTTTTCCAGAACACAATGACATCATGGGTCATCGGGTGGGCGGCAAAAATTTCCTTCAAGATGTTGACGGCTTCCTGCACCTTCTCGGCCGGAGTGTTGTAGGTGAGGCTCAGGCTGAAGGTTTCGCGGATGTTGGGGCGCATGGAGATGTTGTTGATGCCCGAATCGGCAACCGTCTTGTTCGGGAGGACCACCAGATGCCCTTCCAAGGTGCGCAAGCGGGTGCTGCGCAGGCCGATGGTTTCGACAACGCCGTCGTACTTGTCAATCTGGACACGGTCGCCGACCCGGAAAGGGCGGTCGGTCAGAATCGTAATGGAGCCGAATACGTTGGCGAGCGTGTTCTGCGCCGCCAACGCGACAGCGATGCCGCCGACGCCGAGACCGGCGATGACGCTGGTGACAGGAATGTTCAAGTATTGGGCAACCGTCAATGCGCCGCTGATGACCACAAACCCCTTCAACGTGCGGCTCATGATCGGCAACATCATCCGCGCCAACTGGGCATCGCCGCTGAAAAATTTCGTTTCCAGCCATGCGACAAAGAAATCCACCAGGCGGAACGCCACATAGACGGCCGCTATCGCCATGCCGACGGCGAAAAGGATGTCCAGCCCTTTTGCCAATAGCGCAGGCCAGTCGAACACCTTCAAGCCAGCTTTGAGAACCACCAACAACACGACGACTTTCAATGGCCGATGCGAGATGTCCAGCAGTTTGTCATCAATGTCTGTCTCAGTCTTTGCGGTGATTCGTTTCACCCAGCGCGTCATCACATAATCGGCCAGGATGGCCAGCATGAACGCCAGTACAATCCAAAGCACGGTGGCCGCGTACTGCCACAACGGCCGGCCGGCAATCTGCGTGGTGAGCGCCTCGATGCGGTTCAGGCCAAACCCCGGTTCCGTCCACCACGGCTTCGGCGACAGCGAGGTTGTCCCAGTTGCGGCGGCAATCAAAAAAGAAATCATGATCTATTCCTTACGGCGCGAAATTATACGGGTGTTTCATCGGACTGCAAGCAACATGGAACCATGATCGCATCGGTCATGCCGTGCAGGATTTTCTTGTTGGCGGGGCAGACAGTCGCCAGCACGCCGCCCAATCGCGTCGCACCGCCGGTGACGAAGTAGTACGGGCACAACCGCACCCGGCCATTCATGGGGCGCGCGTCTTTCGCCTGGAAATCAAACCAAGTTGTTTCAATCGTCGTTGACTTGCCAAAACGCTGCAAGATGAACGGGTGTTCAGGAAAGGAAGCGAGCGCCCGTTCAATCGCCGCCGCCCATTCGCCGGCGGAGAGGTCGTGCCCGACGTGGACGCTGCGCGCCCCCCATGCGTGCTCGTGGAACCCGGAAAGCTTCAGCACCAGTTCTCGTTGCTTTTGTGAGAACCGCGCCATTTCCCGCCAATCATGGATGCCCAATTCGGGAATGACCGCGTGCGGGGGCAGCGGGGTCGCGTCCACAATCCACGTGCGCGGGAAAATCTTTCGCAGATACGCCAGCGTCGTCGCACCGAGATGCTCGCGCCAAAACGCCTCCAACTGCGGCTGCCAGAGAAACGCAAACAACAGCTTCTCCTCCAACTGCGGCTTGGGCGGCGGCGTCACGTTGCCGCTGATGATCTCCCACGCATTCGGCACATTCGCCAAGTCAAACAACTCGAAGAACCGGTAAATCGAGGGGCAAGCGTCCCGCTTGTCCATCTCCTCCGGGCGCATCACCCGAAATCCGCACTGCGCGCCCAACCATTCCATCTCCGGCCGATACGTCGCCGCCTCCTCGCTTGCCACCACCACTCCGCGGTCACCGAGAATCGTCGCGAACCCTTCCATCATCCCATGCGCTCCCCCCACGATCTCATCGCCGAGTTCGCCGTAGGTCTTGCCCAGCCAGCCGGTCAAGCCGATGCCGCCGGGCACGCTGTCGAGTTCGGAAACAAAGAAACCGTCATCGCTCAAAATTACATCCGGACGGATGACGCGCGGCAACGCGCTTTTGAACTGGTCGGATTGCGACAGTGCAATCAACTCCGACGGTTTGCCGGCGTCGAGATAATCGGCCACCCAGCGCGGTTGTTTGCCGGCCACGCTGTGCCGGTACAGCGTGTTGCAGGCGCGATAGAACGCGAGCAACTGCGGGCCGAGACGCTCCAGTTCGGCGACGAGGGCAGGGGGGAGCGGAAAGGGATGCGGGGCGATCCGCCAGGTCATCCCGGCAAATAATCCGTTCGGCGGAAGTTGGTCGCGCACATACTGCGCTCGTTCGGCTGCGGTCCGTTCGTTCATTGCGACGCGCACTGTAGCACGAGGCGCGGGAGTTGTCAGGAGCGCGACTCTGTGGTTGAATGCGCGTCCAAGAGGAAACAACAACATGGACTTGCAATTGAAACAAACAGTGGCGCTGGTCACCGGCGGCTCGCATGGGCTGGGCAAGGCGATCTGTCTTGGCTTGGCCGCGGAGGGCGCAACGGTTGGCGTGAATTATCATCGCAACCCCGAAAAGGCCGAGGCGCTGGCAAACGAAATCCGCGCGAAAGGCGGCGAAGCCGTGGCCGTGCCCGGCGACATCGCGGTCGAGTCGGATGTCGCGCGCATGTTCGATCAGGTGGGCGCCGTGGACGTGTTGGTCAACAACGCCGCGGTTTGTCCGGTCAGCCCGATCACGGAATTGAGCGAGGCGGACTGGAACCGTGCGTTTCAGGTCAACATGACGGGAACCTTCCTGTGCAGCCGCGAGTTGGTGCGGCGACTCGAGAAAACGAACCGGACCGGACGCATCGTGAACATCTCATCGCAGGCGGCATTTCGCGGCTCGCAGTCCGGCAAGGCGGCGTACGACGCCAGCAAAGGCGCGATCATCGCGTTCACCGTTTCGCTCGCCCGTGAACTCGCCCCGAAGGGAATCTGCGTGAACTGCGTCGCTCCGGGGTTCATGTACACCGAGATGCTGGCTCCGTTCATTGATGCGAACCGGGAAAAGTTTGAAGGCCGCGTGCCGCTTCGCCGGATCGCCGCGCTGGAGGAAGTGGCGAACGTGGTGGTGTTTCTGGCGTCGGAGCGGTCGAGTTACATGACCGGCGCGACCGTGGATGTCAGCGGCGGCCTGGCCATGCATTGAGTCGCTCGATCTTCGGCGGTTTTTCAACTTGCCGTCACTGGCAACTCGTGAAATGGTGCGCGCATGAAACAACTCGCCGTCACCCTTCTGGCCTGTCTCAGCGTGGCTTCGGTCGTTTGCGCGCAATCGAAAATCTACACGACTCCGCCTGCTGTCAACTATCCCCGCGTCAACGTGGCCACGTGGTACGAAGTGGACCCCACCTGGCCGCAGCGCCCCGCGGATATCGGTTGGGGGCACATCCCCGGCGTGGCGCTTGACCGAGACGACAACGTCTGGATTTACACCCGCACCAACGTGGCCGTGCAGGTCTATGCGCCGGATGGACGATACCTGAAAGGCTGGCCTGCCCCAGCCACGAATTCGTCGCCGCATTTCATTCGGATTGACCGCACCGGCAACGTGTGGCTGGCGGACGCCGGGCTGCACACGATTACCAAGCGCTCGCCGGAAGACGGGCGTGTGCTGATGACCCTGGGCACGCCCAACGCGCCGGGATGCGACGCGACCCATTTCTACAAGCCGACCGACATGGCGTTTGCGTCGAATGGCGACATTTACGTGACGGACGGTTACGGCAACGCGCGGGTGGTGCACTTCGACAAGAACGGCCGGTTCATTCGCGAGTGGGGCAGCCTCGGCGTCGCGCCGGGGCAGTTCAGTTTGCCGCACTCGATTGTGTGCGACGCGCAAGGCCGTCTTTACGTGGCCGACCGCAACAATATCCGCATCCAGGTCTTCGACCGGCGCGGCCGGCTGTTGGATGTCTGGAACGATGTGCTGGTGCCGTGGGCGTTGTGGTTGACGCCGAACAATGAGATTCTGGTCACCGGCTCATCGCCGATGATCTGGGGTTTCGACCCGAAATATCCCACCGCGCCGGTGGGTTGTCCGCCCAAGGACCAGATGGTGGTGCGGTTCAACGGCAGCGGCAAGGTGCTTCAGCTTTGGGCGTTCCCAAAGGCCGCCGATGGCGAGGAGAAACCCGGTCTGTTGAATTGGCTCCACGGCATCGCGGAGGACTCGAAAGGCAATCTCTATTGCAGCGACATCATCGGCCGGCGCGTCCAGAAATTTGTGCGCAAAACCGACCCGCAGAGCCAGCGCCGCCGGTAAGCGGCGACGCGGTTCATTTCAGTTGCTCCAACATGCCCAGCAGGGTTTTGACGATCTTTGGCGCCGCTTCGATTTCGAGCCGGTTGGTGCCGAGCCACGTCTCGTAACCGCCGAGTTGGTGTTGCTCGACGGTCGGCAGATAACCGAAATACCCGTGAGCGAGCGACACGACGAACGGCGGATCCTGACGGTCCGCGCCCAGCAATTGCTGCATCCGGTCGCAGAACATCCCGAAGTAGTCCGCCGAGATGTGCGCGGGTCCGGGACCGCCGACGTAGTGCAGCGAATAATTCGCCAGCAACGCGATGGGGCGACCTTCGGGTGACTGCACGGCAATGAGGCAGATTTCCGGGTCGGTCGGTCCGGCGGGCTTGACGAGGTCCTTGCTGGCGCGCGACGGGTTCATCTTCACCAAGTCATTCGTGCCGCCAAATGGATTGGGCGGGACGGTCCCCGGTTTCATGAACCAGCGGCGGTTGAACACGTGGCGCGGCTCGGAGCCGACTGCCCAGCCGATGCGGGCCGGGGCGAGATTGTTGATGGCACAACGCGCCACGTCCGCGATGCGTCGGGCCACAAACTTCTGATAATCGTCCAGGTCTGGCTCGGTGGCGAAACGGTCGCCGAGCGCGCTGCAGGCCGAGTGCGTGTGCGTGCCGCTGATCAGGATATTGCCGGCCGGCAGCTTGGTTTCCTCTTCCACCACGCGCCGCACTTCGTCGCAGAGAAAATGCGACAAACCAATCAGGTCGCAGACGACAAACGCCAGCCGCGTTTCGCCGTTGTCGAGCACGAGACATCGCGCGTACAACGGGTCGTGGATATGTTTCGACGGGAACGGATTGAAGCCGCCGACGATGTTGCCGCCGACGAATGGGGTGATGTCGCCGCGCGCAGCCCCGGCGCGGAACCGCCAGGAGTCCGCCGCTGAAACCACCGAAACAACTGCCAGCAAAAGAACGATAGTCAAGGTCTTCATAGGTTGATTGCCAGTAGATTACTTCACCAGATAGGTGGACGCAATCCGGTCGTGATTGGCTTCCACCCATTCCCGCATGAATTGCCGATGCTGCTTCAGTGCGTCGGCATAGGCCGGATCGGCGGCCACATTTTTCATTTCGATTGATTGTATCACAAGCGACCTAACTGGAACATCACCGGAACATGACGCCCCAAGCCGAGTCGCCCAGACGAGGGGCAAGAACTTATTTGCGACCGGCGTCAACCGTGATCGTCCGACGATTATATTGGCCAGTACCGGCGAAATCTTCATTGAGATAACCCCGGAACGGGCCAGTCTGACGATAATCTTGATGGCTCCCGGCATTTCCTTGAACAAGGAAACCATTACACTGGCCAAGAGAACCGTTAGACTGGCCGCGATAACCTTCGGACTGACCGATACAACCTTCGGACTGGCCGCGATAACCGTTAGACTGGCCGATACAACCTTTGGACAGGCCGCGATAACCTTCGGACTGACCGATACAACCTTCGGACTGGCCGCGATAACCGTTATATTGACCGATATAACCGTTATACTGACCGCGATAACGATTATCTTAGCGTGTTTTACCGCTCCCCTGGCCAGTCTAACGGTCAGAATGGCAGCAGGTTAGGCTGGTTTGAGGCCAAAACCGCCCCGGCAGGCCCGAAACGAAGGATTGTCATCAAAAAGCCTTCCCGCTACACGGCACCGACATGGCGAAGGCATCAAAAAAGACTGTTGTCGCAACCGCTCAATGTGGAGCAGGTTTGCAACCTGCTCTTCCCTGAGAAGCAGGCAGGTTACAAACCTGCCCCACATTCCGCCGACGGGATTGCGCTGGTCGGTATCTCCATCCTTCTATTCCTACTCTTTCCTACTCTTGACCTTCTTGCGGTGATTGTTGTAAGCGGTAGCATGGTTTTTTGAATCGTTGGCCGTGGCGACGTGGCTGGCGTGGGTACTGTGGTTTCGGTTATGGCACACGCAACAGCTTGGAATCGCCTTTATCGGTTACGGCCCCCTTCAAGCGCCCTCTAACGGACGGCCAGCGATTCTTCTTTTCCCCGTACTTGACACCGCCGCTGACAGGCGAACAGGTCCGCCGACGCAGTGCGCGATGCAGCCCATCGCCAACAAGCTCGATGAGTTGGTCAATGCCTTGAAACGGTGGTAGCCGCACAAAAGTACTCCTCACGCTCCGCGTGAGGGCCGTCCTTGCCACTATCACGCGGAGCGTGATGACTACTTTGTCCGGAACAAAACTGGAAAACGACTCGCCGCGGCTTGACCAGCGGTGACGTTGGTTGTTTAATGCGCGCGGAGGATTGATGACATGCGACAAAACGTGATCTCACGGCGGAACTTCTTGAAACGGGCATCGGTTGGTTTGGCGGCGCCGTTGATTGTCCGGGCGTCGGTGCTCGGACGCGAGGGGAGCCTGCCGCCTTCGGAACGGATCGGGATGGGGTTCATCGGCCTGGGCGGGCGCGGCAGCAAAACGATGCCGTCATTCATCGTCAGCAGCCGGTCGGAGTGCATCGCCGTCTGCGATGTCTGGCGCGAACGCGCCGAGAAGGCAAAGCAGGGGATGGGCGACCAGTGCGCGGTGTACACCGACTTTCGTGAACTTCTCGCGCGTCCTGACATTGATGCCGTCAGTATCGCCACGCCGGAGCACTGGCACGTCTGGGCATCCATCGCCGCGATGAAAGCCGGCAAGGATGTGTATTGCGAGAAACCGTTGTCGGTCACCGTCGCCGAAGGCCGGGCGCTGGCGGACGCGGCGAAGCGTTACGGACGGATCTTCCTTCATGGAACGCATCAGCGATCGTTTGGTGGATTCCGTCATGCCTGCGAGTTGGCGCTCAACGGCTACCTTGGCAAGATCCACACGATTCGGGTCTGTGAACGCGGCAGCCGGGCGTTGCCGTTGCGCGCGCCGCAGCCGATTCCACCTGGTTTCGATTACGATCTGTGGCTGGGTCCCGCGCCCTACAGTCCGCATGTCGGGCAGACAATGTCGCAAGGCGGCTGGGCGTTGCACAGCGATTACGGCGCCGGGTATATTTCCAACTGCGGCGTGCATCCGATGGATATTGCGCAGTGGGGCAACGGCACTGACCGCACGGGGCCAACGGAGATCGAAGGCACCGGCCAATTCCCGGCCGAAGGTTACGGCGACACCGTGATGAGTTGGGACGTGCAGATGAAATATGCCAACGGCGTCCGCCTTCATTTCAAGAGCACCGACCAGGGGCTGATGTATCGCGAGGTGGGCGCGCGTTTCGAGGGAACCGAAGGCTGGTCGTTCGCCTTCAGCAACGCCGTGTCCGAGGACGCCGAGCCAAAATCGCTGTTGCGAGTGAAGATGCGTCCCGACGACATTCACCTGATCGAGTCGCACGACCACGCGTTTCACTTTCTCGAATGCGTCCGCAGCCGTCGCGAGACGATTGCGCCGGCGGAGGTCGCGCATCGCTCAACGACACTCTGCCTGATCAGCGACATCTGTCTCCGTCTCGGTCGTAAACTCCGTTGGGATCCCGACCGCGAGCGATTCATCGGCGACGACGAAGCGAACCGGATGCTCTCCCGTCCGATGCGTGAGCCGTGGCATCTATGATGGCTTGACCGCGAGCCGTTTCACGGAGTAAGAACGCAGCACGAAAGGAACCCACAGCATGTCAAACGTCATCAGCATCCATCCGTACTTCAAAGTCAAACCGGGTAAACTCGACGCCTTTAAGGCTGCGCTCCCCGCCATCGTGAAAGCGGTCTCGACGGAGAAGAAGTGCGCATATTTCGATTTCACCATCAACGACGACACCGTCTATTGCCGGGAAGCGTACTTCGGTGCCGATGGCGTGAACGAACACGTCGCGAATGTCGGGCCGCTGTTGCCGACGCTGTTTGCGGTGGCCGACCTTGCGCGCATCGAGGTGCATGGTCCCGCGGCGGAGCTTGAGAAACTCAAGACGGGGCCGCTAGCCGGCCTGAAGCCGGTGTGGTTCACCCACATTGACGGCGTGAAACGCTGATACGATGTCCAAAACCTCCCGTCGCAGATTCATCGTCCGAACGGCATTCGCTGTGTCCGGACTGGTAAACTTACAACAGGTTCATGCCATGAATGCCGAAAGCGAGTACTTTGTTGATACGCACGTGCACGTGTTTCCGTCGGATGATCTGCGTTACCCGCTGCGGCCCGGCGCGCGACGGGACCAGCTTCCGCTTCCGTCCTTCACTACGGAGGAACTGCTGAGCCACGCCAAACCGTGCGGCGTTCGTCGGTTTGTGCTGGTCCAGTACAGCCTGTTTGGCGTGGACAACTCGTACATCCTCGACGTTCGCGAGCAGCACCCGAAGACGTTCGCAGTGGTGGGCATGGTCAACGCGCAGGACAAGCCGCAGGAGACGATTCGGGGTTTGGTGCGGCGCGGCGCGCGCGGCCTGCGCGTCACCGGCACTGGACCGGACCCTGACGTTTGGTTGCGCGACGAGTCGCTGTCCACCGTGTGGCGGTTGGCGGGCGACGAAGGACTCGCGATTTGCCTGTTGATGAATCCCTCGTTCCTGCCGGCGGTCGCGGCGCAATGCCGCAAGTTCCCGCAGACGCGAGTTGTCATTGATCACTTCGCCCGCATCGGTGGGGACGGGCAGTTTCACCAAGAGCACCTTGACAACTTGTGTCGCCTGGCTGACCAGCCGCAGGTGCGTGTCAAGATCTCGGCGTTCTACGCGCTCGGCAAGAAAGAGCCGCCGTACTTGGATTTGGCGCCGATAATCCGTCGGCTGCTGGAATCGTTCGGTGCCGACCGCCTGATGTGGGGAAGCGACTCGCCGTTTCAAGTCTTGGGCAAACACACCTATCGTGATTCCGTGGAACTCCTGCGCACACGCTTGGATTTCCTGACGCCTGATATCCGTCGCCGCCTACTTCGTACCACTGCCGAGTCAACGTTCTTCGCTTGACGATGAAACAGTTCGTCATTCTGCTGGGGATCGCGAGCGCGTTGACCGGTTCGTTGTACGCTGCAACGAACACGAACACACAAGCGTTGGCGGCAGCGCAACAGTGGCTGGCGTTGACCGATGCCGGTCAGGTGACGCAGAGTTGGCAGACTGCCGCCGCGCATTTTCGCAGTGCCGTTACGCCGGCGAAGTGGGAGCAGGCGCTCAAGGGCGCGCGTCAGCCGCTCGGTGAGTTGCGCTCGCGCACGGTCAAGAGCACACAAACCATGAAATCGCTGCCGGGCGCCGCAGGTGGTCCCTACACCATTTTGCGGTTCGATTCCACGTTTGCGAACAACCGTCAAATGGTCGAAACGGTCACCCTGGTCAAAGAGACGGACGCCCAGTGGCGTGCGGTTGGCTATTACGTCACGCGAAGCGATCCGGTGTCGCTTGCGTTTACAGTGAAGTTGGTCGTGTCGGCTGTCGGCATGATCCTTGTGGCGCTGCTGGCCGGATTTGGATGCTGGCACTTTACCCGTGTCCAACTCCGGTGGTTCTGGGTTGGAGCGGCGTTATGGGCGGTGGCGGTCGTGCTGAAGATCGCGGCGGCCTACCTGATGAACCCGGCGATGTTCAGCTTTCTGAAAGAGCAGTTGCCGTTTCCGTGGTATGTGGCAGTTGGCGGTTTGTATGTGGGATTGCATTCGAGCGTTTTTGAAATGGGGATCACCTTGGCGGCGGTGTTGGTCTGGCGGCAATTGGGCAGCGACAGCCACCGGGCCATCGCCATCGGCGTCGGCGCAGGGGTTGTCGAGGCGCTGCTGTTGGGGGTGGGGCAACTGATTACGGCGGCGGTGTTGGTCGTCGGACTGCCGGGCGCGGAGACGATGGGAGGACAGGCGCAGGCGGCTGTGGGCACGACCTCGCTATTCTGGCTGGCGCCGCCCGTCGAGCGGTGCGTGGCGATTCTGTGTCACGGGGCAACCCGCGCGCTGGTGTTGCTCGGAGTCGCGCAACGCCGGCCGATGCTGGTAGCGTGGGGCGTTCTGATCTTTGCGCTGCTGGATAGCGTGGCCGGCGCGTTCCATGTGTCGGGTCAAATGGGCAAGGCTTCCTTGTGGTGGGTGGAACTCGCCCTTCTCCCGTTCGGTGTTTTGAGTTTGGTGATCCTGAACTGGTGCTTCCGTCGCCGCGATGATCTGGACCAGAATCGGCGTTGACTGCGATGGGGGAACTCTTAGAATCACGCAGATGACGAATGAACCCCAAGCCAGCGACAGGAACGCGGTGGTGAGACGTGGATAACAAGCGTCTGCTGCGACGTGTCTGGATGCGACTGCGATTATGTGTAATCAAAGGCTGGTTTCGGTTGGTCGGCGTGCCGCGCGTGCTGAATTACGGCAAGAGCACGAACGCGCTGGTGTTGCGTGCGTTCGGCGCGAAGATCGGCGAGTATCGCGTTCGTCTTCTCGCGCCGATCACAATCCACCGGGCGGATCTGAAACCGGATTTCTCCAACCTCACGATTGAGGATAATTGCGTGTTGAACGGAAACAATTTCCTGGACGTTTCCGCGCCGGTCACGCTGAAGAAGGGCGTCAGTCTCGGGCCGGGAGTGATTATCATGTCGCATAATTTTTACAACGGCAACCGCTTCTTGGAAGACCGGCTGAGCCATACGTGTGGGTTCAAGCCGGTGTTGATCAAGGAAGGCGCCGGCATCAAGGCGGGCGCGGTGATCGTGATGGGGGTGACGATTGGCGCGAATGCGGTCGTGGCCGCCCATGCCGTCGTGAACCGTGATGTTCCCGACAACGCGTTCGTCGCGGGAGTGCCCGCCGAACTGGTGAAGGAAATCAAGTAGAGTTTTTGAAAGCGAGCTGACCACGTGGATTTGATTGTCAATTTTACGCCGACGGGAATGATCCCGACCAAGGACATGACCCCGCATGTGCCTATTACCCCCGAGGAGATCGTGGAAGATGTCCGACGGGCTGTTGGGATTGGAATCACCATGGTCCATCTTCATGCCCGGGATGGGACGAATAGCAAACCCGTGTCCAGCCGGCAGGTCTATGCCGAGATCATCGCGGGGATACGGTCGTTCTCCAAGGACCTCGTGATTTGCGTTTCGCTGAGCGGCCGGACCCTCACGGAATTCCAGCAGTGCGCGCAACCGCTTTTTCTCGACGGGGACTTGAAGCCGGACATGGGCAGTCTCACGCTCAGTTCGCTCAATTTCAACAAGGTCGCGAGCGTGAACGCCCCCGACATGATCGTCGCGCTCGCGACGGAAATGAAGAAGCGCGGGATTCTGTCGGAACTGGAAGCCTTCGACTCCGGCATGATCAACTACGCGAAGTATCTTGAGCGGAAAGGCATTCTGCAGCCGCCACACTATTTCAATCTGCTTCTCGGCAACATTGCCTGCGCGCAGGCCGATTTGCTTCATGCCGGAGTCATGATCAACGATCTGCCGCCGAACTCTTATTGGAGCCTCGCCGGGATTGGGGACGCGCAGTTGACCGTGAACTCCCTCGCGATCTGCGCCGGCGGCGGCGTGCGCGTCGGCTTGGAGGACAACATCTGGTTCGACAAGAACAGGACGCGGCTGGCCACCAACGCCGATCTGGTCCGTCGCATCCACAACATCGCGTCGAGTTGCGAACGCAACATCATGACGCCCGCCGATTTTCGGAAGCTACTCCATCTCCAACCCGGCAACGGTTTGTACGGAAGAGCGCCGTAGTCACGCTGCACTCCGTCATGGAGGTCAAGCGCCCGCGCCCTTGCGGCGTTGAAACAAATCCAACAAAAGTTTGAACAGTGCGCTTGAGTGTGCCACCATCCGGCCTCAATCATGCAGGAACATTGGATCACCATTGGACAGGTCACGCTGGCGTTTGGGCTGGCGGTGGCCGGCGGCGCGGCCAGCGCGATGAGCGGGGTGACACACAAACGGTTGTGTGCGCTGATCAGTCTGGCCGCCGGCACGCTGTTGGGGGTGACGGTGTTCACGATTGTGCCGGAGGCGTGGTCGGTGTTGCCGTCGTGGGAGTTGGCGTTGGCGGTGGGGTCGGGGTATGTGGTGTTTCATTTGATCAGCAAATATGTGTTTCACGTCTGCCCGGCTTGCGCCGCGAGCCATTTTGATGAAGCGACGACGCATCGGTTCAGCGAGATCGCGTCCGGGCTGGTGATTGCGCTGGCGATCCACAGCACGCTCGACGGGCTGGCGTTGGCAGCCGGGCACCAGTGCGGCGGACACGGACATGATCATGGTCACGCGCATGGAATGGATTTGTCGCTGGTGCTGGCCATTTGCATTCACAAGGTGCCGGAGGGGCTTGCGCTGGGGGCGTTGTTGCTCGGCGCGGGATTCAAGAAGATGACGGCGGTGCTGTGGGTGGCGGCGGTGGAGGCGACGACGTTGCTGGGCGGCGCGCTGGGGATTTGGTTGTTGCCGGGAGTATCGGCGCAGTGGTTGAATGCGGTGTTGGCGCACGTGGGCGGCGGGTTTCTGTATTTGGCAATTCACGCGGTGTTTGGCGAGTTGCTCAAACACGGCAAGAAACGAGTGTTGGTGAACTTCGGCATCGGCGTGGCGCTGATGGCGGGGTTGAATGCAGTGTTGAAAGCATGGTGAAGAGTCAGGCGAAGTCCTGTTATCGCTTGACGATTGGCCGCCGAAGGCGAGGGAGGTGCCGGTAAGAGTGAAATGGGTTCGGCGGAGGTGCGCAGAACAGGCGGCGGCCGACCGCTGATCGCGGCTGCGGGTCAGGAACCGAACAAGGCGCTCAAACCTTCACCCGCCCGCAGGACGCCAATCGCCAACGCGGTGAAGTAGATGACGGTGGCGACGTTCATGAAGTAACCGCCGAGGATGCACAGCCCGTCGCGTTCGAGCATTCCCATGGCGAGAAACAGGATCGCCAACGCCGGCAGCGTGTTCGAGAACGGCACGAGTCCCAAGGGCAGCATCAGGAGCACGCCCCCGAATACCAGCGCGACGCCATTAAAGTAATTCATCCCCGCGGTACCGGACAAGGCCGGCCAGCGCGGCCGCACGAAGCGTTCAAACCGCGCGACCAGAGCCGCGCCGCGCCGTAAAACGTCTTTGAGCCGGTCCGATGAGAGGGGCCGGTTCAGGATGAACGGGGGAAACCATGGCAGCCGGTTGAACGTCACTCCCATCCCAATCAGGATGATCGCCAGCCCGAACACGGTGCTGACACCGGGAATTGAAACCGGGATCAGGAACGGCAGGGTGAGGAACGCGCAAAGCAGGAGCAACCCTTCCTCGCCAATCAACGTGAGCAGGTCACGCAAGGTGACTGAGCGCGACGGCAAGGCGTCCACCACGTTGAGTAGCGTCGCGGACAGCTTGCGGCTCGGATCGTGAAGAATGACTTGGGTCATGCGGCTCGCGTAACTACCACAGTCACCGCCGAAGCTCAATCTTTCGTTTGCGGGCCGGTTTTCAGTTCAGTACTGACGCGACGCGCGCGGCGGCTTGATGAATGTCGTATCGCTGCTGGACGAGCGCGCGCCCGGCGTTGCCGAGCTGCTGGCGCAGCGCCGTATTTGCGATCAACTCGCGCAGGTAACTCTCCCACTCGACAGGCGCGCCGGCGAGGTAGCCGTTGACGCCGTGCTGGATGATCTGGTGGTGCACACCAACGGGCGATGCCACGACGGGAATGCCACAGGCCATGTACTGGAGTGCTTTCACGGCGCACTTGCCGCGTTCCCACGGCGCGTCGGGCAACGGCGAGACGCCAATACCAATCTGCGCCAACTCTGCCAACTCGGTTTCCAGTGTCCACGGGCGGAAATCAACGCGAAAACCGGGATCGCCCGCGGCAATCACGCGCGGAACAATGCCAAGTTTCTGAAACACCGGTTTCAGTGGTTTCAAATACGGTAAAGTAGTCCGGCTGCCGATCCACCCGACGGTCGCACTGGCCCCAGAAGGGTATTTTGCCGTGTCAATCGCCGTCGGCACGACGGTGACGTTGCGGTTGAAGCGGCTCGCGTAGTCGGCGAGGTAATCATTGCCGGCGATGACGGCAGCGGCGCAACGCAATACGTCCTGCACGGCGCGTTCGCGGTGCAGGACGCGCGCCACGCGCGAGCCACCGACACGCGGCAGCCACATCGCGTCGTCGAAGTCGAAGATGAGCGGTTTCTTTGCGGCGAAGCGCCGCTCGAAGCCGGAGGAAAGGCCGGGGAAGACTCCTTTCTGGACGAAGACGGCATCGAACTCGCCGACGCGGTCGAGGTCGGCGCGCCGTCGTTGCCACGTGGCACGGAGCGAGTCTTCGATGGCGGGTGAGACTACGGCTTCGATGCCGGTGAGAAGTGGCAACAGTTGATAAACGCGGTAGCGGCTCGATGGGCCGCGCGGCCCGGTGCGCGTGAGAAAGAGGACTTTCACAGCGACCACACTTTCCAGAGGATGGGCGCAAACGCGGTTCGTCGCGGGGTCAGCAACCGCAATGCGGCAGCAAAGGCGACGATGGGCTTGAGCGCGAGACGATGCCAACCGGGATAATGTTTCCGGTAAAATGCAAACAGGCTCCGGTATCGCGCCAGCGTCATCGCACCCAGTGATTGCCGCGCGCTGGCGCCTCCGTGATGGGTGACAACGGCATCGGGCACAAACATGATTTTCCATCCAGCCTGGCGCAGGCGGAGACAAAGGTCCACTTCTTCGTAGTACATGAAGAATCGTTCGTCGAAGGTGCCAACAACATCGAGCGCCGCGCGCCGCAACAGCAACGCCGCGCCCATCGCCTGGTCAACTTCACGGCGTTCGTTGTGCGGCCACCATGTCATGCGATAATCGCCAAGGTACCGGGAACGCGGAAACAACTTGCCCAGTCCCAATTCGTCCAACGCAAGCCGTGGAAGGGTGGGGAACCGGCGACACGAAGGCTGGAGCGTGCCGTCAGGATTGATGAGGCGCGGCGCGCAGGCGCCGGTGTGCGATTCACGCTTCATGAAATCGAGAAGCGTCTCGATGGCGGCCGGCTCGACAACGGTGTCCGGGTTGAGGATGAAGATGAAGTCCTCGTTGCCGGCGCGCAGACCTTGGTTGCAGGCCGCGGCAAATCCGCGGTTCACATCGTTGGCGATCAGGTGCGCGGACGCAAACTCAGCGCGAACCATTTCGGCGGCGCCGTCGGTGCTGGCGTTGTCCACAACGATGATCCGCCGGCCGTCGAGGCGTCGCAGACACTCGCGCAACCGGTCGCGAACATTGTAGCTGACGATGATGATGGCGAGAGTCGCGTTCATTTATTTCGTGGCCGTGAGCACGCATTCCTCGCCGGAGTGTTTGCGCACTAGAATCGTCGCGCTCGCCCGGAGTTGAAACAGCAGCGACTCCAGTCCCAGAGCCAGGCCGGGCGACGGGCCGAAGCGATGGTGTCCGGTGCGTTGGATGGCGATGCTGCCCTCGGCGACAAACTGCGCGTTGGCGGCGGTCGTCCATGCCTGACAGTCGCGGAAACCGGCGTTGCAGGCGAGTTGTTGGAGTGTCTTTGGGGAAAACAGATGCAGGTGCCTTGGTGGGTCAAGCGCCATCCAGCAGGAGCCGTAACAGCGGTGGCCGAGGCTGGTGGTGTTCGGCGTGACGACCGCCAAGTGGCCGCCCGTTTTCAGAACGCGGCGGCATTCGCAGAGCAGCGAGAGGGGATCTTGGACGTGTTCGATCACGTGGTTCATAACGACGGCATCGAAATGGTTTTCCGGCAATGACAAGTTCGGGAGCGCCCCCAGATGAATGCACAGACTGCGTGCCGTTGCGCGTTCGACGGCAACAGGGTCAATCTCCTGACCTTCGACCTCCCAGCCCAAGCTGCGGAACTCAGCGAGCCGCTCGCCGGTGCCGCAGCCGACTTCCAGCAATCGGCCCGGCAAGGCGTGTCGCAGAAAAAGCGTGCGGAGTTCGGCGCGTTGGCGTGCCAGTCCCGAAACGGCCAGCAGCAGACGGTAGAGGCGGTGGATCATTCCGGTTCGTTCGACCGGTTTGTCCTTGTGCGTGAAATAATCTTGATAGGCGAACGGCAAATCCTCCGCGAGCGGCATGGGATCGAGCCAGAGAAGTCCGCAGGCCGTGTTGGCGCATTGGCGGATGTTCCAGAGGCCGGGCGCGCCAAAGAGGCGGTCGGGGAGCCTGCAGTAGAGTCCGCCTCCCTCGCCTTGGCAAAGCGGACAACGCGGGCAGTCGCGGGTGCGAATGGCGCAATCATTCATCAGGCGTGAAATTATCGGGAAGCGGGACAAGCTGCGAGTCGAAAATAGTTTGTTTGACCAGGGGAAAGTTCCTTGGGTATGCTGGCGCCCTACTGGAATGCAAAACCCACGAATACTGTTTTTGTATCTGACAAAGCACTCGGGACATTATGCCGCCGCGGTGGCCGTTGAAGAGGCCGTGCGGCGGTTTGCGCCGGGTGTGGAAACGCGGTTGCTGGATTCGTTTCGGCACGCGAACCCCATTTTGTCGAAGATGACCCTGAAAGCGTACCTGGCGATCTTGAAGGCCGCCCCGGAAATCTGGGAGTACATGTACGACAACCCGGAGTTTCAGAAGCGAACGAAAAAGATCCGCGACCTTCTTCATCGCGGGAACTCGAAGAAACTGGAATCGGTGCTCGATGAATTCCAGCCCGATGTGGTGGTTTGCACCCAGGCGTTTTCCTGCGGCGTCTTGGCGTCGTGGAAGGGAAAAACCGGCCTTGATCGGCCGCGCTTGGTGGGCGTCCTGACCGATTTTGTCGCGCACCGCTACTGGGCGCACGACAAGGTGGATTTGTACATTGCGCCGAACGACTCGACGAAGGCGACGTTGATCTCACACGGTGTGGATACCGCCCGAATCAAAGTGTCGGGTATCCCGATTCGCCAGCAACACACACAGCGGGTCAGTCGCCAAGAGATTGTCGAGCGGCTCGGATTGCGTCCGAACCTGCCCAAGATACTGGTGATGGGCGGCAGCCTTGGTCTGGGGCCGATGAAGTCGGTGATTCGCCGGCTCGACAAACTGCCGCAGCCGTTCGACATGATTGTTGTCACGGGCAGCAACGCGCAACTGAAAGGGCGATTGGAGCGGCGCGGGCGGAAGTTGCGTCATACCACGGCCGTCCTTGGCTTTGTCGAGAACGTGCATGAGTTGATGGAGGTCTCCGAACTCATCGTGACAAAGCCGGGCGGCATTACCACTGCGGAAGCGCTGGTGCGACAGTTGCCGATGATTATTATCAACCCGATCCCCGGCCAGGAAGCGAAGAACACCGAGTTTCTTCTTTCCCACGGCGTCGCCGTGCAGGCGCGGAACGCGAAGGATGTCTTCCGGTTCGTGGACGAGTTTCTCCGCAACCCGGAACGGCTCCGTCGGATGCGTGCCGCGGCCCAGGTGCTTGGCCGTCCGCAGGCCGCAGAGGAAGCAGCGCGGGGCGTCCTGGAACTCGCACCTGTAAGGGCGGTGATGCGAAGCTCGGCGGCGGCGCGGGTTCTGAGGAGTACAGCGTGAAATACCTCCAGCTCAAGCTGGCGGAATTTCTTGCCCACTTGTTGCCTCGGAAGGTTGCATATGGCCTTGCGCGACGGGTGGCGGATCTGTACGTCTTGCTCGACCGCCGCGGACGGGATGCCGTGATGGGGAACCTGCGACGGATCCACCGGCACAGCGGTGTTGAGTTGTCAGATCGCGCGTTGCGCGCGCTGGCGAGGGAGAATTTCCTGAACTTTGCGAAGTACCTTGTGGATTTCTTCAAGTTTCTGCGGCCGCGACAGGAGATCCTCAACCGTGTCCTGCAGTATGGCAACGCCACCGAGGTGCTCGACAAACTTCTCACACACGGCAAGGGCATCATCATCATCAGCGCACACCTTGGCAACTGGGAACTCGGCGCCTCCGCGCTCGCGGCTCGGGGCTACAAAATCAACGCCGTCGTGCTCTGGATTCCCGACCCGAAAGTCAATGCGCTTTACCAGCAACAACGGGAGGCGCGCCAGATCCGTCCCATCGCGATGGGGCGGGCCGCGCGCGAGAGCATCGCCGCGCTGCGGCGCAACGAGATTGTCGCCCTCGTCGCCGACCGGGATTACACCGTGGCGCGCGACACGGTCGAGTTCTTCGGGGAACCCGCCCGCCTGCCGCACGGCCCGGCCAAGCTGGCACTTGCCACCGGCGCGCCGTTGCTTCCCGTTTTCATTGTCCGCCAGCGCGATGACACGTTTGCCTACGTCATCGAGGAGCCGATCTGGGCGGACAAACAAACGGACACGGTTGAAACAGTGATGCGGGGCGTCGTCGCGTCATTGGAGCGCGGCGTCAGCCGCTACAGCGAGCAATGGTTCCTGTTCCATGATCTTTGGAATATCGAGCAAGACCTTTCCTTGGCCGTGAACATGGCTTTCGGCGAAAACACCAGCGCGCAACAACGGTCCCATGACTGAGCGTGTCATCGCCTTCATCCCCGCCTTCAACGAGGCAACACGGATCGCCTCCGTGATTGACGGTGCGCGCTCGCGTGTTGCTGAAGTGGTTGTCATTGATGATGGTTCCCAGGACCAGACGGCGGCTGCGGCGCGCGCCGCTGGCGCCACGGTGCTGACACACGAACAGAACCGGGGCAAGGGCGCCGCCATTGCGACAGCGTTGGAGTACTTCGCCCGCGCAGACGCATCGTTTGCGGTGTTTCTGGATGCCGACGGGCAGCATGCCACCGAGGAAATTCCGAAGTTCGTTGCGGCAGCGCGCAACAGCGGTGCGGGGATTGTCATTGGCACGCGCATGGGCGATACCCGTGCGATGCCGCTGGTGCGATTGTGGACCAACCGCTTCACGTCGTGGCTTGCCAGCCGATTGGCCGGGCAACGGATTGCTGACAGCCAGTGCGGGTTTCGCCTGTTGCGGCGGGATGTCTTGCCGGTTCTACGCTTGGCAACCATGCGCTTCGAAACAGAAACGGAGATGTTGATTCAAGCCGGTCGCGCAGGACAGCAGATCGTGAATGTGGAGATTCGCACGATCTACGATCCAACACGACGAAGCCGGATCCGTCCGTTGCGCGACACGGCGCGATTTTTCTGCTTGGTGAAGAAATACTGGCGCTGAAGGCGCTGCTGTGGTATCGGTGTCGCCCCTGTGAAGACCGAACTCAAGACAACGAACAGCCGCACAGGTGCGAGGCAGCGCGGCACAACACCAGGCGTTTGTGTCTGTTCTGAATTTTGGGGGTTGTCGCGGTGGGGTTTTTGTGATTTAGTCTCACGCGTTGTGCGTGTCGGGGCGTAGCGCAGCTTGGCTAGCGCGCTTGGTTCGGGACCAAGAGGTCGCGGGTTCAAATCCCGCCGCCCCGACCACTTTTGAGTCGGTTCGCAGATGCGGACAAAAAAACGCGGCACCCTTGCGGGTGCCGCGTTTTTTGTATCGGCAAACGTCAGACGAGTCCTTGGTCAATCATGGCCTCGGCAACCTTGACGAAGCCGGCGATGTTGGCGCCGACCACGTAGTTTCCTGACTGCCCGTATTCCTTGGCAGTCTCGAAGCAGTTCCGGTGGATGTTGATCATGATTTGATTGAGGCGGCAATCCACTTCTTCACGGGACCACATGATGCGCATCGAGTTTTGCGCCATTTCCAAGCCGGAGGTGGCCACGCCACCGGCATTGGCGGCCTTGCCGGGTCCGTAGAGGATCTTCTTGTCGAGGAACAAGGTGATGGCCGCCGGGGTGCTGGGCATGTTGGCGCCTTCGCTGATGACGTAACAGCCGTTGTTGAGCAGTTCCTTGGCATCTTCGCCGCTGATTTCGTTTTGCGTGGCGCTCGGGAAGGCGCACTGGCAGGGGATGGTCCAAGGACGCTTGCCGGGCAGGTATTCGGCTTTGAACTTGGTGGCGTACTCCTTGATGCGACCGCGGCGGACGTTCTTGAGGTCAAGCACCCACGCCAGTTTTTCGGGTGTGATGCCGTCCTTGTCGTAAATGGTGCCGTCGGAATCGGAAAGCGTGACGGCCTTTGCGCCAAGTTGGTTGAGTTTTTCGACGGTGTACTGGGCGACGTTGCCCGAGCCGGAGACGGCGCAGACTTTGCCTTCGAATGTTTCGCCGCGCGTCTTGAGCATTTCCTGCGCGAAGTAAACGGCGCCGTAGCCGGTTGCTTCGGGGCGGATGAGAGAGCCGCCCCATGTCAGGGCTTTGCCCGTGAGCACGCCGGTGAATTCATTGCGGAGACGTTTGTATTGGCCGAAGAGATAACCGATTTCACGGCCACCCACGCCGATGTCGCCGGCCGGCACGTCCGTGTCATCGCCAATGTGGCGGAACAACTCAGACATGAAGCTCTGGCAAAACCGCATCACTTCGTTGTCGGACTTGCCTTTCGGATCGAAATCGGAACCGCCCTTGCCGCCGCCCATGGGGAGCGTGGTCAACGAGTTCTTAAAGACCTGCTCGAAGCCGAGGAATTTCAAAATGCTGAGATTGACGCTCGGATGGAAACGGAGTCCGCCCTTGTACGGCCCGATGGCGCTGTTGAATTCAATGCGGTAACCGCGATTGACCTGCACGCGGCCCTGGTCGTCCTGCCAGGGCACTCGAAAAATCAGTTGTCGTTCCGGCTCGACGATGCGTTCGAGAATCTTTTGGTCCTGATATTTCCTGTGACGAGTGATGGCGGGTTCGAGCGTTTCGAGAACTTCGTGAACGGCCTGTAGAAATTCCGGTTCACCCGGGTTTCGCTTTTCGACTGTTTGCAGCACTTCTTGTGTGTAACTCATGGATTCCTTTGTTAATGATCGGTTTGTGTTTACGGTAAGACGAGGCCGTATAGTGATTGTGAACACCCATCAGGTCAATGGATAATAGCTTGTATTCTAAAAAATAAGGCGGCAATAATGCCGTATTATGAACAAACCAAATGATTCTGCAAAATACGCCATTCTGAACGCGCTGCAGGAAATACGCGGTCCTGCCGGAGCGGCACGGATTCAGGAGCGGCTGCGTGCGGCCGGCGTCAATCTGCAACCGCGCACGGTACGTTTTTACTTGCTCCAACTTGACCGGGACGGGTTGACTCGCCCTGTCAGTCGTCGCGCAGGACGTGAGTTGACGGATCAGGGGCAAGAGGAACTCATCCATGCCAACATTGCCGAGAAGGTGCGGTTCGTTGCATCCAAGATTGACTCGCTGGTGTATCGGATGACCTACGACGTTCGTACGGGCATGGGCACTATTGTCAGCAATCTTGCAGTGCTGCCGAAACAATATCTCGCACGTGCGCTGGAAGACATGCGATTGGTCTTCGCCAAGCGACTCGGCATGGGCACGAAACTGGCCATCGTGCGCGAGGGAGAGACCTTTGGGACAATCACCGTGCCGGCGAATCGCGTTGCGCTGGGCACCGTTTGCAGTGTTACGACAAACGGCATACTGCTGAAGCAGGGCATCCCGGTCACCTCCCGTTTCGGCGGACTGATGGAACTGAAGGAAGGCAAGCCGGTTCGTTTTGTCGCGCTGATTGACTACAACGGCAGCACGCTCGATCCGCTGGAAGTATTCATTCGCGGGGGGATGACGCGCGTGCAGGATTGCGCCCGGACCGGCAGCGGCGTCATCGGAGTCAGTTTCCGCGAAATTCCCGCCGCCGCCGTGTCCGATGTCCGCCAAATCAAGAAGGAGACGGAGCGGCAGGGACTGGACGGGATACTGGCAATCGGCACGCCGAACCAACCGCTCTTTCAGGTGCCGGTCGGCGAAGGACGCGCCGGGTTGATCGTGAACGGCGGGCTGAACCCGATTGCCGCGTTGCACGAGTCGCAGATGAATGTGGAGTTCCACTCACTGGCGGAGGTCGAGGATATTCACCGGTTTGGCGACTTCAACGCCTTGCGCGACCAGTTTCGCGGATGATGTGATAAGCTTCCGTCCATGAGCACGGCGATCATTGCCCACCGCGGCTTCAGCAGCCGGCACGTTGAGAACACGATGCCGGCCATCCGCGCCGCGCTCTCGCTCGGTGTGGACTTTGTCGAGATGGATGTGCACGAAACACGGGACGGCAAGCTTGTTGTTTTCCATGACTACCGGCTCGGTCGTCTTTGCGGTGTGGCTGCCCGGGTTTGCGACACGACGATGGCGGAGATGAAACGCCTCAACCCGTTGATCCCGTCGCTGCGCGAAGCATTGTTGGCATGTCGTGGCAGGGCGCGCGTGCTCGTTGAGATAAAACGCGCTGACCCGGTGAAAGTCGCAGCGATGATCGCTGCGTGCGGCATGGAACGTGAGGTGATTGTCTTTGCGCTCTCGATGGTGCGAATGAAAACATTGGCCGCTGCAAATCCGCGCATCGCGCGTTTCGCGCTCGTCGCCCGCCGTCTGCCGGAGACGCTTTCCTTCACGGCGGGAGGGATTGGTGCCGACAAACGGCTGATTCGATCGATGGCTGATGTCGAGCGTATTCACCGTCGGGGATGGAAGCTCTTTGTCTGGACGGTGAACCGGCGGGCCGACATGGAGCGGTTGATCGCGTGGGGCGTGGATGGGCTGATTACGAATTATCCCGACCGTGGAAAGTCTTGTCTTGCGCGGCGGTGAGCTTGGGGTATCCTGCCGCCATGCTACAGATCATTTTCAGCCCCGTCAGCGCAAAAGAACTGTCGGCCATGTCACGATCGCTGCAGATCGAACTGATTGATGGTTTCCAGGTGCTGCCGCAGGACTTCGAGCGCGCCGATGAAAAGTTTGGCCAGCTTACGCGCGGTGGGAAACGCATCTATCGTTACCGGGTCAAGGACTACCGGATCTATTTTGAGAAGGAAGACGGCATCATCCGCGTCCTGTGCATCCTGCACAAGAATTCGCTGAAGGATTTTTTCTTTCGGAGCAAACTGCCGATCTCCGAGGATCAACTTCTGCAAGACAACCCGAAGTTCTGGCAGTTGCTCGAATCTGGCGTTGAGAAATGACGAACAGCCCGTGGCGCAGTTGACTTGCCCGATAAAGCGCGCCACAGTACGAGCATGAGACACGGTTTGACACGATGGTTTTGTGTGTGGTTGTGTTGCCTTGCCGTGGTGCACGCGCAGGCGGCGCGCGTGTTTCGTGTACACGTGTTGATGTTTGCTGAGCCGTCGCTGGCTGTCGAACAAGCGCGTGGCATTGTCGGCGCAGAGGGTAAGGTCACTCTCGACGAACCTCGCAACCGGCTCCTGGTGATGGCCACCGAGGAACAGCATCGTCAGATTGCCGACCTTATCAAACAGGTGTCCGTCCCACCGAAAAACATCCAGATTCAGGTGCGCATCAACGATAGCGGCGCAGCCACGGCACGCGGAATGAGCGTTACGGATGCACGGGGCGGCATTGTCATCGGTGGCGGCATTCAGGTGCAAGGCGAGGTGCGCGGCTTTGGACGTGACACGAGCGTGCAAACGTCCCAGGATTCAGCGCAGATCATCACCGTCAGCAGTGGTCGGCGCGGTTCCATCAACGTCACGGAGGAAGTGCCGTTTGTGGATTGGTTTCTCGAATACGGTGTGCGGTGGGGTTACTTGCAGGCGGGGGTCGTTTGGCGGCAGGTTGGGTCCCGGTTGTTGGTTGAGCCGCGTGTGGTTGGCGATGGCAAGATGATTCAGGTCAAACTCATTCCTGAGTTGAGCTATTTTGCGGACAACCAGAGGTGCAGCACCATCTTCATCAATGCTGCCAGCGAGGTGCTCGTTGCCAACGGACAGGAGTTCCGCGTCGGCAGCACTGCGCAGAACCGGGAGTTCATGTCGAAGTTCCTCATCGGCTACGACCGCAACCGGCAGCAGCGCGCCGTGGACATCGTGCTGAAGGCGATTATTCTGCCGTAACGCGTTTTTCCTCTCGCATCCGAGCGTCGGCTGCGTTACACAAGCGCGAACATGAGCCAGAAAATCGATTCCAATCCGAAACAGCCCGTTGCCGTCACGCCGCGCGCGCAAGACTATGCGCAGTGGTACTTGGACGTCATCAAACGCGGTGATCTTGCCGAGCATTCCTTGGTGCGCGGCTGCATGGTCATCAAGCCGCATGGTTATGCCATCTGGGAAAAGATGCAGCGTGAACTTGACGACCGTTTCAAGGCGACCGGCCACGTCAATGCCTATTTCCCGCTCTTCATTCCGCTTTCGCTGCTTGCCAAGGAAGAAAAGCACGCCGCCGGGTTTGCCAAGGAATGTGCGGTCATCACGCATCATCGCCTGACCACGGTGGACGGTGACGTCGTCGTTGATCCCAACTCCAAGCTCGAAGAGCCGCTCATCGTGCGCCCGACCAGCGAGACCATCATCTGGGCGCAGTACAAGAACTGGATTCAAAGCTACCGCGACCTGCCCCTCCTCATCAACCAATGGGCCAACGTCGTCCGCTGGGAGATGCGCACCCGCCTTTTTCTGCGCACCACGGAGTTCCTCTGGCAGGAAGGCCACACGGCACACGCGACCGAACAGGAGGCGATCGAAGAAACCTTCCGGATGCTCGATGTTTACGCCGACTTCGCGGAGAACGTCCTCGCCGTGCCGGTGATCACGGGGCGCAAGACACCCGGCGAGCGTTTCGCCGGTGCGCTGGACACGCTTTGCATCGAGGGAATGATGCAGGACGGCAAAGCGCTCCAAATGGGCACGAGCCACTATCTCGGCCAGAACTTTGCCAAAAGCAGCGATGTGATGTTTCTCAACAAGGACGGCCAGCGCGAGTATGTCTATGCCACAAGCTGGGGCGTCTCCACGCGGCTCGTCGGCGCGCTCATCATGACCCACAGCGACGACAATGGGCTGGTGTTGCCCCCGAAGCTGGCGCCGATTCACGTTGTCCTGGTTCCCATCTTCAAGAATGACGACGAGAAGGCGCGCACCATCGAGGAAGCCACGAAAGTCGCGGCTGAACTCAAGTCGCAAGGTCTCTCTGTCAAATTGGACGACCGCGACGGCATCATGCCCGGCGCGAAGTACTACGAATGGGAGGCCAAAGGCGTCCCAATCCGCATCGAGATTGGCCCGAAAGACCTTGAAAAGGGAAGTCTGTGTGTCGTTCGCCGGTTCGTCATTCCTGTGGAGGGCCAGGACGAGCGGAAACTGCGGAAACAATTTCTTCCGCGCGCCGAGGCCATCGCTGCGATCAAGCCGCTGCTCGACACGATGCAACGCGAACTTCTGGAGCGCGCGCGTCAGTTTCGGGCGAAGCGGAGTGTGGTCATCAATACAATCGAGGAGTTCGAGCGATATTTCGCCGGCAACGATGCCGGTTTCGCCTGGGTGCATTGGGCGGGCGACCACGCGCAGGAAGACGAGATGGCCAGACGATTTGAGACGAGCATCCGTTGCGTGCCTTTTGCGGATCAGATTCCTGCGGAAGCGCAAGGCGCCGGTTCATGCATCCTCACCGGCCAGCCAAGCGCACAGCGCGTTGTCATGGCGCGGGCATACTGACACAACCCGGCGATTTCATAGCGTGAGCCGTGTCTTTTTCAACCGGCGAAACAGATCTGGGTTCTCCCGTTTCGTGACGCGCAGTTCGCGCACGCCCGTCTCGTCGCACGTCAACACCAGCGCGTGTGCCTTGTAAACGCGCGCCCGCCCGATTGCCTGTGTTGCGCCGGTCGCAACGACACGGCGATCCAGCGTAAGATAACTGACCGGCAGGCTTCGCAGGTCAATCCCCGCCAGCTTCGCAAAGCGCGCCCAGTCACCGTCCATGAACACCTCCGCCGGCGTCGGCGCGAACTGGTGACACCAATGCCGTTCGTTCTCCGCTGCCCGCAGGCCGCATGCGGCCTGGTGCGGACACGGTGCCACGACTTGAAACTCCCCCCGCAATCGCTCGCGCAAGGCAATCAACCGACGGCTGACGTCGTAAGTGCCCGGTTCGACGATGATGACGGCCTGTGCCTCACAGGGTAGTGAGAATGGTTCTGCTTGTTCCGTCAGCGCATGGCTGATCAGCAACAGATCAACTGAACGTGGTGGCACGGATTCTTGCCAGACATCCACGCCCCGCACTTGCCGTGCGGCGAACTTCATCGCCAGCGGCGACCGGTCGCACAGATACAACCGTCGTGCGCTGCCGGGAAAATGCTCCAGGACCTTCCGGCTGGCGATTCCCGTGCCGCATCCCCAATCCAGCACATCGCCCGCCGGCGGCGACCAGCCGCGCCGCTTCAACTCGCGAAGCGCGTAATCCCATTTCCAGCCGATCCGCTGTGCAAATGTCTGGTCGTAGTTCTCCACATCACTCTCGTTGCGCCAGTAGTCCTGCGCGCCCGTGAGGAATCCCGTTCGCAACCGTTCCAGAATCTTCCAGTCAATCGAGTGCATGATGCTTGATGCCGAAGAACTCGCGAAACCGTATTAGTTGCCCAGGTTTTCCCGGTTTGCCGGTGCGGATGGCGGCGAGCATCAGATTCTTCGGGGTATGATCACCCGACACAAACTCGAACAGCTTCGTCCGGTAGCCTGCCGCTTCGAGGTGCAACGCCCGCAAGCCGTCCGTGGCCCATTCAGCCAGCCGTTCCTCCATGATGCCATGCTGGAGCACGGCTCCCAGCGGCTCGGGGTGGGACCATTGGCGGCGCACCTCCTTGTGGCAGCAGGGAGCCACGACGATCAGCTTCGCCTTCGACTCGATGCCCCGGCGAATCGCATCGTCCGTTGCCGTGTCGCAGGCATGTAACGCAATCAATGCATCCAGCGGCGGCAACGCAACCGACTGGATTGTTCCCGCCACGAACTCCAGTCCTACCGCGCCAATCTTCCGAGCCAGTTTGTTTGCCGCCTCAACCAGCTCAGGGCGAGCCTCGACGCCGGTGATTCTCACCGGCTTCTGCCAGATGCGATGAAACAGATGCCACGCCCCGAATGTCAGGTACCCCTTCCCACATCCCATGTCAGCCAGCCTCTCCACCGGCGTCTCCTTGAGCAAGTGCGACAGGATCTCCATGTAGCGTTCGATTTGCCGTCGCTTGTCGGCCATTGCAGGGCGCGAGACGCCGAGGCCATCGAGCCAATCGCGCGCTGAGTCGTCGAGCAACATCTGCTTCGGTTGGTCGTGCGAACGGGGTGGGGCGGTGGTGACTGCTGGCCTGTGGCTGACCAATCCTTTCGGGGTGAGTTGCCAATCCCGTTGGGTTGTCCCCAACAACGCCGAGCAAACGCCACCGGCGAAATGCTTCTCAACCCACCCGACCGCCTCGGAAATGGGGATGTTTTTCGTGACATCTTTTGTCGCATGATGAAACGTCAGTGACAGGTGCGGAACGCCCTTCAACTCGACCAATCGAGCTGTTATCTTCGGGTCGCCCGGCAACACCAGCCGCACGAACGTCCCGTCTGCGAGACTGTCGGCGAACTTGCTCAGAAAACGTGCCTTTGGCATAACGCCCACAGTGTGCACGGTCATTGTCCATTTTCCAAGACTTGTTGTAGGGTATCTGCCGCAAGGAGGAAGAAGGAAGGCAGCAGTCAACGTTGTAGTTGCTGATTGTCGTTACTGATTTGCCAAACTCCACTCCTTGATTATAATACGCTGTGCTCGCGGCTGCGTTGGCCCTGAGCTTACCAGTGATTACACTCACGCAACATGGTGGTGAAGGCAGTGCTGGAGCCTCCAAGGCCAAGGATAGTCGGTTGGCCTTTGTGGCCGGCTTGCTCATCTTCATTTGTGCCGCGGTTCAGGCCGGGGAACAGCCCCAATCAGCCAATACGGCGGCTGATACCAACGCGGAGGGCAAGGCAAAAGCCGCCTACGAAGCGGCACAGAAGGCAGCCCAGGATGCGGATGCTGCCATCGCTCCGTTGCGGGCTGCCATGCAAAAGGCCGACCTCGCATACGCCGCAGCCAAGAAAATTGCCGACAGCAAACGTCAGCAGGCCACTGACGCGAAACGATTGGCCGGCGAATCGGGCGTGACCGAGTTGAAGCAGGGCGAGGACAACGTAATCATTGCCATTCGCTCGTTGTCCGATGCGACCAACGCCAAACCTCCCTTGGACAAAGCGGCTGCCGATGCGAAAGCCATCGCGCTACCGCTGCAACAAGCATACGACCTCGCCGAGAACGCTGCCAAGGAGGCCGCAGCCGTTGCGAAGGTTGCCGCCGACGCGGCGAACAAGCTCGATGACGAAGGCAAACGTGCCGCGACCGAAGCAGCCGCCCAACGCAGGGCGGCTGACACGGCGAAAGCCGCGCTCGCTCGTGCGCGACAAAACGAGCAGCATTTGCAGGGCCAATCCAGCGCCGCCTCGCAAAAGCTTGCGGAAGCGGAAACGCAGAAGAAGACCGCTGATGAAGCGTTGGCCGCCGCGAAGAAACAGTTGGCCGCTGCCGCGACCGCACACCAGACAGCCGAGCCGTTGGCCCAAGCGGCTGGCGTCAACGCGAAGCCGGTTTCCGAGGTGGAGAAACAGCAGGCCGCAGCCGACGCTGCCGCCAAACGCAAAGCGGCTGACGCGGCGAAGGCCGGCCTCACACAGGCGCAGCAAGACGAACAGCACGCGCAGGTCCAAGCCGGCGCGGCTGCACAAAAGCTGGCGGAAATGGAAACGCAGAAGAAGGCAGCCGACGATGCGGTGGCTGCGGCCAAGAAACAGTTGGACACAGCCGCTGCCACGCACCACACCGCCGAACAAGCGGCCCAAGCGGCAGCCGTCGACGCGAGAGCGATATCGCTCGGCGAAATCGCCCAAGCAGCCAACGAGGCCGTTGCAAAACGAAAAGCCGCTGATGACGCAAAGGCTGCGTTGTCGCAAGTGCACCAGAAACAGCAACAGGCGCAGACCGCTGTTGATGCCGCTGTGAAGAAAGTCGCGGGCGCGGAAGCGGAAAAGAAAGCTGCCGCCGAAGCCTTGACCGGAGCCAAGAACCAAGTGACCGCTGCCACGACCGCTTGGCGGGCCGCTGAGCAGGCCGTCCAAGTGTCGGTCTCCACGACGGAGACGATGGCGGAACGCGCCGCCGGTGCCGAGGAGCAAAAACAACTGGCCGCTGCCGACGCTGCCGCCAAGCGCAAGGCAGCCGACGATGCCAAGGCCGGGTTGGCTCAAGCACAGCAGAAACAACAACAAGCGCAGTCCGCTGCCGATGCCGCCGCCAAAAAAGGGGCGGACGCCGAACCAGAGAAGAAGGCAACCGTCGAAGCGCTGGCCAACGCCAAGAACCAGGTGGCCGCCGCCCAAGGAGCGCATCAAGCAGCCGAACAGGCCGCGCAGGCTGCCCAAGCGGCTGCGAACGCTGCGAATACCAAACTGATATCCGTCACCGAACTCGCGCAGGTTGTCCGCGAGCAAACTGCAAGGCGCAAAGCAGCCGTTGATGCCAATGCCGCGTTGTCCCACGCGCAACAGAAACAACAACAGGCGCAAACCGCTGCTGATGCCACCGCCAAGAAGGCAGCGGACGCTGACGCCGAGAAGAAGGCAGCGGAGACCGCTTTGGCCGGCGCCAAGCAGCAGGTCGCCGCAGCCACCGGCGCGGCGGACGCCGCGGAGAAAGAGGCGCAGGCGTCGGAAGGCAAAAGCAAGAGGATCGCGACTCTTTTCGGCAGGAGCGACCAGCAAAAACAACAAGCCACGGCTGATGCCGCCGCGAAACGCAAAGTGGCCGACGAGGCAAAGGCTGCATTGGCCCAAGTTCAGCAGCAGCACCAACAAGCGCAAGTTCAGGCTGACACCGCTGCCAAGAACCTGACCGATGCCGCCGCCAAAAAGAAGGGAACCGACGATGCCTTGACCGTCGCGAAAAAGAAGTTCGCCGATGCCAACGGCGCTTATCAGGCCGCCGAGCAAGCTGCCCAAGCAGCGGAAGCCAACGCCAAGGCGATGGCCGGGCGCGCTGGCAGAACCGAGGAACAGAAACGACAAGCCGAAACCGACGCTGCCGCCAAACGCAAAGCATCCGACGAGGCGAAGGCGGCGTTGTCTCAAGCGCAGGCAGCCCAGCAGAACCCGCAAGCTCAAGCTGATGTCGCGGCGAAAAATCTCGCGCGAGCGACAGCACAGAAGACAATGCTCGATGCCGCCTTGGCCGGCGCAAAAAAACAGGTGGCTGCCGCGGAAACGACGGCACAGACCGCCGAGCAAGGTGCGCAAGCCGCGGAGAAATCAGCCGAGGAGAAAAAGCAGTTGGCAGCACAAGCCGCCGCCAAGCGCAAAGCAGCAGCCGACGCCGCGGCGGCGTTGACGCAAGCAAGGCAGGCCGAGCAGCAAGCGCAGACGCAAGTCACGGTTGCCGAGCAGAAGCTGACCGAAGCGCAGACAGAAAAGAAATCTTCTGACGAGGCTTTGGAGAATCTGAAGAAACAGTTGGCCACCGCCAACATAGCCACCCAGGCGGTGCAACAGGCGGAAGCCAAGGCCGTCGCTGTGGCGCAGAAAGTGACGGAGGCGGAGGCGCGGAAGAAGGCGACCGACGAATCGCTGGCGAACGCCAAGAAACAGGTTGCTGCCGCCACCGCCGCGAGTCAATCGGCACAAGAAGCCGCAAAGGAACTTTTGCAGTTGGATGCGGTGCGCGCGCAAACCGCCGCCGATGCTGCAGCCAAGCGCAAAGCAGCCGACACAGCCAAGGCGGCGCTGGCACCGGCACAGCAAAAGGCCGAGCAGGCGACGGTTCAAGCCAACGCGGCCACGCAGAGATTGACTCAGGCGGAGGCGCGGAAGAAATCAACCGAGGAATTCCTGCTGGGACTCAAGAATCGCATTGCCTCGGCCAAACAGACACACGTTGCCGACGACAAGGCGGCTGCGGAAGCGGAGGCCGCGGCTGCGCCGTTGAAGGCGGAAGCGGACAAAACACGCGCAGCGTACACGGCCGCCGTGGATCTTGCCGATAACAAGCGCACTTTGACCGAGCAGGCCAAGGGCGCGCTATACCGGCTGCTTGCCGCCAAACAAATGGCAACACTTCTGGAAAGTCCCGATCCACCACAGCCGGCAAACCGGATTGACGAGATCATCTTCGCGAAGTTGAAGACGTTGGGCATTCAGCCGGCGCTTTGCTCCGACGCGGTCTTTGTCCGTCGCGCGCATCTGGACCTGACCGGCAAGCTGCCCACGGCCGAAGATGCGAAGGCGTTCATCCAGGATCCAGGCAAAAACAAACGCGTCGCCCTGATTGATCGGCTCCTCGACCGGACTGCGCATGTTGATTACTGGACGATGAAATGGTGCGACATCCTGAGGGTCAAGGCGGAGTTCCCCGTCAAAGTGTGGCCCAACGCCGCGCAGGCGTATCATCGTTGGGTGTGGGAACTAGTCGCCCAAAACAAGCCGTATGACAAGTTTGCCCGCGAACTGCTCACATCCAGCGGCAGCAATTTCCGCGTCGGCCCCGTGAACTTCTACCGCGCCATTCAGGACCGTACGCCGGAGGGCATCGCTGCGGTCGTCGGATTGACGTTGATGGGCACGCGGGTTGATTTCTGGCCGGCAGACCGTCGCGCCGGCATGGCGGCGTTTTTCTCGCAGGTCGGTTACAAGCCGACCAGCGAGTGGAAAGAGGAGATCATCTTCTGGGATCCGCTCAAATCAACGGCGGTGCCCGGCAGCATTGCGCCGGGCGTGGACGCCGTGGCGAAAGCCGTGACCATTGCCAACCAGATTCCCCAGTCGCTCGCCAAGCCGCTGACGGAAAACGGGCCGCTGCCGGCTGTCTTTCCGGACGGCACGACGATAACAATTCCGCCCGACCGCGATCCGCGCGAAATGTTTGCCGAGTGGTTGATTCGGCCGGACAATCCGTGGTTCGCCAAGGCCATCGTCAATCGCATCTGGGCGTGGGCGATGGGACGCGGCATCATCCACGAGCCGGACAACATCCGGGAAAACAACCCCCCGAGCAACCCGGAGCTTTTGGCGTGCTTGGAGAAAGAACTGGTCTCCAGCGGCTACAATCTGAAACACCTGAAGCGGTTCATTTTCACCTCGACCGCCTACCAGTTCTCTTCGATGGCGAAAGCCAAGGGACCGGAAGCGAGGGCCAACTTCGCCAGCTACCCGTTGCGGCGGGTGGAGGCTGAGGTGTTGATTGACGCCTTGAACGACATCACCGGCAGCTCGGACCTTTACACCAGCGCTGTGCCGGAGCCGTTCACGTACATTCCCAAGCATGTGACGGCCGTGGCGCTGGCCGACGGCAGCATCACCAGTCCGTTCCTGACGCTGTTCGGACGGTCGGCGCGCGCCACTGGGTTGGAAGACGAGCGCGTCAACGAACTCGCCTCGCCGCAGTGGTTGCACATGCTGAACTCGGCCACCATCCAGGGCAAGCTGCAGAGCGGCCCGAAACTCGGCGCGATGCTCTCCGCGGGCGGCAGCGCGAAGGAAATCGCAGAGAGGCTTTACCTGACGATCCTGTCGCGGTTGCCGACGGACGCGGACGTGATGGCCGCCGAGGAACACGCCAAGTCCGGCGCGGCAGGAGGGCGCGACGTGTGGGTTGATCTTGCGTGGGCATTGATTAACACGCCGGAATTTCTTATGCGGCATTGATTTTTACGAAGGAGAACGAAACATGACGACAAACCACCATTCATACAATCGAGTGCATCTCTCCCGTCGGGAACTCATACGACGCGGCGCGTTGATCGCAGCCGGCGGTTTGAGTTCGCGGATTCTTGCAGCCGAGGTTGCGAAGACACCGGAACAGAAAGCCGCTGAAGAGAAGGCTGCTCGCGACACGGCGGCCAAGGCCAAGGCCAAGAAAGGCCAAACGAAATCGGTGATCCAGATTTTCCTGTGGGGCGGGATGTCGCACAACGACACGTGGGACCCGAAACCGGGCACGGGCTACGATTACCTCGGCGAGTTTGACAAGGTCATTCCCACCAACGTGAATGGGATTCAACTCAGTTCGCTGTTCCCCAAACTGGCACAGCAGGCCGACAAGTACTCCCTGATCCGTAGCATGACCCACGGGAACAATGGCCACGAGACGGCGGCCTACCTGATGCAAACCGGCCACCAGCCCGGCGGCCGGCTGGCCTATCCCAGCGTGGGCGCCATTTTCGCCTTCTTTAAGAAAGAGCAATACAAGGGATTGCTTCCCCCGTACATCGTGATGTTGCAGGGCGCCGGGCGGTTTTCTGAGGAAGGGTTCCTTGGTCCCGCCTACAAACCGTTTGCCACCGGCGGCGACCCGAACGCGGAACGCTTCGAGGTGCAGGGGATCGTGAACCGCGGAATCAACGACGGTCGTCAGCAGGCTCGCCGCGAATTGCTCGATAAGGTCAATCTCTTGGGCTACGGGCTGGCGGACAACCCGGAGATGGATGCCGCCGAGGCAGCCAAGCAGAAGGCTTACGGATTGATCTTGGGCAAGGGGAAGGAAGTGTTCAATCTCGACAACGAACCCACGGAACTCCGGAATCGTTACGGGCGAAACACGTTCGGCCAGGAATGTCTTGCAGCGCGGCGAATGGTCGAGGCGGGTGTGCCGTATGTCACGATCAGTTTCCCCGGTGGTTGGGACACGCACGCGAACCACTTCGCGACGATGAAGGCGCAGTGCCCGATGTTGGACCAAGGGCTGGCGACACTGCTCGCGGACCTGAAAGAACGCGGCCTGCTTGATACCACGTTGGTCTGGTGCACCGGTGAGTTCGGTCGGACGTTGAAGATATCGTGGGAACCGCCGTGGAACGGCGGAAGGCATCATTATGGAGATGTCTTCACCGTGCTGGTGGCCGGCGGCGGATTCAAAGGCGGCCGCGTGGTCGGCGCCTCCGATGAAAAAGGAGAAAAGGTCAAAGAGCGTCCCGTCTATCCTTCGGACTTGCTCGGAAGCATGTACTTGTTGGCTGGGATAGACGCCAAGGCCAAGCTGCCGCATCCGTGGGGATTGGATGCCTACGTGTTGGACACCGAGAACGAAGGCATGAAGTCAGCCGGACTTCTGGAAGAAATCCTGTAGCATGATGATGAGCACTGTAAGATTCAGCAAGTGTTTGATCTTGTGGCTGGTTGCCGCGTCCGCAGTTTGGGCGCAGAACCAATACATCGGCTTCGTCTATCCCGCCGGCGGCCAGCAGGGGACTACCTTCCCGGTTCGGCTGGGTGGCCAGGGGCTTGCGCACGCCTCGGATGTGGTTGTGAGCGGGGAAGGAGTTTCCGTGCGCTTGATTGATCATTACCGGATCATGAGCAATGAGGAACTTGCGTTGCTGAACCGCCAACTTGGCGAGTTGCGCAAGAAGGAAACGACAGTGGATGACGCCATGGCCGCCAAGATGTCCTTCTTCGAGTTTCACGCGCCCATCGGGCCGGCGACCGGTCCCGACGCGGTTCACTCCTTGCTTTGCCCCGTGTGCGCCACTGCCAACGCGCCGGATGCCACCCTCTGCGTCAGATGCAATGTGAAGCTGGAAAAGCCCAAAGAGCCAAAGACCGTAGCGCAGGAGGCGAAGAATGAACCTCCCAAATCCGAGAAGGAACTGGCCAAGCAGAAATTAATCAACCGGGTTGAAAGGCGGTTTGCGGAAGACGAGCGCGATCCTGCCGTGCGTTCCCAGACCGAGCTTGTTTTTGCCGAGATCACCGTGGACCCGAACGCAAAACCGGGACAGCGCGAGATCCGCGTGATCACCAAGCGCGGCGTCTCCAACGCGCTGCCGTTCTACGTCGGCCAAGTGCCGGAAGTCGCTCGAAAACCGATGAAGACCATGCGGCTTCCGGTCCTCGGCAAGGAGCATTTGTCCCAGCGGAACCGGCCAGCGGAAGAAGAAGAGATGCGCGTCTCGGTGCCGTGCACGATGAACGGTCAGATCGCGGCGGGCGAGGTGAATCGCTATCGTTTCGCGGCGGCCAAAGGACAGCGGCTGGTCATCTCTGTCAGGGCGCGTCACTTGGTTCCCTACGTGCCGGATGGCGTTCCCGGTTGGTTCCAAGCCGTGCTCCGGCTCTACGACGGCACTGGCAAGGAGGTTGCCTACAGCGACGATTTCCGATTCGATCCTGATCCGCTGATTTATTTCGTGGTGCCCGATGACGGCGAGTATCTCCTGACCATCAATGAGGCGTTGTTTCGCGGTCGCGAGAGTTTTGTCTATCGGATCAGCATCGGCGAACTGCCCTTCGTGACCAGCATCTTCCCGTTGGGCGGGCGCGTCGGCGAACCGGTCAAGATCGAGATGGACGGCTGGAATCTCGAAAAGACCACGCTGGCACCGCCGGCCAAGGACGCAAAACCGGGGCGCCATCTCATCGCCGCCACCAACGGGAAACTTGTTTCCAACTACGTGCCGTTCGTCTTGGACACGCTCCCCGAGTGCATCGAGAAAGAACCCAACGACGACGCGTCCAAGGCGCAGAAGGTGAATCTTCCCATCATCGTCAACGGACGATCAGATCGCCCCGGTGACTGGGACGTCTTCGAGGTGGAAGGAAAAGCCGGCGAGACAATTGTCGCGGAAGTGCACGCGCGACGGCTCGGATCGCCGTTCGATTCCTTCGTCAAGGTCGCCGGTCCCGATGGCAAGATTATCGCGTTGAACGACGATTATTACGACGCGGCATCCGGGTTGAACACCGACCATGCTGATTCCTATCTCATGGTGAAACTGCCCGCCGACGGGAAATACTTCATTCACATCGGCGACACGAGGCGGGGTGCAGGCAAGGAGCACGCGTATCGGCTGCGGATCAGCCAGCCGCAACCTGATTTTGTGTTGCGTGTGGTTCCGTCCCGGATCGTCATGCCAAGCAAGGGAGCCGCCAACGTCACTGTCTTCGCCATCCGCAAGGACGGGTTTGATGGGTCGATTACGCTGAAGTTTAAAGACCTGCCGCAGGGGTTCGAATCCCCCGGCGCCACTCTGGCGGCCAAACAAGAATCTGTCGGGCTGTCGCTGAAAACCAGTCTTGCGGAAACGGAACACCCGATCAACCTCATTGTCGTGGGCGCCGTGAAAATCGGGGATCGCGAGATCGTTCGCGAGGCCATGCCGTCTGAGGACAGGATGCAGGCGTTCCTCTGGCGACATCTGTTGCCCGCGGAAACGCTGCCAGTCCTGGTATTCAATCCATCCTACCAACCACCAGCCGATCGCATTCGCCCGCCGATTCGTGAGGAGGATCGCCCGAAGGGAGTGAACCCCACACTGACAAGATCTTCAGTCGAGTGGTATCTCAGACAGATCGAAAATCTTTACCAAGAGTGGTTCTTCACCGACGAGTTCGCGAACCGTGAAATCGCCGGTATCGAGGCCCGCCTGATCAAATAAAAGTGCCACCGTAAAATCAACGCAGCAGGATTGTGCTGGGAGACGATGATGGCTATGCTGCGCGCCATGAGAATACCTTTCTTCACGATATTGATCGGGTGTGTCATTGTGGGATGCACGGCGCATGCGGCGGATGCGGCCTTGCGCGACAAGGCGGCGCAGGCGTTGCGCCGGGCATGCGAGTATTTTGACACGCACGTATCCACCGAAGGCGGTTACCTCTGGGATTACAGCGAGGACCTGAAACACCGGGCAGGGGAAGGAATCGCACCGGCGACAACCGTCTGGGTGCAGCCGCCGGGCACGCCGTCGGTTGCGATGGCATTCTTGCGGGCATATCACGCGACGAAAGATTCCTATTATTTGAACCTAGCCAGGAAAGCCGGTGATTGTCTGCGGCGCGGCCAGTTGGAATCCGGCGGGTGGGCGTACCGGATTGATTTCGATCCGAAACACCGCCAGAAATACGCGTACCGTGTGGAACGCACAGGGAAATCCAGCAGTTTGTCGAACATCAGTGTTCTGGACGACAACACGACGCAGGCGGCGTTGCGGTTTTTGGTTTTGTTGGACCAGACGCTCGGATTCAAGGATGCAAAGGTCCACGAAGTCGTGGAGTATGGCTTGCGGAAACTGATGGAAGCGCAATACCCGAATGGCGCATGGCCGCAGCGGTTTGACCGCGCGCCTGACGCTTCCAAGTTCCCCGTGAAGAAGGCTTCTTATCCGGCGACATGGTCGCGCACGTTTCCCGCTGTGAAGTATTACGACTACTACACGTTCAACGACAATGCGATGGCGGATGCTATTGCCTTGATGTTCCTTGCGGGCAAGGTCTATCAACAACCCAAGTACCGTGAATCGGCCGAGAAGTGCGGGCAGTTTATTTTGCTGGCGCAAATGCCCGACCCGCAACCGGCGTGGGCGCAACAGTACAACGCGGACATGCAGCCCGCGTGGGCGCGAAAGTTCGAGCCGCCTTCCATCACCGGCGGCGAATCGCAGGGCATCCTGCAAATCCTCATGCACATCTATCAAGAGACCGGCAATCGGAAATATCTCGAACCCATTCCGCGCGCCGTGGAATACCTGAAGAAATCAGCCATGCCCGATGGCCGTTTGGCGCGGTTCTACGAATTGCAAACAAACAAGCCGTTGTATTTCACGAAAGATTACCAGTTGAGCTACGACGACAGCGACATGCCGACACATTATTCGTTCAAACAAGACAGCAGGCTTGAGCGGGTTGAGGCACAGTACAAGCGTCTGTTGCAAACTGATGTGAGCCGGTTGCGGCCGGAGCGTGCGGAAAACGAATGGAAGGCGTCGCGACCAAAACCGTCGGAGGTGACAAAGGTCATTGCCGCGCTCGACAGCCAAGGACGATGGTTGAGTCCGAATCAGGCAAAGGAAAAACGACGGTTGCCGTCGGACAAACTCATCTCCTGCGCGACGTTCATACGGAACGTCAACGTCCTGTCAAACTACCTCGCGCCGTGAGTTCTGAGCCGCAATCTCCTTGATCTTGCGAAGATCGAGCTTGCCGGTGCCGAGCACGGGCAGTTTTTCGATGCGGAAGAACTGATCGGCTTTCGGCTTCCAGAGGTTGGGCAGTTCTGCAGCCGTCAGGCTCCCAATGACTGCTGCCAGCTTGTCGTCGGGCAATGTGTGCAAGACGACGAGGCGTTCGCCTTTTTTCTCGTCGGGGACACCAGCGACAGCGAAACATTGTTCGGTCACTGCGGCAAGTTCGTGGAGCTTTTCCTCGACCTTGATGTGCGGCACCATTTCGCCGCCAATCTTGCTGAAACGAGTGAGACGATCGGTGATGGTGAGGAAACCGTCTTCGTCGAGCGATGCCACATCGCCGGTGGTGTACCAGCCGTCCTTCAGGACTTCCGCTGTCTTTTCCGGTTTGCCGAGGTAGCCTTGCATGACGTTGGGGCCGCGCACGAGCATCAATCCCGGCTGGCCGACCGGCTGTGGTTGTTGCGTGTCGGGATCCACGATCCGTATGGCGATGCCGGGCAGCGGATGACCGATCTTGCCGCGCTTCGCGCCCACCTGACGGAACCCGGCGGCGCGAAAATCGTGTGTGTTGACCGCCACCACCGGCGAACATTCGGTGCAGCCGTAACCTTCCAGGGGGCGGATGCCGAATTTGTCTTCGAACGCCTGCGCCAGCCGTTCAGAAAGTTTTTCCGCGCCGGTGACGACATACTGGAGGCTCCCGAGATCTTCCGCCTCGCAAATGCGCAAGTAGAGTTGGAGGAACGTCGGCGTGGCCAGCAGGAACGTGCAACGGTATTTCCGCACCAGCGCGCCGATGACGCGGGCGTCGAGCGGTGACGGGTGGAAGACGACGCCGCAACCGAGCACGGCGGGAGTGGCGATGGTCGCGGTGAAGCCGAAGCTGTGGAAGAACGGCAGGATGCCGACGATCCGGTCGCTGGCGCGGAATGCAAATGTTTGTCCCATCTGCTCGACATTGGAACGGATGTTCCAGTGGCTGAGCATGACGCCTTTCGGGTCGCCCGTGCTGCCGCTGGAAAAAATGACAGTGGCAAGATCGTCGAGCATGGCCGTTTTGCCGGAGAGACTCCATTCCAACGCTTTTGGCGGTAGCACCCACGACATGGCGAGCGCGACGAGTTTCTCGGTGGTCGCCGGTTTGGCGGCGACCTCTTCGAGATAAATTGCGTCAACGGGAAGGGTGAGTTTGAGTCTCTCGACGAAGACGCGGGACGCGAGGATCGTCTTGAGGTCACATTGTTGGGCGCAACTGGCGAGGACTTCGGCGTTGGCGGTGTAATTGAGGTTGACGGGCACTTTGCCGAGCAGGAGCGCGGCGTAGTTGACGAGCGCGGCGGGCACGCACGGCGGCAGGAGGATGCCGACCATCTGCTGGCCGCGCCACAGGGCGCGCAACCGGCGCGCGAGGAAGACAATGTTGGTCAGGGCAGCGCCGAAGTTCAGGCGCGGCTTCGATGCGTCCGCCATGAAGAACCGCCAGCGGTGATGCTGGGCTTTGCGGACAAACGCGCGGTGGATGGGCCATAGGAGCTTTCGCCGGTGCGACCACGCATCGGCGTTGAGGTCCTGCACGGCTTGTCGAACCTCGATCGGCGTGGATGCCGCCGTCATCGGTTTGCCGAAACTGACGGTCACGGGGTAGGGGAAGTAGCGGGGCACTTTCCAGACGAACCGGCGTTTCTCGAAACTGAAGATGCTGCCCCAGACGTTGTCGAGACAGACGGGGATGATCGGGGCGTCCACGTCTTTCATGATTCGCGCAAACCCGCGGCGGAACGGCAGCATCTGCCCGATGCGCGTGATCTGTCCCTCGGCAAAGATGATCACCACTTCGCCATTGCGGATGGCGTCGCTGGCCTCGCGCAAGGATTTGATCATCTCGCGCGGACGCAGTTGCGAGGAAATCGGGATGGCCTTCATCGCTTTCGCGAACGGCTTGACGAACCAGAGATCGTAAATGTCCTTGAACATGATCGCGCGCAACATCCGGTCGGTCGAGGCGACTAACAGCAGCGCATCCACGAACGAGACGTGGTTGCACACAAACAGCGCGCCGCCTTTTTCCGGGATGTTGTCGCGTCCCTCGACCTTGATCCGGTAGATGGAGTGCGTGAACATCCAGACCGCCAGGCGCAGCAACGAATCCGGCAGCAACCGCACGATATAGACCGTTCCCACAGCCGTCATGACAGCGCCCGCGAGGAAGATTTCCGGCGCGGTGAGTCCTGCAAGTCGGAACAGGTAGAACGCCGCCGAGCCGAGCAGAACGCCGGTGAACGAGAGCGTGTTGACGGCGCCCAGCACCGCGCCTTTGACCTCGCGTTCTGGGCGGTGCTGGATCAACGCCACAATGGGGACGATGAAAAAGCCGGCAACAAATCCCAACAATCCGAGATGCACGCCCAGAACAGGGATGGTGAGTCCAGACCGCCCGGCGAGCGCGGCAAACACTGTGATGCCGATGGCGCCCAGCGGCACGAGGCCGTATTCGATCTTCCCGCCGGAAAGATACCCGGCGGCAAAACTTCCCACGCCGATGCCAACGGCCAGCGCAGCTTGCAGGAAGCTGATCTGCGTGTCGGTGGCGTGAAATACGTCCTTGCCGTAGATGAACACGTTCAGGAGCAGCAGCGAGCCGAGAAATGAAAAATACACGTCGCCCAGCACCGCCAGAAACAAGACCCGGTCGCGGCGGATAAGCCGAATCTGAGCGACAAGGTCCGCGATAAAGTTGAGACGGAACGGGCGTTGGGTTTTGGCTGGTGGAATCTTCGTGATTCCGAGGCTCGTGAGTGTTCCCATAACTGCCAGTCCAATCAACACCAACCCGGCATAAGCGCGTTGGTCGCGAAAATGATCGGAGATCGGCCCGGCGACGGCCACGCCGCTGACGATGGCGACGTTGGTGCCGAGCACGAGCAATCCGTTGCCCCACGAGAGGCGCTTTTCCGGCAACAATTCCGGCATGAGACCGTACTTGGACGGCCCGAACAATGCGCTCTGGGTGCTCATGAGGAAAATGCAAACGAGCAGCAAGGGGATATTCGTCCAGATCAGCCCGATGGTGGCCACGGACATGATGGCGATTTCGAGCAGTTTGACGCCGATGGTGACGTGCCGTTTGCTGAAGCGGTCCGCCAGCCAGCCGCCGGTCATGGAGAACACGATGAACGGCACCGCGAACAACATCCCAATCAGCGAAGCCAATTGGTCGCGTTGCGCCTGCGCGATGACCGCGTGGCCGACAAGAAATGTCACAAGCGACTTGTGGACATTGTCGCTGAATGCGCCTTGGAACTGAGTCGCCCACAAACTCCAGAATCCGCGTCGCCATCGGTAGGTGTCATTCATGTGAGACGGATTGTAGCGGCTGCATCCGGTTCGCGCAACCCCGTCGGCGAAATGTGGGGCAGGTTTGTAACCTGCCTGCTTGAAAGTGGGAGCCGCCTCAGTGCGGCGACGGGTGCATTTGCATATTTGGGGTCAATCTATTTGGGTCTATTTGGGGTCACCCATATTTGGTATTTGGGGTCAATGTTATTTGGAATATTTGGGGTCAACTCTGTAAACTGTAAATTAAGGTCGTTCATGCCAGATTACTTCTTGGTGGGAAGCAGTTCAGCGCGGAGTTTCTTGAGGGTGACGCCTTTGAGGATTGTGGCGCGTTCTTTGGTGTCGTCGCCCGGGCTCACGTCAAGGAAACGGACGTGTCCATTTTCGCCAACCACAAGCGGCAGGCCGAGCTTGGCGTGCTCGGCGCGAATTTGCCGGGCAACGCGGCGAAAGGCGCGTTTGGCGGGCGCGATGAAGTCGTCTTGCTTTTGCTGTGGCTTGTTGTTCTTCATGGCAATTGCAGTATAGCCTTGAGTCGGCTGAGAGAGCAAGTTTCGGATTCAGCCAGAAGGCTGGGCGGGCTGGTCTGGTTGTCCCAAATCGCCCAATGGTCGGCCAGCGGCATGTAGTCGTGGACGAAATGCCGGATACTCCGAGCAAAACGACGACGAATATCGGCATCAGGCACGTCATGCCCGCCCATTTTTACTCGGTCATGCACACGAGCGATGGCAATCGCTGGCGTGGGCAACCAGAGATAATGCAGATAAAGGCGAAAGCCTTTTCGTTTGGCTTGCTTCAACAATCGGACGTAAGTCGTGCCACTGATCGTGCTTTCGAAGGCGAACGTTTCATGTCGGGCGACAAAACGGTCAAACTCCGCCAGCAGTAACCGGCCCGCCTTCATTGCGGCGGCCTGCGCATTCAAAGGCGCCAGACCTTGGGCAATCAAATCAGCATTCAGAAAATTCAGGCACTGCCCTTCATGAGGGAGGAACGACTTGGCAAAAGTTGTTTTGCCTGAGCCATTGCAGCCGGCAATCAAGAAAATGATGGGGCGCGAGTCTGACAAATCAGCCCTTCTTCGCTTCTTTCGCCCACGTGTCTTTCAGGGTGATTGTGCGGTTGAAAATCAGTTTTCGGTTTTCAGTTGTCAGTTTACGGTCGGAATCCAGACAGAAATAGCCGAGGCGCTCGAATTGGTAGCGCAATTCTGCCTTCGCATCGGCAAGACTGGGTTCGCACTTGGCGGTGACGACTTCGAGACTGTGCGGGTTGAGGTGTTTCTTGAAGTCGCCATCGGCGTCGGGTTCGGCGGCGGTGAAGAGCCGGTCGTAGAGCCGGCATTCGGCTTCGATGCTATCTTTGGCACTGACCCAGTGGATGGTGCCTTTGATCTTGCGGCCTGCTGTAGCTCCACCGGTCTTGCTCGTCAAATCGGCGGTGCAACGGAGTTCGATCACTTTGCCGGTGGCGTCTTTGATGACTTCGTCGCACTTGATGATGTAGGCGTATTTCAACCGAACTTCGCCACCGGGTTTTAAGCGGAAGAACTTCGGCGGCGGGACTTCGGCGAAATCGTCTTGCTCGATGTAGAGTTCCCGGCTGAATGGGAGCTTGCGCTTGCCGGCTGTCTCGTCTTCGGGGTTGTTGATGGCGTCGAGTTGTTCGGCGTGGGTTTCGGGGAGGTTGGTGATGACGACTTTGAGCGGGCGCAGGACGGCGAGGCGGCGGAGGGCGTGTTTGTTGAGGTCGTCGCGGATGCAATGCTCGAAGACGGCGATGTCGGTGACGCTGTTGTATTTGGTGACGCCGATGTTGTAGGCGAATTGGCGCAAAGCCGACGCCGGGACGCCGCGGCGCCGGATGCCGCTGATGGTGGGCAGGCGCGGGTCGTCCCAGCCGGTCACCAGCTTCTCGTTGACGAGGGTGATGAGCTTGCGCTTGGAGACGATGGTGTAGGTCGGGATGAGCTTGGCGAATTCGTATTGGTGCGGGAGCGGACGCGGGAGGTCGAGTTTTTCGAGGATCCAGTCGTAGAGCGGCCGGTGGACTTCGAATTCGAGCGTGCAGATGCTGTGGGTGATGCCTTCGATGTAGTCGCTGAGGCAATGCGCGAAATCGTAGAGCGGATAGATGCACCACTTGTTGCCGGTGTGGTGGTGTTCGGCGTGGCGGATCCGGTAGATGAGCGGGTCGCGCAGCCAGATGTTCGAACTGGCCATGTCGATCTTGGCGCGAACGGTCCGGGTGCCGTCGGGGAACTCACCGGCTTTCATCCGGGCAAACAGATCGAGGCTTTCGGCGATGGGGCGGTCCCGGTACTTGCTCGGTTCGCCGGCCCGGTCGGGTGCGCCGCGCATCCTGTCCACTTCTTCCGGCGTGTGGTCGCAAACGTAGGCTCTGCCCTTTTTAATGAGTTGCACGGCGTACTCGTACAGCGCGTCGAAATAGTCGGAGGCGTAGAAGGGTTCGCAGTTGGTGATTGGGACCGCCGGTAAGTAGAAATCGCCAGCCCTCTTTTCCGGTGCGGCTCCCTTGGCTTTGTAGCCGAGCCGGTCGTCAGCCCAGCCAGCGATGAGCCAGTTGACGTCGGCGATGATGGATTCGACGTACTCGACTTCTTCCTTGGTCGGGTTGGTGTCGTCGAAGCGGAGGTTGCAGATGCCGCCGAACTCGCGGGCGATGCCGAAATTCAGGCAGATGGATTTGGCGTGGCCGATGTGCAGGTAGCCATTCGGCTCCGGCGGGAACCGGGTGTGCGGGGCCTTGTACTTGCCTGAGGCGAGGTCGGCTTTGACAAAGTCGCGAATGAAATCGGACGGTGCTGGTGCTGGTGTTTCAATAGACATGGCGCTACGGAATACCATTCCGCAGCGCCATGTTCAAGCCGGTTGGCGGGGGTTATTATTTCTCGGCGCTCTTGCCAAGGCGGTGATCAAGGACGAGGACAGCGGTGCCGCGCGAGTCAATGAGCTTGAGTTGCTCGATGACTTCGGTGACTGTCTTCTCTTCCTCGACTTGCTCGTCAATGAACCACTTCAGCATGGATTGGGTGGCGTAGTCCTTTTCGGCGAGGGCCAGTTCGTAGAGTTTGTGGATGCGTGCGGTGACGCTCTGCTCGTGTTCGAGCGACTGTTCGAAGACGGCGAGATGGCTCGGCCACTTGCCGGAAGGTTGGGGGAGGGCGGGCAATTCCACCTTGTTGCCGCGGTCATTGACGTAGTCAAAGAACTTCATGGCGTGGGTTTGTTCCTCGGCGAATTTCTCGCGCATCCAAGCCGCAAAACCTTTGAGATTTTGCGTTTCGAAGTGCGCCGACATCGCCAGATAGAGGTAGGCGGAATAGAACTCGTAGCCGATTTGGTCATTGATGGCTTGTGTCATTTTCTTGCTGAGCATCATGTTTTCTCCTTTTAGGTTGTTGTAACAACGGCTTGTGTCACGCGTAACTTCTCACTTCTATCGCCAAATGCAACTTTCAGGACGTCACGCGGGACTCGAACTCGCCATCGGCCAGCAGCGTGCGAATCGTGTCGTCCTTTTTGACCGAGGCGATTGACTTGATGATTCGCCCGTCCTCCCGCCGGGTGATGCTGTAGCCGCGTTGGAGTGTCGCTTTCGGGCTGAGGAGTTCCAGGCGGGTCTGGGCTTGGACAAGCCGATGTCGAGTTCGCTGCAAGAGGGTCTCCGGGGTCGCCAGGCGGATTGCCGTGATGCGCGCGCGACGCTCTTGGAGCGTCATGGCCGCCGCCCGTTGAAGACGGTGGGCAAGGTCGTCCGCTTGTTGTTGGTATTGGCGGACCATTTCGCGGGGATGACGAAGGACGCAGGCCGCCAACCGGCGTCGCGCCTCAGTGAGGCGGTAGCGCAAATCCTTGTCGAGGCGTTTTTGCTGTTGGGCAAGGCCGGCGAGCAACTCGTCCTTGGCGCGAACCACCAGTTCCGCGGCAGCGCTTGGGGTGGGCGCGCGCAGATCAGCCACAAAATCCGCAATGGTGAAATCAATTTCATGGCCGACGGCTGAAATTGTCGGCAGCCGCGACCGGGCAATGGCGCGCGCGACGATTTCCTCGTTGAACGCCCACAAATCCTCGATCGAGCCGCCGCCGCGCGTGACGATGACGACGTCCACCAGGTTGAGCGCATTGAATTCGTCAATGGCCGCCGCGATCTCTTCCGCGGCGCCTTGGCCTTGCACGCGGACCGGGTGGATGATGATGCGCAGATTGGGGAACCGGCGTCCGATGATGTTGAGGAAGTCACGAATCGCCGCGCCGCTGGGCGATGTGACAATCCCGATGCGACGGGGCAGGGCAGGGAGCGGTTTCTTGCGGTCAGCGTCGAAAAGACCTTCCTTGGCAAGTTTTTGTTTGAGCTGCTCGAAGGCGAGTTGGAGCGCGCCCAGTCCCTTGGGCAGCAACTGCGTGGCAATGAGCTGGTATTGACCGCGCTTCTCATAGACGGTCACCTGGCCGAACGCGAGCACGCTGTGGCCGTCGCCGAGCTTGAAGGTCAGCTTGCCGGCGGCGTTGCGGAACATGACGACCGAGAGCGCGGCGTTGGCGTCTTTGAGCGTGAAATAACAATGGCCGGATGTGGCGGCGGCGAAATTGGAAATCTCGCCTTCGACCCAGACCGATGGGAAACCATCTTCGAGTTTCCCTTTGATGCGGCGGGTCAGTTCGGTGACCGAGAGAACTGTAGGAGTGCTGTTGGGCATGGCAGCGGAGTATAGCACAGGAGAGCCGGTTTGTGCCGGTGGAGTGGAGGGTGTATCATCAACGCATGCGATGGACATTGGCATTATGGCTGGTCGCCGCAGTGTCGTGGGGCAGAGACGTCACGTTTCTGGCAACCTCGGATTCGCAGTGCGTGGCGACGGCAGACGCCGAACACAATCTGCGGAACCAGGCCACCATTCGGGAGATGAACGAACTTCCGAATCGCCGCTGGCCGGCGCAATTTGGCGCGGGACTGATCTCGAAGCCGCGAGGCGTTGTGGTGCTTGGCGATTTGGTCGAGCGCGCGGGACGGGAAGGCGAGTGGGGCCGGTTCGCAGCCGACTTTGGCTTGGACGGCACGGACGGTCTGTTGAAGTACCCGGTGTTTGAAGGGTGGGGGAACCATGACGGCGCCGCGGAGCGGGCACAAATCAAGAAACGCAACGAAACGCGCCTGCAACAGAAACTGATCCAGCACGTTTCCGAGAACGGACTGCATTATTCGTGGGACTGGGACGACGTGCATTTTGTCCATCTCAATCTTTATCCTGGCAACCGCGCCGCCGGTCGGGGCGATCCGCTGTTGAGCCTCGATTTCCTGAAGACCGACCTGGCGGAGCGCGTGGGGCGAAGCGGCCGTCCGGTCGTCTTGCTCCACCATTACGACCTCCAGAACTTCAAGTGGTGGACGCACGAGGAGATTGCCGCCTACCGCGAGGCGATCAGGCCGTACAACGTGTCGCTGATCTGCCACGGCCACACCGGGCTTGGCGTGTACACGTGGAACGGCTACGACGTCATCAACACCGGCCAGACCCACAACGGCTTTTTTGTCGTGCGCATCACCGACAAGCACCTTCGCATCGCGTATCGGGCGCGTCACGAGGACCGGTGGCAATGGCATTTGATGACGGAAGTCAAAAGGCGTCATTTGCCATTGCGGGAAGCGGTGTCGTTGGATGTGTTGGCCAGGCGTTGACGGCTTCGCGGCATCCGCTTGATTGAACCATCTTGTTGCGCGCGCCGGACAAAACCGGCCACGGTCGTGTGTGCGCTTGCAGAAATGAAAGCAACCAGCGGCACGTTGGCACTGGCACAGGCATTGCTAAAATGAAATCACACCATGAGAATTCTTATTGCCGACGATTCCGAATCCGTCCGGTTTGCGTTACGGATGGCGGTGGAATCACTGGGACATGAGGTCGTCGGGTTGGCCAGCAACGGCCGACAGGCACTCGAACAATATCCCCAACAACGACCGGACGTCGTCGTCATGGATGTGATCATGCCGGAGATGGACGGGTTGCTCTGCACGACATTGTTGGCGCGCGAGAACCCGTCGGCGCGCGTCTTGATCATGAGCGGCGACCGCTACAACGACGAAGACGCCCGTCGGGTTGGGGCCAAGGGCTATCTGGCGAAGCCGTTTGGCTTGGTGGAACTGGGGCGATTGCTTCAGGTCGCCGCCGCCGCGTAGGAACAAGCTGCTGCTTGCTTGGCGGGCCATTCGGCTTTACTATGCGCCCACGATGAACTTTCCCCTGTATCGTTCTCGGCGTCTGCGACAAAGCGCAGCCTTGCGCGCGCTGGTCTCTGAAACTGAATTGTCGGCCCGACATCTGGTGCTGCCGTTGTTCGTGCGGGAAGGCCGCCGGCTGCGGCGTCCCATCGGCGCGATGCCCGGCCAGTTCCAACTGTCCGTGGATGAATTGGTGAAGGAGGCTGCCGATGCATTTGCCGCCGGTGTGCCGGCGGTGATTCTGTTCGGCGTACCCGACCGGAAAGATGAACGCGCTTCCGGCGCGCTTGGTATCGTGCCGAAGGCGGCCAGGGCGCTGAAGAGGGAGTTGCCGGAATTGATTGTGATTGCCGACGTTTGTTTGTGCGAGTACATGAGCCACGGGCATTGCGGCGTCGTGCGCGGCGGTCGCGTGGACAACGACGCGACGCTGCCCCTGCTGGCCAAGGCGGCGGTTGCGTATGCCGACGCGGGGGCCGACATCGTGGCGCCGAGCGACATGATGGATGGGCGGGTCGCGGCCATTCGCGCGGCATTGGATCGGGCCGGTCACCGGGAAACGCCGATCATGAGTTATGCGGCGAAGTTTGCATCGGCGTTTTACGGCCCGTTTCGCGAGGCGGCGGAGAGTGCGCCGAAGTTTGGCGACCGGCGAAGTTATCAAATGGACTGTGCGAACGGTGACGAGGCGCTGCGCGAGGTGGCGCTGGACATTGCGGAGGGCGCGGACATCGTGATGGTCAAGCCGGCGTTGGCGTATTTGGATTTGGTGCGGCGCGTAAAGCAGCGGTTCGGCCATCCGCTCGCCGTTTATAATGTGAGCGGCGAGTATTCGATGGTCAGAGCAGCGGCAGCCAACGGTTGGCTCGATGAGAAGGCCGTGGCGCTGGAGATGATGACGGCGTTTCGGCGGGCCGGAGCGGATATCATCCTGACGTACTGGGCAAAAGACGTGGCCCGCTGGCTGGCTACCCTGACTGCAGCTTCGTGAGCATGTGCACGACGAACACGACCGCCGCAATGGCGGCAATGGCGAGTCCGATCGCGATCCACACCCAGAGGCCCGGTCCTTTTTTCTTTTTGCGCCCAAAGGGCGAGACGGAACTGAACGCTGGAGACGCAGTGGGGCGCTGCCCGGCCTCACCAAGATCCACACCGGTTTGCGAGGGGGGCAATGGCTGGCTGGCTTTCTTGGCATCGCCCTCGTAACGCATTTCCACCGAGCCGAGACGGATCTGGTCGCCGTGGCTCACGCGGGTTTCGACGATGCGCATTCCATTGACGCGGGTACCATTGGTCGAGTTGAGGTCGCGCAATTTGTAGTCGGCGCCATCCAACACCAGCATGGCGTGGTGATGGGAGACGGTGCCGTCTTCCAGGCGGATCATGTTGTCCATCGCGCGACCGACGGTGACGCGTTCCTCGACCAAGTCGTACACTTTACCTTCGAGCACACCTGAGAGAATATGGAGTTTTGGCATGGCTAAAATCGTGTTTTGTCCAACGGCTGAAACGGTCGCATGATGCTGGTAGTCTGGTTGCAAGTCAATCGGAATTTACAGGGAATTTGCCTGACGAAGTCGCCGGCACAGGAGGCTGTGTCGGGATGCCGTCCGATTGTTGCGAATCGCAATTGCCAGCGCCTTCTTCGATCCCACCAGGATTACGAGCTTCCGGCCGCGTGTAATCGCCGTGTAGAGAAGGTTGCGCTGGAGCAGGACGAAATGCTGCGTCAACAACGGCACGATTACGCACGGATATTCGTTACCCTGTGACTTGTGAACGCTGATCGCGTAGGCAGGCGCCAACTCATCGAGTTCCTCGAATTCGTAGGCCACTTCCCGATCATCCATCTCGGCAACCAATTGCTGGTCCACAAGATCAATCCGCTTCACGCGACCGAGGTCGCCGTTGAACACGTCCTTGTCATAATTGTTTCGAATCTGCATCACGCGATCACCGACGCGCAACGTCCTGCCAAATCGCTGCACATGCGGCCCTGTCGGGTTCAGCGACGCGGCCAGTTCGCGGTTGAGATTCTCCGAGCCGCAGACGCCCTTGTGCATTGGGGTCAGCACCTGGATGTCCCGCATCGGATCGAAACGGAACCTTGACGGAACGCGTTCGGCGCACAATGTCCGCACCGTAGCCAGCGCTTTCTCAGGGTCGTCCTGTTGAATGAAAAAGAAATCGCTTTCTTCCGTCGCGTCACACACCGGCATCTGTCCCTCGTTGACACGGTGCGCGTTGGTGATGATAAAGCTGTTTTTCGCCTGCCGGAAAATCTCCGTCAAACGCGCCACGGGCATTATGCGGGATTCGATCAGGTCGCGCAGAAAATTGCCGGGTCCCACCGACGGCAATTGGTCCACATCGCCGACAAACACCACGGAAGCGCCCGCTGGCACAGCCTTCAGGAGATGATAGGCCAGCGGTATGTCGAGCATGGACGCCTCATCAATGATCAGAACGTCAGCCTTGAGCGGCCGGCGTTCGTTCATGCTGAACCCGCCTTCGCGCGGATCATAACGCAGCAGCCGGTGAATGGTCTGGGCGGCGGCACCGGTGGTTTCGGTCATTCGTTTCGCCGCGCGGCCCGTGGGCGCCGCCAAGAGCACGTGGCAGTTCTTCGCACGCAGGATTTGTACAATGCTGTTGACGATGGTGGTCTTGCCGACGCCAGGGCCGCCGGTGATGACGGAGATCGTGGAGGTCAACGCCATCCGCACCGCCTCTTCTTGCGCATCAGCGAGTTCAATGCCGGTCTTTTGCTGGACCCAGGCAGTCGCCCTGTCGAGGTCAATTGGGGGCAACAACGTTCTGGCAGCAAGCAACGCGCGTATCTTGACGGCGACGCCACACTCGGCGCGGTGCAGGCCGGCGAGGTAAACAGAATCTTCTTCGATCACAATATCAGCCGTCCCGGCAAGGAGTCTGATTGCCTCCTCGACCGGGCGAAGTTCGACGCCGAGCAGTTGCGCCGCTGTTTCGGCGAGGGTGCCGTGTGGCAGGCAACAATGACCGTCGTCAGTCGCCTGTTCGAGTGCGTGAATCACGCCGGCCTTGAGCCGGTGAACCGAATCAGCAGCAATACCCAGCTTCGAGGCAATTCCATCCGCGGTCTTGAACCCGATGCCGGCAATGTCCTTGGCGAGACGGAACGGGTTCTCGCGAACGACAACAACGGCACGCTCGCCGTACTGTTTGTAAATTTTTGCGGCGTGGGCGCTGCCGATGCCGTGGCCTTGCAGGAAGATCATGATGTCGCGGACCGCCTGCTGCTGTATCCACGCTTCCTTGATGCGCCTGGCGCGTTCCGCGCCGATGCCTTCGACTTCGCGGAGTCGGGCGGAGAAACTGTCAATCACCTCGAAGGTCTTTTCGCCGAACTTCTCGACGATGCGCTCCGCGAACTTCTCGCCGATGCCTTTGACCAACCCGCTGCCGAGATACTTCTTGATGCCAACGACCGTTCGCGGCAATACCGATTCAAACTTCACGACGGCAAACTGCCGTCCGAACTGTTTGTGATGAATCCAGTGCCCCTGTGCGCGGACGGACTCGCCGACGTTCAGCGCAGCAAGATTGCCGACAATAGTGACAGGTTCCTGTCGCCCGCGCCCTTCCGGCAACAGGGCGGCGACGGTATAATGGTTTTCCTCGTTGGAATAGACGATGCGTTCAATGCTGCCTGAAATGGTTTCAATCGGCTCGTTCATTGGTCGCATCGCAACTCGGCGATGGCTTCACAGTGCTGTGTCTGCGGGAACATGTCAAACGGCGTCACGCGGTCGAGCCGGTAGCCGTGGGCGAGCAGTTCCTTCAAATCGCGCGCGAGCATCGGCGGGGCGCAGGAGACGTAGAGGATTTGTCGCGGCCTCTGTTTGGCGAGCGTTTTGAGAACCTGTTTGCCGCAGCCGCTGCGCGGCGGGTCGAGAATCAGGCAGGTGTCTTCGAGTTTGCACTGACGCAGCGTGTAAAACAGCAAACGATCCGTCGTGCCGGAATAGAAATCATAATTTGTCAGGCCGAGTCGGGCGGCGTTGGCATTGGCCGCCGTAATGGCCGCTTCGTCCAGTTCCATGCCGTACACATGTGCCGCGAGGTCGGCAAGCAACAGCGCGAACAGGCCGACGCCGCAATAGGCGTCCACCAGCACCTTGCAGCCGCCTTCCGCAAACGCCCGCCGGGCGTGCTGCAAGGCGAGCGCGATGACGCCGCTGTTGACTTGGAAGAACGAGCCAAGCGGCACTTCCAGCCGTTTGCCGAGGAGTTCTTCCTCGATCAACTCTTTCGGGGCAGGCTCTTCGAAGGTGCGGACGTTGCCGGCGGAGTCGCAACGCAACGTCAGGTGCTTGTCCACTGCCAATGGTTCAGAGAGGTGCTTGTTAATCTGGTCACACGCAATCGGACATTGGGTGATCGGAATGATGGAGCGGCCTCGTTGTGTCCAGAAACCCGGTTTGCCGGGGCCGTGGACGACGATTTTGTTGCGGTAGCCGTACGGACAGGGCGAGGCAACGACCGCCTCGATGGGCGGGTCGGTGATCTTGCCGATGCGCTGGAACACGTCTCGAATCTGGGCGCGCTTCAACTCCAGTTGGTGAGCGTAGTCAATGTGTTGGTACTGGCAGCCGGCGCAGTTGGCGTAGTAGGGACAGCGAGAGGCAACTCGGTGTGGGGATGGCGTGATGACACGCACGAGATCAGCAGTGGCGTAGCGCCGTTTGACGGCGATGATCTCGACCTCGACGCGTTCTCCTTCCACCACGAAAGGCACGAAAATCACGAAGTTCTCCACGCGCCCGATGCCGTCGCCGCCGAAGGCGACGGTGGTGATGTCGAGTTCGAGACGCTGGCCCGGTTGAAGTCCATGATTCATCAAGCGAGTTGTAGGCCGACACTGCGTGTCGGCGCAAGGCCGAAAACGCCGCCGCCTCACAGAGGCGGCCTACAACGGCTTTGCCGTCGAATCTGCAAGCCGCTGGCGAGTCCCCAGAACCACGCGACGGTAAAGACGCCGGCACCGATCA